>Ga0181538_10003772_pt1 | contig 14597 bp, 8 predicted proteins | sample PEATcosm2014_Bin_40_FD_119773 | JGI IMG/M metagenome (GOLD analysis project Ga0181538, IMG submission 119773) | Peatland microbial communities from MTU Mesocosm Facility, Houghton, MI, USA - PEATcosm2014_Bin23_30_metaG | ecosystem: Environmental > Terrestrial > Soil > Wetlands > Peat | place...
CTGGCCACCCAGTGCGAGCATAATGTATCAGAAATAGAACCCCCAGTAGCAAATTGCTGGCCGGTAACTGGCAACCGGTTCGGCACATAGAGACCACATAGGGAAGGACGGTCGACTCCTATGAATTGCAAGACCCTTCGTATGTACACCAACTCGTTTGTCGTCGCTGCATTGGTCCTGTTCGCAACGGGATTTGCCCGGGCCGCCGCCACTCGCCCTGTCTCAGGCTCATACCAGGTGATGCGAAAGACGGAAGTGGGATCTCAAACCCAAGTCCGGCTGCAGCTCCACTTTGCCAACCACACACAACGCGATCTCCACATTCAGCGGCTTACGCTTTGGGATTCCCCGCATCTCGATAAGCGCGGGACGCAGAAATGCTCCCTAATCGTCTCCGCCGGTGCTTCCGTGGACACGACGCAAGAATTCATCATCCCGCGTTCGGAATACAGACAGTGGAGCCACGGAGCACGGCCCCGGCTGCTTCTCGAAGTGCAAACGCCCGGCGGCCACACAGCCACAGAGGTTGTCTGGCTGGATCGGATTTCCGGCGGAGAGGCGAACTGACCATGCGCACACTGAACCTACGCTCTCCAAGTCCGGTTTCCACCGTTTACATCGTTCTAGCCATCGCGCTCTGCGCGCCCCAACTCTTGTTCGCCCAGTATGCAATCAACACCATCGCCGGCGGCGGCCCCAATAATCTGCCCGCAGCCAAGTCCAGCCTCGGATATCCAGTGGGCGTTGCGCTCGACTCCGCCGGGAATGTCTACATTGCGGAATCCTACTTGTCGAGCCAAATCCTCGAAGTGTCCACCACCGGCACTGTCACCGTCGTCGCCGGCAACGGCACCTCCGGCTACTCCGGCGACGGAGGCCCTGCCACCAGCGCCGCGCTTAACCAGCCGGAGGGTGTTTTCATCGACAAATCAGGAAATATCTTCATCGCCGACACAAACAACTGCGCAATCCGCGAAGTGAGTGGCGGCAACATCTCCACCGTAGCGGGCAGCCCTGCGCTGCAACAGCCGTGCGGTTACGGGGGCGATGGCGGACCCCCCACCAGCGCCCAGCTCGACGATCCGGTTGGCGTGTTTGTCGACGGCTCCGGAAACATCTACATCGCCGACACCGATAACTCCGTCATCCGCGTCGTCAACACAGGCAGCTCGTCCATCACCATCGGCGCCGTGACCATCCAGCCCGGCACCATTCGAACCATCGCCGGCACGCCCGACACTGTCTGCGCGGTTTACCCTTGCGGCGACGGCGGGCCCCCGACCAGTGCGCAGCTTTATGAGCCTTTTGGCGTGTCTCTTGATAGCCAGGGAAACATTTTCATCGCCGACACCTTCAATTCGGTGATCCGCGTCGTCAATCCCAGCGCTGCGCCCGTCACGATTGCCAACACCACAATCCCGGCAGGTGACATTCAAGCCGTCGCCGGCACCTACTATAGTTCCAGCGAAGGCGCCGTCTGCACGTTTACTGGCGACAACGGCCCAGCCTTTAGCGCCTACCTGTGCCAGCCGGGTGCAGTGGCTGTGGACAGCTCGGAAAATATCTTCATCGCCGATACCGCTAACTTTGGCATCCGCGAAGTCGTGTCCGCCGGCACCATTTCCACCGTTGCGGGCACGCTCGGCACCGCATGCGCCAGCTATTCCCCTCCCGGCACCGCCTGCGGCAATGGCAACCCCGCGACCGCAACCGGCGCCTTTCTGAATTATCCCAGCGGCGTTACCGTCGATACCTCCGACGACATTTTCATTGCGGACACAGACGATTTTGCAATACGCGAAGTGACGGGCGGCAACATCCAGCCACTCGCCGGGAACGACACGCTGACATATTCCGGCGACGGTGGCGCCGCCACGAACGCGCAACTCGGCTTCCCCGGAGGCACGTTTGTCAACGCTTCCGGGAACGTCTACATCGCGGATACCTACAACTCGGTGATTCGAGTGCTCAACCCCGGAAGCTCACCAGTAACGATTAACAATGTGACGATCGCACCCGGCGACATTGAAACCGTCGCCGGCAATGGCATCTCGTGTGCAGTTCCCGCGCCCGGAGGCTGCGGCGATGGCGGGCTGGCAACCAGCGCGCAACTGAATTTTCCCGAAGGCGTATTCGTCGACGGTTCCGGCAACATTTATATCGCCGACACCGGACTGCCATTAGCAGAAGATTCCGCCGTTCGTGTAGTCAACACCAGCAGCTCGCCCGCCACGATCGCCGGAGTGACAATCCCGGCGTACAGTATTGCAACCGTTGCCGGCACGCTCGGCAGCGCAGGCTTTTCCGGCGATGGTGGCGCTGCCACCAGCGCGGAGCTTGACAATCCCCAAGGCGTACTCGTGGACGGCCTCGGCAACATTTACATCGCCGATACGGGAAACTCAGCCATTCGCGTCGTCAACACCGGCACTTCGGCGCTCACCATCGGGACAGTGACAATTCCGCCGGGCGACATTGAAACCGTGGCCGGTACGCCCCCTACCGCTTGTACGGACACCAGCAGCGGATGCGGCGACGGTGGCCCAGCAAGAAGCGCGTATCTCAACTTCCCGAACGGCATCGCCCTCGACGCCACGGAAAACATCTATATTGCGGATACGGATGACGAGGTAATCCGCGTCATCAACCCCGGAACGCAGCCCGTCACTATTGCCGGAACTACGATCCAGGGTGGGAACATTCTTACCGTCGCCGGAAACCTCGGCCAGCGCGGCTACTCGGGCGATGGTGAACCGCCCACTGCCACAACGCCATCCCCCGTTCTGCTCGACAGTCCTTGGGATGTGTTCGTCGACACGTCAAATAACATCTTCATCGCAGACTCGGATAATGGGGCGATCCGCGAAGTGGTGGCCGCCGCCACAGTAATTCAGACTATTGCCGGCAACGGTACCCTCGGCTTCTCGGGCGACGGAGGATCGGCCACCATCGCTACGCTCGACGCACCCCAGAGTGTGTTCCTCGACGGCTCGGGAAACGTTTTCATTGCGGATACAGAGAATTCCCGCATCCGGCAACTGGTGTCCACCGTAACGTTAGCGGTTGCTCCACCTTCCGCTACTGTACCGGTCAGCGGTTCGCAGCAGTTCCTGGCGACCGTAAACGGTGCCAGCAACACGTCTGTGACCTGGCAGGTAAACGGGATCGCGGGTGGTAACTCGATGGTGGGAACCATCGCGTCGGATGGCCTTTATCAGGCGCCCGCAACTCAGCCCACGCCATCCACAATCACCGTGACTGCGATTTACGATGCGGACAACAATATTAAAGCATCGGCCCAGGTGACCATTGTGGGCAGCGGTGCTGCCTCCGTCGTTGTCAGTACCAGTCCATCCGGCGTGGCCGTCGTTTACACTTCCACGACGCAAACCTTTATCGCTACCGTAACCGGCGAGAGCACTACCAGCGTGAACTGGGAAGTGAATGGCGTTGCGGGCGGTAACTCGACTGTGGGGACAATATCCACCGCTGGCCTCTACACGGCGCCAAGTGCCGTGCCCTCGCCCGCAGCGATTACCATCACCGCCGTCTCCGCGGTCGATTCCACTACTTCCGGCTCCTACCCCATCACCATTGTCATAGCGCCGTCGGCATCTCAGCCTGCGCCCCAAACTGTTTCCCCCGGACAGACCGCCAACTACTCACTTTCGTTGAACGCAAAGACCGGCGTTCCTAACCAGCCCATCACGCTATCCTGTTTGCAGAGCTCCTTGCCATCTGGCGCGTCATGCGTCTTTTCGCAGAATGGGAAAACCGTCACGACGGTTACCCCGGGTGCCAGCGCAGTGCCGTTTTCGCTTGCGGTATCCGTGCCGTCTCATTCCGCATCGTTGCTGAAGGTTAACCGGCCGGGCTTCGCGCCGCAGCTATATGTGGGTTTCATTCCGCTGGCGGGAATTTTGTTGCTGGGCGGAAAACGCAATCGGCGTTGGCTGTGGCTGGCGCTCCTGGGCATCTGTTTGCTTGGGCTGGTCGCCTGCGGTGGAGGGAGCACATCGACCACCACGACTCCGGTGAGCTATACGATTCAGATTCAGGGAACGACGGCAGCACAGCCCAACCCGGTGACCATTACTACTGCTGGCTTGACCGTCCAATAAGGTTATTGAGACTTATATGAGCCTGACACAGCCAAAACTTTCGGTAATCTCGGCGCTGCCAAGCCGATCGGCAAGATGACTTTTGCTTATCCGGTTGTTTCAGCAAAGCACCATATGTTGCGCAAAGATTGGATCGGCGCCTCTAGAGCTTGCGACTTGCTGAAGCAACCGGATAAGCAAAAGATGACTAAAAGGCGGGGACTCATGGCACAACCTGCTTGACATTGACGAAGCCGCGAGGGCAAAGAGCAAAGCTCCACCGTGATTGCCCCAGGCACAGAAGCAAACGAGCGTACAGCGCGGGACATCGGCGAAACCGCTCGGACCGCAGCGAAGGTCATGACGCACAGCATCGAACGACGATTATTACTTTTGCTCAGTCTCGTCGTCCTCATCTATGGTTTTATCGCCGGCTTTCGCACCCTAACTGATTTCGATCTGGGTTGGCAATTGGCTACCGGCCGATGGGTGGCCCAACATCATCAAATTCCATCCGTGGATGTCTTTTCCTACACGGCCCAGGGACAGCCATGGATCTATCCCGTCGGCTCGGGATTAATCTTCTATGCAACTTATCTCGTCGGAGGTTATGCGCTGTTGTCATGGCTGGGGGCACTCGCCTGCGTGGGAACCGTGGCCTTGCTCATACGTCGCGGTTCCGCAGTCTCCGTAATCCTGGCCATTTTCGCTATCCCGCTATTTGCCGCACGGACAGCTCCCCGTGCTGACATGTTCACGCTCGTGCTCTCCGCAGGCTTGCTCAGCCTGCTCTGGCAGTACCACGAGACGGGTCGAGCAAGACTTTGGCTGTTGCCGCTCCTGATGATTGCCTGGGTGAACCTTCACTTGGGCTTCGTCGCAGGCTTGGCGCTTCTGTGCGCATACGCCTTGGTTGAAGGGCTCGAAATGTTGTGGCCTGAGCGGCGACAGGCTGCCCGGGATCGCTTGCGGTGCTCCTGGCCGTGGCTAATTGCCAGCGCCGCCGCAACGCTGGTCAATCCTTGGGGATGGGGAATCTACCGGGCCCTATTTCGCCAACAAGCTGCCATGGCAGCACAGTCTGAGTCGGTCCTGGAGTGGGGCGCGTTCCGGCTGAATTGGACCGTGCTGGCTGGGAGCTTTTCACTCCGTAATCCTGACCCCTTCGTGGCGCTGCTCTTGGTTGCCGCCATTGCTGTGCCGGTCGCTCTGTGGCGGCGGCAACTCGGGGCCGCAGGATTCATGACCGGCGCCGCCATCATCGCTTTCCGACACGTTCGCTTTCAGGCCCTGTTCTGCATAGTAATGGTAACAGTCGCGGGTGTGGTGCTCTCAATCGTCCTTGATGTCTTGTGGAGCAAGATCGAGAATGCACGCCTGAAATCCATTCTCGCAGTCGGAGCGGCTTGTTTTCTCATGGGGCTCGCGGCGGTGCGATCCGCCGATCTTGTGTCCAACCGATCCTACCTCGACACTAACCTCGCTTCGTTCGGAACTGGCTTATCTTGGTGGTTTCCCGAGCAGGCAGCAGCCTTCATCGAGCGCGAAAACATCCCGGCTCAAATCTTCAACAGCTATAACGAAGGTGGCTACTTCACCTGGCGGCTGGGCACGAAATACCGTGATTACATCGATGGACGGGCCATTCCGTTCGGAACGGAGCTCTTTGATCGAAATGCAATGTTGTTGGGAAGCTCCCCGGAATCCCTTGTGTGGCAGGAGGAAGCGAAACGCTACAACATCAACGCTATTTTGGTTCCGCTGGCGCGATACTGGGGGCTAGAAACCTTCCCTGTTTTGCCAGCATTCTGCGCCAGCGAGGCGTGGCGGCCGGTGTACTTAGATGAGGTCAGTGCGGTGGTGGTACGGCGCACTCCCGAAACCGAAGGTCTGATTCAACGCTTGCAGATCCATTGCGATACAGTGTCAGTGCCGTCATTCACGCCGAAGACTGGCGGCATCAAAGCGTTCAATCAATGGGCTAATGCAGCCGCTGTTCTGCACGAGCTAGGCAGAAATGCCGAAGCATTTGACGCCACTGGCCACGCATTGAGCATCTTCCCGGATAGTGCGTTTGTTCATTTCTTACGCGGTATGTTGCTTGAAGATGCGGGACGCTTGCGAGAAGCCGAAGAGCAGTACATATTGGCAACCAAGCTCCAGTCCAACGCGGCGACCTGGTCGACACTGGCCGAGCTTTACGAGCGGCAAGGCCAATTGCCGGCAGAAATCGATGCTTGGGAGCACGCAATCGATCTCTCGCCTCAGCCAACTTGGACGAGCTTCGCCCGCACCAAGCTCTGTTTTGCGCTGCTCTCGTCCGGATACGCTGACTTGGACGCGCATCGTCCACGCGGAGCCCTGCGTGCATTCGATCAAGCGACATCCAACCTGCCACCGCAACCAAAAAGTACCGATAGCCCGTTATTGGCGAACCTCGCGCACGGTCGTGCGCTCGCCTGGGTTGCGCTGGGCGACCTGAAACAGGCTGTGTCCTTTGAAGAAGAGACTGTGCGGTTGGCCCCCGACAGGTACGGTGATTGGCTTTACCTTGCCAATCTGTACGATCGTGAGGGACGCCTCACAGAGGCGCAACAGGCGCGACAACGCGCGGCGGCTAGCCAGCGACAGGAGCCCTCGCGTTTGCAGCCATAGGGACGACTACGTCAGGCTGAGACTCTCGTTTACCCGCAATTCCTGGTTGAGAATCTTGCTGCCCAGCAGCGAAGAGTCGCCGGTCTCGTCAGATATTTTCCATTGGTACCGTAGCGCCAACACGGGTCCCCCTCTGGCGTCGTTCAGCGCATGCCCACTCGTTCGCTGATCGAATCACTTCGTTTCATGGTACTCCTCTTCTGTGTTGACCGCCCAGATGCTGCTCTTGTCCGTCACACCAGCCATGATGTTGTCCACCGCCGTCATCGCCGTCAGCATGGAGTGGTCCTGGTTGTTGTATTTGTGCATGCCGTTGCGGCCAATGAGAAACAGGTTCTCAAAAGCGTCCATATATTTTTGTACTTCATCAAACCGCTCATATACTCCAAAATATGCGGGATAGGTTTTGGGCATGCGCTCAACCGTCGAGTCCAGCAGATCGCTCTTGTCAATGATGCCGATCTTGTCGAGTTCCTCGGCCGCCAAGCGCGACATCTCTTCATCCGTCCTGTTCCAGAGATCGTCTCCCTCCGAGCAGAAGTATTCCGCGCCAAGCCATATCTTCGACCGGTCGCCAACCAGGTAAGGGCTCCAGTTATTGAACACCTGCAACCGGCCAACGAGAACGTCCGGTTCCTGGATGTAAATCCAGTTGTCGCTGATCAATTTGTCGGTAAGGTCTCCGGGTTCGCGGATTTTCAGCTTCCTGAGCAGCAGGCCCACCGTAATGAAGTCCCGGTATTGTAGTCCCTCGCCAATCTCGCGCACCCCAGTCGGTACAGCGGCACCCATCGCGCGCACCAGTTCCTGCACCGAGGTGGTCGAAAAGAAATAATCGCCCGTGAAGCGCCGCTCCTCGTTGTTCGTGGTCTTGCCGGTGACCGCAACAACCCAGCCGTCGCGCGTTTCCACCTTGTCCACTTCAATTCCTGTGAGGATCTCGCCGCCACTGGCCAGAACTCTGCGCGCCACTTCCTCCCACATCTGCCCGGGACCGAATTTCGGGTAGAGAAACCGTTCAATCAGCGACGTCTCCGTTCCTTTCTGCGTTATTTCCGAATTGCCGCTGCTCACCGCCTGCTTCACGAAATGCGCCAGCGCTTTGCGGATCGACAATCCCTTGATGCGCTGCGCTCCCCACTCCGCGCTGATGCGGTTGCAGGGCACCCCCCACACTTTCTCGGTGTACGACTTGAAGAATGTCAAATAGAGTTCCCGCCCGAAGCGATTGATGAAAAATTCTTCCAGATTCGTAACCGGCTTAATGGGGAAAAGCGTCCGGTAAATGTAGCTGAAACCGATGCGGATCGTTCGTCGCAGACCCAGCTTGCGCAGCGTATCGGCCGTTAACTGCACAGGATAACTAAAGAACTGTCGCAGAAAATAGATCCTCGACTTGCGCGAGCGCGTTAGCATTCGCAGATCGATTGTTTCGGCTTCATTGTCTTTGTCCAGCGGCATTTGTGCCAGCCACCAGTTCATGACCCGGTCGCTTTTGGAAAAAAAACGATGCCCTCCCAGGTCCATTCGGTTGCCTTTGTAGCGAATCGTGCGGGAGATACCTCCCATATAATCGCTGCGTTCGAGCACGATCGGCCGGATTCCGGCGCGCGTCACGAGTTCATGCGCTGCCGTCAGTCCAGCGGGCCCAGCGCCAATGATGATTGCGGTTCGTTGGGACATAAGCCTGACAAGTTTACCGGTTTTCGCCGCAGTATGGACCGCGCACGATTCTCAATGAAGTCAAATTAACGAAACGGTTGGCTTTCACAGTGACCTCTGTGCGTGTGCTATGTTGTCTAGTTTGAGGAAACTCGCAGAATGAGCTTGGTTGCCGAACTTCAAGGGCTTTTCCAGCGCCGCGCATTGAAGTTGGTGGTTCTGGCCGTGCTGTTGGCTCTCGTTGCCGGCCGTTCGTTGCTGCTGAAGTTTTGCGTGCTTGACCTCGATATCTGGTGGCACCTGAAAGTCGGCGACTGGATCGTCGAGCACTTTGCCGTTCCGCACACCGGGATTCTGTCGCGGACCGCCGCAAATCGGCCTTGGGTTGCCTATAGCTGGGGCTATGAAGTGCTGCTGTCGCGGGCGTATCACTGGTTTGGTTTGGTCGGCATCGGCATTGATGGCGTCTCGCTCACCTTGGCCGTTGCTTACAGCATCTTCTGGATGTCGCTCCGACTTTCCGGGCGTTTCTGGTGGGCCTGTCTACTCTCTACGGCAACCTGTTCAGCATTCCTTTACAACCTCATGCCGCGACCTGTCTTCTTCTCGATGGCGCTGTTCACCGTGGTGCTGACGCTCATTCTGGAGGCAAATCGCACTGAGCACGTGCAACTGCTCTATTGGCTTCCACCGTTATTTGTCCTGTGGGCGAATCTTCACATCCAGTTCATCTATGGATTGTTTCTGGTCGGGCTGTTCGTCGGCGTGAACCTGGTGCAGCGATTGGGCGCTCATTGGGGAATCATGCCGGAATTCCTTCTTCCGTCAACGTTGCCTCTCGGGACGCTGTCCGTGCTCTTTGCCGCCTGCGTCGTTGCCAGTTGCATCGGGCCTTACACCTATCACCTGTTCCCGGTGGTTTACGAGTACTCGAAGGCTAAGGTTCCTTACACGATGATTCGGGAGCTGCAGCCGATCAACTTCCGCGACTACAGCCATTACGTGCAACTGCTGCTGACGGGTGCCGGCTTCTTTGCTTTGGGTTGGCGAAAGAAGGTTGATCCCTTCAAGCTGGCGTTGCTGACCATTGCAACTGTGATTGCCTATCGCACCATGCGCGACTCATGGTTCATTTGCATTCCCGCGGCGGCTGCGATGGCCGATTTTCCCGCCGACGAGGCTGCGCGCGACCGCGAGGAAAGTTGGCTGGAACGGGCTGGCATAGCGGCCTTCGTCGCGGTTGCGCTTGTGCTATTTGCCCGCAACACCGACTTTAACCAGCGTGGACTCGATAGCGCGATCAGCAGCATGTATCCGGTGAAGGCCCTGAACTTCCTTCGGCGGAATCGTCCACCTGGACCCCTTTACAACACGCTGGATTGGGGCGGCTTTCTCACTTGGTATATGCCTGATTATCCTGTGGCCATTGATGGCCGCAACGATCTTTACGGGGACGATTTAGACCGGCTCTTTTACGACTCCGAGAGCGGCGAACAATCGTACTCTTCCGATCCTTATTTAAATGAGGCAGGCGTCGTCCTGCTGCAGCGGAAAGTTCCGCTTGTCAATCTGCTGATGTCGGATCCTCGGTTCAGCTTGGTTTATCAGGATCGGCTTGCGGCAGTGTTTGTAAAACGCCAAGGGTTGTAGTTTTCGGTGAGATTTGTAAGAAGCTTATGACAGCTGTTTCTATAGAGAAGAACAATTCGACTGGAGCTGAAGGATTAGAGGTTCGGCCTGCCGGGCAGCAGAGTGACGGGCCGCTCTCTGCCAACAAGCAGTTCGCGATTGCAATCACGCTGGCTTCATATTGCGGAATGATTCTTGTCGGCGTCAGCCACCACGAACCGTGGGCGGACGAGGCGCAGGCCTGGTTGTTGAGCCGCGACTTGGGCTACCGCTATCTCATCTTCCATCAGATTGCGTATGAAGGGCATCCGCCGCTGTGGTTCACCATTCTTTGGATTGCGAACCATTGGTTTCATCTCCCGTATCAGTCGATCGGCTGGATTGGCGGTTTGTGCGCGATTGCGGGCTGCTGGTTTTTCTGCCGGTACAGCCCGTTTCCGTTTTGGGTGCGGGTGTTGTTTCCGTTCACTTACTTCATGGGTTTTCAGTATGCGATTGTGGCGCGGCCCTATGTGCTGTTTCCGTTGTGCACGTTTGCGGCAGCACATTTTTTTGCGGAGGCGGAACGGCGCCCATGGCGGTTTGTGTCGGCGACGTCGGCTTTGGTGTTGTTGTCCGCGCACGGCGTGATGATTGCGGCGGGCCTGGTGGCGGCACGCGTCTGGTATACGTTTCGGTTGTGGAAGGACGTACCCCCGGACACGAGAAAAAGGCTGGTCGGAGCGCTCGTTGTGTTCGGAATGGTGATGGCGTTTGTTGCCTGGGTTGACTGGCCACCCGCAGACCGAAGCACTGTCAGGTTCAACCGACCCGCCAGCGAAGGAACTTATGGACTTGCCATCCTGCCGGACGACATTGCGACGGCATTCTTTGGCTCTGCCATTCCGTCAGTGGCATTCCTGGTAGTCATGGGAGCATCCTGCGCGTGCCGGCGCCGTTTTCTGCCGTTCGTGCTTTCTGTTGCGTTGGTGTTGGTCTTCTTTGTTGCGGTGTACGTCCACCTCTGGCACCGAGGCGTGCTCGTAATGGCGGCCGTGGCGGCTCTCTGGATTGCGTGGACTGCGCCAGAAAAGTGCGCGCCGAAGCTTGCAAAAGGGCTGAACGTGCTGATGCTCGTAGGGGTTACGGGGTTCTTTGCGGTCAATCTCTACTGGACTGCGCGCACGCTGGAGATGGATTACTTTGGGCCTTATTCAGGCAGCCTGGATGCGGCAAACTTCCTCCGCTCGGTCGGGGCCGATGCCCGCTCGACGTGCGGGTTCGGTATTCACAGCGTCGCCATACAAGCATATTTTCCCGAGAGCATATTCCAGAACTATCCTCACGGAGAGTCGTTCTGGCGATTGGAACGGGGGAATCGCATTGAAGAGAACTGCTACGACGCCAAATGGGCGGTCGTTCCCAGGTGCTGCAGTTTTGACACCGCTCAGCGGCAGTTTGATCGAGAGGATGAGACTTTGCGTTCGTACGGCTACGTCCCGGTGCACGTCTCGAGGGGATCGGTGTTTTTTGAGGGCCGTGTGGCGATGCCGGCCGATTTCGTGATCTACGAACTGTCGCGATAGCGTCTTGCCAAGAACTCCAGTAGGCCTACGCAAAATAGCTGCATGTGGGTCCAAACTGAGGATCACGAAGTTCCATCGGCGCTGCAACCCCTGCCTGCCGCTCCAGCCTTTGGTTCTTTCAGGGAGTATTTCAGCAGGCAGTAGAGGGCGCGGAACCCATCCTTCCATCCGATTTTCTTGCCTTCTTCGTAGGTCCGTCCCCAATAACTGATACCGACCTCATAGATACGGAGATTGCGACGCGCGACCTTGACCGTGATCTCAGGTTCGAAACCGAAGCGATTCTCTTCGATCAGGATCGATTGGATGACTTCACGGCGGAATGCTTTGTAGCAGGTTTCCATGTCGGAAAGATTAATGTTGGTGAGGCAGTTGGAGAGCAGCGTGAGGAACCAGTTCCCGACCGAATGCCAAAAGTAGACAACGCGGTGCGGACTGCCGCCCTGGAAGCGCGAGCCGAAGACGACGTCGGCTTTGTTTTGCAAGAGGGGTTCGAGGATCTGAGGGTATTCGGCGGGATCGTATTCGAGGTCGGCATCCTGAATGATGACGAAATCGCCGGTAGCTTCCTGAATGCCGCGGCGAAGGGCCGCTCCTTTGCCCATGTTGTGGGGCTGAAAAAAAACGTGTATCTGCGGGTAGTCGTTGGCGAGGGCGGTGAGAATGTCGCGCGAGCCATCACTTGAGCCGTCGTCGACGCAAAGCAGCTCGATCTCCAGCGGAACAGAGAGCACCTTGGCGACAACCTCGCGGAGCGTGGCGCGCTCGTTGTAGACCGGCATTACGGCGGAAAGCTTCATAGCGACATCGTAACCGAACAACCTGATCTATGTGTCTGCATGCCTGTGTGCTATATTCCTTGGTTTGAGAAGATCAGGGGATGAATGTGTTTGGGGAATTGCGTGGGCTTTTTCGAACGTCGCGCGTTGAAGTTGCTGGTTGCTGGCCTTGCTGCTGGCGCTCATTGCCAGCAACCCGCTGGCCGGTTTGCGGCTGTCCGATCCCCGCTTGTGTTTGGTCTGCCTGACCCGCCGGTTTCCGCTAATGCTGAATGCCAGCCGCAGCTGTGCCACAGCGAAACGCCCTGACATAATCATTGGCGACTACCGGACGCCGGCTCCAAATCCAAGATGACGGATCCTGCCATACGCGGTCCGAATCCTCTACTACGACTGCATCGATGCCATACTCTTGGCACATAGGGTCTAAATAGCTGCCATCCGGAAACTCGAATAGGCCAGCGAGCTTCGGCAGACGCAGAGCACAGGTCCCGGGGTCACCGCCAAAAGTTACCCCACATTCCCCATTGGCGGCGGCGACGTCATGAACGGAATATAGCATGTGCAGGATGGAATCCTTCGTGTATGGATTGCTCTGCAGGACAGCCGAAGAAGGCAGTTGCGCATCGAGAACCTTGTAGGCTGATCGCAGCGCATATGCCCGTTTGCCGAACTGCCGGTCCCGATTCACCCAGCTTGGTCCTGTAAGAATGCCGCGATCCAAGAGGACAGGCAACATGCGCAACATGAACACCTCGTACGCACTTCCGAGTATGCCTAGGAGCAAGAGCATCGCGAGCGCCCCGCGAGCCCATGGATGAGGCGCGGGTTCTGGTGCGGTATTGGAACGATGAAACCACCAATCATGAAGCATCATCGCCCCCCATAGCAGTATGATCAGCTGCGCTGGAAGGAAGCATCTCCATCCTAAGTCGTTATTGGTGATGGTGCTCGAACGCAGGAGGGTGCCGATCAGAAAACTCGTAAGGACCAGTGTCCATGCAGCCAGTTCGTTGGTGCTAGCCGCAATTCTGCCACGCGCAAGTTGCCAGAGGCGCATAACGCCGACCGCGAGAAAAAATCCGAGTTCGAGCGCATAGTTGATGGGCAAGAAGAGCGCGTTGGCGACGGTCAACGCGGATTGCGTGCCGAGGTGGATGCCGATTTGTCGGGCGAGAAGAACCCCGAGTGGAAACGGGCGCAGCGTGAATTCCACAAAAGCAGCCCCGCTGGCGGGACCCCGAAGGCCAGCAAGGAAGGGTAGTGCCCAGAGCAGGGCTACCGCACCCGCGCCCACGAACATCGCTATCTCCAGGCAACCCTTCCGCGCGATCAACACCAGCAGCCAAAGGGCGATAGCAACTACAAATGTGAACGTAACGTAAACCGACATACCCGCCCCGCTGGCAAAGGCCATACCCGCGACGATGACAGGCCCGGTGGCCCACCTGCGATGAACGTCGGCTTGGTGCCGCAGCAGCAAAAATGCAATGAAACATGCGATCAACGCGGCGAGGTGGTGCGGCACCCACAGCAGGGAGTCAATCCAAGGGGTGATCTGTACTTCGTTCCACCACGCCATATAACCCCACATCCGTTCCACAACCCCGAGGTAAACGGTCGGCAAGATGTCCAGGCCGGCGACCGAGAGCAGGCCAACCGCGAGTAAACTTTTTCGCTCGATGTCCGTTTGGGCTCGCACCATGAACTTAACACCCAGCGCGATCACGCAAATAAGGCCCAATCCGCAACAGATGACGCCGGAATACACCACGTATCGCGGCGACAAATGGAACACCTTCATGGGCAGACTGCAAAACAGCAACCACAAGTAGTGATAGCGCAAAGGCGCCGCGGCATTGGCAAAGAAAGGATTGTTCGGTGGGACATGGCGGGCGATCGCAGCCGTCAGGGCGGTGCGTAAGGAATGGTCGTAAGCGACAATTGGTGGATAGAGCTTGTCCCCGATTTGCAGATCTACCATTGATCCAATGGCCGCCACCACCCACAGTGCGATCACTCCCAGAGCAGCACAGACGTATTTTGAAACTGACCGTAGCTTCGCTCGCCGAGCGTCCTTTGCCAGAAGCAGCGCGCAGGCGGCGAACACACCGATATAGAACGCCCAAAGCCCAGGTTCCAGGACCCGAGCCAACAGATACGTAAGCATCGGGCAGATCGCGATGGTGAGTGGGACTGAGAGAATC
>Ga0181538_10003774_pt1 | contig 14593 bp, 11 predicted proteins | sample PEATcosm2014_Bin_40_FD_119773 | JGI IMG/M metagenome (GOLD analysis project Ga0181538, IMG submission 119773) | Peatland microbial communities from MTU Mesocosm Facility, Houghton, MI, USA - PEATcosm2014_Bin23_30_metaG | ecosystem: Environmental > Terrestrial > Soil > Wetlands > Peat | place...
CGATAGATCCAAGATGCCATTTTTGCCTTCCTCCCAACGTTCGAGGCCAAAGTAGGTGTGAGGAAAACTGTTGTCAACGGGATTGTATTGGGGTGGAAAGTAGTAAGACTCAAGTTTACCTTCTTGGCCCACCAATTTAGCCTGGGAGCCATTCAACTTGCCCAGTTTCAACCCTTCATCGAGGACATGTCGATGTCGTGATGCATCGCACGGCACCGGGCGCGAGATGGCTCCGTTTGTCGAAACCGAGTGGCGGACTCGAAGCGTTTGCGACAATGGGCGAACTGAAGTCCCGCGTCGATCCGCAGAATCCCGTGAACCAGGGTGTCATCGTGTCTGCATCTGCTCGAATGCGCGTCGCGATGCGACGTGACGCTCGCTCCACCACCGCCGTAGAGATCAGGCGAGGAGAATCTCGATTCCGTGTTCCTTCAGCATCTGCTGGACATTCGGATCTAAACTGGTGTCGGTAACGATCTGGTCCACATCCGTGAGGGACGCAACATGAACCATGCTGTCAATTCCAAACTTTGAGTGGTCCGTGACCAGCACGACTTTTCGAGCGGATTTGATCATGGCACGCAAAGATTCGACAATCAGGCTGTTATAGTCGCTGATGCCGGCGGCGCTGATCCCGCGAATTCCCATGATCAACATGTCGGCCGAAACACTGTTCAGCATCTTCTCACAGATAGGTCCCAACTGGACGCCCAGCCGAGGATAGAAATAGCCTCCGGTCAGAGTGAGTTCAACCTGCTTGCTATCCCAAAAAACTTGGACGACTGGAATGGAGTTGGTGATCACCTGGATGGGTTTCGACACAAGATTCTTGGCTACTTCGACACAAGTAGAGCCACCGCCGAGGATGACGGTTTGCCCTCCAGAGACCAGAGAAGCGGCCAGCTTGCCGATCCGGGATTTCTCTCCGTGCAAAGAACCGGAAAGTCGGCTGAAATCCACACCCTCGTCCCGCAACTGGAGAGACAGCGCCCCGCCATGGACGCGGCGCACTACTCCCTTCTTTTCCAATTCAAGCAAATCACGGCGAATACTAGACTTCGATGCGCCGAAAAGGCGGCAGAGCTGCTCGAAATCCGCGAACTCTTGCCGCGCGAAAAGGTCCTGAACCTTCAGAATTCGCTCTGCCTGTCGCATATCGGTTCACTACTTGGGGATATTAGCACAGGCAGTGGGCGGGCATGCGAAAAGGTTTTCAATGATGTGAGCCATTTTAGTCTATTTTGAAATGATTGAAGCGGCATGTAATGAATTATTCCATGCTGTGTGTCGTCTCGCTGATTCCCTATCAGACGGACCTGAAATGCATGACTTACGCCTTTTGAGACGACATGTCACCGTTCAGATGCTGAAAGAGGAAATCGTTCGCACCGCCATCATGTTCTGGAATCGGCAGTACGTCAATGGTGACGGCGACAATGTAACGCCCCGCGATTTCTCCCCTCTTGAGGAGTGATCTTTCTCAAATGGAGTCCGACTTTGAGGACGGCGCTTGGGAAACTCGGATGGGAGACAGTTTGACGATGCCGCGAGACCACGTCGGCTCGATACTGTGTGCCATTATCCCACCTGTTCTGCTGCTTCGCCTGTGTCCTTGTAGACCTCTTCCCGAATAATGCGTTCCGTCACTTCGTGGAGATAGGCGCGGAGCGCCTCTGATAGCGCAAGGTATTCCGGCCAAAGCGTTTGACCCACAAAGGCCGGCGGTGCGCGCAACACCTCGGTGGTGTGGCGCTGGCCCCGATAGCGATACGGTTCGAGCTCCTAGCGCTTCTGATTCGAACCAAGATGCGACCGTTATCTCGCGCCTAGTCTGCACGAGTGGGACTTCATCTTGATTGGCGTACCCAAAAGCGAGAATTCTTAGGTCTCGGAGGTGCTCTCTTTAGGACGCTTCACAAAGCCGCTGAAAATGACTGTAAGCGTGTTCCCAGTTTTCCTGCTCACGCGGCAGGTAGTGTTTAGCAGGAAACGATCGTGCGATCAAATCGCGAATACCATCGAGGCTCTCAATCGTACGCGCGGCAAGCATTTGCATCCCGATGTTTCCCAGTGCTGTTGCTTCAACGGGCCCTGCGACCACGCGGCGACCCGTTGCCTCAGCCGTAAACTGATTCAGAAGGTCGTTTTGTGCACCTCCCCCCACGATGTGAATCTCTTCGAACCGTTTCCCGGCTAGGCTCTCAAGGCGATCGAGCACCCAGCGGTACTTAAGGGCGAGACTCTCCAGAATGGCGCGGGCTGTAGTGGCCGCCTCCTGAGGAGCAGGCTGGCTTGTCTGGGAGCAGAATTCAGCAATGGACTCTTGCATGTTTTCCGGATGGAGAAATAGACGGTGATCCGGATCAAGAAGGCTGCAAAAGGGTTGGCTCTGGGCCGCCATTTGGGTGAGGTCACCGTAGGTGTAGTTATAGCCGGACAGCTGCCAATCCTGGCGACACCGTTGAAGCAGCCAGAGGCCCGTGATGTTCTTCAGTAAACTCAACGTCCCGCAAACGCCACCTTCGTTCGTGAGGTTTAATTGTTGACCGTCTTTGTTGATAACAGGCTCACGGACCTCGGTGCCCAATAGCGACCATGTCCCCGAGCTGATGAAAACTGATTGACTTGCTCGGGCAATTGCTGCCACGGCAGAAGCCGTATCGTGACAAGCGGGGGCCACGACCGGAATTGCTCGCATGCCGGCATTCTTCGCCACTTCGTGTCGAAGTCCCCCCAGCACGGTTCCCGGTTGGACAATATCGGTGAGGAAATGCGTCGGAATACCCAAGCGGGCTAATAAGTCCCGCGCCCAATCGTGTTGGCGCAGGCTGTAAAACTGCATCGTGGTTGCATTCGTAAATTCACATGCAGCAATGCCCGTCAGCCAGAAGTTGAAGAGATCGGGGATGGTCACAAGCTTTTCGGCGGCCTGTAAGATCTTTGGTGTGCGGACCTGCTCGGAAAACAGACGGTAGAGACCGTTCACCTGGGTAAATTGGATTCCGGTTTCCGCATAGATGTCGCTGGGGGGTACCAAGACAAAAGCACGTTCCATCATCCCGTCGGTATGAGGGTCGCGATAATGGTAAGGATTTTCGACGAGTGTTCCGTGTTCGCCGAGCAGCGAGAAATCAACTCCCCACGCATCCACACCGATGCTGTCGAGATCAATGGAGCGCGAACTCACAATCGACAACCCGTTCAGCATTTCTCGCCAGAGCCGAGCCACATCCCAGTGTAGTTCGCCGTTGTACTGAACCGGTTCGTTGGCGAAACGATGAATTTCCTCAAGAGTCAGAAAATCCTCGTGATATCGGCCAAGCAAGGCACGTCCGCTTTCAGCTCCGAGGTCAAACGCAAGATAATTGAAACTGGGGCTCATGATGTTCCTTTCCTTATCATCTAATTAGAGCTATTGCAGCAGCGTTTGTTAGCCCCGTCGGGCAGAACAAGTTCCAGCTGGGTCTGCCCGAATCCGTCACGAGTGATTTTCGTTGAACAACCCGATTTGTGTATCCCCAAGCCTCTTTGCAGATTTCGCGGCTCGGAGCTTACCGGAGCGAACGGCCTATCTGCGAGAGACTCGTTCTGTTATTCAATCAGGTAATGCTCGGCCGCTTCGGCTGGAAATGTGACGACCTGGCCGTCACTGCGCTTTTCGATCTTTGCGCCTGTGATGCCCGACCCGATGTAGATCGAGCTTTGAGGCCACGGATAGCGCCGTGCGAAACCTAGCGTATGTAGTTCATCCCGCTAAACAGCCGTTACTCGGGTTGAGGAACAATCTTTAGTGTTCACACATGGTCTCCCGGCAATCCATCGGGCATTGTCAGGTTCAGTTTTCCCCCACTAGCTTTCCATCTTAAGTTGCCGTTAACGCCCAGGATCTGGACTTGCGTCCACTCCTTCAGCCGCAGTGATTCGATTGTGACGTCGGGCGTCTTTGGCTTCCCAAGCCTTTGATTTCAAAGGATGTGAACTATATACGCCTATTTCATTTAAAGTCAAGTATAATAGTTCAATATGCGGATAAATTGGTGCACGGTGTGCCAAAAAAGTTTGCGTCTATTTGAAATCCGGTGCAAGGGATCCTCGGCGTCGCAGCGGTTCGAGAAACTTCTCATTGACATGCGACAATTTCGCCTCGTCCATTTGGCGGCATGCAGTCCGGATTTAGGCCAAGGGACGCCAAGGATCAGTAAGCGCCCGCGGTTGGCCGTCTTAACAAGCGATGGCAAGGCGTAAGCGTCCACTTATAGATCCTGGTGGACAGTCGGGAATTCAGTTGGTGTTACTGTGGAGCGGGCGGACGTTGGCAGCTTGTTTGGCGAGATTCCAGGGGAGCAACTCTGCGGTACAGTTGATCGAGTATTCTCGTCAACTGAACACAACTCGTCGACGCGGCCCAACCCGGAGGCTTCCCGTTGTATCGGCCAATATAAATGGTTTCGTTGGAGGACCAACATGGCTGGTGAACACGAGACCGCGAGTTCGACATTACAGAAGGAACGCGCGCGCCGTAGATTCCCCGGGAAATGCGCGCCGTAGTGCTCGATGGACCCGGATTCGATCAGTTGGGCGTGCGTACCGTGCCCACACCGCGGCCCGGTCCGAAGCAGATGCTGTCGCGGGTGGACGCGGCCGGGATCTGCACGTCGCTCATCAAGCTGATCGAACAAGGTCCGAACCATCCGCTGCTTTTCGGTTGGGACATCAGCCGGTTCCCGATCACCCTGGGCGACGAAGGTTCCGTGACGCTCATGGAAGTTGGCGCTGATCTTCGTGCGCGTTACCACCCCGGCCAACGCTATGTGATTCAACCCGCCGTGGACAGCGCCCCCATCAATCACCGCGAGCGCTACCGCGATGGCGGGCGAGGCGTAAACAAAGTGGCGGTGGGCTACACCCTCGGCGGCCACTTAGCCGAGTACGTCCTCGTCACCGAGGAGATTCTCGCCGCTGGCTGCCTGCTGCCTCTGCCCGACGCTTCCCTGCCCTACGCCCACGCGGCTTTGGCCGAGCCCTTTTCCTGCGTCATCTCAGCTCAGGACCACCACGTCCACCCGACCCAGGAAAACCCGCTGGGTCCGCGTGGAATGATACGGGGACTGAAGCCCGGAGGCGTCACGGTGGTTCTGGGCGCCGGAGCCATGGGGCGCATGCACGTGGCCCTGGCGATGAGCTATCGCCCGCGCGCGATCGTTGCGGCGGACTTGGTGGAATCGCGCCTGAACGTGGTGCGTTCACTCTTCTCCTCTCGCGCCGCGCAATTGGGTATTACGCTGCGTACTCTCAACCCCACGCGCGAGGATCTGAAGCAGGCGGTGAATGAGTTGACAAACTATGCCGGCGGCGACGACGTTATTGTGGCGGTCGGCGCTCGCCAAGTCATCGTCGATGCCCAGAGCCTGGTTGGACGCGGGGCCGTCCTGAATCTATTCGGGGGAGTCAAGAAGGGCGACGACACGGTGGGATTTGAAACCAGCCTGGTGCACTACAAAGAAATCAACATTACCGGGTCCAGCGGCGGCTCGCCCTGGGATGTGGCGCGCACGCTGGAGTTGATGGCCGCGAAGGAAATCGATGCCGGCGACCACATTGCACGGATCGGCGACCATGGCCACGCGGCAGAGTTTCTCCAAATGATCAAGACGCAGGCGATTGACGGCAAAGCAGTGATCTACCCGCATCGTCGAAACGCCGAAATCCGCTCAGTCAAGTGTTGGACCGCCCAGGATGAGCAATCCTACATCGGTACCTGACCCCACCTTATTATTATCCTTAGGAGTTTCCTCGTGGCATTGACTGGGAACCGCACTTTCGTCGGCTTTGGATTCGGAGCCATTCAGGCAGGGTTGTTCCTTTATGAAGCTTTTCGTTCCGGAGGTTTCGCGCGACTCGTCGTGGGAGAAGTGTTGCCAGACGCCGTCGACGCCGTCCGCCGCAATGCCGGCTTTTACGCGCTCAACATCGCGCACACGGATTGCGTGGAAGCCGCGTGGGTAGGTCCGGTGCAGATTGAAAACCCCGCCCCCCCCGGATGCGGCGCGTCTGATCGACGCGGTGGCAGAGGCGCAAGAAATCTCCACCGCTGTCCCCAGCGTCCGATTCTACGTCCGGGCGGGACTCGGGAGCATCCATCATATCCTGGCGCAGGGCTTGAGAAGGAAAGCTATCACCGGCGGGCCGCGCGCCGTAGTGTATGCTGCTGAAAACCATAATCATGCGGCGGAAATTCTGCAAGCGGCCGTTTTTGATGAGATTCCGGCAGGCGAGAAAGAGGCGGCTGGCAAGTAGGTGCGCTTCCTAAACACCGTAATCGGAAAGATGAGCGGAGTTATCACCGGTGCGGACGAATTGCAAATGCGTAAGCTGGCAACGATAACACCGAATAACCCCCGCGCCTTCCTGGTCGAAGCTTTCAACCGCATCCTGATTTCGCGGGTGAAATTCCCAGCGTCGGACAGTGAACCGCGATTCGAGAGGGGCATCACAGCCTTCTGCGAGGAATCAGACCTGCTACCATTCGAGGAGGCAAAACTCTACGGCCACAATGCGACGCATGCGCTGGCCGCGTACCTCGCTTTCGTACCCGACCTCAAGTGCATCGCCGAATTGCGCCAGATCCTCAACCGGATGGAATTCATTCGCGAGGCCTTCCTGGAGGAGTCCGGCGAAGCGCTGATTCGCAAGTACCGCGGCATCGACCGCCTGTTCACGCCCGACGGCTACCGTGAGTATGCCGAGGACCTGCTCGAGCGCATGACCAATCAGTATTTGCAGGACACGGTGGAACGCGTGGGGCGTGATCCGGAACGCAAACTGGGTTGGGACGACCGCCTGGTGGGAACCGTGCGTCTGGCTTTGCGCCAGCACCTTGTCGCTCGCCGTTATGCCCTCGGCGCCGCTGCCGCCCTGGCGCGTCTGGAACCCGCCTATCTGAAAACGTCCCTCGCTTCCCGTGACCTGCTGGTAACAATTTGGGGCGCCGAAGTCATGGCAACGCCCGAGGCGCCCGTAGTCCTCGATCTTATCGATAAGGCCAAACTCCAGTTGCAGCGTTGGTGCGACTCCGGCCTCGCCATCCTTAACTAGCCTCCACAGAGCCGAGCCGCCCTGCCGGACCAAACCGGTTTCGCACCGAGAAAACCTCTCCTCGAAGACCAGAGCCTCTATCCGTAGCCTGGCTCTGACCCTACGCTCGAACCAAGGCGCCAACAGGCTCCTTTCTGAGCGGCGAAGGCCTCCAGCGGTTTAGCCCGTCTTTGACAACTGGGCGCTAAATTCCCTGCAACTTGCTGATTCTGTGTTCAAGATCCCAAAAAGTTTTCACTACAACGCTTTCAGTTCGGCGGTATATTCCGCACCCCGCTGGACGATTTTGGGGGCTGGTTGCGCTGGCAGTTCCAGCCACAATTGGTCGAGAAGCAACGCGTGTCCTTTCTGCGGCCTCTTGTTCCAATGGGCGGGGCGGTGGAAGTTGATTGACCGCAACCCAATCGAGTTAGTTCGGCAAAGCGCCAAACGACTCAAAATTCCTCTTGTACTCACACCCGGTCAATTCAGGGCACTGCTGGACAAACTGAGTGACCCCTACCGGACTATGGTGCTCCTGGCAGGCTGTACAGGAATACGAGCCTGCGAGGTGATGGGCTTGAAATGGGGCGCTTTAGATTGGGTTTTCTTCCATCGTCGTTTGCGCCGGCTGCTCGCTGTGGAACTAAAATTGGGTCGGTTCCGTGCCGCCGATAACGGGCAGATGGAACTCTACCTGCGCTGGCTAGAAAAGCACGAATGCCAGCCAGGAGAAGAATCACCTTTGGGCCTGATCCTCTGCGCCGGCAAGTCTGATGAGCATGTTGAACTGTTTCAGCTTAAGAGAAGCGGCATTCGAGTTGCTGAATACCTGACAGAACTGCCGCCCCGACAAGTCCTGGAACTCAGGTTGCACGAAACCATTCGAGCGGCTCGAGAACGATTCAGGCTGGCTTTGCGGGGAAGCGAGGAACCGAAATGATCACTCAGTCGGTCATCCTTGGTATGATCTTCAGGTGTTTTGTGTTTCGGACATTTAAGACGAAAGAGCCACGGTACAGGGACGGTGCAAGGTAAGCAGCTTCCGTAGCATGCTCACCGGTTCCTCACAGGGCATTGCAGAGCGACCGTTGCCTTGTATTTACAACGAGATCCAGCTAAATGACGCCCTTTCACGGCGGTAACACGGGTTCAAATCCCGCCGGGGACGCCAACACTCTTTAGATCCCGAATTCTCCGAAGAAATTAACGATTGGGATGCCGAAGCAAAGGCGATACTTGAGACCTTGCGGGATAACGAAAAGACTCTTCTCGGCCTGGATCAAGGTCAACTCACGATTCAGCGACGCGTGCCCTTCATAGCGCTGACATAGCGCTCTCTGCCCGGTCTCCACACGCCGGGGGTCAACCACCAACTCAAGGCGCCTACAACGTGAAGAAAACCTATCTGATGCCCGACGTACTCACTTTGAGGAACCGCACCACCAGATAAAAGTGGTGCGGGTCATCAGTCTACAGGCCCCGCCTCCTAGCGACTTTTTTCTCCTTTCTTGGTGTCCATTTGGTGTCCACTTTTGCAAGGGAAGACAGAGACTGTGGAGAACTCGATAGACAAGACAGAATCGCCGTAACCGTCTCCTAATTACCTCAATTTGTTAAGATTATCTGCTAACTCGGAGATTTGGTAGCGCTACCGGGAATCGAACCCGGGTTTTCAGATTGAGAATCTATCATTCTCAGGATGACAGCCCGACGGGTTTGGGCGCTGCCTGTCCAGACCACGCAACAGACTTTCCGTGCTTACCACCCGTCACTCCGGACGTGTCACCGCTCTCCAGTGCTGGCCTCCGTCGTCGGATACCCACTGCGTCCCGGAGGCGGTTTTGACGTTGATCTGTTGAAGGTCGGATGGGGAGCAACTAATCGAGACGATGGCTTCTGTTGTGGGAGTGGCACCTGAAGCCGGGTTGACACGGGTCCAGGTCGCGCCGCCATCGCTTGAGTGATAGAGGGCTCCTCCGGTTCCGCCCGCCCAGATTTCCCTGCCGTTGACCTGGATCACTCGGAACTCGACTTTGTCGTCGACGCCCACTTCTTCCCAGTTCCTTCCGCCGTCCTCTGAGCGTTGTAGTTTGCCTTCCGGTGAAATGCTCCAAAGCGCGCCTGGCTGGGCCGCGGCGCCCTGCAACGGACTGCGGAATGCGTTCGCTGGGAGTCTGGCTTGCAGGGCTTTTGCGCGCATGGGCGTCGATGCCCCGGCCCCGCCCGCCAAGCTTCTCTTATCGTAGGCGGGGACTGGCGGGTGTTCCACGACGGCGCTCGGCTGGGCGGGAGCATGGATAAGATCAGTGTTCAGGCCCGCCGAGATTTCGGCGGATTGGGCACTCGGAGGGATAGCGGGCGGCGCCGCCGGGGGGCGAGGCTGGACCCTCGGCGGCGTTAGGTTACGTCTCTCGTTGCGGGGAGAGAGAGCGGCGAATCGTTGGGTCAGTGGTGTCGGGGCAGGATTCTGGAGTTTTGCCATCTGGCCAGCAGACTCGAGGGACTTTGGTTGAGCCCTTCGAGTGGCTGCTCTGGTAGTGGGTTGGGCTGGCAAGGGCTGCGGAGCCTGCGGGGCGGCTTCACTCGCCTTCGTCATGATGGTTGACGGCGCGGCATTCGATGCGGTTTGCACCCGGTTGCTCGAATGCTGTCGCAAAACTGCGACAAAAACGACGGCGCCCAGCGCCGCGGCCAGCGCGCCCCAGCGGAGTATTGGCCGGACGCTCCATCCGATTCCTAGAGGCGATCGGGCGGGCTCGGCGTCGGCAGGCTGTGTCAAGGCCGCAATCTCCCGGCATTCCGCACACTCGGCGAGATGGCTCAGAACTTGCGTCCGCTCGCGCTCCGTCAGCGTTCGCTCGAGGAAAGCTGCGAGGAGGTTGGCGTCCGGATGTTGGAATTGCTGACTGTCGATTGCCGATCGCCGACTGTCCGGCCTGCCCACGCTTCTTCCCTTGAGCCGGTCGAGCACGATTCTAGGTATTCCCCACATAGCTGATCCAGTTTACTACCCCACCCAAAGTAACCGAGAGCAAAGGGTATAACTGCTGGGTTCAAGTCCCTCTAATTGAACGTTCCGGTCACCGCTTTCTTGCGTGTTTTGGCCTCTGCAGGCTAGGAAAAGTCCCCGGGCTGTCATCCTGAGCGGAGCGAAGGATCTGCATTTGCTTTCAAGGACATACTGCAGATGCTTCGCTCCGCTCAGCATGACAGAATAACCCTTTCGCGCAGTCTCTCTGGCGCCTCAACCGCGAGCGAAGACTTTGAGCCTTTACACTTTAACCTTCAACCTTTATCACTTGCCAGTTTCTTTCCCCCATCTTCTCTGCTTGCCCCACTCTCCGCCAGCCTCCGGCGGACATCTAAGGACAACTCGCTGACCTCCACTTCCATGGTTTGTCGCGCCTCGCGTGAAGTCATGCCATGTTTTAGCAGCCGGACAAGAATGGATTTGCGAAGCGTCGTGGTGATTCTCTCCAGCCGACGACTGACTGTCGATTCGTGCACGCCGAGGAGGCGCGCGATTTCGGCCAGGGTACGTTCATCGAGATAATAACCGGCCAAAATGAATTTGTCTTCCCCAGGCAGAGCGGCGAGGGCTTGGTCCGTGGCCTCTTCCAAACGCGGGTCGTGCACTTGCGAAGGGTCACGCTCTGCGGCCCGGAACTGGGCTCCAGCGTCAGTCTGCTCCTCCAGGCTGACCAGGCGCTGCTGCCGCCGATAGCGGTTCACATATTCCTGCGCCAGGACGGCACGAAGCCAGCCCTCAAGAGAGCCGCGGCCGGTAAACGAGTCGAGTTTCGAGATTCGCCTGCCGTCCGCCGAGCGCGTTCCGTACAGGTCGGCGTAGAGCGAATCGGCAAGTTCGCGGGCAGCGGAATCCTCAGAGGCAATCGAGTGGGCGGCGCCGTAGAGCTTTTCGCGATAGCGCGTTAGAAAAACTTCCCAGGCAGCTTCGTTGCCCCGGGCGCAGGCGCGCGCCATCGCCAGTTCCTCGAGACGCAAACCTCCGATGAGTTCCAAAACTTCGGCTTGGCTCGCGTCTCGAGGGAGATACTTGGCAGCGATCTCTTGCAGGATGCTTGCGAAATCCCCGAGGTCGAGGCCGAATCGCTCCGCCACCGCCCGGCGGTAAAGCCGTGCGCACACCGATTCCGGGATAACGAACCTTGCGGAACAGCCGGCCTTCTCTTGAGTGGAACTCATCGAAATCGGGTGCGCCTCTACGCTGACATGCTGATCGCAGATTCGATGATACTTCGTCTCACCGCTTGTAGGGGGACGGCTTGCCGTCCCCTGGTTCGACATTGCACCCACCGGGGTAGGGCAAGCCCTACCCCTACACGTTTTCAGAGCAGTCGCTCATGCAATCCTCGCCGATTTTCGAATTTCGATTTTCAATTTCCGAGCTTCGAATTTCGCCAGTCTTTTTGATGCAAGAACTATAACCTGAGTCGTTCTCCCTTTAGACCGGTTTGATGCCCTCGGTCAATTCTTTGGGAGGAACGTGCGATGAGAGCAAAGCAACTTCTTGGCTTGAGCGTGATTGCAGTGATGACGGGTTTGATGGCCCTGCCGCTGGGGCCGGGTCTGGGAGCGGCCGGCGAGGCCGGGTCAAGTTACAAAGTGCTAGAGCCGATCAGGCACAACAACCTGACCATCTTTCCGGTGGTCGCCAACCGCACGCATGACACGAAGGATTTCCTGACGCTCGATGAAGGTTTGCGCTCGGGCGAGGTGGTGGTGAGCGAAGGCGGAATGATCCGGCCACTCATCCGCGGCCGCCAGCACCCCATGCCGCCGGGGCCACAGGTTAACCAGTTGGTTTTGGTGAACAATTCGAAACGTCCGCTGCTTCTGCTGGCGGGCGAAATCCTGACGGGCGGCAACCAGGATCGTGTGGTCGGCAAAGACCGCATCGTCCCGGCGGAGAGCGACCCTATAGACCTGGGCGTCTTCTGCGTTGAACCGCACCGTTGGGTAGGCGCCAAATCCAGCTTCGGATCGTTCCATTCGCAGATGGCACAACCCAGCGTTCGAAAGAGCGCCATGGCCGACCAGGATCAAAGAAAGGTATGGTCGGAAGTTGGCGCTTCAGCAGCGAAAATGGAAGCGTTGGTGCCACGAGCCGCTCCCCAGCTCCAGGCGACTTCTTCCTACGCCGGCGTAATGGGTAACGATGAGGTAAAGCAACGCGTCGAGGCTGTGGCTGCGCCTCTCGAGCAGTCTTACCAGGAAGTCATGCGGGAGCTGCGCGACCGGAACGCCGTGGGCGTGGTGGTGGCGGTGAATGACCAGATTGTTTGGGCTGACCTTTTCGCCAGCACCGCTCTGCTGGAGAAATACTGGCCCAAGCTGGTCCGTTCCTATGCGGCTGAAGCCCTGACTCGGTCGACGGCCTCAAATCATCCCGACTTGAAGACCGCACAAGCGTATCTTCAGAATTTCGAGGCGCGACGTGAGACCGTAGAAAACGAGCCCGGGCTTTACCGTCGAACCGAGCTTGACGGGGACGGGTTCACGGCCTTCGAACTCACCACACTGCTGCCCGGCACCGGCTTCGATCTCCACATCGCCAAAATGGCGGACCAGTAAAGGCAGTGACGAGTGACAAGTGACGAGCCTGGGTGCGTGGGCCCGATCATGTCGACCAGTAACCCAGCCGGAATATTGCATTCGAAGGGTGTCAGGTGTACATTAGCGCGCGGACAGAGAACGACCATCGAAAGGCTTTATGGACCGAAGGGAATTCCTCACCGTGCTGGGGGCGACGGGGACGATGCGGTTGTCCCCGGCAGAGGGAGGAACTGAGTCGAACGAAGGGGATATCTACCCGGAACTGGTGAAGGGGGCTGACCGGGCGGCGGAAGAATCCTTGTCGAAGCAGCAAGCGGAAGGGGGCGTGCTCGACGAGCACGAGATCTCTCAGCCTGGGGCCACGGCGGGATTTCTCTCGGGCTTGGCTGCCGTGTTTCTGGCCCCCGAGTCCCGCTTTCACCGCCGGCCCGAAGCCCTCGAACGGATGGAGAGAGCGGCTGAAGCCCTGCTTCGAGTTCAGCACTCCGACGGCTCTATCGACCTTCCCACCACCAACTTTGGCTCACCGCCGGACACTGCTTTCGTGCTCGAGCCGCTTTGCGCCACGATGGAGGTGTTGCGTATTCGAGAGTATCCAGAGACGCGCCGGTTGGAATCCGCGCTGGGAGCCTTCGTTCAGCGAGGCGCCTCCGCCTTGACCACGGGAGGCATCCATACTCCCAACCATCGTTGGGTGGTCGTTTCGGCACTGGCCCGCTGTCATCATCTTTTCCCAAATCCTCGTTATGTTGCGCGTGTGGACGAATGGCTGGCGGAGGGGATCGATCTGGACGAAGAAGATCAATTCACCGAGCGCAGCACCGGAATCTACAATGCCATCTCCGATCGCGCGCTGCTGACGGCCGGCCGGCTGCTCGACCGGCCGGTTCTGTTTGAGCCGGTGCGAAGGAACCTGGAGGCGATGATCTACTTCCTGCACCCCAACGGCGAGGTGGCTACTGACATCTCGCGCCGGCAGGATCGCTTCCAATCTGCCACGTTGCGGCCCTATTACCTTGTCTACCGGTATATGGCGAACCGCGACCGTAGTGGACGCTTCGCCACCGTAGTAACCAACCTCGGGCGTGACCACCTGGAGCAATTGGGCGGCGAGTTGCTTTACTTCCTCGAGATTCCGGAGTTGCGACAAGCACTGCCCCCGTGCGAGGAGTTGCCCGTCGACTACGACAGGCATTTCCCGCCATCGGGGTTCGCGCATATTCGGCGCGGTGAACGCAGCGCCACCATCCTGGGAGGTGACTCGCGCTTCTTTTCTTTCCGCCACGGTGGAGCGGTGGTCGAGGCCGTACGCTTAGCCAGCGCCTTTTTCGGGAAAGGGCAGCTTTCCGCTCCTTTGACGCGCTCGGGAAGCTTCTACCGTCTGGAACAGGAACTGGAAGGATATTACCTCCAGCCTCTGGCTCCGGCAGACCGTCGGGCGGATGGGAATTGGCAGGCGATGCAAAACTCTCACCGCGCCCACAGCAATCTCTGCCACCTGCGCTCTCAGGTGGAGATTGGCGAGCGCGAGAACGGATTCGAGCTTTCGCTGGACGTTCGAGACACGGACGGGGTCCCGCTGGCCGTGGAGATCACTCTGCGTCCGGGAGGACGACTTGCTGGCGACGCACTGACGCCCTTGCAGGGGATGTCTGATGGCTATTTGTTGGGAGAGGGTTTCGTGACCTACGAACTCGCGGGCCGCAGGCTGCGCATCGGCCCTGGCTTTCGTCGCCACTCATGGACCCAACTGCGCGGCGCCGAACCTCGCCTCCCTGGTGTTACGCTATACCTGACCGATTTCACGCCTTTCAACAAGACCATTCAGTTCGTTGCTGTGTGAAGAATCGTTTGGTTAGACGTTAGATCTCTTCGCGCCAAGGCTGAGGGCAGGGACAGGCCCCGCCAACAGAGCCGCAGAGCTGAAGAGCAGGTCTGC
>Ga0181538_10003777_pt1 | contig 14583 bp, 20 predicted proteins | sample PEATcosm2014_Bin_40_FD_119773 | JGI IMG/M metagenome (GOLD analysis project Ga0181538, IMG submission 119773) | Peatland microbial communities from MTU Mesocosm Facility, Houghton, MI, USA - PEATcosm2014_Bin23_30_metaG | ecosystem: Environmental > Terrestrial > Soil > Wetlands > Peat | place...
GATGGCGTTGCCGACGAGGTTGATCACGACCTGCGTCAAGCGCCGCCCATCACCATGACCGGCTGGCAGTTTGGGAGCCACTTCGACCTTGAACGCGAGCTTCTTGTCGGCGGCCAGCGGCTCCAGAGTGCTACGGACGGTCTGGGCGATATCCTCAAGTGAGTAATCGGTAAGTTCGAGTACCAATTGGCCAGCTTCGATCTTTGATAAATCGAGTACGTCATTGATCAAGCCGAGCAGATGTCTGCCGTTACTCTCGAGCCTTTTGAGTACGCCCATCGTTTTTTCTGGCAGTTGGCCATAGATGCCGTCTGCCATCAGTTCGGTGTAGCCGAGAATGGCGTTGAGCGGCGTACGCAGTTCGTGGCTCATATTGGCAAGGAACTGCGACTTGTGCTGGCTCGCGACTTCAAGCTGGCGGCTCTTGTCCTGGATTTCGTGGAACAAGCGGACGTTCTCGATTGCGATCGCCGCTTGGTCGGCGAAGGTCGATACCAGATCGATCTGCTTGTCGGTGAACGGTCGTGCCTCGGAACGTATGAGTGTCAAAACGCCTAGCGGAATGTCTTCGCGCAGCATCGGCACGCTAAGAATAGTACGATAAGCGTCGAATTTCTGTCCCTCGAAGGCGTATTCCGGATCAGTCTTCACGTCGGCAATATGAATCGCCCTGCCTTCAAGCAAGGCGCGTCCAGAAGCGGTGCTTCGTTCCGGCTCGATCGGAAGGTCTTTGATGTAGTCCATGAATTCCGGGGAGAATCCGTAAGACTCCGCACGATAGAACACATTGCCCTTTTGCCGGGTAATGGTCGCCTTGTCGGCCTCGCAAAGGTGGGCGGCCGACTCGACAAGGGTTTGCAGCACGGTTTGCAGGTCGAATGCCGAGCGGCTGACGACCTTGAGCACGTCGGCGGTCGCGGTTTGCTGCTGCAGCGATTGCCGCAGCTCGTTGAGTAGCCGCGTGTTGTCGATGGCGATGACAGCCTGGTCGGCAAATGTCGAAACCAGTTCGATTTGCCTGTCAGTGAACGGGCGGACTTCGGATCGTGTCAGCGATAGAACGCCGATTGGAATGCCCTCCCGTAGCATGGGAACGCCGAGAACCGTTCGGAAATCGCCTAATTTCTGTGCCTCCATCCAGGTGTAATCCGGATCGGCCTGTACGTCGGGGATTTGAACCACTCGGCCTTCGAGTAGCGCGCGCCCCGACACCGAGCCTCGTTCTGGCTCGATTGGAATGGTTCCGACATAATCCATGAACTCGCTGGAGAAGCCATAGGCTTCAGCGCGGTAGAAGGTCCCGTTTCTCTCGCGGGTAATGACGGCTTTGTCGGCCTCGCACAGCCTGGCAGCAGACTCAACAAGTGTTTGCAGCACGGTTTGCAGATCGAAGGTCGAACGGCTGATAATTTTTAGCACGTCGGCGGTGGCGGTCTGCTGCTGAAGAGATTGCCGCAGCTCGTTAAGCAGCCGCGTGTTCTCGATGGCGATGACGGCCTGCGCGGCGAAGTTCTTCACCAGTGCGACTTGCTTGTCAGTGAAAGGCCGTACCTCCTGGCGGTAGATGATGATAGCGCCGATCAGCGCATTGTCCTTGAGCATCGGTACTGCGATCTGCGAGCGCGAGCCACCGAACTTTGTCGCCGGGCTCCGGACCGGCTCTTCCAAGTAGTCGGCAATGCGGACTACGTCTTTCGTCCGCCACATGCGATCAGGGGGGCTCCGGCGGTTGGTTGAAACGAACCACGTTGCCTTAGAAATTGGGCATATTCCGGTGGCGCACCGACCTGCGCTGCCCAGAGAAATGCATTGGCATCGAAAAGGTACAGGGTGCCGAACTTGGCCTCACAAATACGAGTCGCGTTTTCCAGAATGGTCTGGAACACCGGCTCCAATTCGCCGGGCGAGCTTGATATGACGCTCAACACTTCCGAAGTCGCTGTCTGCTGCTCCAGCGACTCGCTGAGATCGTCCGTGCGCTGGCGCAATTCGTTCAGCAGCCGCGTGTTCTCGATGGCGATGACGGCCTGTGCTGCGAAGTTCTGCACCAGCGCGATCTGCTTCTTGGTGAATGGCTCGACTTCCTGCCTAAAGATTCCAATCGCGCCAATTAGGTTATTCTCCTTGAGCATGGGCACTGCCATGTATGACCGTGCGCCTCCAATTTGGACGGATTGAACAAGTGTTGGATTGCGATCCGTATAACCCTGCTCAGCAGCCATATCGACGACGTGAGTCACCGTTTTGGTCGCAATCATTCTACCCATGGGAATATCTGGGCTGGGACGCCACGGTTGCCTGCGTGCCGCGACGAATGCTGGCGGAGCGTTATGCGCAGAAACGAGATGCAAAGCGTCGCCAACCCAGCGGTATATGATGCCAAATTTGGCATCGCAGAGCCGCACGGCATTCTTCAGCATGGCGTCGAATACCGGCTTGAGATCGCCGGGCGATGCGCTGATGATGCGCAGCACCTCCGCCGTGGCTTTCTGCTGCTCCAGCGCCTCATCCCGCTCGCGTTTGAGCAGCGCATTCTTCGTGTTGGCGCTGGCGCTGGAAGGCTTGCGACGCCCCCTGACCTTTGGCGCAATGGCGCGGGTTAGCGTGGCCGCCTTTCGGCGTCGCGTTTTAGATGGCTTGCCGCCTGCACTGGAGCGCCGTCGCATTGCCTCCCCCATGGCTCAGGACAAGGCATCGTAACGGTTGAAAATAGCACAATGGGAGTGGCCGCGTGTGACTTCCAGCACAGGAGTTTGAGCAGGTCCGACACGTCTAGAATGGTCTGGCCGCGCTCCCGCCCCGCCACGATTGAAGCTGGCAAGGGGTGCCCAACATCAGGTGAATGAACCCTTCGCAGTGCGTCAATTGATGGTGAGAAAGTGACGCTCTGGGTCTTGAACTGCCTCGCCCGTCACTGGCTGGGGCGGCAGCTATGCCCCCGATAACGGACACGAAGGCGAACGGTCTGCGCGTCAGCTATGGGCTAATATCGACATTTTGCACCGCAAGTTAGCCGCAAACGAAACGTGCCAGTCTTGCGAGGACGCGTTAACCATTGTCACGAAACGCGACAGACCAGCCGCTGTTTGGACAGTAGGATTACCCAATTTGGCCACAACTTTCGGATGCGCTGTTGTAAGGGCGTTAGTGTAAGAGGGTGCTATCATGAGTGATCGAGCACGCGAATTTTTAATTGATTGGTTCTCAGCGCATGTTCAGCCCTTGCCCGTGGTTCGAAGATTGGCGGAGGCTGTCCGACTTGCAACGAAGTGCCGGGCAGATGCGACCGCTTCCGGTATTCCGATGCAAGAAATCAGAGATGTGGCAGACGGCGACTTAATTCTAAGATTGATTCAGGCCCTAGATGCAGCTGCTCGCCTGGACGAAGATGCGCCAATCGCGCCTGAGATGAGGACCCTTATCGAAACGGAGACTCTCATCGACTCGTAATCGTCCCGAAAGCGGGCGGGGCGAGTCGAAGCGAATTTTTTACACGCGGGTATCGAGCTTGCCGACAGGCCTATATCTGATCGACAGTGCGACATCGGCCGGCTGAATCCCGCCACACGCGGCCTCATCGAGTGTCTTAGCGACATGACGGTAGCCCTGAAACTGGTGCTATCGATGGAGGGCATTACGTCTCGGCCGAACTGACATTGAGATTAATCAATCTTGACCAGACTCAGCTATGAACGTGCAATCGGCGCTTCGGGACGCGCACAAACGCAAATGCGGTGAAGGCAAGCGGTGTCACTTTACCGGATTAAGGTCATTCGCTCGCTGGATCGCGATACCGCAGAGCTCTACTACGTACAAACAGATGATTAATTGCGCGCGGGACCCCGGAAGAAGTCCAAAAAGTGTTGGCGCGTCTCATAAGCGAAGCAGCACAGGAAGGAACGGATGGTCGATAACCCAGTGTGGGAAATCTGTGCGCGTGGGGCCGAGGTCCAGACCTTCGAGGCAAGGCCGACCGGCGATGAGTTTAAGGATGGGCGGCAAGAAAGCATTTGCCTTTCCACCAATTCATAAATGCCATGCGGTCGGATTCATCCTGCAGAAACTAGTCCCTACGCACCATGACTGCGGGCGAGCAACCTGGCTGGGCAAGCAGGAGTGCTCCATGGAAGTATCCGTCACTCAATTCCTCCGGGATGAATCGGCCACGACGGCCATCGAGTATGCCCTCATCGCGGGCACCATCTCGATCGCAATCCTGGCGGCCGTGGATAAGATCGGCACACAGTTGAACACCACGTTCTCCACCGTCTGGACTGCTATTAAATAGCCGGGGAACAGCGGCGCCATTGGTTAGAATCGACGGCGCGGCGTGGGCGCCCGTGACTGCTCTGTTAGTGACGATTCGACGTTCACGACAGGTATTTGATTACTCTTTGACTGTACCTCCAACATGGCTGGGCGGCTGAGCACTTCGAGGGGTTCTCGGCCATGGAGTACAAGCACTTTGTCGTCCGGGCTTTTGAACGAGCGCCCGGCAAGTGGCGGGCGAAAATTCTTCGACCCGACGGCGAGCCCTTAAACAAGGGCCGCAAACGAATTGTGCAATTTGTAACCGGCCTCGACAGGACAACGCCATCGGCTGCTTTACTAGCTGCCCTTGAAGCCATCGACGCGGGAGCCTTCTCGCGTGCGCCAACGTTACCGGAAACATTCTGGCGTCGTCGTGGTCAGCGGTCGAATGCGACAGATGAGCGTTCCGTTCCTTCAGCGCGCGCCAGTCAAAAAGGTGTTGAGAGAACGCGATCGCGGCGAGCGCACAAGTAAAGCAAAAAGAGGCCCCAAGCCTTGGAGGGGGCGTGAGGGGCCAAAGGACTGCTCCCGGCCGTCCCAAATCTACAATTATCCACAGCCAGCGGAATGTCCGGGAAGTTCTCGTCGAGGTATTCCATGATCAGCGTCGACTCGATGATCACCTTGCCGTCATGGACCAGGGTCGGCACGACCGCGTTGGGATTGAGCTTGAGATAGTCCGGCCGGTATTGATCGCCGCGTTGCAACCACAGTACCTCTCCCTCCCATGGCAATGCTTTTTCCGCGATTGTCAGCCGCACCTTGATGGCGCAGACGGACGTTGTGCCGTGGTAAAGGTAAAGCATGGGGGGTAAGCTCCGATGATATCGGCGTATTTCCTAGCGCAGCTAATCCAACCAACGCAAAGGAATGGTGCGAGGCAAAGATGGGCGTTTTGATCGAAGGCGTATGGACTGACGGCGAGCTTCCGCAGGAAACGGGGCAAGGCGGGGAGTTCAAGCGGAGCGACAGCCGCTTTCGCGACAACATCACCGCGGATGGCTCCTCTGGCTTCAAGGCGGAGCCCGGCCGCTATCACCTCTATGTCGCGCACGGATGCCCGTGGGCGCATCGCACACTAATCTATCGTGCATTGAAAAAGCTCGACGGGCTGATCTCGGTCGCCTACGCGATCCCAGGCTTGAAGCGGAACGGTTGGACCTTCGAAAACAATCCTCGGTTCCCAGACTGTACCCCGGACACCGTGAACGGTTTCCACCATTTGTACGAGGCCTACATCGCGACCGACAAGAAGTATACCGGCAAGGTCACAGTGCCGACGCTCTGGGACAAGAAGACTGGGCGGATCGTCAACAATGAGTCGTCCGAAATCATCCGGATGCTGAATTCAGAATTTGACGCCATCACCGGCAACAAGACGGATTATCATCCGCCAGCGCTACGCCCTGAGATCAACGCCATCAACGAGCGCATTTATCACTACGTCAACAACGGCACGTACCGCTGCGGTTTCGCGAAATCGCAGGCCGCCTATGACGAGGCGTATGATGGCCTTTTTGCCACGCTCGACGAGCTCGAGGAACGGCTAGGCAAGCACCGCTACCTGGTCGGCGGTCAAATTACCGAGGCCGATTGGCGGCTGTTCCCGACACTGGTTCGCTTCGACGTGGCGTATTTCTCGCTCTTCAAGTGCAACATGAAGCGGATCGCCGATTATGCCAACCTGGTGAATTACATGCGTGACCTTTATCAGGTTCCCGGTGTCGCCGAGACGGTGAAGCCGCGCTACTACGTAATCAACTACTATTCGATCGCGAAGTTGAACCCGAGCGGCATCATTCCAAAAGGAACGCCGGTCGATATAGAGCAACCGCACGACCGTGCAAAGCTGGCCGCATAAGTCAATTTTGGGAGAGAAAACGTGCTGGAGCTCTATCACAACATCAACTCAGTCTGTGCGCAGAAAGTGCGCATTGCGCTCAAGGAAAAGGGCCAGGAGGCCAAGGAACACCTGCTCACGCTGCAAGGCGATCAGAACGATCCGGCCTACATGAAGCTTAATCCAAATGGAGTCGTTCCGACGCTGGTTCACGACGGCAATGTGATCTTGGAGTCCTCATTGATTCTCTATTACATCGACGAGGCGTTTCCCAATCCGCCACTGATGCCGAACACGCCGCTCGCCCGTCATCGCGTCCGTGCCTATAACAAGTTGATCGATGAATACATGCACAATGCCTGTACGATCATGACTTTTGCCACGGCATTCCGGCCGCGATTTCTCAAGATGCCACAAGAGCAATGGCTCTCCGAGATCAACAAGGCGCCGCTCAAACGGCGCGCCGAGTACAAACGCAGCGTCATCGAGCACGGCCTTGATTCCGAGTTCGTCATCGATGCGCTCGGCCAACACCAGAAGATGATTTCGTGGATGGCCGATGATCTGAAGCGCGGCCCCTACCTCGCCGGCGATACCTTCACGAATGCCGACTGTGCCGTCATTCCATACATCCTGCGCCTTGAACTCCTCAAGCTCGGCGAGATGTGGCAACAACATCGGGCAGTTGCCGACTGGTGGGCTCGCGTGCGGCAACGGTCCTCGGTCAAAACCGCTATCTTCGATCGCATGCAGGACGCCGATTGGGCGCCGTTCAAGAACCTCGCGCCCGATCCCTGGCCAAAAGTGAAGGCACTATTGAAGGTAGCGTAAACCTGGGACCGGCATCATTGTGAAGCTATGGCCTGCATGTAGGTACCCGACCAAGTACGAACTTGTCGTCAACCTCAAGACCGCCAAGAAATTCGGCCTGACAACCCCGGAATTGTTCCTGCTACGCGCCGACGAGGTGATCGAGTGAGCTTATTGCAGTGCGGCAATTGAAGGTGGCGAACTGTCGATAAGGGTCAATCGCCACCTTGCCGGTCCCCGGCTGGCGCGGCAGGTATGCCCCCAATAACGACCAAACAGGCGACCTGCCGATACGTCGAAAAGAGCCACCTTCTGCCGCACGCACCCGCAGCAAAAAACAGCGAGCGGACCACCGTCAAGTCAGTCGCAGACCTGCCTGGGGGCGTGATATTGTTCCCGCCATGCTGATCCCATCGGGGACGGGGCAAATGGCAGTCGGCATTGGAAGGCGGCAATTCATATCCGCAATCGGCGGCGCTGCCGTCGCGTGGCCGCTCGCCGCGGAGGCACAGCCGAACGGGCGTATGCGGCGAATCTGCGCACTAATGGGCGCTGACGCAAACGAACCCGGAGGTCAGATAGAAGCAGCGGCTCTCAGACGGGGGCTTCAAGAGCTAGGCTGGACAGAGGCTCACAACCTCGAAATTAAATTTAGCTGGTCAGGCAGTGAACCTGATCGCATCCAATCCTCAGCGAAAGAGCTTGTTGGGCTACAGTGTGAGGTCATCGTAGCGCGTGGGACTCCTGTGGTGGCCGCACTATTGAAGGAGACGCACACGATCCCGATCGTGTTCACGGTCGTCGTCGATCCCGTCGGCAGTGGCTTCGTCCATAGCTTTGCACAACCTGGCGGCAACGTGACGGGCTTCCAGAATTATGAATTCACGATGGTCGGCAAGTGGGTGCAATTACTCAAGGAGATTGCGCCGCAAGTGCAGCGGGTTGCATTCATATATAACCCAGCGACGAGTCCTGCGGGATTCGTGAGTGCGCTGGAAATAGTTGCTCCTTCGATGCCAGTGCAGCTCGTCGGGTCGCCCGTCCGGGATTCTGCTGAGATTGACGCTACCCTTGCTGCGCTTGCGCGCGAACCCGGCGGGGGTTTATTGGCGTTGCCCGACATCTTCCTAAACGAAAATCGTGTGCAGCTCATCGGGCTGGCCGCACAACGCGGTTTGCCAGCCGTTTATCCGTCGAGTTTGTGGACAACGAGTCACGGCTTGATGTCTTATGGCCCTGACACATCCGATCTGTTTTACCACTCGGCCACCTACGTCGATCGCATCCTCAAGGGAGAGAAACCGGCCGACCTCCCGGTGCAAGCGCCAACAAAATACAAGCTGGTGATCAATCTCAAGACCGCAAAGGCGCTTGGTCTCGATGTGCCACCCACATTGCTCGCCCGCGCCGACGAGGTGATCGAGTAGCCCTTTCGCACTGCATCAATTCTCGATGGCGAAACGCCGTTGTGGGTCATAAACCGCCGCGCCGATCATTAGCTGCCGTGACCGGTCTTGCCCCAATAGCCGCCGCCCCGGCGCATGGGTGGGGTGGCGCGAAGGGCCAAAAGCGGACTTCATGCACGGCAGCAAATTTGGAGAGATTTGACGGGGTAAATCTGCGATTGGCGACAACACACCCAGGCATTTACGCCGCTCTGATGCGCCAACCGATTTACGGCTCCATCGTCCTGGCGACACGGAAGCCAGTACCCTGCGAACGCATGTCGTTCGGATTTTTAAAGCGGCGCGCTAGGCGGACGTTCGCCGGACTACTGCCCCACATGCCGCCTCGCACCACACGATGATCGCAATCGCCGGCGATCCACGGCGAGCCGTCAGTGGGGGCTCCGTTGTAACTCGTGTTGTAGCAGTCCTCCGTCCATTGCCAGACGTTGCCATGGACGTCGTAAAGCCCGAACGCATTGGCTGCGAAGGTGCCTACGGGCGCTGCATAGGCATAGCCGTCGCTACAGGGGTAAATCGTCCATGTATCTGCGCCAGGAATTGTTTGGCGCGCGGTCTTGTCAGCCACGTTGCCATACCTGCACATCGCACTGTCGTCATCGCCGAATGTGTAACGCGACGCTGATCCAGGCGTCGTCGTCGCGCGGGCTGCATATTCCCACTCAGCCTCGGTTAGCAGCCGATATTGCTTTCCGATCTTTTTGGTGAGCCAGCCAAGATAGGCCTTGGCGTCGTTCCAATTCACGCACGCCACAGGGTGCGAGCCGGTTTGCGGATATCCTGGATTGCGCCAAGACCGTCCATCCCTGACGGCGCTCTTACCCTCTTCGAGCGTAAGACACTTTGAGCCGGCGTCGTAAGCGGTTTCTTTCACGAAGGCGGCGAACTGATCGACTGTGATCTCGAACTTGCCAACGGCAAATGGCCGCGTGAACGTGACGACGTGTTGCGGGCTTTCGTCCGAGAACCGGTCTCGCTCGTTCTCCGGCGACCCCATCGTGAACGCGCCCGCCGGCAGCACCACCATCTCGGGACAGCCATCGCATTCCTTGAAGCTGTCTCCCGGCTGCAGCGCTCGCTCGGCAATTGACGAAAGCGGCACGAACGGCGGCTGCGCAGATTTCAGCGCCCGCGGTGCCGACGCAGTGGAATACTGAGCAGCTTGCGGAGGCAGTTGAGATTCGGCGGAAGGTTGCTGCTCAACTTGCGGCGATGGTCCAACTACCGCTGCGGGAGGCTGTGCGGGTTGTGGCGGCGGTTGAGCGGTTTCAGGCGATTTTGGCGGTGCTTGCGACGGTGGTGCGAATGGCGCGGTGGGAAGTTGAGCGGTTTGCTTTGGTGATTGAGGCAAAGATTGCGTGGGTGAGATTGGCGGATGAGAGGACAAAACCAGCGGCCCTTTGACGATCACCAGCCCAATTATTGCCCCCGCTAACGCTATTGCGCCGCCAAAGGCGATTGTTGCCGGCCGCAGCCACGTCGCACTCGCCGGCGCGTCCCGCTCCTGTTCAGCTGCTCCTGTAGCAACCCTGCGCTCGGCCGTGCTGAGACCTGCGCGCTCTTGTGTCGATGACCGCCGCGTTGAGGGCACCGGCGGCGCTTCAAGTTGACCCAGCGGGGCTCTAAGCCCAGCGATCAACCTGTCCATGTCATTATGGAACGAGGCGTGCCGCACATAGAGCCCATTGCGGAGCGCAAGTTCTTTGATGTCCTCGGGCAGTTGATTCACCTGGGGAATCTCTGCTCCGTCGAGCAAAACCGGAATGACCGGAATGTCGCGCTGCAGCGCCGCCGCGATTTCGATGCGCACGTAGTCGTGTGGGTCATCGAGACGTCGGTAGCCTTCGTTGTCGCGCAAGTCGAGCCAATTGGGGCCGATCACCGCCAGCAATGCGTCGCACTTGGCAACCGCCTCGTCCAGAATTTTGATGAAATTCATCCCCAGCGGTACGGCATCCACGTCCATGAATAGGAGGTCGCGTCCGAACTCGAGCTCCAGCCGGTCATGAACGCGCCCGGCATGACCCGCGCTGTCGTCACGACGATAGCTGATGAACACCTTGCCGGTCATGATGCACCTTTGGCGGATGCTGCATACTACCACTTTCCGTGCCTGGCTGCAGGAGTGAAGCTGATGGTAAAATGATATAAGAGGTACGAAGGTTTTGGCTGACAGCTACCGCAGAGCCAGGAGGCCGTGATGAAGCTTTTGATGTTTGCATTTATAGTTCTTCTCGGCGTGGCGGCGATCGGAACACGCACCGAGGCGCAAAACTATCCTTGGTGCGCGCATTACAGCGGCCTTGGCGGCACCAATTGCGGCTTCACCACCTATGAGCAATGCATGGCGACCATAAGTGGGATGGGTGGCTCTTGCATGCAAAACACTCAATATGCCGCCCCTGTGTCTCCCCCGACTGGCCGCCGCCCTGTCGCTCCGGTGACCGCTGCGACGAGCCATCAGATTCGGCAAAAGGCGCACCAAAATTTGGTTGCACCGCAGCCGCAGTGAGGCGCAGCACAAACTTCACTCTACCCCGAACGGCAGTACCTCCCGAGGCATAGCCGGGCGACAGGCGGGCTGTCGGCGGGTTAATCTGGGGTTTTGGTATTGCAAGTGGCGCCGGAATACCCAGCATTGCACGTGCACGTCCCGTTCGAAGCGCACATGCCGTTGCCGTTGCATGAGGAGGAGGCAACGCAATATGTGCAATTCGGGAAGCCATAATAATTGGCCGCGCATGATGCACACGTGGAGCCGGTATACTCAGCATTGCACGTGCACGCCCCGTTCGAAGCGCACGCGCCGTGGGAATTGCAATCGCACTTAGCGGTGGTCGTCGGCTTGCTTGGTGCGATGGTCGTCGGTTTCTTTGGTGCGGTGGTCGTCGGCTGTCCCGGTATGCCGCCGCCCTCTGGTCCTCCGGGGTTCTGCTTCTCCTCTGCTTGCGATGCGATGATTGATCCGATCATGATCATCAGTGCGACGAGAACCAGAACCGTTTTGTGCATTGCTTCCTCCCCCGATTAGATTGAATTTCCCAAAGGGGCTGAGTGTAGCGGAGCAACGCTACTGCATTTCGCCGGACGGTTGAACCCTATCGCGGTGACCTTCGCGCCAAGCTGCCAAGCGTGCCGCCGCAGATATTGGAGGACATTCCGAGACCGCGAAATTCAGCCAGCCGCGACGATTGAGCTACGCACTATCGGTGTGGCCCCTTGTCGGCCTTCATGCCCGATCCACCCAAAAAATTGCCATGAATTGTACCCTGACTGTATGGATCATGAGACTCCTGAACAGGATTAGTAGAGGTAGTGGGCGTAGCCACCACGGGAGCGGCGGGAGCGGTACCTGTCGAGGTCGCTGTGCCGTTTGTTGACGTTGTCATGGGGGGCAACCCCTCCTGGGATAGGGCTGGATTGACGCCGACCAACACACTCGTAACCGCAACAGAGAATACCGTGCCGAAAATAAACGTCTTGGAGGTCTTCTTGGCGCTTCCTTTCAAGGCTAGAGCCAACGCCCGACTTGGGAAGTGTGCGCTCGTTGATAGGGTGCCGTCCATGGCAAATTTGCTTATCAAACCGCATCTGCACCTCTTAGACACTTATGGAATAGGGGCTCCAATGGTCGACAATCCACTATAGGAAATCTGCGAGCGCGTGGCCGAGGTGCGGGCCCTACTGCATGACCATATCGAGTGCGACAAGCATTCGGCCCCGGACGTGGTAGCAAAGGCGCAAGCCGTGCTGTCGGCATCCGAACTGCTCCGGGCTATGTTCGATGTCGGCTACTTCCCGCCGAACACGCCGCCGGACTGACTGGCGCTTCCTAAAAAACAATACTCCTTGCCGCCGCTATGGGGTGCTCTGCGTCTGGCACGCGGCGCCGGTATACCCGGCTAAGCACGTGCACACCCCGGTCCCCACGATCCCTTGAGAGCATGAGCCGTGGTTCGAGCAGGGAGCAGCCGCTCCACCCGGGCAGGGCGCACAATTCGACCCAAAATACCCAGCGTAGCAGGACGCCGGATTAGATGTTGTGACTATCACGGGCTTGGCGCATACCTCGTTTCCTGCCGGGGCCGTGCAACACGTTGTGACTGAACTGTTGAGACAAGAGGAGGCACTTGGAGGACATTTAGCTGACGGAGTGGGAGGAGGAGGGGTACAGACGTCGCTTTTTTTCACTGGAAGGATCGGCTGTGTTGGTTCGATAGTCGTCGGCTTCTTTGGTGCGGTGGTCGTCGGTTGCCCCGGCGCGCCGCTGCCCTCCGGTCCTCCGGGGTTCTGCTTCTCCTCTGCTTGCGAGGCGACGATTGATCCGAACAGGATCATGAATGCAGCGAGCACCAGAACAGTTTTGTGCATTTCCGTTTCCCTCGCCGCACGCGTGTACACCAATAGGTCAACCGCGAAATCACTTCACTTATGTACCGCTACTTCGCAAGGGGGTGGTCCTCCATCCGGGCACGGCACGGAACCCAGGGGGCGGCCGGTCGATTGAGGGGGCCGAGTAACGGCGATGTCGGGGCTCGTTGATCCCGTAGGTGCCGTTGGCGTTTTAACCGCCTGCTCGGATGATGGTGCCGGGCTGCCTGGCGGGGAATTCTCGCCCGCGCCGGCCGGGCGCGAGGGGACGATCCCTGCCACTAGTAGAACAAAAGAGAATATCGTAGCGAGCATGAACGTCTTGCATGTTTTCATGGCGAATCCTTTCGGGGTGAGCGCCAGTCCTAGATGTGGAAAGTGTGCGCTTGTTGAGAGGGGCTGCGTCTACGGCAAAATTGCTCAGCGAGCCGCTGTCACATTCAAAGTAGCCGCCACCCGAGCACCACAGATAAGCGACTGCTCATGTCCGTTCCGGGGTCAACAACTGCCTCGACGATCACTGGCTGGCGCGGCAGAAAGCCCCCCAACACCGGACACGAAGGCGGACGATCGGCGCGGCGGTTCAGGGCCAAAGCGGACTCGTGCACCGCAATATTAGTGATTAGATCACGGCCCAATTCCTGGAGGACCGGATTGACGAAAAGCACGTCAACCCCCCGTGGCCGCGTCATTGGTGAAGACTGGGGCCGGACGTTGACCGCCTTGTTGTCCGTGACCACTCCCGCTCTGGGTAGTCCCGCTAGGTGACCCGCCACTAGTTGAAGGCGCGCCACTCGTAGTTGTAGTCATTGGCTTTACTGTGTCAGCGCCCTCGACGTGCGCTTTGCCCGACGGGGTATGAGTCATTGTGGTAGGACTATGGACAGTCGGACTCGGGACAGTTGGGCTATGGACGGTAACGCTTGCGGCCAGCGAGGAGTCCGCGACCCACGCACTGGTCGCCACGACAAATAGCGTGCCGAGCAAGAAATTCTTGGAAGTTCTCATGGCGCTTCCTTTCAAGGCTAGAGCCAACCCTGACGTCGGAAGTGTGCGCTCGTTGATAAGGCGGTCTCTAAGCGCGCCGCAACCGCGCACCTGGTTCAGTGCTTAGCGTTTAAGCATGACGCCATGCACTGCTTGTATTGAACACAAGCTCCGGCTGCTTGGGGCGTGTGTCCGGTGTCTAGGCCCGCCCCATTCTGCAGGGCAGCAATTGTGGGATCACCGGCAGGCGCAGCGGTGTTTCCGCATGAGCCACGGCATTGTGTGCTACATTGTTGCGCTGCAGTTTGCGTCTTGCTTGGCGACGTCTTTGCTGGCGCCGCTGGTGCGGTGGTGGTCGAGCCCGCTGCTGGCGTGGTCGAGCCTCCGCCGCCCCCTTGGGTTCCGGAGTTCTGTTTCTCCACTGCTTGCGAAACGACATTTGCGCCGAAAAGGATCATGACTGCGGCGAACGCTGCAATAGCTCTGTGCATGATTTGCTCCTACCGATTGTCCGGCCTTGCCAAGAGCGTTTGGGAAGGTGAACGATAGCGCCTCTGATCATCACGCTTGCCGCACGGTACAAACTGCCCGCGGTCTACTTCGAACGCTTCTTTGTCGCAGCCGGCGGATTGATCTCGTATGGGCCGAAGATCCTCGACGAGTTTCAGCGCGCGGTGGCTCAAGGCCTGGGCGATGAAGATCGCCAGGCATCGTGGGATGAAGAAGGCGATCGTGGCGCTGGCGCGTCGGCTGGCCGTGATCATGCACCGCATGTGGGTGGACGGCACCGAGTTCCGC
>Ga0181538_10003778_pt1 | contig 14581 bp, 11 predicted proteins | sample PEATcosm2014_Bin_40_FD_119773 | JGI IMG/M metagenome (GOLD analysis project Ga0181538, IMG submission 119773) | Peatland microbial communities from MTU Mesocosm Facility, Houghton, MI, USA - PEATcosm2014_Bin23_30_metaG | ecosystem: Environmental > Terrestrial > Soil > Wetlands > Peat | place...
CCGCGCTCATGACGAGCTCGGTGCCGGGGTCGCTGACGAGCCGATCTTGCTGAGCTGCGCCGTTGCCTTCTGGTCGAGGCTGGCGGGCAGCGGCGCGTAGTTCAGTTCGGGGAGCAGCTTCTGGCCGTCGCCGAGCAGGTAGCCGAGCCACCCCTTGAGGTTCGCCGCCGTCGTCGAGCTGGACTGCGCCTCGTAGACCAGGTCCCACGACTGGTAGGTGATCGGGTACGAGCCAGCACCGGACGCCCAGATCGCGCTGAACGTCAGATTGGGCGCGATAGTGGCGTTGTCGGCGGCGGTGGTGGCCGACGACACTGACGGCGCGACGTAGTCGCCGGCCGAGTTCTTGACAGACGCGAAGGTCAGCGCGGAGGCCTTGGCGTCGGCGTAGTCCACGTACCCGACGGCCCCTGCGGTGCTCTTGATGCATGACGCCACGCCGCCGTTGCCGTTGCCGCCGCGGCTGGCGGCGGGCCAGTTGATGGTCGAGCTGGAGCCGAGCGTCCAAACGCTCGGCGCGCCCTTCACCAGGAACTCGGAGAAGTTCTGGGTGGTACCCGAGGAATCCGAGCGGCGGCAGATGCTGATCGCGGTGCTGGGCAGGGTGACACCCGGGTTGTCCGCCGCGATCGCCGAGTTGTTCCACGTCGTGACCTTGGCCTCGAAGATGTCCGCGATGACCGGCGCCGACAGGTTCAGCGGCTTGCTGAGGCCTGACAGGTTGTACGAGACCGTGATCGGGCCGATCACGACGGGGAAGTAGAGCACCGTCTTGCCGTTGAAGGTCGACAGCTCGGAGGCGGGGATCGTGGAGTCCGAGCCCGCGTAGTTGACGGTCCCGGCAGCCAGGTTGCTGCGCCCGGTACCCGAGCCGACGCCGGAGTAGTTGACCGTGAGGCCGGACTGGATCGACTTGAAGCTCTGGATGGCCGTCTGCTGGAAGGTGAGCTGGAACGTCGATCCGCTCCCGTTGAGCGTGCCGGAGAGCTTGGCGGTGCTGCCCGACGAGGGGCTGCTGCTCGACTTGGCGCTGCTGCTCGACGAGCTCGAGCTGCAGGCGGCAAGGGACAGAGCTACCACGGCGAGGGTGGCCCCCGCCATGGTGGCCCCTTTGATGCGCACACGTTGCATATTAGATACCCCTTTGTTATTTCCTGCCAAGCATGGCAACCTGTATTGCTCGCACTCCTGTCAAGTGCTGCCACGGGAAATGCCATGATGGCGTGAGCCGATTCTCGGCCTGACCGGAGACGATGCTAGCCGTCGACCCGAACACCTCGCCAGTCACGTCAAGCCCACCGGGTTATCCCAGTGTGCGCCACAATGTCGCACTCACCGTAGTGTTCGGAAAGTTAATTGCAGGCAAACGACACATGAACTTCACCTTGCTATTGCCCGCTCCGCCCGTAACGCAACGCCGACGTTACCGAGCGCCAGGAGCTGGGCACGGATCGGCATCGATCCTGCTCACCAGCGTTTCCCGGCCTCTTGCCGACAAGGTAGCCGATCATCCCCAGGCCGACCGCCAGCACATTTTCGCGACCATAAACTGCCTCCGGCGCAGCAATGCATTCCCGCCGAGGCCTACCACTATCAAGGTCGGCGGAAAGCCCGGTAGGGACTAACGTCACGAGCGGCGGGCGCTGATCCATTCACCATTCGTATGGTGAGCGCCAGGCACCGGGCTAGGCAAGGTGCTGTTTCCCTTCCTGCCATCTTGACGTTACCTCGGGCCGGCTGAGCAGCCCGGAACCGCAATTGGCTGGTCACCTATCGCTATCCAGCGGCTCATTTGACGCGCGTCTCATTTTGACGCATGCCCCTGGCCGCAAGGTGGCGGTCCGCATGCGGGCCACCGGTCGCCCGCATCGTCACTGGCCAGCCGGCGCGATCACCGCATCAGTCCTCGTGGTTCCCTAGCCGCGCGGAGAAGGCCGCCGCCTGCGTACGACGCTGCATGCCAAGCTTGGTCAGCAGTGCGGACACATAGTTTTTTACGGTCTTTTCCGCGAGGAACATGCGCTCCGCGATCTGACGGTTCGTCAGCCCCTCGCCGATCAGTTCCAGCACCCGCTTCTCCTGGGCGGACAGCGCCGCCACCGGGTCCACGTTGTCGATGTGATTCCGGAGCCGAGTCATTACCTGTCGTGACGCCTGGGGGTCGAGCGTCGACTGGCCGGATGCGACCGCCCGCACGGCGCTCACGAGGTCAGTCCCGCACGTCTGCTTCGATACATGGCCCGCGGCCCCTGCCATGATCGCACCGAGCAGCGCCCGGTCGTCTGCATACGCGGTGAGCATCAGGCAAGCGGTCGCCGGAAACTTGGAGCGGATTTGGCGGCAGACCTCTACGCCGTCCCCGTCGGGCAGCCGCACATCAAGAACCGCCACATCCGGACGTAGTGCCGGCAACCGGGCAAGTGCCGACGAGGCGGTCCCCGCCTCACCGATCACCTCGATGTCCGGTTGCGCGTTGAGCAGATCCCGCACGCCACGCCGCAGGATCTCGTGATCGTCGAGCAGAAACACGCCGATCTTGCCCTGCTGCAGGGGGGGCTCATTCATTCGCGCCATCCATTCCGCGCCGCTGCCCGGCGCACGTCGCGGCGACCAGAGGACCGTCGCCGCATTTGCCCACTCGGGCCGCCAGCAACGCCCTGTCTGGGCGGCATGTCCATACGTTACTATAAGTAATGTTACTATTACTAAGAGTACCGCATGGCTGTTCGCGGCTATCGCCGCCTGCGTGGGCGGCCACCCGGCGGCCGGCGATCGAGGGCCGGAAGTGCTTGTCGAGACCAGGCGGGGCGCCGTCCGCGAGCAGACCAGCAGGCGTCTCTCGCAACCGGACGACAGCGCTGCTATCTTGGCAAATAAACACAACGTGGTCGTATAGCTACTCTGAGTTGACCACAGTGGGGGACGCATGGACGTCAGTGAGCCTGGGCATGAGCGCGGACGGATTCTGCTCATCGACGACGATCCCGCCCTCGGCGGATACCTGAGCCGTGTGCTGCGGTCGCGCGGCGGCTTCCACGTGACGCACGAACTCGACTCCACGGGCGCCTTGCACCGCATCGAGACCGAGGAATGGGATCTGCTCATCACCGACATCGAGCTTCCGGGCATGTCCGGACTGGAGCTGCTCGACCGGGTCCGGGCTCTGGTGCCCGGCCTGCCAGTCGCCGTGCTCACCGGTCACCCGAGCGTTGACTACGCGGTCACGGCGCTGCGGAACTCGGCGGCCGAGTTCATGCAGAAGCCGATCGCGGCGGATGACCTGGTGGCCAAGGCCACCGAACTGGTCGAGGCGGGCCGGAAGGCGCGGGCCGAGGGCCGGGAGATCGTGCTGGCGATCGGGGCGCACCCCGACGACGTGGAGATCGGCGCCGGCGGCACGCTGCTGGCGCACCGCGCGGCGGGCGACACCGTGGCGATCCTGACCCTCTCCCGCGGGGCCCGGGGCGGCGACCAGGCCATGCGCGCCAGGGAAGCGCAGGAGGCCGCGGACGTGATCGGCGCCCGGCTGTTCCTCGACGACCTGGAGGACACGCGCATCCAGGAGGGCGATCCCACCATCGGGGTGATCGACGCGCTCATCACCGACCTCCAGCCCACAGTCGTGTACACGCATTCCGTCCACGACGTCCACCAGGATCACCGCAACGTGCACCGCGCGGCCATGGTCGCGGCGCGGCGGGTCGGGCGGGTGTACTGCTTCCAGTCGCCGTCGGCCACCATCGACTTCCGGCCCACCTACTTCGTCGCCATCAACGAGCACCTCGGCCGCAAGCTGAAGGCCATCGAAACGTTTGGCTCGCAGTACACCGTGCGGGACTACATGGAACCAGACCTGATCGCCTCCACGGCCCGGTACTGGTCCCGGTATTGCGCGGGCAACCACGCGGAGCCGTTCGAGACGATCCGCGACCGCTCCGGGGGGCCGCCCGCCCGCTCGGGCGACAGCTTGTCGCTGGCGTCCACGCCGGGGCACCCATGTTGACGCCGGGGGCGGTGCCGCCGCGCGGGCCAGGAGGGATGCCCGGACCGGGAGGGGCGCCCGGACCGGGAGGGCCGGGGCGGCCGCATCGCGTACTGGTGACCGGCGCCGGCGGGCCGGCCGCGATCGCCGCCATGAAGTCATTGCGGGCTGAGCCTTCCGTGGAACTGCTCGCCGCCGACATGGACCCCTGGGCAGCCGGGCTGTACCTGGTGCCGCCGGAGATGCGGACGATCATCCCGGCGGGCGCCGCGCCCGATTTCGCCGAGGCGCTGCTGACCCGGTGCCTGGTCCTCGACGTGGACATCGTCCTGCCGACCGTCGACGCGGAACTGCGGCCGCTGGCGTACGCCCGGGAGAAGTTCGCCGCCTCGGGCATCGCCCTGCTCCTCGCGGACGCCGCCGCGCTCGAGGTGATCCTGGACAAGCTGTCGCTGGCCCGCCACTGCGCGGACGTCGTGCGCGTGCCGCGCACCGAGCTGTTCGGGCCGGACGTGGACCCCGCCAGCTGGACGTATCCCGCCGTGGTCAAGCCGCGGACCGGCAGCGGCTCACGCGGCATCGTGATCGTCGGCTCCGCCGCGGAACTGACCGCGCTCGACCGCTCACCCGGCCTGATGGTGCAGGACTTCCTGCCCGGTGAGGAGTACTCCGTCGACGTGCTCGCCGGCGCGGACGGCCACGTGATCGCGGCCGTCCCGCGCATCCGGGCCCGGGTTGACTCGGGCGTGTCGGTCGGTGGCCGCACCGTGCACGACCCCGAGATCGAACGGTTCGGGCGCGCCGTGGCCCGCGCGACCGGCGTCACGTACGTGGCCAACGTGCAGTGCAAACGCGGCCGGGACGGCTACCCCGCGCTGCTGGAGGTCAATCCGCGCATGCCGGGCACGCTCGGACTGACCATCGCGAGCGGTGTGGACATGCCCCGGCTCGCGCTGGACGCGCTGCTCGGGCGCCGGGTCCCGGATCACCTGGACTTCCGCGAGCTGGCCGTGGTCCGCTTCCTCGACGAGCGCTTCATCGACCCCGCCGACGTCGACGCCCTCGGGCTGGCCGTGACATGAACGTCGCGCTGGACGAGGACTTCCACGTCCACTCGACCTTCTCCGACGGTGCCAGCACGCTCGCGGAGAACATCGAGGCCGCGCGGGAACGGGGACTGCGGACCCTCTGCCTCGTCGACCACGTGCGGCAGGACACGGACTGGCTTCCCCGTTTCACTGCGGCCGTGGCCGCGTTCCGCGATCTGGCGGGGCTGCGCGTGCTGGCCGGCGTCGAGGCCAAGATCCTGGACACGTCGGGCCGGCTCGACCTACCGGCCGGCCCGGGCCAGCTGGACGGCATCGACCTCGTGCTCGTCGCCGATCACCGGTTCCCGGCTCCCGGTGGGCCGCTGCACCCGGCCGAGATTCGTTCGGCCATCGGGAACGGGACCGTCACCGCCGGCGCGGCGATCCGGGAGCTGTGCGAGGCGACGGCCAACGCACTCGCCCGGAGCCCCCGGCGGCCATTGCTCGCGCACCTGTTCAGTGTGCTGCCCAAGGTCGGCCTGACCGAGGACATGGTGCCCGCCGCCCTGCTGGCCCACCTGGCCAACCGGGTGGCGCGTGCGGGCGCGATGGTCGAGGTGAACGAGAAGTGGTCCTGCCCGTCGGCCCGCACCGTCGCGGCGATGGCCGACGCCAGGGTGCGCCTGGTGGCCGGAAGTGATAGTCACCATTGCCGGGACATCGGCGTCTACGATTCCGTCCGGGTCACCGTGGCCGCCATGGCGCGGATCTGACCGTGGTGGGTCATGATCTCCGCACCGGAGGTGACTGGCTCCTCATCATCCTCGTCATGGCCGGCGCCGTTCCCGAAGTGGCCGCCGCCTGTCAATTCCTGCTCATCGCGGCCCATTTCCTGCGCAACCACTACGGCGCGTGCAGGCCGTACTTTCCCCGGGTCGCGATCGTGATCCCGGCCTGGAACGAGGCCGCGGTCATCGGGACGTCGATCGACCGGCTGATGCTGCTGGACTATCCGCGGGATGCGCTACGGATCTTCGTGGTCGACGACGCGAGCACCGATGAGACACCGGATGTGATCCTCGGCAAGGCCGCGCAGTACCCCGGCAACGTCGTCCACCTGCGCCGGGAGAAAGGCGGTCAGGGCAAGGCGCACACGCTCAACCATGGCCTGATCACCACCCTGGCCGACGACTGGATGGAAGCGCTCCTGATCATGGACGCCGACGTCATCTACGAGCCGGACTCGCTGCGCAAGATGACGCGCCACCTGGCCGATCCGAAGGTCGGCGCGGTGACCGCCTACATCAAGGAGGGCAGCCGCCCGGGCAACTACCTGACCCGCTTCATCGGCTACGAGTACATCACCGCGCAGGCCGCCGCCCGGCGCAGCCAGAACGTCCTGGGCGCGATCGCGTGCCTGGCGGGCGGGGCCCAGCTTCATAGCCGGGCCAACCTGCTGGCCGTGGGGGGCCGGATCGACACGTCATCGCTGGCCGAGGACACCTTCACGACGTTCAAGACGCAACTGGCGGGCCACCGGGTGGTGTTCGAACCGCACGCCACCGTCTGGGCGGAGGAGCCGGGCAGCATCGACGGCCTGTGGAAGCAGCGACTGCGCTGGGCGCGCGGCAATGTCCAGGTCACCATCCAGTACCGCCACCTGTGGTTCCGGCCGCACCGCGGTCACCGTCTCGGCAGTATCAGTTTCGGCATTTTCTGGTTCTGCCTGTTCTTGCAGCCGATCTTTATGATTGTGTCGTCAGTCTCGCTGATCATCTTGTACTTCGCCAACTTCCCGCAAGCGTGGCTGGCCTTTCACATTCTGTGGATCATCAATGCGGCCACGTACATCTTCATTACCTCCTACAGCGTGCTTATCGACCGCACGACAGGGCGGCATGTGTGGCGTGAAGCCATCATGTTTCCCGGCTTCGTGAATTTGAGCATAATTGTGTACACGTGCTTTCCGCGCCTATTCGGCGAGGCCTGGCACGCTCTGTTTGGGCAGGCCCACGGCACGTCCGGGCAAACCGGCCCGAGCTGGCTCATACTATTCGTGTACGCTTGGCTCAGCCTCTCCATGGCCGCGGCCTATCTGGCCAAGGTGGTGGAGCCTAAAAGGTACGGCAAGTTCTTCAGCCCCCTTCTCGTGTATATCGTCGGATACGGATCACTACTGTGCGCCTGTACTTTCGCAGCCTACGTAAAGGAACTGCGGAAAGCCGAGATGAAATGGGACAAGACGGAGAAGACGGGGAAAGTGGCGACGCCGGTGAAGACCTTACCCCCAGCCCGCAGCGGCCCGCATTCGAGAATGAAATTCGAGACGCGCTCCGCTACGAGAGAGGCCTGCTGATCATGGCCCTGCTCGCGCTGGCGCTGGTCGCGGCCATCGTGACCGTGCGCATTCTCTACTTCGCCTGAGCCCGGGGAGGGAGGGATCCATCGTGGCCCGTACATCAGCCTTGCGATGGCGGGTGATCACCGCTTCCGCGGTCGCGCTCGCGCTGACGGCGGCCGCGCTGGCCGTCGCGCTCGCCGCGGCGGCCAGCGCCCGGGGCGACGGCCGCGAACTCTCGCAGCGACTGGTGCCCGCGGCCGCCTCCTCCGTCGATCTGCTCAGCCTGTATACAGCCCAGCAGACGGCGCTGGGCGACGACGTTACGGCCGGCCGGGGCGGGAAACTGGCCCCCTACCGTGCCGCCACGGCGGAGATTCAGCAGGAGCAGTCCGAGCTCGCGGCGCTGATCCGCAGCTTTCCAGCAATCACTGCGCAGCTCGCGGCGACCGAGGGCGCCGAGCGGGCATGGCTGGCCCACGTCGCGGCCCCGCAGCTCATGGCCGCCGCCGACGGTGGCTTTTCCGCCGCGCAGGCCCTGCAGGCCGACGCCCAGCTCGTGCGGCCGTACGTGCTGGCGGTCCGCTCGCGCGGGGCGGCCTTGCAGGCGCACATAGCCGCCACGCAGGCGGCGACCACGAACCGGCTCACCCACGCCCAGGCCTGGCTGCTCGGCGCTCTTGTGGGACTGTGCGTGGTGGTCGCGGCCTTTGCGGTCGACGCTCTGGTCGGAGTCAGCTTCAAACTGCTCAAGCCGTTCGACGCGCTGCGTCAGGCCGTGGACGCGGTGGCCCACGGGGACCACGAGACCCGGATCCCGGTGATAGGCCCCGCCGAACTCGCAGAACTTGGCCGCAGCACGGAACTGATGCGCATCGAACTGGTGACGGCGCTGGCCGAGCGGGAGGGCGCCGAGCGGCGCTTCCGGCAGCTGTTCGACTCGGCCCCCGACGCCATGATCGCGGTCGCCCCCGACGGCTCGATCGCCATGGCGAACGCCCAGGCCGTCCGGCTGTTCGGATATCCGGCCCCAGAGCTGCTGGGGAGCCCGGTCGAGATGCTCGTGCCCGAAGAAACACGGGCGGCGATGGCCGCCGAAAGAACCAGTTACTTCGCCGACCCCGTACCGCAACCCTTCGGCGCCGGGCTGAAACTGCCGGGCCTGCGCCGGGACGGCCGCCGGTTCCCGGCCGAGATCAGCCTGAGCGAGCTGCCGACCGATCACGGGAGGCTCGTAACGGCCGCGATCCGGGACGTCTCGGAGCGACTGGCCATGGAGAGAGAGCGGGAACGCCTGCGGAACGAGGCGGAACAGGAGCGGATCGAGCGCCGGCTGCAGCAGTCACAGCGGCTGGAAAGCCTGGGGCAGCTGGTCGGCGGGGTCGCGCACGACTTCAACAACCTGCTGAATGTGATCCAGGGCTACGCCGATTTCGTCGCCGAGGAGATCCAGCCGCTCGCGCAGACCGACCCGCGGCTCGAGCCGGTGCTCGGCGACATCGAGCAGGTCCGTTCCGCGGGCCAGCAGGCGGCCCGGCTGACCCGCCAGCTGCTGACCTTCGCCCGGCACGAGGTGAACAGGCCGGAGGTTCTTGATCTCAATGAGGCGGTCAGCAGCGCCGGCCAGCTCCTGCGCCGCACCCTGGGCGAGCGCATCGACCTGGCCATCACGGCCGAGCCGGCCCTCTGGCCGGTCAAGGCGGACCGTGGCCAGCTCGAGCAGGTCCTGGTGAACCTGGCCGTAAACGCGCGGGACGCGATGCCGGGCGGTGGCCGGCTGACCATCGATACGGCCAACAAAGAGGTCGACGACGCCTACGCCGCGACCCATCCCGATCTGAAGCCGGGCCGCTACGCCCGGATCCGCGTCTCGGACTCGGGCGTGGGCATGGACCGCGCCACCGTAAACCGGGTGTTCGAGCCGTTCTTCACGACCAAGCCGAAGGGCCGCGGCACCGGGCTCGGGCTCGCGACCGTCTACGGCGTCGTGAAGCAGGCCGGCGGCACCATCGACATCTACTCCGAGCCAGCCCTGGGCACCTCGGTCAGCGTACTGCTGCCGGCGACCGATGAGGACGCCGCGCCGTTCCCGCGCACCGCCCCGGCGACGGACAGCCAGCGCGGTCACGGGGAGACGATCCTGCTGGTGGAGGACGAGGAGAGCCTGCGCGAGCTGACCAGGCGCATCCTGACGCGAAACGGCTATCAGGTCTGCGCCGTCACCGGCGGCAGGAAGGCCGTCGAGTGGGCCCGCGAACCGGGCCAGCCTATCGACCTGCTGCTCACCGACGTGATCATGCCCGAGATGCTCGGCAATGAGGTCGCGGCCGAGGTGCGCGCCGTCCGCCCGGACCTGCCCGCCCTGTACATGTCCGGCTACGCTCAGCCCATCCTGGATTCCCACGGCATGGAAGCGCTGTCCATCGACATCCTGGAAAAACCGTTCACCGAGGCGGAACTGCTGGCCCGCGTGTGGGAGACCATCACCCGCCCGGTCGGCGGCCCCAGCGAGCCCGGCGGCCCCAGCGAGCCCGGCGGCTCAGGCGAGCCCGGCGGCTCAGGCGAGCCCGGCGGCCCCAGCGAGCCCGGCGACAGGCGCCGCGCTGACAGGCGCCGCGCTGACAGGCGCCGCGCTGACAGACGCCGCTGACAGCCCCGCCCCAGCGGAACTCCGGCGAGCATTGTCCTGGTCGGCGCAGGGTATCTCGCCTTCACACGAGAGCACTGCTACCTTGATAAACGAACAGAAAGTGATTATAAAACTACTCCTGGTTGGTAATGCGGGGGACAGATGAAAGCCAGCACGCAGGTTCAGCATGGCAAGACAGCGGAAGCGAGGTCCTGCCTATGACGCTGGCCCGCCGCCGGGGGCCGCCGGGCCAGCGGGAGATCCCGGCCGGCTCCGCCGAGAGCCGGGCGCCATCGTCGCGGCGCGAGATCCGCGAGCCCGCCGGCTACGAAAGGAGCCTGGTCGTCAAGGCGCTGCTGGCTGTGGCGCTGGTGGCCCTCATCGTGACCCTGCGCGCCGTCTATCTGACCTAGCCGAGCAGGCGCTCCACCTGGGACAGCATGTCGCGCAGGTTGGCCTCGGACGTGGCGTCCACGGCCTCCCGGGCGGGGAGCCAGCGCAGCGGCGCACCGGGAGACTCCGCCCGGGCCGCGCCCGGATCGCGGGTGGCGAAGATAAACCGGACGTCGGCGTGCTCGTGCGCGGGCTCCTTGCTGTTCGCCGGCACCGAGACGATCGCCACCTGGCACAGTTCCGCGTCCGGCCACGGCTCCAGGTCGGTGAGGCCACTCTCCTCGCGCGCTTCGCGCAGCGCGATGGCCAGCGGATCACTCTCCCCTGGGTCGCCGTGACCGCCGACCTGAAGCCACGCCCGCTGACGCTGATGCCAGCGCAGCAGCACGCGGCCGCTGTCCGGGTGCACGATCACCGCCGACGCGGTGACGTGCAACGGGCTGGAACGCAACCAGGGATCCGCCGTGCTGGCTGCCAGCTCACGCGTCCGCCGGACGTCGGCCGCCTCCGCCTCGCCGCGCGGCTGGAAACGGTCGAGCAGATCCAGTACGGGGCGGCCGGAACTCATCGGGAGCGCATCTCCTGCGGCAGGAACGGTACTGCCCGGTAAGCCTAGCGCTCCGCGCCGGGGGTCAGCGCGATCCGGGCTGACCCCCGGCGGTGTACGGACTGGTCAGCCGGTGTGATGGCCAATGAGGACGCCGATCGCGTAGGTGACGCCGATGGCCACACCGCCGAGAACAAGCTGACGGAGGCCGGAACGCAGCACCGGCCGCCCGGTGAGCTTGCCGACGATCATCCCGCCCGCCGCCAGGGCGACCGCGGTGATAACGAGCGTGGCGGCCAGCACCGGGAAGCCGACCAGGTACGGCAGCAGCGGCACCAGCGCGCCGAAAGAGAAGGCGAACAGCGAGGCCACGGCGGCCAGCACCGGGGACGGCAGCTCGGTGGGGTCAACGCCAAGCTCCTCGCGGGTGTGCACCCGCAGCGCGGTGCCCGGATCCTTGGACACGGCGGCGGCCATCCGGGCCGCGGTCTCGGCGTCGGCGCCGTACTCGCGGAAATAGTCGGCCAGTTCCGCCTGCTCGGCGGCGGGGAACCGGGCGAGCATGCTGCGTTCCAGGTTGACCTCGGCGTGCACGAGCTCGTTCTGGTTCGTGACCGAGATGTACTCCCCGGTGCCCATCGAGAACGCCCCGGCGACCAGGGCGGCGACGCCGGTGAGGACGATCGCGTGGCCGGACACTCCGCCGCCGCCGACCCCGGCGATCAGGGAGGCGTTGGTTACCAGCCCGTCGACCGCGCCGAAGACCGTGGGCCGAAGGGTGCCGCCGGAGACGTCGCGGTGCCGGTGCGACCAGCCGGCCCCGGCCGCGGCCGCACCGGTCGCGTAGGACGGCTGCCGCGTCTCGTCGTCGTGTGTCACCTGGATCATCTCTCATTCCGGACCGTCCGCTGGATGTGGCCCCCCGGCCAGGTCCGTTCGGCTCATTGATTTCCCCGCGTGCGCGGCGGCGGGTCAGGCGGGTGCGGCCCGGGTGGACCAGGTGAAGCTGCCCATGTCCGGCACCTGGCGGCAGACGGCATCGGCCGCCCGCCGCAGCGGGATCACGCTGGCCCGAGGTCTTGCGCATCTCCCCAGCATGCCGGAAAACCTGAGCTAGCAGGCCGTCACAAGTGCCCGCCGGCCACGACGTACCTGAGCCACGCGGCGTGCCAGTCCGCCTTGCGAATCCTCGGCCAGGAGTGCGGGCGGGACGCTCAGCCGTGGCCGGGTTCCACACAGATCAGGCCCCACGGCTTGTCGTTAACCCGGGTGAGCACGAGGGTGGCCCGGTGCGGGCCGGCCAGCTTGAGTCGGCGGTGGATCTGGTCCACGTCACCCGCCAGGCCCCGCCGGCGGATGTCGGCGGCTCCGATGCCGAGGGCGCGCAGTCGCCGGGCGAAGTCCTTCTCGTTCCACGGGGCGGACTCGATCACGCGCAGGGTCCGCGCGAACGGCGTGCTCTGGGCGGTGCCGGAGGACAGGAACGCGATGCGCGGATCGATCTTCCAGGCGCCGAGCTGCCGGGCCAGCGTCTCGACCAGGCCGGCCCGGGTCACGGCCGGATTCGGGTCGAAGAGGAACTCTCCCGGCGGGGCGATGGGGACGTCCCCCGCAGCATCCTCCCCCGGCCTCTTCCCGGGCCTCTCCCCCGGCTGTTGCCCGTCCCCCGGCTGTTGCCCGGCCAGTTGCCCGGGCTCTTCCCTGGGCTCGGCGAGCAGCGTGTGCCCCTCTGGGAGGATCGTCGCGCGGGCCCGGGCCGTGGCAAGGACGGGCGACCACAGCACCGCCTCCTTCAGGTCCCGGCCGTCCGCCACGAACTCGGTTTCCCAGCCGGCCGGGACGATCCCGGCGGGCAGGCCGGGTGCGGCCTTGACGGCTACGGTGGGGAGCCGACTGGTCAGCGCGAAGCACCACGCCAGCGGCGGCTCACTGTCGCCCGGCCGCAGCCTCCGGCTCCCGGCGGCGCCGCCGAGGCGGCGGGCCGGATCCGCGAACACCGCGCCGATACCGTCGAGGCTGACGTCGCGGACGTCGGCCTCGCAGGTGACGACTCCGGCCGCCACGTCGTACACGCCGGCGTTGTGAGCGGCCATCCGCAGGGGCACCGCGTCCCGGTCGACGGCGAGCACCTCACGGCCGGCCGCCAGCGCGATCAGGTCGCCGCCGATGCCGCATGCCAGGTCGGCGAGACGGCCGGCCGTCGCCCCAGCCAGGCGCCGGGCCCGGTGCCGGGCGGCCATTTCCGATGATGCCTGCTCCAGCCCGGGCCGGGTGAACAGCATCTGCCCGGCCCGGCTGAACTTCTCGGCCGCGGCGCGGCGAAGCTCGTCCTGGGCCGTCGCGGCGGCCACCAGTCCGGCCGGGTAGTCCCGGCGCAGCCGGGACGCCAGCGCCAGCGGGGGCTCCCCGGCGGCACGCGCGGCGGCCACCCGGGCCAGCAGTTCCTGGCCCTCCGCCGACAGGAGGGCCGTCACCTGGGCGAGCCCGTCCGTCACAGCTTGGGCGCGGGCGGCGCCGCCGGACCGGACGCGGGCGGCGTCACCGGCCCCGTCCGTCACGGCTTGGGCACGACCACGAACTGCCGCAGGTACAGGTCGCGGAAGGTCACGGGCCCGCGCGGGCCGGGCACCTTATCGATGTTGATGCCCGTCTCAGGCACGGCCAGCAGCTTGAACCCGTCGAGCAGCCGGGGCGTGGCATTCCAGAACGCGCCGGTGCCGGCGTAGGTGTCCAGGAACACGCCGACGGCATCACGGTCCTCCGCGACGATCGCCGCCGCGAGGCCGGACGTCTCCCGATTGGCGACGATGGCGGCATCCGCGGCGTCGGCGGCCTTGGCCACGGTGACCGTCGCCTCATGACCGGTGTCCAGCGCCCATTCGTGCCCGAGCGGGTGCCGGTGCGGCGGCAGCGACGCGGCCACCCCCAGCCGGTCCAGCAGGGCGGTCACCTCCGGCAGCAGCGCGTCCCAGATCTGGCCGCTCACCAGCAGGAGATTCAGGCGGTTGCAGACGCCGAGGCGGTCGAGGCTGGCCTCGATGAGCTGGGCCGCCCGCAGCCGGTCCGCGGAGGCATCGATGTAGAGGACCGCGCCACCGTCCGCGTGTGCCAGCGTCCGCACCCCGCGGCGGGCCCCCGCGAAGGCGAGCGCCCGGGTGCTCGGGCCGCTGCCGCGCAATATGACCAGCGGGATCAGCCCGGGCTCACCGACCAGTGCGTACGCGGCTGCCTGCCCGGGTACGCGGACAAGCTGAATCGCGGCGGGGTCGAGGCCCGCGTCGGCCAGGGCGGGGGCAACGACCTCATCGGCGAGGGCGATGGCGGACCGGAGCGCCGCGGAACCCGTACGCAGGACCCCCGCGTTCCGCGACTTGATCAGCTGGGAAGCGATATCGGCCACCACGTTCGGCCGGGCCTCGAAGTTGGCCCCGATCACCCCGACCGGCCGGCGCCGCTCCTCAGCGATAAGCTCACCCGGCAGCTCACGGACCATCCGGCTGACCGGCTCAGCCGGCACCTCGGCCAGCGCCAGCAGCTGATCGGCCATACCCTCCAGGCGGCTGCCGTCCAGCCGCAGCCGGTCCTTCAGCGCCCCGGTCAGGCCGGCCGCGGACGCGGCCCGCATGTCTTCCTCGTTCGCCGCGCCGATCGCGCCGGCGGAACG
>Ga0181538_10003780_pt1 | contig 14575 bp, 9 predicted proteins | sample PEATcosm2014_Bin_40_FD_119773 | JGI IMG/M metagenome (GOLD analysis project Ga0181538, IMG submission 119773) | Peatland microbial communities from MTU Mesocosm Facility, Houghton, MI, USA - PEATcosm2014_Bin23_30_metaG | ecosystem: Environmental > Terrestrial > Soil > Wetlands > Peat | place...
CAGACCCACGGCCTCGACTGCTCCACTGCGATGACGATCTCACCGCTCTCGACCGCTACTATCATAACCCGGTACGTTTTTCATGAACTTTCGAGGGCCAAAGGCCCTAGACGACAGACCCCACACGGCGGGGTCTGCGCCATCCCTGAATGGTGTGGCTAAGACCTGTCCGTATCATCCAAGCCTCCCGATCTTGCTATAGTTCAGGGTGGTGTCGCAATGATGAACAAAATCTACTCTTATTCGCGTCGCGTCGCTCTTGCGTTGCGGCTCCGTGGTCCGTTGGCCGGGGACGTGCGGGCCCGGACTCTACACGGCCTGGTAGTTGGCCTGCTCCTCTACATCTGGCTAGTCCATCTTCCCATTATCGCGCCGTTCTTCGTGGCGAGGAAAGCCGGCTCCACACTTGCTAACCTCTACCTCACCTTGATTTATGGGATCACCCTGGCGGTCCTGCGGCGCGGCTTGCTGCGGCGGGCCAGCCTTTTGTTTTTGGCGGGAACCTGGGTGGCCGCCACTGTGTTCGTGGTTTTTGGCGGAGGAATCCAGAGCACTGCGCTTGTCCACTACGTGAATCTGCCCTTACTGGCGGCCTGGCTTCTGGGCGCCTCCGCGGCGGGAGTGATGACGGCGGTCTGCCTGGGTGGCGCGCTGCTGTTGGCCATCCTGGCGCAGAGTGGGTATGCCCTCCCACACTATTTTCTTGGCGCCCCATTCGGCAATTGGAGTTCCGTGGCGATGGCAACGCTGGGGACTGTAGTGCCGGTGCTCTGCGTCCTCAGCGCACTCAACGAGGCCCTGGAAAACCGCAAGAAGGCTGAGGACGGACTACGCCAAGCTAACGAAATGTTGGAGCAGCGCGTGAGGGAGCGCACGGCTCAGCTAGAAGCAGCCAATGATCTCTTGCAGAGCCATCTGGATGATCAGAAACGCCTGGAGGCGGGCTTGAAACTGGGGGCGCTCTTCCCGGGCGAGAATCCAAACCCCGTGATGCGCCTCGGCGGCGGACACCTCGTGGATTTCGCCAATCCTCCCGCCCATGCACTGCTGAGGACCCTGGGTTGCACCGTCGCGGGTGAAGCCCCGGCGCACATCGCAGAGCCGGCCGTGGCAGCCCTGAAGGACGGAGTCCCCCGCCAGATCGAGAAAACGTACTCGGAGCGAACCTACCTGCTTAGCTTTGCCCCGATCCCGCAAGGAGGTTACGTCAACCTCTACGCCACGGATATTACGGACCGCAAGCGGGCCGAGGAGGCATTGCAGAAGCGCGAAGCAGAAAACCGCCTTCTCGCCGACCTCCTCGAGAATTCCGACCAGCCCTTTGCGGTTGGCTATACCGACGGGCGGCTCGGAATTCTCAACGGAGCTTTTGAGCGCCTCACCGGTTATAGCCGCGCAGAGCTATCGACAGCGGATTGGACGCACACGCTGACCCCCTCCGAATGGCGGGAAATCGAACACGCCAAGCTGGAGGAGCTTCACCGCACGGGCCAGCCGGTCCGTTACGAGAAGGAGTATATACGCAAGGACGGCTCGCGCGTCCCGATCGAGCTTCTTGTTCATCTCCGCAGGAATGATGAGGGGCAGCCTGCCTTCTACTATTCTTTCCTCACCGACCTTACGGCGCGCAAGCAGGCGGAGGCGGCGCTGCGCGAGAGCGAGAGCCGTGAGCGAGCGCGGGCCGCGGAATTTGAAGCGTTGATGGAAGCGGCGCCGGTGGGCATTTTCGTCTCGAAAGACACCGAGTGCCGCTGGATGAGCGGCAATCAAGCGGCTTACGATCTGTTGCGCAGGCCGCGCGGCAGCAATCTCTCGAAGACGGGGCCGGAGGATCAGAAACCCGTGAACTTCCGGGCGATGAGCGACGGGAAAGAGATTCCGCCGGCTGATTTGGTGATGCCGAAGGCGGCCGCCACCGGCCAAACGTTCCGGAATCGCGAAATGGACTTTGAATTCGAGGACGGATCCACCGTCAACGTCCTCGGCAACGTCGTGCCGCTCCTGGACGAGAAGGGATGCCCACGCGGCGCCGTTGGGGCATTCGTCGACATCACCGGCCTTAAGCGGGCGAAAGAAGCGCTGCAAGCCTCCGAGCAGCGGTTCCGGGTGCTCGCCGAGGCCATCCCGCAAATTATATGGACCGCGGACGCCACGGGCGCCAGGGACTATTACAACGCGAGCGCCCTCGACTACACCGGGGTGGAGGCGAGCCAGCTTGAAGGCTGGAACTGGACGTCCATCATACATCCCAGTCACTTGGAAGAAACTCTGGCCGCGTGGCGGCGGGCGGTTGCGACCCGAGACGTCTACGAAACTGCGCACCAAATACGGCGTGCGGATGGCGAGTTCCGCTGGCACCTGACTCGCGCCGTGCCGCTGCGAAACGAACAAGGAGAGGTGACGCAGTGGATCGGCAGCTCGACGGACATCCATGAACGGAAGATGGCCGAGCAGGAACTCGAACGCCGCGTGGCGGAGCGCACGGCCGAGCTTGCCCGCTCCACGGCCCTGCTCGAGAACGTGACCTCGAACGCACCGGTAGTCCTGATTGCCGCGGACGCGCGGGGCGTCTTCACCGTGCATACCGGCAGGGGCGTCGTCGCTTCCGGGCGAAAGCCCGGGGAGTTGGTGGGCAAGGATTACCGGGTGGCACTGGGTGAGGTTGCCACGGCGGAGAACATCCGGCGGGCCCTCGCCGGCGAGTCGTTCACGGCGCTCCCCGAGGGTGTTTCAGGCAACACCTTCGAAACCCGCTACAACCCGGTGCGAGATGCCGAAGGGAATATCATCGGCATGATCGGCGTGGGGGTCGACATCACGGAGCGCACGCGGGCAGAGGCGGCGCTGCGCGAGTCTCAGGCTTTGATGAGTTCGATTGTCGATAGTACTTCTGATTTGATCTGGTCGGTCGAACCTGAGTGCTTTGGCCTGCTGAGCTTCAACGCCGGCCTTAGGGACAACTTGCTGCGGCGGGGAGTTCACCTGCGGGCAGGCATGCGTCCAGAGGATGTCTTTGCCGATGCCGATCTCGCCGAGCGATGGCGTGGAATGTATCAGCGCGCGCTTGCGGAGGGCTCTTACACGACCGAATATGAATCTCCCACAGCCGGCAACATGGTAGTGACGGTCAACCTGCTCAAACGGGACGGCCAAGTCAACGGAATATCGGTGTTTGCCAAGGACATCACCCGACGCGTGCGGGCGGAGAGGGAGTTGCAGCGCCTCAACCGCGCCCTGCGCGCGCTCAGCGCAAGTAACCAAGCCATGGTCCGCGCTCAGGACGAATCGGAGTTGCTGCACGAAACTTGCCGGATTCTAGTTGACGAGGGTGGATATCGGATGGCCTGGGTCGGCCTCGCCGACCAAGACGCGGCGAAGACCGTGCGGCCAGTCGCCCATGCAGGATTCGAAGAGGGTTACCTGGAGGAGATCGAGATTACCTGGGCCGACGACGACCGCGGACAGGGGCCAACGGGCACGGCCATCCGCACGGGCCAGTTCGTCGTATGCCAGAACATGCTCGAAGACCCGAAGCTGGCTCCCTGGCGTGAGGAAGCAAAACGCAAGGGTTACACTTCCTCCTGCGCCCTTCCCTTGCGTGTGCGCGGCAAGTCCATCGGGGCCCTGACTGTTTACTCCAGGTTTCGAGAGGCCTTCGATTCTGAGGAGGCGGATCTGCTCGCCGAGTTAGGGGCAGACGTCGCGTTTGGTATCGAGTCGCTTCGCGCCCGCGCCGAGCGGCAAAGCGCGATGGAAGCTCTCCAGAAGAGCGAATCGCGCTACAAGAACTTCATCTCGCACACCTCCGATGGCATCTGGCGAATTGAGTTGGCGAAGCCACTTCCTGTCGGCTTGCCCGAGGATGAGAGCCTGAGGTGGCTTTTTGAGCAGGGCCACCTGGCCGAATGCAATCCCGCCTATACCGCCATTTACGGCTGCCCCGACTCGGACCAATTGGTAGGCAAACAACTCGGAGAGTTGGTTCCCACCTGGGATGAAGCCAGGATCGAGTCTTTTCGAGGCATGGTCCGAGGCGGGTTCCAGACGCGGACCATCGAGCTCCGCGCCCGCGACGCCGCGGGAAGATTCAGAGATCTTCTGCGAACGGAAGTCCCGATAGTAGAGGACGGTTTACTCCTGCGGTTCTGGGGCATCACGAGCGACATTACGGAGCGCAAACGAAGGGAGACGGAACTGCGCCGGCTGAACCGCGCGCTGCGCATTCTCAGTTCGAGCAACCATGCGCTGGTGCGCGCCCAGGCCGAGTCGCAACTGCCCCAGGAAATCTGCCGGATTCTGGTGGAAGAGGGCGGGTATCGGATGGCCTGGATGGGCTTCGCCGAGCACGACGCGGAGAAGACCTTGCGGCCGGTGGCGAGCGCGGGAGTTGAAGAAGGGTATTTGGAGTCCGTGAAACTCTCCTGGGCCGATACAGAGCGCGGGAGAGGACCCGGCGGCGTCGCGATCCGCACCGGCAAACCATCGGTCTGTGACAACGTCCTGAAGGACCCGCAATTTGCCCTGTGGCGTGAGGATGCAGCCCAAAGAGGGTACGCTTCAACTTGCGCACTTCCCATGACGCTGGATGATCAAACCATGGCTGTCCTGGCAGTTTATTCTCCGGTCCCGGACGCCTTCGATGCAGCGGAAGTGAAGCTGCTGGCAGAATTAGGGGACGACATCTCCTACGGCCTTCACGTATTGCACACACGCGCCGAGCGCCAGCAGGCGGAGGAAGAGGTCCGCAGGCTTAACGAGGAATTGGAACAGCGCGTCCGGCTGCGTACGGCGCAGCTTGAAGCGTCGAACAAGGAACTGGAGTCTTTCTCGTATTCAGTTTCCCATGATTTGCGCGCCCCTTTGCGGGCGATGGACGGATTCTCGCGCATTCTGATGGAAGAGTACCGCCCCCAGCTCCCTGCAACAGCGCAACGGTACCTTGACTTCGTGCGCGATGGCGCCTGCCACATGGGCAATCTGATCGATGGCCTGCTGGCTCTATCGCGCCTGGGGCGCCAGGAACTGAAGAGGAGGCCCGTGGAAGTTGCGGAGATCGTGAGGCAGTCCACGGCCGATCTGCGTGCGGACTTGGAAGGGAGCGGCGTTGAACTGGTGGTCGGGGCATTGCCTTCCTGCGATGCCGATCCGCTGCTGCTCAGGCAGGTATTCGTAAACTTGCTGTCCAACGCGCTCAAGTTCTCGCGCCAACGGGAGAAAGCCCGAATCGAAATCGGTGCCCTCAAGGCTGGTGAAGCGGCGCGGGCGGGAGCGCCCGAGCTGCAGATACTAGACCCACAAACATGGGTCTACTTCGTGCGCGACAACGGAGTCGGCTTCGATATGCGCTACGCCGACAAGCTCTTCGGCGTGTTTCAGCGGCTCCACCGCCAGGAGGAATTCAAAGGAACTGGCATAGGCCTGGCAACGGTCCAGCAGATCGTTCACAAGCATGGCGGCCAGGTATGGGCCGAAGCCGAAGTCGGCAAAGGCGCCACCTTCTACTTCACCGTCGGCGAGACAATCGGAGAGACGAATAACTCCCGCTCCGGTGCCCCAGTATAGAGTAGCGCAGACCTGCCTTCCAAAGTCACGGCTCCTGGTGTGGGTAACGAATGGTTCGCGCTGGCACCAAATGCTAAGCTGTGAACTCGACATTCGCAAGGCGGCTGCAAGGAGCACGGGAACCGCAATATTCAAATGGCGGTGCGCCCTCCGTCGACGGCGAGTTTGGCACCCTGGATAAAACTGGAACGATCCGTCGCCAAGAAGACAATGGCCTCGGCAATCTCCTCGGGTCTGGCCGGACGGCCCGCCGGCGCTTGGGCGGCCAGTTGCTCGAGACCCTCGCCCATTACCTCGGTGCCTTCGGTGCGCGTAGGTCCGGGGCTCACTGCATTGACGCGGACACCGCTCGGGCCATATTCCGCCACCCAGGCTTTGGTCAGCAGATTGATGGCGGCCTTGGTCGACCCATAGAGGCTCATGCCGGATACCCCATAATCGGCGACCATCGTCGATACATTGACGATTGTCCCCTTGCCTCTCTTCGCCATCAGCGGAGCAAGTTCAGCGACGAGGAAGTAAGGCGCCTTCACGTTGAGCGAGTACACGCTATCAAACAGTTGTTCCGTCGTTTCATGGGTCGGTCCGAATGGGAACATTCCCGCATTGTTGATCAGAATATCGACGTGGCCGTTTCCGAGTTCGACTGCTCTTCTCGCCACTTCGCGCGCGCTCGACGCGTCCCGAAGGTCGGACGAAATGAAATCCGCCTTGCCTCCTGCTGCGCGGATTTCGGCAACCGTCTTCTCGCCGCGCTCTGCATTGCGGCCTACGACCAAGACATGGATGCCAAGCTGCGCGAGTTTATTGGCTGCCGCCCGGCCAATACCGCTCGTTCCTCCTGTAATCAGTGCTGTCGACGAATTGTTGGTCATTTGCAATTCCCCCCCTCTCAACTCTGGCGCAGTTGGTCCTGAAGATACCTAACACTTGGCTAACCATCGGAACCTTGTCGCGCCGCGAGAGTTTCTGTACCGCTGGCGCCTTGTCAGCGCTACAACTGCAAGTAAGTTCGTAGATCAGGGTCGGAGCGCACTTTCCAGATGTGGCCGTCCAGCCAATAGTGCAGCAGGCCCGGCGCGGCGAAGAACGAGAAGACCACCTGGTTGCGCATGTTAATGGGCATCAAGCTGAATTGCTGCTTCAAGACGAACCGTGGAACAACGTCAAAGATGATGGCATAGAGCGCCGCGCAAGCGACGTAGACCATCCACCGGCTGTTGATCAAGGTCGCAAGGCCAAACCGGCGCGCCTGGCCCATCTCGTGACCGTACTTATTCTGGTTAAAGAACCACACCAGGCGATGGTATTGGACGTTGTGAAAGATGGTGACGGCAGCGTAGACGCCCAGAAGCGGCATGGCGCTGCGAAAGAGCAGGTAATTGACAGGCACGGCAGCAGCGAACAGCAACTGCTTCGGCCAGTTGAGCGGAAGCCCTTGCTTCCATTTCTGAATCTGACGGACGAGGTAGAGTGCGATGACCGCCACCGTAACGCTCAGCAGCGTATATTGGTAAATAGCGGCGAGCCGGGTGGGAATCGGGAAAGGCAGCAACTCAGCCGCTTCCCGGCTGTGCAGGGGATATGTCAGGAATGGATAATAGAAGGCCACGGCGAAGGCCACCTTATCAAGCCGCATGTCCGTAGGGTTGAAATCACGGTTCTTCTTCTTGTACATCATCATGAAGCCGTAATGCTGCTTGAAGATGTGGTAGTAGCCCCAGAGTTCCGTGGCCAGTTCCAGCCAGTCGCCCAGGTGGAGCAGAATCAGCACCGGCCCCACGGCGAAGAAGAAAGCCATGCTTCCCCAGAGCCAACGCCCGCGGCGCGCACGTTCTTCCGCATCAAAGTAGGTCCGCGAGATCGTGGCGAAGCCGTGCGTCTCATCGAAGACAACGGCCCACACGGCCACGAGCAGCAAAAGCGGGACGTGAGTGAAGCGCCACAAGGCCCAGAATGCATAGGCCGAAGCAGCCCCTCCCAGTGTGAACCACACGAGGTCGGTTCGTTCAGAAACGATCCAGTGGGATTTGGTCTGGCTCGTTTTGGTAATCACTGGGGCCGCCAGCACTGCCGTCGACATGTTCGAGCCTCCCTTTAGAACAATTGAACCGGATGGTTAATGGACTTTCGCGAAGCCTCGAAAAACCCTTTCAACGCTCATCGAAAGGTCAACCTCAATGATCTATGGCTGAGGCCGACCCGCTACTTGATCGCCCAGTGCGGTCCTGCGCAAACGTATTCCTATGCTGAAGCCCTCAGAGAAGTAGATGCCGGCCAGTGAACAGAGGTTCGATGGCAGCGCGCCGGATTCGCACGCCCGCGGATTCGCCGCCCGATGTGCAGAAAGGGTTTGTAGGGGCGAACCTTGTGGTTGACCGCCTGGGCGTTGACCTATTGGGTTGTGGGAGCCTCGAGAGCCGCGGAGCGGCGGCCGAAAGTAGCCCACGACACGAGCCGTGGGGCGCGCACAGTGTTAGTACTCACAGCCCCTGAGGGGGCGACAGACATGGGCGGGAACCCCTGCCGCCCCTCCGGGGCTGAGATAACACACGGCTTCGCCTCGCCCCCACAGCTTGCGCCGTGGGCTACACTCTGTCGGCCCTCCGGGCCTGTGCCAGAGGCAACAGGTCGACGTTAGTGTGTGGCCGCACCTGCTGGACGCCACGGGCTGCGGCTACTCTGTTACTGCGGGTGCTCCGTGCGGCCTTGCAGCAGGTCGATAGCGTGCGGCAAAAGCTCGATGATGCTTTCGAGCGACTCGCAGGCGCCGCGCGGGCTGCCCGGCAGATTGACGATCAGCTTGCCTTTGCGTGCTCCCACAATCCCCCGCGAAAGCGCCGCCATGCGGGTTTTCTTCACTCCTTCAGCGCGCATCAGTTCGGCGAGGCCTGGGATCTGTTTCTCAACCACCGCCTGCGTCGCCTCCGGAGTGAAGTCGCGCGGCCCAAGCCCAGTGCCGCCGGACGTGAAAATGGCGTCGCAATCGCCCCCTTCCGCCCAGGCCACTAGCGTGGCTTTAATGCGGTCCGCATCATCTGGCAGCACTTCGAGCGCGTTAACCGCCCAACCTCGACTCTCGAGCAGTTCGCGCACCGCCGGCCCGGAGCGGTCCTCCCGCCTGCCGCCCGCTGCGGCGTCGCTGAGGACCAGGATTCTGGCGCGATGTGGCATAGGGGCTTTCAGATTTCAGCCGTCAGCATTCAGCCATAGGAAACGTTCCACCTCTGTCATGCTGAGCGCAGCGAAGCGTTTCCGCAGTTGTCCGAAAGCAACTGCCGAGATCCTTCGCTGGCATGAAAATGACTCCCCTCCTCAGCGGGAGGAGGGGTGGGGGTGGGGGGTCGTGTCGGCAGCGAACGGCAACCACCCCTGAGCCCTCCTTACCAAGGAGGGGAATCATCTTCATCACCGATGGTGAGCCGAAGGTCCATGAAGTCTTCGCTCAGCATGAAACACTCGCCCTGCGTCTTGAATGTTGCTCTCCCCGATCGAAATCGCTTGCTAGAAGCTGATAGCTCACGGCTGACCGCTACCGGGCCCGATACGTGCCGCTCTTTCCTCCGCTCTTTTCGAGGAGCCTAATGTCAGTGATCTCGATTCCCTTGTCGATGGCCTTGCACATGTCGTAAACCGTGAGAGCCGCCACAGCCACTGCGGTGAGGGCTTCCATCTCGACCCCGGTCGAGCCCGTTGAGCTCACCACCGATGAGACAAGCACGCCATTCTTGTTGAAAGCCGCCTGCACATCGATGTGGCTTAGCCAGAGCGGGTGACACAAGGGAATTAGTTCCGCAGTCCGTTTGGCGGCGCTGATGCCGGCGATGCGCGCGATCTCCAGCGGGTTCCCTTTGGGGTTTCGTTTCACCGCTCGAAGCGTGCGGGGGTTCATCCTCACGAGCGCGCTGGCGGAAGCCTGGCGCAGCGTGGCAGGCTTGCCGGAAACATCCACCATGCGGACGCGCCCGGCGGAATCGTAGTGCGAGAGTTTCTGCCGCATGCCCGCAACTCCTCAAGGAGTCAGGAGTCAGAAGTCAGGAGTCAGAATAAAGGGAGCAGCCTACAATTCTCAGCTATCGGCCTGCGAATTCCCGCGGTTTGCCGAAAGCTGACCATTCTGACTCCTGACTCCTGACTTCTGACTCCTGCTCCTCACTGCCCTTTCGGCATTACGTCAACCCAATCCCCCGCCGCCAGATCCGTCTGGTCAGGGTGAATCACCAAGAAGCAATTGGCTGCGGCCACGCCCACCAGATCCCCGGAGCCTTGCCCGCCGACGGGTTCGACAATGGGATCGCGATCCTGCATCCGCACGCGCGACGGCAGGAACATGGTCAGGCCCGTTTTTTGCCGGAAAGGCTTTGCCAAGCGAGCGCGAAGAAACGCCGAAGGCTCGAAGGACGCTCCGCCGAGCAGTGCGAGGGCGGGGCGGACAAACAACTCAAACGTGACGAAAGTGGAAACCGGATTACCGGGAAGGCCGAAGAAGAAGACCTCGCGAACCCGGCCAAATACCAAAGGCTTGCCGGGACGGATCGCGGTTCCCTGGAAATAGAACTCTGCTCCCAACTCGGCGAGGACTTCTTCCACCAAATCAAACTTGCCCATCGAGACGCCGCCGCTCAGCAGAAGCAAATCCGACTCCAGCCCGCTTTCGATCATCCCTTTGAGGATATCCTTGCGATCCGGAGCAATGCCAAGCTCGAGCGGCACGCCGCCTGCGGATTTAACCTGTGCGGCCAGCGCTGCGGCATTGCTATTGCGAATTTGAAACCATTGAGGCGGCTGCTCGATGGGCACCACTTCATCGCCCGTCGGCAAAATAGCCACTCTAGGCTCGCGGCAGACAGCGACTGCAGCCTTCCCCACACTGGCCAGCAACCCGATCTCCGCTGCCTGGAGGCGTCTGCCGCGCGCCAGGATTCGCGCGCCCTGTGAGGCCTCTTTGCCGCGGAGCACGACATTTTCCCAAGGCTGGACGCCCCGTTGGATTTCGATATCGCCGCCGCGCGACACGGTGTGTTCGACCATCACCACGGCGTCCGCACCCTCGGGCAAGGGCGCTCCGGTCATTATCGAGACACACTGGCCGGCGCCCACTTTCGCCTCGAAAAATTGTCCCGCAGGAACTTCGCCCACGCACCGAAGCACCGCAGGAAGGACGGTCAAATCAGCAGCACGCACGGCATAACCGTCGCGAATGGCGCGATGAAATGGGGGCAGGTCGCGGTCCGCCGTCACATCCTCAGCCAAGACGCGGCCTGGCGCCTCGTCCAAGGGGACGGTTTCCGTCTCAGGCGCGCGATTCGCGCCGCCGATTCTGTCGTAAACAATGGATAGGGCCTGCTCGTAGGTGACTACCATGCAAGGTGCCTGCAAGCGGAGGATACGATCAGTCGAGAGGATTGGTGGTCCCCTCCTCGCACGCAAGAGACCCCTCACCCGGCCCCCGACGGCTGATGAAATCGCCGTCGTTGGCCACCCTCTCCCCTGGGGAGAGGGTTTTTCGGTTACGAAGAATGCGCCATGAGGGCCGCAAATCGGCTGTCGTCAAGCCAGAGAGCCTGGTCACGCTCGGGGCCGGTCGAAACCATGGCAATCTCCACGCCTACCTGAGCAGAAAGGAAGCGCAGATATTCTTTGGCCTTCTGCGGCAGCTTCGAGAAGTCCTTGATGCCGAAAGTTGATTCGAGCCAGCCCGGCAAGACGCAATACTGGACTTGTACATTCTCCAAAATATCAACGTCCTGGGGGAATTCCGTAAATCGCTTGCCCTCGTACTCGTACGCCACACCCACGGGAATCTCGGCGAGGCTATCCAGAATGTCGAGCTTGGTGATGATGAACGCCTGAAGGTGATTCACGCGGGCGCTGTAGCGGGCCGCCGTCACGTCAAACCATCCGCAGCGACGCGGCCGCCCGGTAACGGCGCCGTACTCACCTCCACGTTCGCGGATTTTTTCACCCTCGGGGCCTTTGTCTTCAGTGGGAAACGGGCCGCTCCCCACACGCGTGGCATAAGCCTTCGACACACCCACGACGGACTGGATTCGCGTCGGTCCCACGCCGGTGCCCGTGCAGGCGCCACCCGCGGTAGCGCTTGAGGAAGTCACGAAAGGATATGTACCGTGGTCCAGGTCGAGCAGCGTTCCTTGCGCGCCCTCGAAGAGCACACGCTTTCCGCGGTCCATCTCGGCATTCAAATACGTCTCGACATCGGCAAGAAATGGCACGATCTGCGGGGCGAGTTCGAGGCACTGGTCAGCCACGGCAACCGCATCAAGCGCTGTACCCCCAAACAACGCGGAGGCAATGCGATTCTTTTCCGCGACGACCTCGCTGCAGCGGCGGCGGAACAGCTCCGGGCGGCGGAGGTCCCCCGCCCGCAACCCGCGGCGACCCGCTTTATCCTCGTAGGCAGGGCCAATCCCCTTGGCCGTCGTGCCGATTTTCCCTACGCCTCGCGCCTCTTCCGCGGCAACGTCGTGAGCCCGATGGTAAGGCAGTATAAGGTGAGCCCGGTCGCTGATCACCAGGCGTCCGTCCACACGCACACCGTTTGCCTCAACGGCTTTAATCTCACGCAACAAAGCTTCGGGATCAACTACGACCCCGTTTCCGATGACCGCGGTCTTGTCCTGCCGCACGATGCCTGTGGGGAGAAGCTGGAGGATATACTTCTTGCCGCAAACGTAGACGGTATGGCCCGCATTCGCGCCGCCCTGGTATCGAGCCACGATGTCAAAGTGCTCGGCCAAAGTATCGACGACTTTGCCCTTGCCTTCGTCGCCCCATTGAGCGCCCACGACAACTACGTTTGCTGGCATGTTGATCCCTTGAAAAAACCAGAAAGCAGAAGTCAGAAATCAGAATTCAAGCGTGCGAACTCAGGTTCATCCCCGGAACCCCGACACCTGGCGCCTGACGCCTGACACCTGCCGTTCAGAGGTGCTTGTCGAGCATTTTGCTGATGGCCTCTTTGGATGCGGCGCCGGCGATTTGTTCCTGGATTTGACCGCTCTTGAAAAGCAGCAAGGTGGGAACTCCTCGGATTCTGTACTGGCTGGTCAACGAGAGGTTTTCGTCCACATTAAGCTTTCCAACCTTGGCCCGGCCGGCATACGCCTCGGCAACCGCGCTGACGGCCGGCTCCATCATGCGGCAGGGTGCACACCACGTGGCCCAGAAATCTACCAGAACCGGCTGCTCGGATTTCAAGACTTCCTCTTCGAAGTTCTTCTCGGAAAACTCCAGGATATTACCGCCTGCCATCGTTTCAGTCCTCCCCCAATGAGTGCTGCATGGACCACTACGCTTTCAACGTCCCGGCCACGGGCTCGCGAGCGGCGGTTCGCGCCTGCACCGTTTGATAGATCTCCAAATATTGCTCTGCCGACCTTCCCCACGAGAAGTCTTTACGCATCCCGTTAGTCACCAGTTGGCGCCAGACCTGGGGCTCGCGATAGGCGGCAATGGCTTGCTCGATGACGCGAACGAGCGCCGCACCCGTGTAGTCGGTAAACTTAAACCCGGTGCCTGACTTGCCGTCAAAGGCTTCAATGGTATCATCCAGTCCGCCCGTGGCTCGCACGATGGGCACCGTCCCATATTTCAAGCTGTAAATCTGGTTCAATCCGCAGGGTTCGTATCGCGACGGCATCAGGAACATGTCTGACCCCGCCTCAATCTGGTGCGCCAGCGTGTTATCGTAGGCGACCGCCACCAGAAACTTGTCAGGATAGCGGGAAGCCATGACTCGGAAAAGTTCCTCATACACAGGGTCCCCGGCGCCCAACGCTACGATGTAAATATCCAAGCCCGCTAGCCGCTCCGCGATTTCCGCAATCAGGTCGAAGCCCTTCTGGGGCGCAAAGCGGGAGACGATGCCTATGACCGGCCGTTCAAGCGCGGGTGCTTTCACTCCCATTCGCTCCAGCAGAGCTTTCTTGCATACGGCCTTGCCGCTCATGTTCTCCGGGCTAAAGTGCGCCGGAATCAGCTTGTCGGTGGCGGGGTCCCAAAGGTCATAGTCCACGCCATTCAGGATGCCTCGGAGGCGGTTCCGTCGCGAACGAAAGACACCCTCCAAACCACTACCAAACTCCTTCGTTTGGATCTCCTCAGCATATTTCCTGCTCACCGTAGTAATGAAATCCGAAAATACAATTCCACCTTTCAGGAGATTGACCTTACCGTAATATTCCAGGAAATCCATCGTGAACAGATCTTTGCCCAACGATAGCTGCGGCAGAATTTCCCTCGCAAAAAGCCCCGGATACCCCACATTGTGGATGGTAAAGACCACGGAGGTGTTGCGGAAGAATTCATCCTCGTGGTAAAGGTTGCGCAAATAGATGGGTACCAGGGCCGTCTGCCAGTCGTGACAGTGAATGATATCGGGCGGCGTGGCCGAGCGCTTCACCAGTTCCAGCGCAGCAATGCTGAAAGCCGCAAAACGCTGGGCGTTATCGGGATAATCCTCGCCAGCCTCCTGGTACAAACCTGCCCGGTCGAATAACGAAGGGCAATCGACGAGATAGGTTTGCACGTTGTCAGCCGCACCGGCGTTTTGAATCGAGGCAAATTTGAAACCGTCACCCAAGGGGAGAGTCAAACTCTGCATGGTGGCTTCAGGCTTGCCTGGCTTGGTCATCCGGTAGCGCGGCAGCACGACCTCGAGTTGATGCCCGAGTTTTGCCAGGGCTTTTGGCAGCGCCCCCACGACGTCGGCCAACCCGCCGGTCTTCGAGAAAGGCACACCTTCAGATGCTACAAAAACGATACGCAATCACTTACCCTCTCTATTGGTTTGGGGATTCGAGATCTTGCCGCGCCTCCCTCAGCTAAGTTAGAGGATGCTCCATTAGGTTGTCAAGCGCCGATGGCCACTGCCATCGTTCGCCGTTGGTTAACGGCGTGTCCCCTACTCTCTTTTGGGAGGAGTGTTCGGGCATGGGATGAGGCAACCGGAGATTTGAGATTTCAGATTTGAGATTTGAAATTGAAATTTGAA
>Ga0181538_10003781_pt1 | contig 14574 bp, 7 predicted proteins | sample PEATcosm2014_Bin_40_FD_119773 | JGI IMG/M metagenome (GOLD analysis project Ga0181538, IMG submission 119773) | Peatland microbial communities from MTU Mesocosm Facility, Houghton, MI, USA - PEATcosm2014_Bin23_30_metaG | ecosystem: Environmental > Terrestrial > Soil > Wetlands > Peat | place...
ATATAGTTGCCGAGCTGCTGTCCTTTACTGATCACGCTGCACCAGTCGGTGTTGCTGGCGCCACCGTTCCACTTGTTCGTATTGATCGAACGGTCCTGTGTGAATTCATCATCGAATGTCATAGTCCATTGCTTGCCGCTCGGCGGGAGTACGCCGTAAGGGTCGGCGCCGTAGCTGATAGCGCCCATGGCGGACACGAGAAAGGCACGGGCGATACTTGAGAGAAGTCTGCTTATGAAGGTTGGTTTAGACATGCAATCCTCTTTGCTTTGTCGCGTTTGAACATAATTCAGTAAGCGACGTTCACCCCAAAATGCGTATTCACCTCAGAGGCGAACTGAGCCAGCCGAGCGAGGGGCCCCGGCTACTTGATCCGGTGGCTCAAAGCAGTTCATGCTCGGTCTTGTGGCGCTGGGCGGGCTTGCGCTTTGGGGATTGCTGGGCTTTGGCTTCTTCGGCGGCGCGTTCGAGGTTGAGGGCGAGCAAGCGCTCCAGAATCTGGTCGTCGCTGAGGTCTGCGGGCCAACCGTAGGCGGCGGCCACGGCGGCATCGAGTTTCTTATGGGCCAGATCCAGCCAGGCCGGGCGCTCGTTGTAGAGGTTGGTCAGAGTCCGCTTCTTCAGCTTCGCCGCGCATTCCGCGTCTCGTGGCTCAAGGCGGGGATAGCGGACCAAGGCGGTTGAGAGTTGAGGGTTGAGGGTTGAGGGGACGATGTAGCGGGACCATGGGCCGCCTACGGTGCCGGGGAATTCCAGGACCTTCTCAACCGTCCATTCCGGTGGATTGAGCCAGCGTTCGCGCAGCTCGTTCAACTCCTTCGCGGCGGCGGCAATCGCGGCCCGGTGCTGGCTGCGGGTGAGCTGGCGCGAGGCTCCGCTGCCAAAGGGCGGGGGTTCCTCCTTCACCTCGAGGAATCGTCTCGCCACCATCTTCCGCAAGCCGCCGTTCAACTCCGCTGGCTCCGGTGGGGGAGGCGGCTCCAAATCGTCCGGGAAAGGGAAGGGGAAGGTCTCGAAGCAGGTCAAGGGTGTGTATCTGAAGCCTGATTCTTTCTCTCGCACCTGTGTTCCTTGAGCATGGGCCCACACGGCATGAATTCGAGAGGCCAGCAGGCCAAATACATAATCGTCTGCGCTGGCGAACACGTAAATGCCATCGTCCGGCAAGATGGCCGTACTAAGCCAGCAGAAAACCAAGTGCTTGGAATGCCTCACCACAGCCACACACTTTTCCAAGTTCGAAAGTGCAGCCCTCATTTCAGGGCCTGGCAGCTTGTGAACCCAAAAATGTGTTCTGGTCCGCTCCTCTTTATTCTTATCCCGCTCGGGTTTTACCACATCCAAGATGTGCTTGTAGGGCTCCGCGTAGCTTGCCATCACACTCTGCGACATGGACACTCCAGCATCCACAATCCAGAGCGCCCGACGAACGGTCACAAGTGCGTTCCCATTGACCCAAGGACGCAATACGTCCGAATTCGGCTTCCCGTGAGGATTCGGAGAACAGAGCCAGGGTAGGGCCTTCTCCTCCGCGATCTCAAACTCACCAGCTTTCTTACTGCCGATAAAGCAAAGTCCTAGGTTCGTGTTCAAGGTGGTGGCTAGGGTGACATTTGCATGGCTGGTAAGGTTGGGATGGATGATCGGGACCGGCTTCCCATCAAGTGTCCTTTGCTTTTCTAGACCATTGTCGAACCCGACCATGCTCACGTGAACTGCTGCACCATCGAGGATCCAGTCCCGATCACTGATGGCAAAGAAGATATCGCCGCTTTCCTTGATGCGGTTTAGCACTTCCCTGTTCGCGCCGCCACGGATGCCTTGCGTGGCCAACAACCCAGCGCGCTTGCAGTGGTTGCGTTCAACCAACTCACGCGCCTTCTCGAACCAATAACAGCAGAGGTCGGCGACGCCCGGCACGCGCTTCTGGTAGATTCGCCACAGCTCCTGCTGATAGTGCCGTCCGAGCTGCTTCCACAAACGGCTGCCACCCAAGAACGGTGGATTGCTCACGATCACGTCGCACTCCGGCCATTCACGTTCGGTGTAGAACTTGAGGGCGGTGTCTTCGGTGTGCTCGCCGGCCTGGGCTTCCTTCAGCGACTTGGGCTTATTGTGGAAGTGCGGCACGAGCAAGGCGTCCTCGTTGTGGAAGCCATCGAGCACTTGCAGGACGGGCTCGCGGTCGAGGGGGAAGCCGTTGGCGCGGAGCCATTGCAGCCAGCCGATTTGGACGGTCACCTGGGCCAGTTCGTAGGCGTAGGGATTGATCTCGATAGCGCGCAGTTGGTGGACGCCGACTTCGGGTTTGAAGCTGAAGCCCAGTTGCGCGGCGAAGGTGATGACTTCCTTTTCCAGGTCCAGCAGCATCTGGAGCGAGACGTAAAGGAAGTTGCCGCTGCCGCAGGCGGGGTCCATGACGATGAGGGCGCGCACTTTGCCGAGGAAGGCGGCGAGGCGGGCGCGGTCGGCCGGGGTGCCCTTGCCGCGCTTGTAGGCGGGGAGCAGCGAGGCCTTGAGCGCGGCCCATTCGCGGCGCAGCGGCGCCATGAGGACCGGCTCGACCAGCGTGACGATGTCCTCGCGGCTGGTGTATTGCGCGCCCAGCGCGGCCCGCTGGTCGGGGTCGAGGCCGCGGGCGAAGAGCGTGCCCATGATGCTCGGCTCGACAAATTGCCAGTCCGCCTCGGCGGCCTCCACCAGCAGGTGGCGCTCTTCGTCGCTGAGGTCGAAGACGGTGGAGTCCTCGAACAGATGGCCGTTGAAGTGGCGGATCTTGTGATGGCCGAACATGCCGCCGCGGGCCATGGTGCGGAACAGGGATTCGAGCGCGACGGAGAACTGGTGCGGGTCCTCCAGGGCGAGCTTGGCAATGTCCGAGAAGAGGTTCTTGGGCAGCAGCCCGGTGTCTTCGGCGAAGAAACAAAAGATCAGCCGGTTGAGGAAGCGGGCGATGCGGAGGTTCTTGCGCTGGGCCACGGTGACCTCGGCGCGGGTGCCGGCGTCGGCGAGTTCGGCGCTCTCGCGCTTAACCAGGGAGCGGGCGACCAGGGCGAATTTCTCCGCGAGGGCCTTAGTGACCTCGTTGGTGGTGCGCTGGGGCTTTAGGTAATCGGGATTCTCGAAAGTGGCGTGGAGAATCCGCAGGTTCTCGGGCCGGTCAATCTGGTCATTGGTGAACTCGAAGGTCTCCTGGACGGTGCCGTTGAAGTTGGTGCGGATGATGTAGCGGTCGAAATCGCAGACAACGAGCAGGGGCGGATTGAGCAGGCTCTCGCGGTAGCGGAGGAGTTGCTTGTAGGCTTCATCGAGGCTCCGGCGCTTGCCCTTGTATTCCCAGCCGAAGAAGTCCCTCTTCCACACGTCGGCAAAGCCGCGCTTGGCCTCCTCTTCGGTCTCGGCCACGGAACCGTCTTCCCGGAAAGCGAAGAGCTCGGCATCCTTCACGACGCGCTTCTGAAAGCAGAAGGATTGGGTGCCGGTCGGATCGGCGGCGGCCGGTGTGGGGTGATTCAACAGGCGGCAGAGGTCGGTGAAGTGTTCCTGGTAGGCGGAGGTCTCCTTGCCCTGGTAGCGGGACCACTTCTGCTTAAAATCGGCCCATTGCATCGTGGCCCTGTGATACGGGCGCGGCGCGGTCAAGGCAAGAATGGAAACGGGAAGGGGGGGGCGTATCCCGGCAAGGTCGGCGGAGCGCGGACGTTCCTGTCCGCAGCCATCTCCGGAGGGCAACATGCTGCGAGCAGCCTTGATGCCCCTCGTCGATTGCATGGGGCTGCGGACAGGAATGCCCGCGCTCCGCTTCAGTGGCTCTGGCAAAGGGATTAGTAGCCTTTTTGGGCCCTCAAAGCCCACCTGAAATAAATCGCTCTCACCCCTTGACCCGTCTATTGCTTCACAGTTTAGCCTCCTCGTTGTGATGGCCATGACAAAGCTGAACTGACTGAAAAATCGAAGCGCATAACGACATATGAAAAACCGTGTAAACGTACAGGAATGGGTTGCCATGTTCGAGGAGATCGGCCTGGACGAGGCCAGAATGCACCAGTGGCACAGGATCTTCGAGGCCCGCCACCCCGATGCCCACCAGGGCTTTCTGGAGTGGTTGGAAATCGACCGGCAAGAGATTGCTCGCATCCGGGCAAAGTTTAAGTAAACGAACAGGGGTGTGGTGGCGCGAACGGCGCGCCACCCTCCTTTGGCCATGAAGACCTACTCGATCTCAAGACTCGCCCGGGCGTGCGGCCTTTCCCGGAGCACGCTGCTTTACTATGACCGCCTGGGATTGCTCAAACCATCCGGAAGGACCGGCGCCGGCTACCGCTATTACACCCATGCGGAGCAGAGGCGCCTGGAACGCATCAGCCATTTTCGCCAGGCCGGGCTAACGCTGAAAGAGATTCGCGCTGTCCTTTCCTCGGGCGGTAAGCCTGGGGCGAGGCTGCTGGAAAAGCGTCTTGGCGAGACCGCTGATAAAATGGTCGGTCTAAAGAACCAGCAGCGACTGCTGGCCGGGATGCTTCGGCAGGTCGCTTCGGGCACGCGCCCACCCGAGGTGGACGTGGAACTTTGGATCGAGATGCTGCGTGCAGCGGGAGTGGATCATGATGGGATGCACCGCTGGCACAGTGAATTTGAGCGCCGCGCGCCGGAAGGGCACCAGGAGTTCCTCCTCTCCCTGGGTATCCCGCCACACGAGGTGGAAGAGATCCGTGGTCTGAGTCGCGGAGAATGGAACAGGTTCATCGAGGCGCCATCCGTGGTGCTCCGCAGATTTCGGCAAGAGGATGCCGAGAAGTTCTTCCAAATGGGCCAAGAGGACGAAATGCGGACCTGGCTCCCGAGTCACGCATTCCGGGACGAGGCTCACTCTGCGTCGGTCCTGGAGTATGTCATCAAGCAACATGATACGGGTGCAGACCCAAGAACCGTTCCTATCGTGTTTGCGGTTCAGCACAAAACAACAGGAGAGCTGGTAGGCCACGCAGGGCTCACGCCGTCCGAAAAGGGTGTAGAGGTCACCTTTGCAATCGAGCGCGCTCAACAGCGTAAGGGGTTCGCGACGGAAGCTGTTAAGGCCCTTTGTGCATGGGCGACAAAGGTACACCCCATCCGCCGGATACGCGGAATTACGGCGAAGGAGAATATCGCTTCGCAGCGAGTGCTTCTAAGGGCTGGATTCTCCAAGCAAAGGGAGCACGTGATGCGTGCCGAAGGGACCAAGCAGATGGTTGTCGTTTTCGAATACTCAAGACGATGAAATACTACAAAGCACGCTGGGGCGGCTTGCTGACCTTCTTTAACAGCGCCTCGCGGTAGCGGAGGAGTTGCTTGTGGGCTTCGTCGAGGTCTCCTTGCCCTGGTAGCGGGACGACTTCTGCTTAAAATCGACCCATTGCATCGTGGCCCTGTGATACGAGGGAGGGGCAGTCAAGGCAAGAATGGAAAGAGGGAGGGAGGAGGCGGATTGGGGAGTGCGAATGCAGAAGGTAGGATGATAAATGATGAATGCCTCAGGCTACCCTGAGGCTACCCCGAGGCTCCACCGAAGCTACCCGGAAGCCTGGGGAATGGGCGGTGGACTGGAGGGCAGCTTGGGGGCCAGAACATAGAGAATACTGTGGAAACGTTTGCTCCAGCCGATGAACCGGCGGTAATTCTGGCACTTTGAGCGAGTCTGGCCGTAAACAGATCTTATGAGGGCCGCTGAGTCTCGGGATGGCAACGATCCGGCCAAGCAGGGTCCCTTGGCTAGCAAGCGCAGCCACCGTCCAAGCGTATCAGGAGCGAGACGAAAGCGTGAGTTCCCCGGGACGGCTGAGGGAGACAATGATTCGATCGACCCGGCCCGTGCGCTCGAAGATCGACTGGCTGGTTTCGGCTTCGAGGCGCAGTGTGTCGCCCTCCTGCCGAGAGCCGTCCGCAATCCACACGGTGAGTGAGTCGTTTTGGCCAAGCCGGTAGATGACTGGGGTCTGACAGTACGTGAAGGCAAGGGAGCCGGTTTTGAGACGCAGCCGCCGCGGCTGCCCTGCGGTGTCCCAGTAATCGAAGTCTGCCGGAAAAGACAGGAACTCGCTCCGACGCAAAAGCAGCGGCCGAAAGCAGAGCTGGCCGGACTGGACGAACACGCCCAGTTCGCCCCAGCGGCAGAGAATATCTTCTTTCACCTGCCCGGTCAGACCGGGTTGGCGCGCCCCGGCGTGCGCAGGGGTGTGTGAATAGGGATCCATCGGAAAGGCGCCGTACACGTCCGGCGCTTTGGCGTCGCCGATACCGGCGCGAATATCATAATAACACGCGGCCAACTGCCGGAGCGTGGTTGCGGAAGCGCCCACATCGGCTGCACGGAAGAAGCTTTCCTGCGCGGCCAGCAGAAGTTTCGAGACCATGTGCCAGTAGATGGAGCCCAGCCCCTCGTATCCAAAGAACGTCCCGGACCGTCCGGTGAAGGATTGATGGTCGAAGAGGCTCTCAAACATTTCCAGAATCAAGGCCGTATCCCTGCGCACCAGGGGCGCATAATCCGTGGCCGCCAGTTGCGAGAGCCGTTGGCGGACATCCCCGGCATTCCGGATGGAACCACTAAAGTGGAGGCCGCCCTTGACATCGCGTTCGACGAGCAGGCGGTTCCCGTCAGCGATTAGCTTCCGGAGCAGGGGCGATTTTGCGAGCGCGCGGGCCGGGAGGTTGTTCTTCTCAAGGAACCGGGCCAACTGCCGGTTTGGATAAAGCAAGTAGCTGTGTTGATCGGCGCGGAAGAGGGGGCTATGGCGCAAGGCTTTGAGCAGCTCAAGCGACTGGTCCGGCGACAGGCAACCGGAACTGAGCACGGCAACCTGGCCCTCCAGCATCGGATAGAGTCGGCGAATCAGAATCTCGGATGGTTGATCGAGGTGAATCAAGTTGTAAGCGTCATACAACCTGTCGCTGCGCCGGTTCGCTTTAATAGTGTGATCGATCCAGTCAAGCGCTTGGCCGAAGAACGCTAGCAAGGTTTTCCCTTGGACCTTGTCCTTGCGGCCGGAAAACCCCTGGCGGTAGATCTGCTCGCGATAGACGCTCCCAGCGCGGCCCAGTTTATCGAGCACGAGCCGGCGCTGGTTGTTGGTGATCTTGCCGCGCAAGAGAAGTTTCTTCTGCCTCAACACCGCATGGACTGCGGAGAGCAGTTGATTCACTTCCGTCGAGATGGTGGCTTCTCCATCAGCCAGTGGTCCTAAGAGCTCCACCATGAAGGCCAGGTGGCGGCGGAGGTAATAGAGGGTCACCATGGAGACGCCGTTGCCCACAAGGGCGTTATTGGCGTCGTTCCATTCCGGCCTCTGCGTGTTGAGCCAGATGCCGGCCCCGGGAATGAAGTTCGTCAACTTGACGAGCAGCGGGACGAGGAGTTTCTCGGTCAGGCTGACGAGACGCACGTCGCCATGCTTGTCCCAGACCAGCTTCCCGTCGGCTCCTGCCGCCTGGACACGCTGGCGCACCAGGTTCTCCCCAGGCTGATCAAAGAGCACGGTGTCCTTGGGATTCTTCAGCAGCTCGACGTAAGGTTTGATCCGGTAAGGGACGTTTGCGTAAGAAAAGACCTCACGGGTGAGAAAAGCCTGCAGGGCTGCGGGCTCATGACGCTGCATGATCTCCAGCAGCTTCAGGAGGTAGATGACCTGGTGATCGCCCCAATACCCGATAAAGGACCAAGGGTCATGCGGATCGACGAGCTCCCAATCAAACCCATCGCGGGTGACACGGTAAGGGTTATAGCCATCGGCGGTCGAGGCATTGACAAACTTGCAGACCATCGCGGCGACGAAGCCCGGGAAAGAGACAGCCAGCGCCTCCCAGTTCTGGAAGATGTCACGCCAGTTGCCCTCGTAATTCAGGATGCGTTTGCCACTCGCGTCGCGGGTGGCGATGGCAAAGCGGTTCCAGGGCCGGCTCGGATCGCCGTGGCGGCGGCTGAAGGTGAGGGGGAGATATTCCCGGCAAATGCGCTCGAGTTTCCGGTCGCGGGTATCCGCTGCCAGCGACACCATCTGCGAACACGTCATGCCCGGCTTGAGCCGGCGAAAGAAAAGGGCGTTGCGCGCAGCTACGCGGCGGTTGGCTTGCGCGACGAAGGCCCGGAGGTCGGTTGCGTCCAGCGCATAGCCGTCCGCGAAGATTCCGCCGCGCATTGCGTTGAAGAGCACGTTCCCGAAATGGCGCGCATTGCCCAGGGGTTCGGCGGTGCGCTGAAGCCCGTCCGCCGAGCCGACGATACGGCGCAACTCCTGAGTGCCGCGCGCCACATCTGCCTCGACCAGCCGTCGCAACCGCGCCGGCCTGCGGAGGAGCTGGTTAATTTCGACAACGTCCGACGGGCTGCGGTTCACGTCGGCAACCATCAGCCATTCGGCGGTCTGTCCGTGTCCCAGGCTGAGTTCCGCCCAAACGAGATAGGCGCCTCGCTCAGCGCGCACTTCGGTCTTCTGGACCAGTGGCAGGCCGTGGCGAAAGCGGTCGAGCTGAACGGCAGACAGCAGGATAGCACGGGGCCTTAATCCGCAGGACCAGACTGTGGTCGCCCTTAACGCTTCAGCCGGCTCAGGCCGGTCGATAGGCACTGAGCTAAGCGTGAACAACCCCAGGCCGGTTTCCGGGATCAGTTCGTTTCGCTTGTACGCGTCGAGCAGAGTGCTGTAGTCGAGCTGAAAGCGGCTGCCCACCCCACAGGGCATCAGGTTCTGAATGCCGTCCAGCAATGTGACCCGCACCGCCGCCGGACGGGAATTGCACAGCCAGGCCTGCCGCACGAACCCGAACCGGTCGCTGTTGGACCACCCGTAACGGAAGGTCAGCCCCAGATCGGCGTTGTGCTCTTCGAAGAGCAGCTTATTGCCGCAGAAGTTCTTGTACAGGTTCCGCTGGCAGCGGTAGATACCGCGGTAGCGTTCCGAGAAGGGTTCCCAGAGATACTCCCGGCCATCTCGCCGCACCCGGAGCAGGGTCTTGCTGCCGGTGATGTGCGCTGCATCATGGATCTTATCATCCGTCGCGTAGGGGAACAGCGCCATGTCAGCGTTGCCTCGGCCCGCCGTCAGGCCGCCGGTGCTCGAAATGAACATCCAGTGATCCGAGCCGCTAACCAGGGTCATGAAGAAGGGGCGCATCCGGTCATAATTGGCAATTTGGTAGAACTCCTCCCCGTCGAGCATAACCAGCCGGCCCGCCACCGGGTCTTCGGCTACACGCTGCGAGTTCCTGCCAACGAATAGTGGGCTCTTCATAAGTCGTAGCTGTCCAGGTGGTGGGGCGGGCGCTCGGGTGTCATTAACGCCGGGGCTTTAGCCCGGTGGAAAGGCGACCCAGAGCTTCGAGCCGTTTCAACGGCTTGCCTGGACGCGGGACAAACTGTTGAAACAGTTGAGTATTCGAGAGCCGACCCCGACACCCGGCTGAAGCCAGGGTGTTAATGATAAGCGGCGCGCGAGTGTGAAACATGCGGCTAGTTCTGCTTGTCCACGTAGAAGGGGATGTTCGCGTGCGCGGCATGCCCGTGACCATCGAAGGCGTAAACGAACAGGCGGTAAGCTCCTGGCGTCGCCGGGGCTTTCATCGCTGTCTCCGCCTTTGTCGCATCCTCTAGCAGGCCCGGCAACGCCTTTGGTTTCGATTCGGTGTCGCCCCCCAGCTTGAGGTCGGTGCTCTCCTCCAGGATCTCCCAGCGATAGGAGAGGGGATCCTGGTCCGGATCGCTCACTTGCACTTTGATTGGATAGCGTTGGCCGGGTTTAAGCCGGGCGTTCTGTGAAGACGTCTTGCCGTCCAGCCAGGCCCCTTCCAGGCGGGGGCTGCGGTTCTTGGGCCAGGCGCCGTTCCAAATATAATGCATCGTATCCACCGCCGCGGTTTCCTCGCCGGATTCAAGGAACACGCCGTACCAGGTGGGCGTCCGTTCCTGCTTTTGTCCCCAAAGGAACACGTAGGAGCCGAGGCACTGGTGCTGGTCAGGACGGATGGCGGTGTCAAACCGCTTGAGATAGAAGTCCGCCTTCGTGGTGCTGTCGTTCTCGATCGGCGCGTCCCATTGCGTCTTGCCCACCTCCCAATGTCCGGTGGCTCCCCATTCTGTGACGATGTAAGGGCCGGTCCAGCCGGTGGTCTTCAGGTAGCGCGGCAGGTTGACGATGTCGGCGTAACTTTGAATCCCGAGAACATCCAGGTCCGGAGCGCGCGTCTTGATATAGTTGACCGTGTCCGGGCCGATGCCGGCAAGCATTGTCATCGTCGGGTGATTGGGATCGACCTGGTGAATCATCTTGGAGATCTCATTGACGGCATCCCACACCTTCGGGTTCTTGGCGTTGAGGTTCAGCTCGTTGCCGATGCCCCAGAGGAGCATGGCAGGATGATCCTTGTACTTAAGCACCTCGACCTTCACCTCGGCCAGTTGCTTGGCGACTGCAGCCGGGTCGTCGTAATTGAATCCGTGCCGTTCGCGCGCGATCTCGAGCCCCATGGTGACAAAGAGCCCGTTCTTCAGCGCACGGTCCAACACCTGGCGCCCGCTATCCTTGCCGTTCTCCGTCCGCCAGGTGCGGAAGGAATTGCCGCCGTGGAGCGCCAACTCTTCCTGGCTGCCGAACTCCAGGCCGGCGCCCTTGATGTAAAAGGGTTGCCCGTTCACAAACAGTTGGTAGTGGTCCGCGGTCTTGCGAACTTCGACCTTCGCAACCGAACCGGCCTTCGGCTTAGGATCGGCCGCATGACTACCAGTTGCTGCCAGGACAGCGACGAAGGTGATGAGTAGTATGCGTTGCGCTGAAATGAGATGTGTTTTCATAGCAGAGTGGGGGTACAGGTGAAAGTGACAGAGTGATCAGTGCCGCATCAGGAAGCTTTCCAACTCTTCCAGCGACTTGCCCTTGGTTTCGGGAATGAACAGCAAGACAAAGACCAGCGCCAGCGCAGCCATCAGGCCGTAGCCCAGGAAAGTGCCCGCCGTGCCAAAATGCGACAATTCCCAAGGGAAGATAAACGTGACGCTGGCGCTGATGGCGGAGTTCCAGAACCCCGCTACCGACATGCCCAGGCCCCGGTATTGGTTGGGAAAGATCTCGGAGAGTAGCACCCACATCACCGGCCCCAGCGAAATGGCAAACGAGGCAACGAAGCCGATGATGGCAAAGAGCACGAGCGAAGCCCGGATGTTCAAACCTGCCTTTACCAGCGCATTGAGATATGGCTTGAGCCGCTCGGCGCCCAATTGCTTTTCAAGGGCGGCGATGAATTCCTTGTCCGTGCTATAGACGCTTGCCGGTGAACTCTTGAGGTCGGTGATCAGGTCGGCGGGCAACTTGTTCTCCTGGAGCACGACGAACGACTTTGCGGTCAACTGGTAACTGGAAGCGTGAAAAGCCCAACTGCAGGTCAACAGCGACAGGGCCATGCCCGTGGCGCCAATCACCAGGAGAGGTTTGCGGCCGAGGCGATCGACGAAGCCGATGGCAACGAAGGTCATCACGAGATTGACCAACCCGACCAGCACCGCCTGCCAGAAGGCGGCATGCGTGCCACCGCCTGCTTGCACAAATATAGTAGGCAGATAATAGAAGATCGCGTTGATGCCAGTGATCTGCTGGAAGAAAGCGATGGTCAGCGCGATGAACATGATGAAGCTCATCCTGCGGCTCAACAGCCCGCTGGCCCGGACCTGAGGTGCTTCTTGCGCAAAGCTCTCCCGGATGTTGAGCAGTTCCTGCTCGACCTGCGCCAGACCGCAAGTCTTAGTCAGAATCGCTTTGGCCCGATCCGTTTGGCCTTTGCCAAAGAGCCAGCGCGGGCTCTCCGGCACAGCAAAGAGCAGGAAGAAATACAGGATGGCTGGGATGGCATCCATCCCCAGCATCCAGCGCCAGTTGTTTGCCCCCACGTCCACGAGAAAGTAATTGGAGAAGAAGGAAGCCGAGATGCCCAGCACGATCATGAGCTGATTGAGCGAGACCATGCTGCCGCGCAGCGCCGGGGGCGAGATCTCCGCGATATAGACCGGCGCGATGAGGATGGCGCCGCCGACCGCGATCCCGCCCAGGACCCGTGAGAACACAAAGACGGCAAAACTGGTGGTCAGCGCCGAGAGCAGGGCTGAGCAGGTAAAGAAGACGGCAGTGGTGATCAGGACTTTCTTTCGGCCGAAACGGTCGCTGAAGAAGCCCGCTATCGCCGTGCCCCCCAGCACACCCCAGCCGAGACAACTCACCGCTAAGCCAAGCAGCCAGTCGCCACGTTCCCCCGTCAGCATGAAGTACTTCTGGATGAAAGGAACGGCCCCCGAGATCACCGTCGCATCGAACCCCCAAACAAAACCGCCCAGCGCTACCACCAGCGCTACGAGGATTGTAAACCTCTTGTTCTGTGTCATAGTTTTCGGGTCTTCATTCTTTGCGGTCTGGATTAGCGGAAACTCGGGGCTCCTTGGCAAGGAGCAGAGCTGGTGGCATATGCGCTGATTGCACTCGGCACACCCAATACGATAAACTGCCAACTCCGTCAATAGCTAGTCCAAGTCCTCTCTGCGAATCAGACAGGGGGATGGTCGACAGCCTGCGGAACAAACGGATCGTGATGATTCCTACGGGCAGCGCCAATTCCTTTAACTTGCAAACGCTGGACCTCAACGACATCCTCAGACGGATGGGATTTCATTGGAGTGTATCCGCCTTCAGGCGCGGTAAGTCTCCACAACGTGCCGACGCGCCCGATTCCATTGGAGCGCCCGTGCCGTCTCCAGGAGAGCCGACTCTTCGAGCCGGCCCGTGATTGAGTCACCCACCGCGAAAAGGACAGCACCCCGATTCAGCAGGGAACCCGCGGGACCTCGACCCACTCAGCGTGGTCTTTCCGCCTGCACCAGAACATCCCCAAAGCCAAGCAGCCCAAGGACCTCCAGGGCTGGCAGGGAAGAGGGGAATTGAGCCGGACGAAGCTGGGCGACGTCAAGCCACTCTTGCACCGTCTGGGTCTGCGTCCCGCCGTCTTGCTTGAGCAACTCGGCGAGGTGGCCCATCGCCAGCTCACGTTGTTTTTGACTTATGATCTTCATAATATCCGTGGCGATTATCTGAATGGTGCCCCCTGTTCCCGGGTTTGTCGAGCGTGAAATGGCAATCCGGGAACACGCCATCATGAGCGAGTGGGACTTCATTGGCGCTGCCCCCCAAAAACCTGCTAGGCCGAACCGCACTTCTCGAATAATCGCGTTCCACAGGGCGTCGAATCCAGCGTGCTATGAGAATCCCTTACCTATGGAACACGGGCTTGCTGGCCTTAACAACAGCCATGCTCCTCGGCCCCCGTTCCGAGGCCCAGGAGGGCCGACCATTCGTTGCAGCAACCGGCCCGGGAAGCCAGGCCGCCGCAGGCCAACGGGCGAGGGGAACTCCCAATCGGTCTGCGATGCAACTCTCGGCGGAGATCCTCCCGGCCCAGTTCCAGGCGACAGTTTATGAGGTCCAAGCCTCTGCGGACCGGCTTGGCAGTCTCGACGCCAAAGCGTTGACCGGCCAGGCGGTCACACCCGAGACCCTCCTCTCTGCCCTGGCCCAGACGGGCAAAACGCGGCTTCTCTACCGCATCGAACAGCCGGTCAACGTGTTCTCCACGACCATCACGATCGGCTCCAGCGAGCCAGTGATCGTCGGGACGCGGACGACCGCTACAGGCGAGGCCATGAACAACATTTCCTACCAGAACGTGGGCGTCATTGCCCGTCTGTCCGCTCCGTCTCCGTCCAAAGGTGAGAATAGCGCGGTTCCGACTGTGACGACGGCCATCAAACTCTCGGTTCTCGGTTCTGGAGAGAAGGAGATCGTGTCCGGCCAGAAGGAGTCGGCGATCCGAGTCGTGTCCCTGGAACAGAGCGAGCCCTTGGAGTTGGACCAGCCGCGAGTGCTGCTGACCATCAGCTCGAATGCCTTCGGCGCCTTCCGAAGGTCGGCGGATGGGGGCGGAAGAGCTGAAGCCCCCATCACGCCTGCCGCGTATGTCATTCGGTATAAGTTTAGCCCCACCTCCCAAGCCAGCGCTGCCGTTGAGAGCAAGCCGGCCCAGCCAGCGACGGTCGCGGCCGAGACCGCGCGCTCGACCAACATCCTCACTGCCCAATTTCAGGCGACGGTCTATGAAGTGGAGGCCGCCACGAATCGTTTGCCGGCCCTGGAGATGAGGGCGTTGGCGCGCGCCGCCACGCCTGAACAGTTGCTCGCGTCGCTGCGGGACGCCGGACAGCCCAGGGTCCTCTACCGCATTGATCAGCCGGTCAATGTTTTCTCGGACCAGGTCGTGGTCCGGACCAATAAGGAGATCGTGACAGCGACGAGAATGGGCCGTGACGGAGAGCCGATCAATAGCTACGTTTCCCACAACATGGGAGTCAGCGTTCGGTTATCGGCCCAGGCACCGCCGAAGAATGCAAAGCGCGAAGGCCCGGACGTCACGGTCTCGTTTAACGTTTCCGCCGAAGGCCGCGGCACCACCGAGATTGGCTTGGGCCAGATGGTCCAGTCTTTCCCCATGATTTCCCAGGAACACAATGAG
>Ga0181538_10003786_pt1 | contig 14564 bp, 11 predicted proteins | sample PEATcosm2014_Bin_40_FD_119773 | JGI IMG/M metagenome (GOLD analysis project Ga0181538, IMG submission 119773) | Peatland microbial communities from MTU Mesocosm Facility, Houghton, MI, USA - PEATcosm2014_Bin23_30_metaG | ecosystem: Environmental > Terrestrial > Soil > Wetlands > Peat | place...
GCCAATTCTTCCGGGAGCAAAGACGATTGAACCGCCATGACGCCAAGACGCCAAGGTAAGATCATGCCAATGCGCAATTTCTACCTTGGCGTCTTGGCGTCATGGCGGTTCAATTTCTGCTCTGGCGGAAATTTTGGCACACCCGGAATGAGGAGAAGCTGAAGGGAAATTGACGCATAAATTGGTATGATGCATTCTCGTGTATCAACCATTTCTACGGACGCATTGGGCATATCTGGCTCCGGTGGCGCTGGTGGCGCTATTGTTGATAGCGGGCTATTTCTTGCGGTCTCCGACGTCGTTGGCCATGGGTTTTGTTGCGATTTGGGTGCTGGCGTCATCCTTAATCATCGCGGGGGGCGTTATCGGCATCAGAAGACACAGAGCTTGGCGGCGATATTACGCGGGGCAATGTGTCCGCTGCGGCTACGACCTGCGCGCCACGCCGGATCGGTGTCCGGAATGCGGGGCGATTCCGCCAAAACGACAAATCGTTTCCAAGTGAACGAGCACCTGCTGAGACTAAAAGACTCTAAGAAAAAGACTGGCACAGAGATCACGGAGGACACAGAGAACCTAGCGCAGGCTGCGCCCGCAACCCAAAGAATTTTACCGCGAAGACGCGAAGGACGCGAAGTTACGCGAAGCTAAAATCAACTCTTGTTTTCTTCTTCGCGTAACTTCGCGGGACCCGGCGTTTAATCGCCGGGACCCCCTTCGCGTCTTCGCGGTAACGAATTTGAAGATGGGCCGTAGAGCGGCGAAGCGGCGTGATCTTGGAAAATCTTCGCATGGAGATCGGTGCTTTACACCGCACAAGAAATCTTGTCGCCGCGCGCAAAACTGGAACGTCAGTAGCACAGAGGACACGGAGAGCACAGAGGAATACTGAATTTGCGGCTTTATCTCTGTGTTCTGGCGTAGCCTCTGTGCCCTCTGTGGTTCATTCTGTTAGAAACTCTGAGTGACCTGCGGCGGCGGCGGAACGAAATACATGGCTCACGCAGAGGCGCGGAGGCGCAGAGAGAAGATTACCTCTGCGCCTTTGCGCCTTTGCGTGAGATGTCTTCTTCAGGAACGGCCTTCTTCGATCAGGGCGGGAATCTTCAATCCGCCCAAGCTCAGGCCCTTGCTCGATTGTTGGAAGCGTTGGATGGCTTGGCACGGTTAGGGGACTCAATGGCGTTTATTTATGCCAGCTCTATCCGTGCCCATCCGTGGTTCAGAATCCGATCTCACCTGTTCATCACACGGGAGAGAGGACGGGCTCTTGCAGATATTGACGATTCGCTTCCAATGGAGCGTCACCCCGTTTGAAGTTGAGGAGCAAGGCAATCTCCAAGCCGCTGATGCTCAGGTAACAGGAATTCTAACCACGGATGGGCACGGATAACACGGATAGGAGAACGCGTGTCGCGAGCGACGCGGCTAACCGGGGGACCGACTGGGGGAGCGTTTCTTCGTTCTTCGCGTTGGAGATTTTCGCATTTTTGGCTGGTTTTTGGGGGCATCGACAATGTCGCGGTTTTTGATGGCGCCAGGGCCGACATTGTCGATGTCAATGGGCGAAATGGCGCGGAATATCAGAGTGCGACCGCCACGGGTTTTGTGCCAAGTAAGTGCGCCATGGCCCTTGTTGGCCAGGTCTTGCAGGAATTGGCGGGCAAGCGCGGCACTGCGGAAAGCGTAGCGGGAGCGCATGAGTTGGCGGACGGTGATTTGTCCGCCGCGTTTTTGGATGAGTGGGAGGATGTCGCGGATTTTTTGGGAATTGGGATCGGGTTTGGCGTCGGCGTAGATTTGGCAGAGTTCGTGGGCATAGAAATCGACGATGCGGGCGGCGGAGGTGATGGCGTAGCCGTCGATGTAGTGAGGGGTGATGGAGTTGGAGTCGTCGGCGTTGGAGGCGGCGTCGACGAGTTGGTGAATGAGGGCGATGCGCGGGATGTAGTCGAGGAACTGGATGAGATGGTTTTGCAAGAGAGGGTTTGGCTGGCGATGGGCGAATTCGAGGAGGCGTCGCTGGGCGGCGGCGAGGACTGGGCGGGACTTGGGGGCGAGGGGAACGAGCTGGGGGGCGGGGTCGGTGTCGCGGTTGGAAGATTCAAGGAAGTAAAGACGGTCGAGCAATGCGGCCCAGTCGGATTTGAGCTGGGGATCGACGGGAGCGCCGGCGAGAGTGGGGGGAGATTCGACGCAGCGGGTGAGGAGGAAGTGGCAAGCCATGAGATGGTGTGAAGGGTTGGAAATGCGCGAAGGGTCATAAGGCGGAATGGAGCCGGTGATGGCGACGAAGGCGTTGAGGACGAAACGGGCGGGCAGGGAGCAGGCGTGGTCGAAGGTGAAATGGGGGGCGTCGAAGAGGGCGAGGAATTGTGAGTTGGGGGAGTGGAAGAGGTTGGAGAGATCGTTGTGGACGAAGAGGCAGCCGCGCGGCTGGCGGCGGAGATAGCGGTGGAGATTGGCGAAGTCGGGATCGGTGAAAAAATATTGTTGATAGTCCTTGGCGGGATGGAGAGGGTGGAAGATGGGCGGGCGGCCCTTGGAGCCGCGGTGGTCGTGCCAGTCGTGGAGGGCGTAGACGTGCTCGCGGTATCGGGCGTGGATGTCGAGGGTGATCTGGCGTTGGCGCTCGATCAAAGGCTGGAGGAGAATTTGGGTGGCGCGGGAGAGGGGAGAGGGGTTGTTGGCCAGGACGGCGGACCAGAGGGCGGTGGGATGGGAAAGATCGGGAGAGAATTCGGCGCGGCGGGAGTTTCCGATGGCGGCGCCGGCAATGGTGAGCATGGGGAGAACGAGGCAGGCGGGTTGGAGGCTGAAGGCGGCGGCGAGAGAGGAAGCCAGGGCGGAGAGGGGATGGGGGAGGGCGTCCAGGGGGAAAGCGGGGGTGGGCGTCCCCAAGGGAGCAAGCTCCCTGGGCTTTGGGTGGGGAAGTGAACGAACTGGGGCGCGGCGGGAGTTTCCGATGGCGGCGGCGAGAGGGGAAGGGGCGCTGGAGAGCGGAGCGGGGGAACGGGGGATTGGGAGGGAATTCATGGGAAATCCGAAATCCGAATGACGAATGACGAAGAGGGGGATCGGGCGCGAAGGGTCCCTCTATATTTTTAGCGGATAGGTGAAAGTTTTAGACGTATTTTTGAGGAAAGCGCGGATTTTTTGGAAATAAATTTAGGGAAACCCACGGATGGCCATCCGTGGGCTTTCGGGAATGGAGTTGCACGGGAAAGGGAAAGGGTTTTGCGCATTCGGCATTCTCATTTCAACTTGGTAGAATTTGTTGAAATATGACACAACCATTACCACCGGGGCAGGGTCCGGTCGATCCGCAGGGGGCTTTTTCGATGCCGCCGGCGCCAGGTATGCCCTTGCCGGGGATGCCGATGGTGGGGATGCCGCCGATGCCGATGCCGATGCCGCCGTTTGCTCCGCCACCGCCGCGGCGCGGGAAGCGGTGGGTTTTGATCCTGCTACTGCTGGTGGCGTTGGTGGGGTCGGTGGTGGTGAATCTGGTGCTGTTTGGGGTGATTGTGGTTGGGGCGGCGACGGAGGTTCGCCAGAGCGTCATCTCCGGGGCAGGGCCGGACAAGGTGGCGGTGGTGGGGATCGATCAATTGATCGATGATGAAAGCGCCCAGGCGTTTGAAACGGTCATGAAGGAGGTCGAGAAGGATTCGGCGGTGAAGGCGCTGGTGGTGGAGATCGACACGCCGGGGGGATCGGCGACATCGTCGGATGAAATGTACCACCGTCTGGACCGATTCAAGACCAGCAAACACGTTCCGGTGGTGATCGCGATGAAGGGAATGGCGACGAGCGGGGGATATTACGTTTCCGTCGCGGGGGATTATCTGATTGCGGAGCCGGGGTGTCTGACGGGGAACATCGGCGTTTTGTTTCCGCGGTTCAACGTGAGCCAGATGATCGACAAGTGGGGCGTGTCGGAGACGACGCTGACGGCGACGACGGCGGGGCATTCATACAAGAATGCCGGGTCGATGTTTCAGCCGAAGAATCCGGAGGATGAGAAGTATTTGCAGGGATTGGTGGATGGGGTGTTCGCACAGTTCAAGGCGGTGGTGATGGCGGGGCGGAAGGGGAAGCTGAGCGACACTGCAGGGGATGTCTTCAGCGGCAAGGCGTTCATCGCGGAAGATGCATTGGCGCGGGGATTGATCGACAAGATCGGGTATCCGGAAGAGGCATACGATTATGCGGCGCACCTGGCGGGGCTTAGCAGCCGATCGGTCGTTCGATACGCTCCGAATCCGAGTCTGTTGCAATTGCTGACGGCGCGGTCGAACGTTCCGGCTGGACAAGCCAAGGGGGCGTCGAAAGCGGTGACGATCGACGGCGTGAGCGTTGATGAGCGAACGGTGGAAGACGTGTTGTCGGCGCGGCCGCTGTTGCTTTGGCGAGGGAATTGAGATGCGATGGGTGTGGCCATATTTTGTGGCATGGCTGCGGAACCCCCACCCCAACCCTCCCCCTGAGTACAGGGGGAGGGGGATAAGATGGGAAGCGTGCCACAAAACATGGCCACGCCCGATTCGTTTTGCGGTGGGGCGAATCGCGGCCGTCGCATGCATCACGATGGTGGCGGTATGCGCGAGGGTGTCGATGGCGGCGACGCCGGACGAGGTTCAGAACGCCATCGACAAGGCGGTGCGTTACCTTTACGTGCAGCAGAGGAACGGGAACTGGGAGAGTTCGCACCGGGCGAGGCGGATCGTTTCACCGGCACAGGATCAACCGGGTGGAATGACGGTGACGGCAACGTACGCGTTGCTGTCGGTGGGCGAACGGCGGGACGTTCCCAGGCTTGAGATGGCGATCCGGTATCTTCAAAGCCATGAGTTTACGAGCGTTTATACGCTGGGAATGCGGTGCCAGGCGTGGCGGTTGCTTTTGCCGGACGAGCGTGTGAAGGCGGCGCTGCGGAGAGATGGCCGGCTGCTGGTTAAAAGCGTTTCATCGGATACGGGGATGTACGATGCGCGCGTGGATGGGCAGAACAATCCGCCGGACCACGGCGTGAGCCAGTACGGGGTCTTCGGCGCTTGGGCGTGCGCGCAGGAGGGGGTGGAGATTCCGACGAGTTATTGGCAGAGCGTTGACAGCGGATGGAGAGCGGCGCAGCAGGCGGATGGAAGCTGGAACTATGGGAAGGCGCCGACGGACAAAGCTCAGACGTTGCCGATGACGGCGGCGGGGCTGGCGACGCTGTTCATCGCACAGGATGCGCTTTCCATGGGGGCAAGTCCATCGAGCAAGGGGAACGTGAGCGATGCGAATATCGACAGCGGTCTGGCGTGGCTGGGGGCGCATTTCACGGAGGTTTTCAAGTCGAGATATCAGTATTACGCGTTGTACGAATTGGGGGAGTTGGGGGCCGCCAGCGGGCGGAAATATTTCGGGAACACGGATTGGTACGGCCAGGGCGCGGATAACCTGGTGCGCAGCCAGAAATCGGACGGCTCGTGGAATTCGACGGTGGCGGATACGGCGTTGGCGGTCCTGTTTTTGACGCATGGGCGGGCCCCGGTGGGGATGAACAAATTGGAGTATTTCGACTCGACGGGCGGTCAGCGGGTGGAGGGGGACTGGAACCAGCGTCCGCGCGACCTGGCGAATTTCGACCGATGGATGGGCAAGCAGGTTGAACTGGATCGATTTCTCAACTGGCAGGTGGTGGACCTGAACGCGCCGGCGGGGGACCTTCACGAGGCGTCGATCCTGTACGTGACCGGGGACAAGGCGCTGGGGTTTGGCGAGGGGGACAAACAGAAGATCAAGACGTTCATCGAGCAGGGGGGGATGGTGCTATTCAACGCCGATCGCGGGAGCGCGGAGTTCTCGACGTCGGTGAAGCAGTTGGCGGCGGAATTGTTTCCGGGGATCGGGGAGTTCCGCGAGTTGCCGATGGATCACTGTATCCTGAAAAAAGAGCAGTTCCTGGGGTCGGGGTGGACGGACCCGCCGACGATCCTGGGATTGAGCAACGGGGTGAGAGAGTTGATGGTCCTGTTGCCGAAGGCGGATGCATCGGAGGCATGGCAGGCGCAGCTGACGAGTTCGAAGGAAACGCTGTTCGAGCTTGGAGCGGATTTGCTGCTGTATGCTTCGGACAAGCAGAACATCAGGGAGAAGGGGGATTCGTACATCGTGGAGCCGAGCTCGCGCATCCAGGCGACGCGGTCGCTGAAGGTCGCGCGAATTCAATATGACGGCACGTGGGACCCAGAGCCGGGGGGGTGGCGCCGATTGGCGGCGGTCATGCACAACCGGGATCAACTCGATCTCCAGGTCAAATCCGTCGCGCTGGGCGCCAATGCGGACCTGACGGATTACAAAGTCGCGCATCTCACCGGCGCGGGGCACGTCAAGCTCAGCACCAGCCAGTGGATTCAGTTGCACTCGTTCGTGGCCAACGGCGGGACGTTGATCGTGGACGCGGCGGGAGGGTCGTCGACGTTCAACGACGACGTGCGGAGCCAGCTTCAATCGACGTTTTTTGACGAGGCGAGTCAGATCGATCAGCCGCTCAGGCCGGGGCACGTGCTGTACAGCGAAATCGGAAGCAAGATCGACGAGGTTGGGTATCGGAACTTCGCGCGGCACTCGCTGATGGAGAATTTGAAGATGCCGCGGATTCGCGGGATGAAGATCGAGGGCCGCATCGGGGTTTTTTATAGCGCGGAAGACATCAGCGCGGGGTTGGTGGGCGAGCCGATGGACGGGATCGTGGGGTACGACCCGGATTCGGCGACATCGCTGATGGAACACATGATTTTGTATGCGGAGAGCGGGGGGAAACCGACGACGAGGCCGAGCGACAGTTCTGCGGGGGGCGGGTGAAAATTCGGGGGTGGGTCAATTAGAATGGTGAAGCGATGTGGCATTCCCAGGGAGCAAGCTCCCAGGGCTTTGGATTGTCGGCGCCGTGGGCGTTAACAGGAAGACAAAAAACCCCGGGCCAGGGTGTCGTCCGGCCGACCGTCGGCCGGACGACACTGCCCGTGGGAACCAACCGCGCTCCATAAATTTCGAGTGACTCGCTCAGTCACTCATAACCATCACCATGATGATTACGCTGGGAGGAAGAACAAAGTCGATGCCAAACGTATTTCCGCGTTCAAAAATGTCCTAAGCCACTGATTTCATAGAATGATATGGATTTGTGACGTGGAACTGTACTCTGGTCGGCTTAACATTTGTTCATCGTTTGCAGCCCCCAGGCCCGGCAAGCGCGCATTTGATAGGCAGACTTATTTGCCCGCGGCGGAGGTTTCGGTGAATCCAGGGGCCAGGGATTCAAGCTCGGCACGGTGGGCGGCAAAATGGGACTCCTCGGTCCAGCCGACGACCTGAACGTAGTGCGATTTGGTTTTGATAACCGTCAGGGAATAGGCGATCGAGACGCCGGAGTTGGGCAATTGGCCGTGGATCTCGAAACGCACGGCATCGTGGTCGTTGATCTTCAGGCGGACGCCGGGCAAAAGACGGGGATTGTCGAGGCTCATGGCCATGGTATCGCGCTTGGCATCGGCGTATTGGTCGAGGGAATCGGTGTAATCTTCCTGGCGCTCGACGATCACCTCGGCGTATTCGCCCTGGTGCTTATTGATCGCGCCGATCTGGACGTTGGACAGATGAAAATCGTTGGATTCCCAGGTCTTGGGCACGACGAGTTGATATTGGCCATCAGCGCTGCTGAGGGTGTTGGTGTTGTCGGCGGAATCGGCCAGCGCCAATTGCGTGGCCAACATCCACATCGGAATCAGGAGGAATAAGGGTCTTGGTATGAAGGTCTTCTGACGTTCGACCCCCACCCCAACCCTCCCCCTGAGTACATGGGGAGGGGAAAGTATTTGGGGAGGGGGAAATTCTTTGCGGCAAGTGCCACGCATTTGCCGGAGGATACCGCGGTCCGGATTGATTGAAAACAGTTTGCTCAAAAGAAACAACTCACGCAAAGGCACGGAAGGCTTCGCCTCCGTGACGGAAGGCTTCGCCTCCGTGGCAAAGGTGTGAAAATGGAGACTTTGCGCTGGGGCGCGTTGGCGGGAATCGCCCGATTTGTGCTGGCGTTTTGGGAAATGAAATGGTAGGTTTCCGGCGACAAGGGAGGGGTTTCACATTTGAGTTTGGTGGGTCCAGCGGTCTGTCGCCGGCGATATAGGCATCGTTAACGTTCGCCCATTTTGAGGATGTCCACGATTGCTGCAATTTCACGGGGAGACTCCCGCGCGGGAATCGACGCTCTTGCCGTCGAGCCGGCGCGCCCGGACGGACATCGAATTCAATTGGATGGGATTCGGGCGCTGGCGGTCATCGGGGTCATGATCCAGCATTTTGACCCCGGCACGATTCGCTGGATCAAGCTGGGGGCGCTGGGCGTGCGGGTGTTCTTCGTCCTCAGCGGATTCCTCATCACCGGGATTCTTCTTCAAGCGCGTCAATCGGCCGAGATCGACGCGCGTTCAAAATGGCGCGTGCTGGGGAATTTTTACGGACGGCGATTCCTGCGAATCTTTCCCATTTATTACCTGGTGATTCTGCTGACGTGGCTGGCGGGGATCGGCGCGATGAGGGAAAGCGTCGGCTGGAATCTGAGCTATCTGTCCAACGTCTTTTTCTACCATCGCGCAACAGGAAGCTATTCAGTGACCCATCTGTGGTCGCTGGCAGTCGAAGAACAGTTTTACCTATTCTGGCCATTGGTGATTCTCTTTCTGCCGCGCAAATGGCTTGGGGGGGCGATCGTTTCGGCGATCTGCATCGCCCCGATTTTTCGGGCGGTCATCGTGCTGATCGGGGGGAACGACTGGCAAGCATCGGTGCTGACGCCGGCGTGCCTGGATATGCTGGGGATGGGGGGGCTGGTGGCGTATCTGAATTTCATCGGGCGATACAAACTCAAACGCAGACTTTTGAACGTAGGGTTGGTCGTCGGGCTCGTTTCGTACTTCGCGATTGTGGTGGCGGATCGTTACACAACGGGCGCGGAAACGGCGGTGGTGTTTGGGCTGGCCATCGCGCTGTGGTCGGCGTGGCTGATTGACGGAGCGTACAGCGGGTTTGGCGGCGTGATAGGGAGAATCCTGAGTTTCAAGCCGGCGGTGTATTTGGGGACGATCAGCTATGGCGTTTATCTCATGCACAATTTCATTCCGGTTCTGGTGAATCACGTCTCTGGCCACTCGACGGCCCATGAGATTCCGTTCCCGTTGCGGCCGGTGATCATGTTCTCGGTGACGGTGCTGCTGGCGTCGGCGTCGTGGTATGGGTTTGAGCGGCCGATCAATGGGTTGAAGAGATTGTTTCCGTATCGGCCGGCCGCGCGGATGGTGGGCGCAACTCAGGAAGATTAACCGCGAAGGAGCGAAGGAGCGAAGTTACGCGAAGTCAGATTGATAATTCTTCGCGCAACTTCGCTCCTTCGCTCCTTCGCGGTTGAACTGTTCACGGTGAACTCTTTGGGTTGCGGGCTTCTGCCGCGGAGGGGAAAGGGGCGTTACAATATCACGATGCGAATTCTTATAACGGCCGGGCCTACGCGCGAGCCGATCGATCCTGTGCGCTATATCGGCAACCGGAGCAGCGGGAAGATGGGGAAGGCACTGGCGGAGGCGGGCCTCAAGGGCGGGCATGAAATGACCGTGATACTCGGGCCGGTTTCCGTGACATTTCCGAAGGCGGCACGAATGGTCGAAGTGGAGACGGCGGCGGAGATGCTGGATGCGGTGCTGAGGGAATTTCCCAGGCACGATCTGCTGGTGATGGCGGCGGCGGTGGCGGATTACCGGCCGGTGGCGGCAAGCGCGGAGAAAATGTTGCGGGAGGGGCCGAGAACGCTGGAATTGGAATCGACGGCGGACGTCATCGCGGCGGCGGGGGCGATCAAGCGGCCGGATCAGCGAACCATCGGATTCAGCCTGGAATCCAGGGCCGATCTGGACCGGGTCCGGGGCAAGATGCGGCAAAAGAATCTCGATTTGATGGTTTACAATCCGATCGCGACGATCGGGTCCGATTCCATTCAACCTTCGCTGGTTTACCCGGATGGCCGGGTTGAGGGCATACCCTATGGGTCCAAAGCCGACTTCGCCGATATGCTCATCCAGAGGGCGGTGGCGTTGTTGCGTTAATTCCAAGCCTATCCCACGGATGAACATCCGTGGGCTTTGGAAGGGAAAGGCTGCTTACCGCACACTGGAGTTTAGGGCGTGGCTCGTCCGATAACGGTACAGGTGAAACGTCTGGCGGGCGGTGAAGGTCTGCCTCTGCCGACGCGGATGACGGAGCAATCGGCGGGCTTCGACGTTTGCGCGGCGGTGGCGGGCGCCACGGTGATTCAGCCGGGAGACATTCGGTTGATCCCGTGCGGATTTGCCATGGCGATTCCGAGGGGTTACGAGGGGCAGGTGCGGCCGCGGAGCGGGCTGGCGAGCAAACATGGAATCACGATGATCAACACGCCGGGGACGATCGATTCGGATTATCGGGGGGAGGTGCAGGTGGCGCTGATCAATCTGGGCAAATCGGCGTTCACGGTGGAACGGGGGATGCGGATCGCGCAGATGGTGATCCTGCCGGCGCCGGCGGTGAAAATGGTGGAGGTGACGGAGCTTGATGAAACCACCCGTGGGAAGGGTGGGTTTGGGCATACTGGGCATTGAATCGAGTTTTTACGGATGCTGCAACGATCGCACATTGTCAGGCCATTGATTCTGTTCATCGTGACGGCGGGGTGGCTGTTTTTGTTTTTCGCGGTGGGGAGCTTCCATCCGACGGATTGGCCGAGCCACGCGGTTTATCCATATCCGCCGATCCAGAACGTGTGCGGGCCGGTGGGGGCGTTCGTCGCGTACTGGTGCTTTCTGGCGATCGGGCAGGGGATTTTCCCGTTGATATTTTTCAGCGGGGTGTGTCTGGCGCTGGCGTTCTATCATGCGAAGCTGAGCGATCCGTGGCTGAGAGTCCTCGGATTGGCGATGGTTTCGGGCGCGTTCGCGGCGCTGGTTCATCATTTCATGCCGGGGTCGGCGTCGGGATTCCCGGAAGGACACGGCGGGGTGATCGGCATCTTTACCTCGGCGTTTCTTCAGGCGCGATTTCACACGGTCGGAACGCGATTGATTCTGCTGGCGGCGATGCTGATCGGGCTGCTGCTCGCGGCGGACGATCTGGTGCTGCGCGCGCCGGGGCTGGCGGCGCAGGCGTGCACGACGGTGGCATCGGCGGCGCCGAAGATGAGATTTTCGTTTCCGGCTTTCGGGGCGATTTTCAAGCGGCTGGGGGCCAAGCGGGTGAAACCGGCGGCGGCGAGAAATAAGGATGACGATGATGACGATGACGTGAAGTCGCCGGTGCTGCTGAAGGCGGACAAGGCGGCGCAGTTGCAGGCGTTCGACCTGGAAGACGAGGACGCGCAGCCGGAAGAGGAACCGAAGCCGGCGCCGCGGGCGGACATCATCGTGAAGTTGCCGAGCATGGTGAAGCCGCGGCAAACCAGCCCGGTTCCACCGAAGGAATTGGGGGAATATCACCTTCCGGCGTGGGATTGCCTGGCGGATGCGGAATACGGATTCGCGGAGAGCCAGGAGAAATTCGTACGTGAGAAGGCGGCGATGCTGGAGCAGGCGATGAGGGAGTTCAACATCGAGGCCCGGGTGGTGGAGATCGACACGGGGCCGGTGATCACGATGTACGAATTGGAGCTTGCGCCGGGGATCAAAGTGTCGTCGGTGACGGCGTTATCGAACGACATCATGCGAGCGCTGCGCGCGGAGAGCGTGCGGATCGTGGCACCGGTGCCGGGGAAGAACACGGTGGGGATCGAAGCGCCCAACGAGCAGAAGGAGAAGGTGAGGTTGAAGGAACTGATGCAGGCGGCGCCGGATGCGACGCGGAAGATGACGCTGCCGCTGTTCCTGGGTAAGGACGCGAGCGGCGAGCCGCTGATCGCGGACCTGACGGCGATGCCGCACCTTCTCATCGCGGGCACGACCGGCTCGGGCAAGTCGGTGTGCATCAATTCGATCATCATGTCGATTCTGTATCACCAGCGTCCGGACCTGGTGAAGCTGATCCTGGTGGACCCGAAGGTGGTGGAGATGGCGCCGTTCAAGGACATTCCACACCTGATGTGCCCGATCATCAACGATTCGGGCAGGGCGACGAACGTATTGGAATGGGCGTGCGAGAAGATGGACGAGCGTTATGAAATCCTGGCGGAGGCCAGCGTGCGGAACATCAAGGGATACAACGCGCTGACGCGGGAGGAATTGGTGGAGCGGTTCAAGCCGTCGTCGGAGGAGGAGGAAGCGAGAATTCCCAAGCAGCTTCCATACGTCATTATCATCATCGACGAATTGGCGGATTTGATGATGACCAGCGGGAAGGAAGTGGAAGCGTTCATCGTTCGGCTGGCGCAGAAATCGAGGGCGGTGGGGATACATTTGGTGGTGGCGACGCAGAGGCCGCAGGCCAACGTGGTGACGGGATTGATCAAGAGCAACATGCCGAGCCGGATCGCGTTTCGAGTGGCGAGCAAGATGGACAGCCGGATCGTGCTGGACCAGAATGGGGCGGATTTGCTGCTGGGGCAGGGCGACATGCTGTTTTTGCCGCCCGGGGCGAGCAAGCCCACACGCGGGCAGGGGACGTACATCGACGACAAGGAAATGAAGGAGAGCGTGAAGTTGGTCAGAGAGTCGGCCGAGGCGCAGTTCGAGCCGGAACTGATGCAGATTCGGGCTGGGACAACGGTGGACGAGGAGGCGGCCAAGGATGAACTGTTCGATGCCGCGGTGCGCGTCGTGCTGGAGACCAAGCGCGGGAGCGTGAGCTTATTGCAACGGCGGCTGACGATCGGGTATAGCCGGGCGAGCCGGCTGGTCGAGGCGATGGCCAGCGCGGGGATTGTGGGATCGTACAAGGGGAGCCAGGCTCGGGAGGCATTGATTACCGTGGAAGAATGGGATGCGATGCAAGCGGCGCGGCAAGCGGATGCGGAGAGCGGGATGACGGTATGAAACCGCCACCCAAAGAGCTTGATGGAGCGCGACTGGTATGTTTCGCGGAGGTCTCGGAGGCTGTCGTACCGACTGGAGCAACGACGCACCGGCGAGCGGGGGAAGTTTTGGGGCCGGCGAAAGCGTTGGCCATTTGTCAGTTTGATGGAGAGGCTTCGTTTTATCTTTTCTATTGCGACGAAGATTGGAAAGTTAGCACGGATACGTTTCACATCAGCATTGAGTTTGCCAAGCGCCAGGCGGAGTTTGAGTATCGGGGGATTTCGAAATACTGGACGCAGCCGGATTAACGACGCGCTGGAATCCTCGGCTCTCGCGAGGGAGCTGAGCCGGATAATTCGGAGGAACCACGGATAACACGGATAAATCAGAACCGTTCCGAAATCGCGATGCGCGCAGTGTGTGCGCCGCAGAAAAGCATGGAATCGATCATAAGTGACTTCCAGCATTGAGTATCCATGATATCCGTGTCATCCGTGATGAATAATCCGGGCTATGTACCGTGGAAGAATGGGGTGGGATGTGAGGGGCCCGGCAAGCGGAGGCGGCGGGGGGTCTGGCGGGATTTTTTGGCAAGTGGTTTTCTGGAGGACCGTCAGTGCCTTGCCGGATGCCAGCTTTATCCGTGCCCATCCGTGCCCATCCGTGGTTCAGAATCCGATCTCACCTGGATATCACACGAGAGGGCTGACGGGCTCTTGGAGTCATTGACGATTCGCTTCCAGTGGAGCGTCACCTCGCTGAAGTTGAGGAGCAAGGCAACCTCCAAGCCGGTGACGTTCAGGTAGCCAAGCATTTGGGCCAGGTGGGTTGCATTGAAAGCAGTGACAACCTTCGGATCGGCAATAACTTTCTCATCCACGATCAGGTCCGGAATAAGCATGCCAATAAGTTGACCGCGATACTGGACTGGGAACTCCCGCTGTTGTTCGACGAGGTGTCCCATGGCTTGTAATTCAATGACCAACGCTCTCTCGTAGAGCTTTTCATCCAAGCCCGGCTTGAGTTCATTCAGCACCGCCATCGCGGTCCCGATGACGTCCTGCGTGATGTCTTCGTGGCGCATGACAGGAATCTTAACCACGGATGGGCACGGATAACACGGATAAGAGGGACCGAATATTCATCCGGGCGGAGTCGCGGACGTGCCACAAATCATGGCGACGCTTGCGGCGGGCGGGATGTGCGTGTAGGCTTGTGGCGAAGACCGGGGATTGCTACAGTTTTGCCACATTTCAGGGCATGGAGATGGAAACAAAACCAAAACCGACGCGGGAGGACGTTCAAAAACGGATTAAGGAATTTGACGACGACAATTCCGATTATGATAGAGTTGTTGGTGCCGTTTTCTTGGTGTGGCCTCTGAATTCAAATCCCAACGAAGTTCTCGCCAAAGTGGTAATTTGTCCTGCGCCCCGAAAATGTCCCAGGTTGATGATATAGAATCGCGGCCCGGAAAGGGCTGTGATGAAGAAGCGATTCACCGAAGAACAGATTGTGGCCATTCTGCGTGATGGCCAGGCAGGA
>Ga0181538_10003787_pt1 | contig 14560 bp, 7 predicted proteins | sample PEATcosm2014_Bin_40_FD_119773 | JGI IMG/M metagenome (GOLD analysis project Ga0181538, IMG submission 119773) | Peatland microbial communities from MTU Mesocosm Facility, Houghton, MI, USA - PEATcosm2014_Bin23_30_metaG | ecosystem: Environmental > Terrestrial > Soil > Wetlands > Peat | place...
ACCTTCGGCCTATCGCAGCGGCTCGGCATCCCGCGCAAGGAAGCGGCGGACATCATTGACCAGTATTTCCGCCAGTTCCCCGGCATCCGCCGTTATATGGACGAGACCATCGAGTTTGCGCGCAAGCAGGGGTTCGTGGAAACCGTCACTGGCCGCCGCCGCTACATCCGCGACATTCGGTCCGCCAACAACACCATCCGCGGCGCCGCCGAGCGCAACGCGATCAACGCCCCCATCCAGGGCACCGCCGCCGATATGATCAAGCTCGCGATGATCAGCATCCATCACGAACTGGCGCACCGGAGCCTCAAGACCTGCATGCTTCTCCAGGTCCACGATGAGCTGGTGTTCGACCTCTACCAACCAGAGCAACCGGAGGTCCTGCCACTAGTCGCGGAGAAGATGAAGACCGCCATCCTTCTGGACGTGCCTTTAGCGGTGGAGATGGGCGTCGGCCAGAATTGGCTGGAGGCGCACTAGCTAACGCGCCCCGGGATAATCGGTCGAGGCGTGAGGCCCGGGTCGAAGCGCTGCTTCAAGCCGCTGCCTCGAGATTAGCGCTGCCAACGTCCTCCTGCCACATGATGGATGCGGATGGGCGGCGTTCCGTCCGCGGAGCGGCGGGAATGATCACTGTGCCGTGGGGCCCTTTGCTCGCCGTTGCAGACAAGGTGGGTGGCGCGGCAAACAGGAACAGATGGTTACCGGCGCGGATGCAGTCGTTATGATGAAGCTTCTCCTCGAAGACGCGGCGCCCCTCCACCCATGTGCCGTTGCGTGAGTTCAAGTCCTTAATGAAGTAGTCCTCTCCATCTCGCGAAATGAGGAAATGCCGGCGGGAGAGGCCCTCGTCCTTAAGGCTGACTTTGGCCTGTCCACTGCGGCCCACTACGATTGGCTCATCGTCAATATCCCACCGCTCAGCCCTGAAGCCATTCTCACCAAGTCTATAAAGCGTTGCCATATTCACATTTGCTTGCGACTGGCTGCACCAACTCAAACATTCCCGGGCAGCCTCTCTACCTGTTACTTAAGGAAACACCAAGCAAAGGTTACAGTTGCGGGCGGCGATTGCAGGTTTCATCCCTGCTAAAAGCCGCGGCAGCAACCACTTCCAATACTACGACACCTGGGCGGAGGTTTTGTTAGTAGATTCAAGTGGCGAATATCAGGATCCAGCATGTGCACAGAGCATTGTCACCCAGCCGGGTCGGAATTTGGGCCGGGCGTTTATGGACAGTACCACCAACCCGTGAGCGCAAAGGCCCAAACCCGAAGCCCGAAATCCGAGGGCCGAAAGAAGGCCGAAACCCGAAATCCGAAATGCCCGAACGGGGCTTCGGCCTTCGGTATTCGGCCTTCTTTCGGGTTTCGGCCCTCGGAATTCGGATTTGGGCGGCTGGCGACGGGTGGTACTGTCCACGCCCTTGGGCCGGATATCGCATTGATTCGCTGTGCATTACTTGCTTGGCTGGTGGACGCATGACCTCACTCTTCGCTCCGATTCAAAGGTTTGCCCTGCCAGCGCTGCTTTTCACCTTGGCTGGCTTGTCCATCACGATCGATGCCCGAGCCGAAGCGGCTCTGGCCGCCGAAACCGGCGAGAGCAGCATGTTTTCCCGCTCCCTGGTCAGCACAGGCGATCCGGCACGGCTTCAGCACGCGCTGGCCAAAGCGCGTCGCGGGGAAGCGGTCACGGTCGGTGTGATTGGCGGTTCGATTACTCAAGGGGCGGGGGCGAGCCAGCCCGAGAAGCGCTACGGTGAACGCGTGGCTACCTGGTGGCGACAGACGTTCCCAAAGGCCAGCATCCGGTTCGTCAACGCCGGGATCGGAGCGACCGGCTCGGACTACGGCGCCTTGCGGGTCAAGCGCGATTTGCTCGCGCATCATCCCGACTTCGTCGTAGTGGAATACGCCGTCAACGACCCGAACACCCAGGCCGCAGCCGAGACGCTGGAAGGACTGCTCCGGCAGATTCTGCGGGAGACGAACCAACCGGCGGTCTTGCTCCTCTTCACGATGCATCAGGACGGCGGCAATGCCCAGGAATGGCAGGGCAAGGTGGGGCGGCACTACGATCTGCCGATGGTCAGCTTCCGCGACGCCCTGTGGCCGGAGATCAAGGAAGGGCGGATGAAGTGGAGTGACGCGGAGTCGGACGTCGTGCATCCAAATGACCGCGGCCATGATTACTGCGCCCGTTTCATCGCGAACCTGCTCGAGCGGGTGCTCGCGGACCTGCCTGCCGATAATCGTCTGCCCAAGATCAAGCCAATACCCGGGTCGCTTCTCAGTGATATGTTTGAGCATGTGACGCTGTTCGAGGCGGATGCGCTCAAACCGTTGAGCAACCAGGGCTGGAGCTGCGACACCGGACAACCGGGGGACAAGTACTGGAAAGCCGACCAGCCGGGGAGCGTGATAGAGTTCGAAGTTGCGGGTCGAGCGATCTTTCTCATGGACTGGCACCTTCGCGGCCCGATGGGCCAGGCGAGTGTGCGGGTGGACGACCGGCCGCCCGTGTTGCGGGAAGCGTGGTTTGACCAGACCTGGGGCGGCTATCGCCAGACAACCCTGCTGGCGCGGGATCTTGTCCCAGGCAAGCACAAGGTGAGGGTCGAATTGCAGCCGGAGAAGAACCCGCAGAGCAGCGGCCATGAGTTCAGGGTACTAGGCTTTGGCACTGCGGGCACAGACAACCCAACCATCGAGCTGACGGCCCCAAATACGATCATCACCCAGTCCTGCCAGGTCGTAATCCCGCCGGACTTAGTCCTTCGGGACACTAATGACCAGGGAGTGCTGATCATCGGCGCGCCAAATATCGAGATCGACTTTGCCGATGGTTCTGTCCTCCGCGGGTCGCCGGCGGACACGCGGCCCGACGAGTATAAAGGATACGGCATCCGCCTGAACGGGCATGCCGGCGTGACGATCCGCAGGGCGCGGATCAGCGGGTTCTGGTGCGGCCTCTGGGCGACGAAGGCCGATGGCCTTGTGCTCGAGGGTATCGATGCATCCGACAACCGGCGGGCCTACCTGAAGTCCACGCCTGTGGCCGAGGATGGTGGCGATTGGCTCTTCGGCCACGACAACGATCAGCACGAATGGCTCAAGAATTACGCCGCAGCCCTGTATATCGAGAAGTCCGACGGGGTGGTTGTGCGCGACTCGCGTGTCTGGCACGGCCAGAATGCGTTGTGCCTGGACCGCGTCACCGCGTCGAGAATCTATGACAATGACTTCTCCTTCGACTCCGGCTGGGGAATCGCCCTGTGGCGGTGCGAACGCAACGTCATCAGCCGCAACGCCGTTGACTTCTGCGTGCGCGGATACAGTCATGGCGTGTACAATCGCGGACAGGACTCCGCGGGTATCTTTGTGTTCGAGCAGAACAACAAGAATGTCTTCGCAGAGAACTCTGTGACGCACGGTGGCGACGGCTTTTTCGGCTTTGCCGGCCGTGAGGCCATAAACGAGATCGGCGAGCACCCCGTGGAATGGTATAAGCGCCGCGGCAACACCGACAACCTGCTGATCGGGAACGATTTCTCCTATGCCCCGGCGCACGGGATCGAGAATACGTTCTCCTTCGGCAACAAATATTTGAAGAATCGGATCGTGGGCAACGCCATCTGCGGTGTCTGGGCGGGCTACTCGCGTGAGACGCTCATCGCCGGCAACGACTTCGAAGGCAACGGCGAGATGGGCTATGGGCTCGAACGGGGCGGGGTGAACATCGATCACGGCGGCGACAACCTGATCTTTCAGAATACGTTCGTGTCGAACAAGTGCGGGGTTCACCTCTGGGGCGGAGCCAACCCCGAGTTCGAGAAGAAGAACTGGGCGAAGGCCAACGGATACGCCTCTACGGGCTCGGTGATTGCCGGCAACACCTTCGACGGCGACAGCGTCGCGCTCCATTTCCGCGGTCCGGGACAGGTGACGCTGGGGCGGAACAAACTGGTGGGCGTGGGCAAAGAGATAATCTGCGAGACCAATTACCAGGTGATACGCGAGGACCAGCGCGTTATCCCTCCGTTCGAGGTGCCCGAGCACAAGGTGTTCGGCGAGAAACACCCGGTGGGCGCTCGGCCGGAACTCCGTGGCCGCCAGAACATCATCATGACTGAGTGGGGTCCCTGGGACCATGTGACCCCCTTGGCGCGGCTCGTCAAGTCCGCCGGCGGCACGGCGCAGTTCGAGGTCTTGAAAGTGCCGTTGGCGGATGTTGAGGTGGAAGCCGTGGGCGACCAGATCCGTGCCGTGGTGGCGCCTGTGCCCGGGAAGGCTGACGAATCCCAAGTCACCGTCAGCGCAGTGGAACCGGGAGTGCGTCCTTACGTGCTCAAGGTGCAGGCTGCGGGAAAGTCGCTGGCCGAGATGAAAGGGACGTTGCTGGCTACCAAGTGGCAGGCGACCTTCTTCAAATGGCCCTCGAATACCGACCCGCGCACTAACTTAGCGGCCTACCGCAAGCTGGCCGAAGGCCCCACTGCGGTCTCCGCGGACCTCGACGAGCTTTCCCTGCGATACGGGATGCGCGGTCCGAGTGACTTAGCCATCTCGGACAAAGTCACCGCCGCGAAGTTCGGCCGGGATCACTTCGGCATGATCGCTCGGACACGCCTGCCCCTCGGGAAAGGGACGTGGGACCTAGGCACGCTCAGTGACGATGGCGTCCGCGTTAGCGTTGACGGCAAGCCGGTCATCGAGAACTGGGCCTGGCATGGGCCCACCTCTGACACCGGCAAACTGACACTCCCATCGGACAAGACGGTAGAGATCGTAGTCGAACACTTCCAAATCGACGGCTATGCTGTTCTGGAATTCTCTCTCTCCCGACAGGCCGAGCCCGCGCCAGGGAAGTAGGTTAGCCGATAAGCCGTGGTCAATACGCGGCGGCATCCATCCTTTGAAGGGGGCACCAGGGTGTGCCACGTAACCCTCTGCGGTTGAGCTACTTCCGCTGCTTGCATCGGCATATACCTCTTCTGCGCCCCCTCGTGCTGATGGTTTCATCCTGGAGGCACTCTGAAGGGGTCCTGGGGTAGTCCTACGTTTTTCGCGCAACTCGCTGCCGTTGCAGCACTTGTGGTGTAATCCCGGGTTTTTCGGCTCTCTTTGTGGCATGGTTGGGGTAGAGACCCCTACTGCTCGCCCTCACCGTAGCCACACCGTTGCCTCGCCGTTACCTCGCCGTAGCACCTCTTATCGGCGATAAGAGGTGCTACGGCGAGGTAACGGCGAAGTAACGGCGAGGCAACGGTGCGGTCCGCACTATGGGGAGGTGTCTTCCGGGGCGATTTTCTGGAGACCCAGCTCTCCCAACGCAGTTTTTTGGGGTCCCACTACTCCTGTACAGGCGGGCATAGCCCAATCCAGCGGGTAAATGCAGGCATTGACGAAGGGGGCTACTGTCCTATAGTGCGTCGCAAATCTGATCGTTCATCTTGTTATGGCTGTAGAAATCAACATCGCATACGAGGGCGGACTTCACTGCTCCGCAATTCATGGGCCGTCCAGGCAAACCTTGACCACCGACGCCCCGGTGGACAACGGCGGCAAGGGGGCAGCCTTCTCGCCCACGGACTTGGTCGCCACCGCGATGGGCACCTGCATGGTGACGATTATGGGATTGGTGGCGCAGCGCAACAATCTCAACATTGACGGTCTCCAGGTCCAAGTGTTGAAGGAGATGACCGCCGATCCGGTGCGTCGCATCGGCTCGCTGAAGACGCGGCTGGTATTCCCTCGAGGCAAACTGTTAGCCGCTGCCGACCGCGCCAAATTGGAGGCCGCCGCCAAAGCCTGCCCGGTGAAGCAGAGCCTCCATCCCGATGTGAAGACACCGGTCGAGTTTGTGTATCCTGATTAGCGTGGCGATGCACGAGGAGGTGAAGCTCATCAGGCCGGAACCGAGGCACATTCCGGAACTGGGGCGCATATGCTTTGAGGCGTTCCGGCACGTCTCGGAAGGGCACGGTTTCGAGCGTGACTTTCCGGATGCCGAAACCGCCGCCAAAGTCATCGGCCTGATCCTGAGCCTCCCCCGCAGCTTCGGCGTTGCAGCGCAGGTCGGTGAACGGCTGGTAGGCTCCAACTTCCTCTTGCTCACTGACGGGGTTGCCGGTGTGGGGCCGATCACCGTGGACCCGGCGTGGCATGGCCGTGGCATTGGGCGCCGGCTGATGGAGGCGGCGCTAGCTCGCGCGCGGGAAGATGGCTTCGCGCGGGTGCGGCTGATGCAGGATTCGTTCAACACGGCCTCACTTTCCCTTTACGCCTCGCTCGGCTTCGACGTGCGCGAGCCCATCGGGATGATGCAAGCTGCCCCGGCCACCGGTCCTGACAGCGCGGTTCGTCTGGCCGGGCCAGAAGACCTGCCGGTGCTGGAGGCGTTGTGTGTGCGATCCTACCGTGTCAATCGGCAGAACGAACTGGCAGCGTGGCTTGCAAGAGGGATACCAGTTCTGGTGCGCGAAGTGCAAGGGCGTATTCGCGGTTACCTGGTCCCAGGGAAGCTGGGCCACGGGGTTGCGGAAACTGAAGCGGATGCGCTGTCCTTGATCCGCCAGATCTCGCGCTACGCGCCGGCAGGCATGAATAACTTCTTTTGCCCGCTGCGAAACACGTCGCTTTACCGGGCTGCCCTTCGCTCAGGCTGCCGCCTTTCGAAGGTGATGACTTTGATGACCATCGGGCCTTACGAAGAGCCCATGCCGGTCTGGATGCCCTCAATCGCCTTTTGAGCGGAGTCCTCCCTCAAGCTCTCACCCCAGTATTTGCCCTTGCAGCACGGGCCGCGGGTCCTTGGGCGTGGGGCTCATCTGGGCCATGCTGTTCATGAAGGTGATCTGCACTTTCTCCTCATCGAAGCGGCACGTCACCGTGTCGTGATGCGGCGTTTCGTAATAGCGCAGAACCATCTGGAAGGTGTTCTGGTCCGTCCACGCGCCGCTGGCTGCGACCTTCGATTTCGTCCTGCTCCTGGGCGCGCCGCCTGAAATGAGTCGCGGCGGAGTGCCGGGCAATGCGGTCTCGCCGCGCTGCCATTGTCCCGCGCCGCAGGCGATAGGATATTCCTGCTCGGTGTCTTTAAATGTGATGCGGCAGCGGTCTTTCCCGAATACGAACGCGGCGCCTTGCAGGCCCAGGTCGTTGCTACCGAGCTTGAAGGTTTTCCCGGAGATGCGGTCTGCCAGGGGCGAAGTGGACTGCCCGGTCGGCGGCGTCAGAGCCAATGAAGCGAGAGTTTGCCGCAATTCGGCTTGCGACTGCGCATCGCGGGGCAGGGGCTGCGACTTCATCGCTGAAAGCAGGTGCTGCCAGACCAGGTCCAGCTCGCCTTGCATGTCGTTCGTCTCGGCGGTAATGGCCACCACGGCATCCTGATCCGGCATCACGATCATGTACTGCCCGAAGGCGCCGTCGCCGCGGAACGCGTTGTGCCGGCAGCGCCAAAATTGGTAGCAGTAACCTTGTAGCCAGTCGTTCTGGTCATTGGGACGACTCGGCTTGGCCGGCGCGGGCTGTTGGATCTTGAAGGTAGTCGCCTCTTCCACCCATTGGGCGGGGAGAATCTGCCGGCCTTGCCAGACGCCCTTTTGCAGATACATCTGCCCGAACTTCGCGAGGCTCTCGGTTTGGACGCTCAATCCCCAGCCCCCTACATTGATGCCGCGCGGACACGTTTCCCAGGTTGCACCTTGGATGTTCAAGGGCCCGAAAAGCCGGGGCTGCAGGTAATCGATAATCTTCTGCCCGGTAACCTGCTGGACGATAGCCGAGAGCATATACGTAGCAGCGCTGTTATACATGAACTGGGTCCCCGGCGAATTGGTGATCGGCCAGCCCAGAAAGGCCTTTACCCAGTTCTCTTGCTCGACCATTGGCCGTGTCGGCTCGGTCCCATTGCCGACTGACATCGTCAGCAGATCCTTCACCCGCAAAGCTGCCAGATGATCGCTGACCTGATCCGGCTTGTCGTTCGGGAAGAATGATACGACACGGTCATCCACGTGGAGCTTGCCGTCCGCGACGGCGAATCCCACCGCCGTCGAGGTGAAGCTCTTGCTCAGGGAATATAGCGTGTGATTGAACTCGGCCCCATAAGGCGACCACCATCCTTCGGCTACTACCCGGCCATGGCGGACGAGCATGAAGCTATGCAACTCATGTTTGCTCTGCCGAACGGCTTCGAGGAATGCCAGGATGGCCGCCGACGAGATGCCTTCAGCTTCCGGCGTGCTGCGCGGGAGCTTGCCAGTGCCGGCCATTTCCCGACTTGTGCGGCAAGCGGGGATCAATGAAAGCAGACCAAGTCCCGCCACCCCGACGCCGGCCTGTTTGAGAAACGCTCTGCGATTCAGTGTCATGCCGGTAGGATCACGTGATCCCGGCCTCGAAGACAAGCCTAAGCAACAACTGTCCACTACCCTGAACACGGGCGGACGCAGCCCCATCGCGGGTTGCGCGTGCGTACAACGCCATTAAGTGAAACCGCATCGGGCGGGAAGTCGTCTAATTATTCGACCACGCGATGCGAATAGGGTGGCGCCAGGCTCCCCGCCCTCCCCGCGGCGGCGTCATCCACGGCAGGCAAAAACAACGCCATCAGTAGAGGACCAATAGAGGACCAATCGAGAACCAATCGAGAACCAATCGAGGATTGCGCGCCATCCTCGCCAGTTACTCTAGCTGCCCTCGCGCCTCACGCTCCATCCCCTATCCCGCACCACCGGGGATCGCTTGGCGGCGTCCGCGCCGCCTCCGCTCACTCGTAGATGTCATACACGGTGTCGCCCAGGACGAACTGGACCTTCTGCCCCAGCGCCAGCCACGGCGAAACCTGCGGCTTCTGCGCCACCAAGTCGAAGTATTCCGCCGACCCGAACTGAATCCGCACGTGCTTGGCATTGGGCTGCTTCTGCACCGCGGAGTCAATCCATTGCTGCCCGTTCAGGAAGAAGCTCTTGCCGGCGACGAACTGCGACTGCTGCGCATACGCCACCAGTCGTTCCTTGCTCTCTTCGGCCAGCGGTGCCGCAGAAGCACGGCCTGCCGCGGATGATAGCCCGAGTGCTCGACGCGATTCGACGACCCCGCCGACCGCTGCGGGCGCCGCCGCATCCGCTGATCTGAGGGCCATGCCATATCGGGCGTTCGCCACGGCTGTCTCGCCCTCACGCGCATCCTTGAACGCGTTCCACGCTTGGGACGCCTCCTGGCGCGCGCCGCGGTCGCCGTCAAAGTTCTGCAATGAGCGCGAGGCCATCGGCACGTTACGGTGGGTCTCGTCCTCCAGAATCAGGTAAGCCGTGTAGGGTGTCACGATACTATACTTGCGCGCCAGTTCGCTCACCTCGTCGCGCAACTCGGCGTTCTCGCCATGCAGGCGGATTTCATCCAGCAGGTAGCCGACGCGCCGCGTCGCCCAGAGGCGGGGGATGAACTCGCTTTCCGGAGCGTCCTCCGGGAAACTCACTTCATAGGTGAACTTCCTGGCCGCCCCGTTCACAGTGCCTTCCACAATGACAGCCGCATCGCCCTTGCCGGAATAGCGTCCCAGCAATACCAGTTGCTCGCCCCGGAACAGGTCGGGCAGCGGCGAGGGGTAGAGCTTCGTCGCGTGAACGCCGCCCGTGAATTTTAGCGTCGGATTAGCCAGCACCGGCTCTTTAATCTTCGAGAAGAAGTTCGAGACCTTCACCTCCAGGTCTTCCTCGGGCAGGACATACTGGCTGACCGCGCGGGTGTCCTCGGTGATCCGGTCGAGCAAATGCGTGTTCACATCCGTGCCGATGCCGAAACAAAAGACGCGGGTGCGGCCTTCGTTCTCTTTCTTCACATTCGCCACGATCTGGTCCTCGTCGGTGGTGCCGATAGTGGGGCAGCCATCAGTGAGGAAGATCACCACAAAAGGGCGGTCGTCCTGGCCTGGCCGCAACGCCAGTGCCTTACGCAGCGCATCGTCAATAGCAGTGCCGCCGATGGGCTTCAGGTCTCGGATGAAATCGTTGGCCCGGCCACGGTTCGCTTCCGTGGCCTTGACAAGCTTGTCGAAGAGCGGCTCGACCTCGGTCGAGAAGCGGATGATCTCGAAGCGGTCGCCGTCGTTCAAGTTCTCGATGCAGAAATGCAGCGCCTTCTTGGCTTGCTCCAGCTTCTTGCCGGCCATGGAGCCGGAGGTATCCAGCACGAAGGTAACGTCCTTCGTCACGACCTGCTTCTCTTTTACGTCAACGCCCGGGGAAGCGAGCAGCAGGAAATAGCCGTCCTCACCGTTCTGGCGGTGAGTCAGCAGGTTGACGCCGATCTCGTCCTGCTCCGGCGCGAAATAGAGCGCGAAGTCCGTATCCGGCTGAACATCAGTCGCCTCATAGCCGGCGGTTGCCTGGGTCGCGCCGCGCCGTTTCACCTCGACGGAGTGGCTGGGCGAGTAAATGGATTTGAGCGGGCGTTTGGTCTCCAGATCCACCTTCACACTGACGTTCCGGATCGGCTTCGCGGAGAACTTCTCTGTGTTGAGCGGCAGCGTGTAGCTGACGAGGCCATGGTCCGCCTTGAGCAATTCCGTATAGGAAAGGGTAATGCGCTTGTTGCTGTTTGGCTCGATGGGAAAAATGCGCACCTTGAACAGGTCCCGGCCCGCATATTCGAGCAGGGCTGGGTCTTTGAGTTTGCGGACGATGTCCTCGTATATGTGCCGCGCCTTCTCGGCCGGCAGCATCTCGGCTTCGACCTGCTTGCCGTCGATCTCCATCGTGAACTTGTTGATGTGCGCGCCCTTGGGGACGGGGAACACAAATGTGCCTTCGAGCCTCGCCGGGTTGGGGTTGTGAAACTCCTGGTCCACCGCCGTGACGGCCACCTGGTCGGTAATGTGCGTGTTGACCTTGACGTAATTCACCTCCAGCGGGGCAAAGCAGTATGGGTGGGGCGGCGGAAAGGGCCGTGGCGGGCGCGGTGTGGGGAAGCGCGGCGGCATGGGTGTCGGCCAGCCAGGCACATCCTCCACAATAATCAGGCCGGCCGCGAACGCCGGCGTAACCATCCAAAGCAAACTGAGTCCAACTACCAAAGCAGTCCATCGTTTCATACCCGGTTAGACGGAGACGGTTAGGAAACGCTCCCGGGCAGGATGCTGGCCGCCTTCTACGGGTGGCAAGGACGCGTGCCACCGCGTCCGTGGAGCGGCTCCTGTGCGAGAGCCTTTACTCTACGATACTCCAATATGCTCGCAGGCAGCGAAGGCTCTGCTGGATGAACCGCCACGCGAAGCATTTGGAGTGCGACCAGCTTGCTGGCGCTGTCGTAAGGCAGGAGTGGTCGAAAGCGGGAGCAAGCTCCTCGCACTCCAAACGCTTCGCGCGGTTCGGCAGCGGCTGCCGCGCGGCGCCTTTGCGCCGAACCCGCCCTGAAGGGCCGCCGCGGGGGCGTTGCGCTACCCCGCGGCAATCCGCCCAGATTCGGATCAGGCTTCCCAGCCGGGCCGGTTGTTGCGTTTGACGAAACGCGCGGCCTGCGGGAGGTTGGTCGATTTCATTTTCGGGCCGTCCCACGCCATGCGCTGGCCCACGCCCACGCGCAAAGCAACGCAGCCGAGCAGGATGATCTCGGTCAGGTAGGCCGCAATGTCGAAGTTGGAATAGGCCGGAGTGCCTTGCTTCATCATGCGGAACCACTCCTGCATATGGCCCGGCGAGCGCGGAATCGACTGCGGCACAGCCTTAACGGCAGCCTCTTGATCGCCCGCCACATACTCGGTCTTGCCTTGCAGTGCCACAAAGAACTGTGCGCCATAGTCGTCAGGCGAGAACAGCTTGCCCTTTTCCCCAATTACAAGCGCACCGCTGTCAGGCAGCTTGTCACGCGTCGCGATGATTTCCTTGACCGAGTCGCCCTGCGGACGGAGTGTTTCGCGATCGCCGGGGTTGCCGTCGTACCACCAGAACTTGAGCGGCGGGAGGTCACCCCGCTTGGGGAATTCAAAGCGAATGCGTGAGGTCTTGGGGAATGTCTCAGGGTACAGCTTCGAGGACGCTTCGCACTCAACGACATTGGGATAGCCCAGGTTGCATGCCCGGAACGGCATGTTGACCGTGTGGCAGGCCATGTCGCCCAGCGCGCCGGTGCCGAAGTCATACCAGCCCCGCCATGCGAAGGGGTGATACACACCCTTCTTAAAGGGCCGCTTGGGAGCCGCGCCCAGCCACACATCCCAATCGAGGTTGGCCGGAACGGGGTCCTCGCCTTCGGGCCGGTCGATACCCTGAGGCCAGATCGGGCGATTGGTCCACACGTGAATTTCAAGCGGCTTGCCGATCACACCGGCCTGGATCACCTCCACCGCGCGGCGCAGGCCGTTCTCGGAACTGCCCTGGTTGCCCATTTGGGTCGCCAGCTTCTTCTCCTTGGCCACTTGCCGCATCATGCGCGCCTCATAGACGGTCTGGACAAGCGGCTTCTGGGTGAAGCAGTGCTTACCCATCTTCATCGCCCGAAGGGATGCCACCCCATGATGGTGGTCGGGTGTGGAAACGGTCACGGCGTCGATGTCCTTGCCCATCTCCTCCAGCATCTTGCGGTAATCCTTGTACTGCTTCAGTTGCGGGAACTTATCCGCAAACTGCTTGGCCTTCGAAGCGCGGTTGCCTTCGTCCACGTCGCAAATGGCCACGATGTTGCCGCCGCAGCCCGCGGCGTCGCTGCTATCGCTGTCCCCTTTGCCGCCGACGCCGATGCAGGCAACGTTGATACGGTCATTGGCCCCCAGCACCTGGCCCACATAGGGGAAAGAGAGGGAGGCGACGCCGGCAGCCAGGGCGGTACGGCGCAGGAATTGACGGCGAGTGAAGGAATTCGGTTTGGGCAGTATGGCTGAAGTATTGTTTTGCATGTTCAAGATTCTTCGTAATGCGTCACGCATCAGGCGTGCCGCCAGCTTCGACGGGGAAAGGTAATAGCGTATTCAACCCCCATGTCTAGTAAGAAAGTGAGACGCGGCGTTATCCTGCGATCCCCCGCACTGATGGCCGCCTGCTCCAGCTCCCGACGGTTCATGTCGCCGGATCGGTGGCGTGCGCCTGCCCCGCAAACGGAGCCAGCGCTTCCAGAACCGCCAGACAGTCGCAGGCCGCGTCGCTGGTGAACGCGCGGAGCAGCGGCAGGGCTTCCTTCCAGCAAGGGGAAAGCGGCGGCAACAGGGCGTCGTCGAGCGACGCGGGTTCGGGGAACCGGTGCTGGAGGGCGAGAGCGCAGCCCAGCGGCGGCACGGCGTCGAGCAAGGCGGCGCGGGCTTCCTCGCTTAACCCGGCATCGCGGAGAACGCGGGCCATCTTGAGCTTGCGGGCAGCACGCTGGCGGTGGGCGGAAATCTTTTCCAGTTCTGCGGGCGTAAGCGGCGGCGGCGCGGTTTCGGTGGAGTCGGCGGGCCACAGCGGACGGGTGGCACGGGTGGTCTTCGATAGCAGGCCGGCTTCAATGAGCCGTTGCAGGGCCTCGTCGGTGGCGCGGTCGATAACTTCCAGGCGCACAGGCGCCAGCGGGTCCCACTGGCCCGGGCCGAAGTATTCGGCGTGCAATGCGTTGAGCTGCTCGCGGTATTGAGCGGCATCGCGCTCGACGACGACGTAAAGCACCGAATGCGACGCGTCATTCGGGTAGCGCTCTTCGCAGCGGAGCAAGGCGCCGTTGATGCGTTTCTGTGCGGCAGCGGCGAAACCGCGCGGGCGGTCAGCCGGCAGCGGGGGTTTGATCTCTCGCGCCTCGGCTTTCGGGCCTTGGGCAGGCACAGCGACAAGTTGCTGGAGCTTGGCCAGGAAGGCCTGCCGTCCGGTCTGGAGCTTTATCTCTTTCAGGTTGCCCAAGCGGTCGAGCACGCCATCGGCAAGGGCTTGTTTGTTCGAGAGCGTGCCCAGCATCCGGTGCTCGATGGTGCTTTCCGAGACTAGATTGATGACCGTGACGGGGCGGGTCTGGTGCTTGCGCCACGCCCGGGCGATGCGTTGCTCCAGCTTGGCGGGGTTCCAGGGAAGGTCGCAGTTGATGACCACGCTGGCGTTCTGGAGATTCAGCCCCGCCGCGCCCGAGTCGGTGCTGAGGAAGACACGACAGAGCGGATCGGCTTTGAAGGCGTTGATTTCGGCGCGGCGGCGCTTCTGGGGAACGGTGCCGGTATGCCAAGCGAAACCGAGCTTGAGCCGGCCGCACAACCCGCGCGTCAGTTCGAGCATCCGCTCCCATTCGGAGAAGACAATCACCTTGACCTCGGGGTTGTCGCGGCACTCTTCGAGCAGCTTCTCCAGTTCGGCGAGCTTCGGGCACGCGCGGTGCTCAGGGTTGAGGATGTAGTCCGTGTCACACACCATCCGCATCATGTTGAGATGACGGAGCAACCGGTCCTGCTCCTGCTGGGTGAGCGGGCGGCGTTTGGCGATGGTGGCCAACTGCGCGACGACGTGCTCATGGCCGTCATATTCGCCCTGCTGCTCGGCGCTGAGCTGGACGAAGTGGTTGCGGTCGGTGCGCTCGGGCAGTTCGGTTTCCACCTCGG
>Ga0181538_10003788_pt1 | contig 14558 bp, 7 predicted proteins | sample PEATcosm2014_Bin_40_FD_119773 | JGI IMG/M metagenome (GOLD analysis project Ga0181538, IMG submission 119773) | Peatland microbial communities from MTU Mesocosm Facility, Houghton, MI, USA - PEATcosm2014_Bin23_30_metaG | ecosystem: Environmental > Terrestrial > Soil > Wetlands > Peat | place...
GTGCTCAGCGCCTGCCAGCCCGAGTTCCCCGTGCCCGTGTCGCGTGCCGCTGTGTAGAAGATCCGGTTCCCCGTGAAGCTCACGCTGAAGCTGATGTTCAGCGTCAGCGTGATGGTCGTTCCGCTGCCCACCACCGAGGAGCCCGTGCCATTCACCGTGCACTGACTGTTCGACACGCTCCCCGTGCCAGGCAGCGCCATGTAGCCTGCAAACGGCCCCCCGGCATCGCCCCCATCGTCCACCAGATACAGCGTCCCGGCGTTCGCCCCGGAAGGAACCAGCGCGATGTAGCAGGCCTGGATGCCGTCCAGGTAGTTGTTGATGAGAACGTCCAGCACCCCCAGATTCTGGTAGCCGCTCGGATCGGAAAACCCGAAGGTAAAGGCCTGGCTGGGGCCGTTGCCAGCGCCGGGCGAAACTGCGGTAGCCGCCGGCCCGGACTGGATTGTGAAGCCCACGCCGCCCGAGGTGACGGCTCCCGGGTTCACCACCGAGATCGTGGCCATGCCCGCCGAAGCGATCAGGGTTGCGGGAACGGAGGCGGACAGTTGCGTCGCGCTGACAAAGCTGGTCGACAGTGCGGTGCCGTTCCACTGCACTGCAGCGCCGGAGATGAAGCCCGTGCCGTTCACAGTGAGCGTGAACGCCGCCCCGCTAGGCGCTGCCGACTCAGGGCTCAGGCTGGAGATGGATGCCACGGGGACGAAGTTCGCTGTCACGGAGCGGGGCGCGGACATAGCCACGCTTTGCGGGTTGTTGCCCCCGGTGAGGCCTCCACTGAAGTTGGAAAACGCGTAGCCAGAGGCAGGCGCGGCCGTTAACTGCACGGAAGTGCCCGGGTCGTAATAGCCATTGCCGGAAGCGGGGCTGGCAACGATGCTTCCTGCCCCGCTGGGAACAATACTCGTAGTCAGCAGATACTGCGTGGCAAACTCAGCCGTGTAAGTGATGGTCGAATAGGGCGTCGTGATCGTACGCGACTGCTGGCCGTTGTCGATCCAGTTCGTGAAAATGTAACCCGTACCGGCGCCCTGCGGCGAAGGCACGTTCAAAGTGTGGTTGGACAGAGGCACCCAGTTGAAGGATTGCGGGGCCGTATAAGAACTCCCATCCACAATTATTGACAGGCCGCTGGGACTCGTCGTGACGGTTACTGCCGTCAACGGCAATATGGTCGTTGAGTTGGTCGCATAGCCAGTGAGCGCTCCTCCCACACTCACCGCGTTCACCAGCGGGGAGGTCGCGTCACTCGCTACGTTAACCGTGACCGTGATGTCTGGATAGCTCGACCCGCCGGGCAGCGGATCGCTTCGCTGACACGTGACGCCACCCGCCGGGCACGCCCAGTCAGTGCCCGCCATCGATACAAGCGTCAAGCCTGGTGGTACGGTCTCGGTCACCGCTACAGTCCCGCTAGTTGAGCCAGCCGAGGCGAGGTTCGATACCGTGACTGTGTAGGTCACCCCGTTCTGCCCCAGGATGAAGTTACCGGTGTGCTTAAGTCCAATGCTCTGTAGGGACAGCTTTGCCACGAAGGCATCTCCATACAATCCCGCCACCGCCTGGTATGGCGCCTCTGTGGGGAAATCGGACGAGCTGGTAGATCCCGTAACGTAGGCCGAGCCTGCAGCGTCCACCGCGATCCCGTAACCGTAATCAACGCCGCCGCCACCCAGGTACGTGGAGTAGACCAGCGCGCTGCCCGTCGGCGTCAGCTTCGTCACGAATGCGTCGTAATCTCCTCCCTGGTACGTCGCCTGGTACGGGAACTGGGTGGGAAAATTGGGCGAAGTGGTGTACCCCGCGACATAAGCCGAGCCTGCAGTGTCCACCGCAATCCCTAAGCCGTAATCGTTACCGCTTCCACCCAGGTAGGTTGAGTAGGCCGGCGCGTTGCCGGCCGGGGAGAGTTTCGTCACGAAAGCGTCCCAAGTCCCCCCCTGGTACGTCGTTTGGTAGGCCGACTGGGTGGGGAAGTCGGCGGATTTGGTCGCCCCCGTGATGTAGGCCGAGCCTTCTCCGTCCAGGGCAATCCCATTGCCAAAATCATCCCCGCTTCCACCGAGGTAAGTGGAGTAGACAAGGGCGGAGCCATCCGGCGTCAGTTTCGTCACAAAAGCGTCTCCCTGCCCCCCGTGGTATGTCGCTTGAAAAGGCGACTGGGTGGGGAAGTCGGTCGAGGTGGTCTGCCCGGCGACGTAGGCTGAACCTGCCGCGTCCACTGCGATCCCGAAGCCCACATCCCATCCGCTCCCACCCAGGTAGGTGGAGTAAACCAGCGCGGTGCCCGCCGGCGTCAGTTTCGTCACGAAGGCGTTGAGGAACCCCTTGAGAGTCGCCTGGTACGCCGACTGGATGGGGAAACTGGACGAAGAGCTGTAGCCCGTGACGTAAGCCGAGCCCGCCCCGTCCACCGCAATCCCGTAGCCGTAATCGGTGCCGCTGCCGCCCAGGTAGGTAGAGTAGATCAGTGCGTCGCCCGCCGGCGACAGTTTCGTCACGAAAACGTCATCGTCTCCCTGGTTTGTCGCCTGGTACGGAGACTGGGTGGGGAAGTTGGTGGAAGAGGTCCACCCCGTGACGTATGCCGAGCCCGCCCCGTCCACCGCGATCCCCCCGAGATAGCCGGTTCCACCCAGGCTGGTGGAGTAGAGCAGCGCGTTGCCCGCCGGCGTCAATTTCGTCTGGGTGTACCCCGTCCCCGTGACGTAGGCGGAGCCCGACGCGTCCACCGCGATCCCCCAGTCACTTCCCCCCAGGTAGGTGGAGTAAATCAGCACCACCGGGTCGATGCGCAACTCCCGCTGCCGATCGTACGTCGCCAGTTCGAAGCCCACCCGGTTGTGCGCCACGATGAGGTACTTCGCTCCGACTTCCACGCGTTTGCCGGCGATTTCCTGGTAAACCTTCGGCTGCTGCTGCCGCACCTCGCCCAGAGCCGTTCGCAACACCAGATCCCCGCCTGCCTCCACCCCCAGCGATTCCACCCCCTCATAGGCCACCTGGATCTGCTTCGGATCCGCCCCGGCAGCCACCACAAAGTCGTACTCCAGCCGACGCTGATTGCCGTACCACACCAGGTCAATGCCTGGATATACGCCTTCGTACTGGATGCGCGTATACTGCGGCACGTCCGTATGCCACTTCGTGGGGTCGTTGCCAATGAAGTAGTTGCTGATGCCGGGCAGTTTTTCCAACCCGATCGTCCGCCGCGGCTGGCTGCAATTCTCCAGTTTCATCCGCACAACCGTGTGCTCGACCTTGGCCGGCTCCCGGCGGTCAAACGGCATCGCCCTGGGGTCGCGCCGGTCCGCCCGGCTTAGCACCATGGCCGTTTCCGTATCGGTAAAGAACGCCATCATCCCGCTGCCGCGCGCCAGGAAGTGCACGCGCGAATCCGTCTGCCCCACGTTCGGCTCAAACGCCAGCGGCAGGTTCCCGAATTCCCGGTTCAGCTTAGCGTGAGCCGGCTGGCTCAGCGGGCTCGCCGCCGGGCGCCGTGTCGACCACGCCTGGATTCCGCCGGGCGATGCTATGCTGAGAACCGCGAATAGGGTGGTGGCCAGAGGCCGGCAACCGGTTGGTGCTGCATTCATGCGCGCCTCCTCTTCGGTAACAACCCGCAACTCATTCGATGGCGTCGGGCCCCGACGGCAGCGGGCATGCACGCAGGCGATATCAGCCGTTTCCGGACGTACATGAATGTTCTGCTGCCGACCACTGGACGTTGCTCCATTCGGTCATGGGGCGAGCCGCCTTCCTGTAAGCAACCGGGTCGATCAAGAACGCCAAGTTTCGCGTTTGGCTTCGTCCATATCATCGATTATGGGCCGCTCGTTCGCACTCGTCAAGGATAAGGATCTCTTTATCCTTTTGTCCCTTTCTGCGCGAATCAAGCTGAAACTGCGGTTCCTCCAACCAGTCCATCAGCGCCGCGCAAAGCCCAGCCGCGTCCGGGTTCTACGCTGCGGCAAATGATCTGCAGGGGCGGGACGGGCCTTGAGAGATGTCTGCCTCCATCGCAGCAGCCGACTCATCGGATTGAGCGCGACCCGGTAACCCTATGGCACCGTCCAGGCACCTAAGGCATGCCAGCCGGAGTTCTCTGTGCCGGCCGCGTTGCCCGCCGCCGTATAGAAGATCCGGTTGCCCGCAAACGGCCCAGTGAAACTCACGTTCAGCGTCAGCGTCAGCGTGTTGCCGCTGCCCGCCGCCGATGAGCCCACTCCGCTCACCGTGCACTGGCTGTTCGACATGCTCCCCGTCCCCGGTAACGCCAGGTAGCCCGCGAATGGCCCACCCGCGTCTCCGCCATCGTCCACCAGGTATAGCGTCGCCGACGGCACTGAGTAGGCGATGTAGCACCCCTGGATGCCGTCCAGGAAATTGTTGAACAGCACGTCCACCACGCCCAGATCCTGCCACCCGGCGCTGTCGGCAAACGTGAACACGAAGCTCTGGCTCGCCCCGCTTCCGCTGGCCGGAGTCACTCCCGTGGCCTGGGTCGGCGTCGCCGGCGCTCCCGGCACCTGCCATGTGCTCAGCGCCTGCCACCCCGAGTTCCCCGTGCCCGTGTCGCGTGCCGCCGTGTAGAAGATCCGGTTCCCCGCGAAGGTCGCACTGAAGCTGATGTTCAGCGTCAGCGTTAGTGTTGTTCCGCTGCCCACCATCGACGAGCCCGTCCCACTCACCGTGCACTGACTGTTTGACACGCTCCCCGTGCCCGGCAGCGCCAGGTTGCCCGCAAACGGCCCCCCGGCGTCGCCTCCATCGTCCACCAGATACAGCGTCCCGGCGTTGGCCCCGGAAGGAACCAGCGCGACGTAGCAGGCCTGGATGCCATCGAGGTAGTTGTTGATGAGAACGTCCAGCACCCCCAGATTCTGGTAGCCGCTCGGATCGGAAAACGTGAACGTAAAGGTCTGGCTGGCGCCGATGCCAGCGCCGGGCGAAACCGCCGTGGCCGCCGGGCCGGACTGGATCGGGAAGCCCACTCCGCCCGAGGTGACGGCTCCCGGGTTCACCACTGTAACGGTGGCCATGCCCGCCGAAGCGATCAGGGCTGCCGGAACGGAGGCCGTCAGTTGCGTCGCGCCGACGAAAGTGGTCGCGAGCGCCGTGCCGTTCCAGTCGACCACTGCGCCGGAAACGAAAGCCGTTCCGTTGACTGTGAGCGTGAATGCCACCCCGCCTGGCGCTGTTGACGCTGGGCTGAGGCTGGAGATGGTGGGCGCGGAAGACGGCTCCTGCGTCACCTGGAAGCTCTGATTCACCGGCGTGGCGGGGGCCCAATCGGGGTTGCCCGCCTGGGTGGCTTGAATGGTGCAAGTGCCGATGGCGACCAACGTTACTGTAGCACCCGATACCGTGCAGGCCCCCGTCGTCTGCGAGTTGAAGCTTACCGCCAGACCCGACGATGCGGTCGCGCTGACCGTGAATGGAGCAGTGCCGAGCGCCTGGTTCCCAAGTGCCCCGAACGTGATGGTCTGGGTCGCCATCTGCGTCACGGTGATCTGCTCGCCCAGGAGCGAAATGTGGCCCACGCGGGCGGACGTGGAGGTGTTTGCCGCAAAAGAGAAACCGACCGCTCCGTTGGCGATGGTTCCGATGGTAAGCCAGCCCGAATCGCTGCTGGGCGCGTAAACGCCGGTCAGCGGCGCTGTGGAGGGAAGCACCGGAAGCAGCGAGTCAGACCCGGCTGAGGCAGGCTCGGTCAGGCTGGCGGGGCCGACAAAGGCGTAAGGGATCTCCTTGATCGCGTTGTTGTATTCATCCGCGATGTAGACGTTGCCGGAGCCGTCCACCGCCACGCCACCTGGATGATTCAGCCCCGAAGACACCAGCGTGGTCACCGCCTGCGTCGCGGCGCTCCACTCCTTGATTGCGTTGTTGCCGTAATCGGCGATGTAAACGTTGCCGGAGCCGTCCACCGCTATGCAACAGGGCTCCTTCAGCCCCGAAGACACCAGCGTGGTCACCGCCCGCGTCGCGGCGCTCCACTCCTTGATGGCGTTGTTGAAGTAATCCGCGATGTAGACGTTGCCGGAGCCGTCCACCGCCGCGCCCGTGGGATAGTCCAGCCCCGAGGACACCAGCGCAGTCACCGTCTGCGTCGCGGCGCTCCACTCCTTGATCGCGTTGTTATCGGAATCCGCGATGTAGACGTTGCCGGAGCTGTCCACCGCCACGCCCGCCGGATTGTTCAGCCCCGAGGAAACCAGCGTGGCCACCGTCTGCGTCGCGGCGCTCCATTCCTTGATCGCGCCGTTGCCGGTATCCGCGATGTAAACGTTGCCGAAGCCGTCCACCGCCACGCCAACTGGCCCATTCAGCCCCGAAGACACCAGCGTGGTCACCGCCTGCGTCGCGGCGCTGCACTCCTTGATGGCGTTGTGGCCATAATCCGCGATGTAGACGTTGCCGGAGCCGTCCACGGGCGCGCCGAATGGATAACTCAGGCCCGAGGACACCAGTGTGAAAGGACTTGGCCCGGTCGGCCCGATATAGTTCTCCCCCGCCTGTGTCACGCTGAGCGTGAGCCCAGCGATGGTCAGCGTTCCGGTGCGGGTTCCCGTGCCAGCGTTAGCGTCATAGGTGAACACGACCACTGCGCTGCCGGTGCCGCTGGCGCTCCCGGTAGAAATGTGCAGAAAGGAAGCGTTGGCGTTGGCAGTCCAAGCGCCGAGAGAAGACAGGACGACCGAAGAGGTGCCCGCGGCGCTACCGAACAAGAGCGCATTGGCGCCAAGCACGGGGCCCACAAACACGTACGCGGCTCCCTGATACCCATTCGAACTGATGGTCTTGTGGTAAGCTCCGATCACCGCCGTGTCCCCGCTCACCGAGACGGACCAGCCGAAACCGTCGTCCGCTGCGCCATCGGAAGCCGTCAACTCCTGCTGCTGACTCCAGACCCCGCGGCTGCGCACGAACACGTACGCGGCCCCCTGGTACGCGTTTGCATTGATGGTCTTCTGATCGGCCCCGATCACCGCCGTGTCCCCGGTCACCGAGACGGAGGAGCCGAATTCGTCGGACGCAGCGCCGTCGGAAGCCGTCAGCTCCTGCTGTTGGCTCCAAACTCCGCCACTCCGCACAAATATGTACGCGGCTCCCTGGTAGGTATTCGAATTGACGGTCTTGCCAGGATCCCCGATTACCGCCGTGTCCCCGCTCACCGAGACGGAATAGCCGAACTCCTCGTTCGCCGCGCCATTGGAAGCCGTCAACTCCTGCTGCTGGCTCCACGCCGCCCCGCTGCTGCGCACAAACACGTATGCGGCTCCCTGGTGCGTGTTCGAATTGATGGTCTTGAAACAAGCCCCGATCACCGCCGTGTCCCCGCTCACCGACACGGAGTAGCCGAAACCGTCGCCCGCCGCGCCATCGGAAGCCATCAGTTCCGCCTGCTGGGTCCACTGGCCGCCCAGCACGAACACGTATGCGGCTCCCTGATGGGTGTTCGAACCGATATTCTTGTAATAAGCCCCGATCACCGCCGTGTCCCCGCTCACCGACACGGAGTAGCCGAACTGGTCGCCCGCCGCACCATCGGAAGCCGTCAGCTTCTGCTGCTGGCTCCACGCCCCGCTGCTGCGCACGAATACGTACGCGGCTCCCTGGGAGTTATTCTTGCGAGAAGCCCCGATCACCGCCGTGTCCCCGCTCACCGACACGGAGCTGCCGAACCAGTCGTGCGCGGCGCCATCGGAGGCAGTCAGCTCCTGCTGCTGCGTCCATACTCCACCGCTGCGGACAAACACGTAAGCAACTCCCTGCTGGGTGTTCGAATTGACAGTCCTGAAGGGAGCCCCAATCACCGCCGTGTCCCCGCTCACCGATACGGAGTAGCCGAAATCGTCGTTAGCCGCGCCATCGGAAGCCGTCAACTCCTTCTGCTGCGTCCAGAGCGGGTCGATTGTCAATGGATACTCGGCACTCTCGTCCTCGACGATCAACCGGACCGCACGGTCCCGCACCTCGAGCCGCGACGCAAGAATGAGCCCCCCCCCCGCGTCCCAGGCCCGCAAGCCTGCATAGCGCAAAACGACGCCCTGGTCCGACTCGAACAACACTGCGTCTCCGCCGGTCTTCTGCGCCGGCCGCAGCCCTCCGCTCACGCCGAGGGCGATCACCAAGGGCTCGCCGTCACGCCCCTCTCCAGGCCGTTGCGCGAGCGTGAAGCCCTGCTCCAGGCCTTGCGAGCTGTTCACGTACCATTCGGTGAGGTCTCCCCGCCGGTACTCCACGCGGTTGCCCGTGCCGGTTAACGTGGCGGGCGCGGGTTGACGGAGCCGGTCTCCGTAGCCGTATCCAGTCAAATGGAAGCTCACGCTGCCGTCCGGATGGTTCAGCCGCGCTTCCCGGCCGTTGAACTCCAGCGTCAGCCGCTGCGCGGCGTTTTCGCCACGCCAGGTTCCGTGGCCGGAATCCTTCAGGCAGTAGATTGCGCGCTCGAACGCCTGCCGCAGCCCGTCGTCCGCACCGGCCTTCTTCCAGACCGCATCCGGGTTGGCGGCGGCCGAGCCGCCGTTGAGCCGCAACTGCGCCAAGCACAGGCACGCGAGCAAAATCAACCCTGTGCGTACGCAAGAGAATGTTCTAGCGCCAACCATGGGACTTCGCTCCTTTCGGCCCTAGGCGCCCTGCGCGCCGGCCAATCAGCGATTGCACGGATTCCTAAACATGCCAGGATTACGGCCCGGCTTCCCTGGGCATCGATTGTGCGCCTTTCGTCCCCCCTTGTCAACGCTAAGGATCTCTTTCCCTCATTATCTCTTTTTCTATTTCGAGCGGACCCGGCACAGCTCAGCCTGGCACTCGGTTAGACAACCAATCGAGGACATTGCCGGAGGTGAGCCCCTCGCTGGCCGTGCTGCCGGGCGCGATACTGCAAAAGCCCCGCCGCGGCACGATGTTTCGCTGGAGTTGGTCCGCCATGAGCGGCGGGACCAGATTCGCAGAACTGACCAGTCCGGCAACCGCTGTACCTTTGGTGAGAAAATCTCTGCGCTTCACGGTGTTCTCCTTGGGCCTATCTCCGCTTCTTAGAATAGTTGCTGCGCGAACTCAATCAAATAGTTCCGCCAGTTCAGCCAGCTGTGCACTCCGGGGCTGTGCTTGGGCTGGCAGTGAAAGACTACCGATATCAGGTCTTAACGCCCGGTCTGAAAGATTGGGCCGCCCACTTCCCACATTGCCGCATCGCAGGAGTCTGGCATGGCACTTTTGATTGGCGATGCGGCGCGACTGCCAGGTATCGCGCTGTAGGTGGCCGAGCTATGCGCTGTGCATCCAGAACGCGCCGCCCGTGCATCAGCGCGAGCGCCCGGATATCAGCTGAGCGGATTTCACATGGTGCATGATGGCGATTGATTGGGGCCACAGTACCTCGGGCAAAACAGCCTTGATGTATGCTGCCAGCAGAGGCTGCGCTGACGTTGACGCAAAAGCTGCTGCGACTGGTCTGACCTGCAAATAGTGGTACCCTAAGCGAGCCCTGGGCTGGAGGATAGAACCATGCGCGTCGTTGCCATCGGATTGTTAGTAGGCCTATGTTTTAGCAAGAACAAACACGCCGAGGTAAACTAATGCCCGTCCGATTTCAGGGCCTTGAAAAGGAGATTCTTCGAGAAGTTCGTCCCTTGTTTGACCGAGTCCTTCGATGGCTGCTGGTCATGCTACTTGCGGCGGCCAATTAAGACCGAGTTCACTTCTCTTCTTTCTGCGCCTTCCGGATGGCCTTCTGCGCGCCCGCCATTCCTTTCGTCATGATCACCGCCAATAGGTGAGTATGCTCAAGGGCGGTCAAGCCGCTGGGGTCCCTGACATCCGCATCCGCTCCCTTTTCAAGCAGGCGCTTGACGAGGTCAGCATTCTTGGATCCGGGAGCGGCTTCTGCAGCGAGCATGAGGGCCGTGTTTCCGTACTCGTCGGACGCATTGACATTCGCTCCGGAATCGAGCCCCTTCCTCGCCGCCTCGAGATCGCCTTGATAAGCCGCCACAAGCAACTGATCGTCGGACGTATTCTTCGCTCGCTCAGCTGGCTTGGCCGCGGACGCTGGTGCCATCGAAACCGGTTGGAAGTGCAAAGAAGAAAGGTCGAACGCCAGCACGGACGGATAGGTTACAGTTGCGTGGACAAGCCCCAAGCGCTTTTTAACCTTCTCAGGATTCTGACCAAGGCCCCGGGAGACAATCCGCGAGCCATCGGCACTGAACGCCGGCAGGTTCGCGGCAAACAGATCCGGTTTCAAGTCGGCGTCCGAGGACAGCAGGATGTCCGCGTGCTCTCCTGTATCCAGATTCACCACATGAAGCGACCATCCTTGAGACTGAAGATAGCTCGGTCGCATGTAGAGCTTGTCCTGCAATGAAGCTGCATGGGTCAGGAATGTCTGCTCCACCCGTGTTCGATAGGATGCCGTCTGAAACTCCAGATACACTCTATTAAGTGCACCGGCTACTGCTTGGGCTGACCCGATGATGGCACCCGCCAGAGCAGCTCCCCCAGCAGCTTGCTGGCCTTGATAAGTCGGCTGGGCTACGCCTGTGGTTATTATGTTCGTCATGGCTATTTGACGCTGAGTGAAGGCCGCCGACTGGCTGTATGCGATCCGCTGCTGACCCAGCGCCACGCGATAGTTCTCATCCGGGCTCTCGGATTCGGCATTTAGTTGGATTGGGTGCTTCTTTGTGCGGGGCGCTGCGTTCAACGTAGCGTGCAGGAATCTGTTGGTCGCGTAGTCATAGGTAAAGCCCTTTCCGTCCGGCACCCTGTCAGTGAAGAGAAGCTTGCCGTCGGGCTTCTGCACTGCCAGAACGCCATCTTCTCTGGCCACGATTAGGCGGTCGCCCGCGATGCGCAAGCGGTCGGGCAGCTGTCTCCGCGACTGCAGGTCCGTGGGTATCGCGGTCCTGAAAACCACCGAGCCATCGAGAACGTTCATAGCGATCACGTTGGCCGGCGTGGTCAGATAAAGTCGATCACCTTCGATCATGATCGGGCTTGCCGCACGATCCGACAGGCCGGACTTCCAAAGTTGCTGGCCCGTGCTGCGGTCGAGAGCCGCAATGGCATTGGGCGCCTGTTCACCGCTTTCCTTCAAGAGAATGAAAGCGCGGTGCTCATCTACTGTGAGGGCCTGAAAGCTGCCCTCAGCAATCGGCACACTCCACACTTGCTTCCCCGAAGCCGGGTCCACTTTGTTGATCGTTGCGCCATCTGAGAAATAAATATCATCGCCGAGCGAGGTCGCCATGGATTTCGGTCCGTACTTGCCTGGAAACGGCATTCGCCAGAGTAACTTACCATTGGCAATAGAAAATGCGGCCACTTCGGGTCCGCTTAGAAGCACACGGTCAGCCAGAATCGCGAGCTCGTTCCTTACGTCTTTACCCTGGGGATAGTTCTCTATCGGAGTTTTCCAGACTTCGTCGCCAGTCCTTATATCCATTGCGATAAGAGCCACGGGCGGCGGTTTGTGGTTGACGAAGGCGATCAGGTTTTGGGAGGGCAGGAACACAGATTCTTCTCTTGCCAGCTCCCGGCTCCAGATTTGGGTACCGGTCACTGGATTGAGTGCAACAACCTGGTTGCTTCCCTGAAGAACGATCACAGGAGAGAAAGCCAGAAGAGTCTGGGGAAAAGCATAATGCTCGCGGGACAAGGCCCAGACCGTCTCTCCCGTTACCGAATTCAAAAGCATGATTTCATGGGGTGACAGCGCTCCGCCCATGAGTGGGTGGACATGGATGGTGCCGACGAGAACCCGATCCTTCGCAACAAATTGGATAAGGTCCGTTTCTTCTACGTTCAGCATTGTCTGCCATAGCGGGACCTTCGCGCCAGATTGCTGCTCACCAGGATTCGCAACCTCTGTAGCGCTCCCCTGCTTGCCACTTGCGCTGGCAGCCGTCTGCTGGGAGAAGGCTAATTGTGCGATGGACAAGATCAATACGATTCCACTTATCGCTCTCATGGAAGAACTCCTCGAACCACCGGACCCAGGATTTCCGTTTGGCTTCCTGGCCAGCAGCGATTATACACTCAACCGCTTCCATCGGACCCGTTTTTCTCATTATTTCCACCTCGAGCGACTGGTAGGGGCTACCCCTGGCTCCTCCAGGTACACAAAAGCCTGGAAGTGCCTCATTTCGAGCGGCTTCTCAGACACCCGGACGTGGAGGGCCTGTGTCGAGCGTTAGCGGACTGGTCGTGCGAGTTACGGCAGTTGTTGGACAGACCGAAGTGAAGGAGGCGCACCAAAATGGGGCAATCGAAGTGTGGCAGCACGAATGTCGAGATGGCGCGAAAGTGTCTCGGCCTGATCCGAGACATCGCCGACCGCGGTGCATCGTCGTGGGACGCCAATACCGTCGGGTTCTCCGCGAAGCGGGCCACCGAACCGGCTTCGTCTGTCTGGACAGCATTCCCGATGGCCTGAGCGCGGAAGAGCTGACGAGGTATCTGCGCGAGAACGGCGCAACCATCTGCGGAGGGTGAAGATGAAACGGAAGTCCGGCAGATCGACCCTTCTCCGCCGAATCGAGGATCTCGAGTCTCGCTCGGTGGACGGCAGCGGGCTCGTGCCACGGTCGCCGGCATGGCTGGAGTTTTGGCAGCGGCAGGTCTATCTCTACGAAACCGGCCAGCCACACGAGTGAGTACAGGGCATTTGCAGCCATGAAAGCGATCACCAGGAGATTGCATAAGCTGGAGCGGCGATACCCGCCGAACCGGGTGCGCCCTTCTGGCCCGTCGGCCGCCGAGAGGATTTCGGAATGGCTGGCGCGAAACGGGATCGCTCGTGGCGAAAACGAAAGCCTGATGGCGACGTTCGCGCGTGCGCTTGGTGTAACCCTGTCGGAACGTCGCGTGTACCTGCAGCGTCGGGCCGCCGGCTTGCGCGCGTAGTTGTCTACCGATATTTGGTACATATCAGGGACACCTTCCGGATAGGCGACGGCCTGACCGGTGGGCCGACCATGTGGATTATACTTGTCGGCATGTTGCGCGCGCTGTTGTTTTTTCTCGCCTTCTCCGTCCAGGCGCAGAATTGGCCGGCATTCCGGGGCCCGGGGGCGTCCGGCGTCGCCGACGGGCAGAACCTACCGTTGACGTGGGACGTCAAAACCGGCGCCAATGTTCTCTGGAGGGCGCCGGTCGCGGGCCTCGCTCATTCCAGTCCCATAGTCTGGGGCAGCCGCATCTTCGTGACCACCGCCGTCAGCAGCCGCCCGGGCGCCAGCTTCAAGCGCGGGTTGTACGGTGAGGGCGATGCCTCCGACGATACTTCGACGCAGCAGTGGAAGGTGCTCTGCTTCGACCTCAAGACCGGCAAGCCGCTCTGGGAGCGGACCGCGTATGAAGGCCGGCCCAAGGAGAAGCGCCACGTCAAGTCCACCTACGCAAGCTCGACTCCCGCAACCGACGGGCGCGTCCTGGTTGCCTACTTCGGCTCTCAGGGACTGTACGCCTACGACCTGGATGGCAAGCCGCTGTGGAACCGCGACCTGGGGCGGCTCGACGTGGGCGCCTACGACGCCCCCGAGTACGAGTGGGGCACGGCCAGCTCGCCGATTCTCTATGATGGCCGGGTCATCGTGCAATGCGACCAACAAAAAGGCTCCTTCATCATTGCGCTCAACAGCAGGTCCGGGGAGACCCTGTGGCGCACCGGGCGCGACGAGTTGCCCTCCTGGGGCACTCCGGCGGTGTTTCCCGGCAAGGCGCGCGCGGAACTAGTGACCAACGGCTCGAACTTCATCCGGGGCTATGACCCCGCGACCGGGAAAGAGCTGTGGAGGCTGGGAGGCAGTTCGAAGATTACCGCGCCCACTCCGATTTACTCCGGCAGCCTGATCGTGGTGGCCAGCGGGCGGCGCCCCGAGGCCCCCATCTTCGTCATCCGCGGCGGCGCAAGCGGCGACATCACCGGCAGCGCGCAGGTTGCCTGGCAGAAGCAACAGCGAGGCCCCTACATCTCGACGCCTCTCATTTACGGCAAGTACCTATACGCCTTGGGCAACGCCGGGATCTTCGACTGCTACGACCTGGCGAGCGGCGACGAGATCTATCGCCAGCGCATCCCGCACCAGGGCTCGGGCTTCAGCGCATCGCCGGTCGCATCCGACGGCTACATCTACCTGCCCAGCGAGGACGGCGACGTCTTCGTGGTGAAGGCCGGGCCCGCCTTCGAGCTCATGGGGAAGAACACGATGGACGAGCCGCTGATGGCCACGCCGGCCATCGCCTCCGGAAGCATGATCGTTCGCACCGAGCACACGCTGTGGGCCATCCGCCGCCGGGCGAATTGATAGCAGATTCCAGTTCAGTCCATTTCGACTGGTGCCGGCGATAGCTACCGATATGAGGTGATAACGCTCGCCAAAGTCGGACCGCGACACGCCGTCGCGATGCCCTCGACATTCTCCGAGTGGCCGACAAGAACGAAGCCGCTGGCGCGGCGGACGCTTCGCGTAGTGTAAAGGGGATGCGTTCGGCTTCGGCGAGGCGTAGTGTCGGGTCACAAGGAGGTCCCTGTGACCCGATTA
>Ga0181538_10003790_pt1 | contig 14557 bp, 10 predicted proteins | sample PEATcosm2014_Bin_40_FD_119773 | JGI IMG/M metagenome (GOLD analysis project Ga0181538, IMG submission 119773) | Peatland microbial communities from MTU Mesocosm Facility, Houghton, MI, USA - PEATcosm2014_Bin23_30_metaG | ecosystem: Environmental > Terrestrial > Soil > Wetlands > Peat | place...
CACAGTGGGGCCATGAAGCTGTCCGCTCAAAATGAAAAGCCACCCCTTGCGATCGAATACCTGAGGATCGGAACTCTCAGGGCGAACCCTTCGAACCCGCGGACCCATACACAAAAGCAGATCCACCAGATCGCAGAGAGCATTCGCACGTTTGGGTTCAACGTGCCCATCCTTGTCGACTCTAAACTCAACATCGTTGCGGGCCACGCGCGAACGGATGCAGCGAAGTTGTTGAAGCTTGCAACCGTCCCCGTCATTCGATTGGCGAACCTTACCGAAGAACAGAAGCGGGCATTTGAAATCGCCGATAACCGTTTGTCCGAAGTGGCGTCCTGGGACAGTCGCCTCCTCGGCGAACAGTTGAAGTTTCTCTCGCAAGCCGAGATCAACTTCAGCCTCGAAACGACCGGCTTCGAGGTCGGTGAAATCGATCTTTTCATCGAAGGTCTTTCTCAAAGTGCAAAAGACAAGCCGGATGAAGCGGACGTGCTGCCGTCTGAGGAAGGACTCCCCGCCGTCACGCATGCCGGCGATTGCTGGCTACTTGGAAAACATCGCGTACTCTGCGGAGATGCTCGCGAAGTGAGCCACTATCGCCAGCTGATGTGCAGCAGAAAAGCTGCGGCAGTCTTTACTGATCCTCCATACAACGTCCGGATCGACGGTCACGCCACGGGCAACGGCAGAACTAAATATCGCGAATTCGCGTTGGCTTCGGGTGAGATGAACAGCTGCGAGTTCCGAGAATTCCTCGAAGACACATTGGGTTGCGCCGCAAAACACAGTCTCGCCGGAGCCCTGCATTTCGTTTTTATGGATTGGAGGCATATGGGCGAGTTGCTGGCGGCCGGAAATGAAGTCTACGACGAGTTGAAGAATCTGGTTATCTGGGCAAAAAGCCGCGCCGGCATGGGATCACTTTATCGTAGCCAGCACGAACTAATTTTCTTATTTAAGAAGGGCCGCGCGAAGCACCGGAACAACGTCCAGCTCGGAGCGCACGGAAGATTCCGGACCAATCTGTGGCAATACCCGGCCATCGGTTCGTTCGGAAAGTCGACTTCCGAGGGCGATCTGACCCGGCTGCATCCGACGATGAAGCCGGTATCTCTAGTCGCCGACGCGATCCTAGATTGCTCGACCCGCGGGGACATCGTACTCGATCCGTTCCTCGGCAGTGGAACGACGGTCATCGCGGCTGAACGAGTCGGAAGAGTCTGCTACGGCCTCGAGCTCGATCCGCTCTATGTCGATACCATCGTTCGGCGCTGGGAGAAGTTTACGAATAAGCGGGCCGTTCACGCGGCTTCGGGTCGAGAGTTCCGCGAGATGGAGGAGGACCGCCATGTCGCATAACAAATCAGGCAAATCCGAGAACGTCGGCTTCGGGAAACCTCCGCGGGAACATCGCTTCAAACCCGGGAACTCCGGAAATCCAAAGGGGCGTCCAAAGGGCTCACTCAATATTGCAACGAGTTTTGCAAAGGCAATCCGCGAAAAGGTTGTCATCAATGAGAACGGCCGAAGGAAAACGATCTCCAAACTTGAAGCGCTCTGGAAGCAGATGGCCAACAAGGCAATCTCTGGGGACGTCGCCGCCGCGAGGCTGCTTTTGCAGATGATGCAGTTCAGCGGCAGTTTTGTTGAGGAGCAAGGGGAGGCATCAAGACTCGATGCCCGTGACCACGAAGTGATGGAAGGCCTCATCAAGAGGCTCAACTCAATGTCACCTGGAGGTGAAGAATGACTCGGTTTACGGATAAGGAGTATCGGACACTCTTGCGCCAAGACTTGATGACCTTTATCGAGCGCAGCTTTCGCGAACTCTACCTGGGTACGGAATTCCTGCCCAACTGGCACATCGAGGTCATCGCCAATGCGCTCGAAGACTGCATGTTGGGCAAATGCAGACGATTGATCATCAACGTACCACCACGGTCTCTCAAATCACATTGCGCTTCGGTTGCCTTCCCGGCGTGGCTGCTGGGGAACCTGCCTAGTGCCCAGATCATCTGTGCCAGCTACGGACAGGATCTGGCCGACAAGCATGCCCGTGACACACGGACCCTCATGACGAGCGACTTTTATTTGAGAACTTTTCCGACTCGGCTTACCTCAGACCGACCGGCGCTCGATGAGTTGCTGACGACCGAAGGTGGTTTCCGTTTTGCGACCTCTGTCGGAGGGTCTCTTACTGGTCGCGGCGGCGACTTCCTGATCATCGACGACCCGTCGAAGCCCGAAGAGGCAATTTCTGAAGTCAGGCGCAAAACTGTCAACGAATGGTACGACCATACGCTTCTGAGCCGACTCAACAACAAGAAAACCGGCTGCATCATTATCATCACGCAGCGATTGCACGAGGATGACCTTGTGGGACACGTTCTCGGATCGGATGACTGGCGATATCTTTGCTTCCCGGCCATAGCCGAACGTCAGGAGCGTCACGAGATTCGCCAGTTCGATGGAAGGCACATTCATGTGATTCGCCGGGAAGGTGAGGCGTTGCAGCCGGAAAGAGAATCGCTTGAGATTCTCGATCAGATCCGAAAGTCCATAGGGACCTACAACTTCGCCGGCCAATACCAGCAGAGGCCAGTGCCCGCGGAAGGAGCCATTGTTCATGAAGATTGGTTTATGACCTACAAGAAGGCCGACTTGCCTGATAAATTCGACTATGTCTTCCAGAGTTGGGATACGGCAAACAAGGCATCAGAACTAAGCGACTACAGTGTCTGCACAACATGGGGAGTCCGTGCGAAGCTCTATTACCTTCTGCATCTCCTGCGTGAGCGGTTGTTGTATCCGGATCTTAAGCGGTGTGTTTACAGTCAGGCCAAAGAGTGGTCGGCAAACGCTGTCGTCATCGAAGATAAGGCGTCTGGGACTCAACTCCTCCAGGACCTCAAACGTGAGGGATTCACACTGGTTAAGCCGTACTCTACTCCGGCCGACAAGACCATGCGGCTTGTGGGGGTCTCAGGGATCTTTGAGAGCGGCTGCGTCTACCTACCCGATCAGGCTCCCTGGCTCGATGCATACAAACACGAACTACTGACATTCCCCGCCGCTGCCCACGATGACCAAGTCGACTCTACAACCGGAGCGCTCGATTGGTACCGCTCAAGACCTCGATACGAATATGGCCTGATCAAATACTTCGAGCTGCAAGACAAACTCGCCACGCCTGTTCAGCCAGATGCCTCTTTGTTCTTGAGGCCAAGGGGTTTTGGGAGGACGGCTCACTGGTGAGTTGCAGATACGGCCTGCCCGGCAGGATCTACGGGAGTTCAGAAACGAACACAGGAGCTGTCGTTGAGCCGCAACCGGCCGCGCGGCTTCTGCCGCCGCGGCACCTTCAGTCCTTCGCGGCGCCAGATTCTCTCCAAGCGGTCCTTACCGACTCTCGACAATCGTCAACACCTGAGGCAAAGATCTCTATTCGCATCTACTGTGGCTTGAAGTATGATATATCAGATCGATCTCAACTTGCTATCGTCAGCGCCGACCCGTTCACCGCGATCGCAAGGCGCGCGTGAATCTGTCTTCAGGGCAATACTCGTTCAGTGTGCTTGGAAGTGGCTCAGACTAACGGAACATCTTAACAATCAGAGGAATTACGCTCGATGACACGGACTCTTTCAATTGATATTGGCGGAACGAACTTCAGCGTTGCGATCTTCGACGACGAAAAACTGACAGCCAAGGCTACCAGACCCACTGACAGAGCTGCAGGCCCTGTGGGGATGATGGATGGCATACAAGAGATGGTGCGTAAAATCGCGCCTTTAGGCAAGTTTGACGCGTGCGGGATTGGATTTGGTGGACCGGTTGATTTTGAAGAACAGAAAGTGCTTCTCAGCGTGCAAGTTCCTGGATGGGAAGGGTTCGACCTCATTCGAGAAGTCGAATCTCGCTTCGATGTCCAAGCCGTTGTTGATCGCGACACCATGGTTGGTGCGCTGGGAGAAGGCTTTTACGGTGTCGCTAAAGGCGTCCGGCCTCTTTTCTACATCACAATCTCGACCGGTGTTGGAGGTGGCCTCCTAACCGATCACGGTCTTTATCGGGGAAAGAACTCTTATGCATGCGAAGTAGGGCACCACACCCTACTGCCAAACGGTCCATTGTGCCTCTGCGGATCACGCGGATGCATGGAAAGAATGTGTAGTGGTCTCTGGCTGCAGCGTGATTACGGGGACACTGCCGAGAATCTTCTCAAGTCACCTGTGTTTATTATGAAATACGTCGTTTATCTTGCCCAAGGGCTGAAGAACACAATCATGTTCCTTAATCCTGCCATGATCGTTCTTGGCGGCGGAATAAGCAGAGCAGGCGACGCCCTCTTCATCCCATTGCGGAAGGAACTAAGCAGACAAATGACGAGTTGGTCCAAAGCGTCGATCAATGTTCAGCCTGCCAGTCTTCGAGATGAAAGCATCCTTTGGGGCGCATTGAAACTCGCTCAATTGCATTTCCCCTCCAACAATCGAAGTACAATCGCACATTCTTTCGCTGACGGAAACGAGAACCGCATTCAGTTTCCTAGGAATTGACCGGTGCCGAGGGAGAGTTTGGCGATTCTCACTCGGTGTTGGCGTTAGGGCAGGTGACCTGATTCCTGTTTTTTTGACAAACAGACAGAGAGGAATAGCCCGCAGGATATTCCTCTCTGCAACCTCAACCCTCAACTAGAGTTCTCAGATAGAAAGTGCGAAAGTTTCTGGACAAAACTACATTCTGAAGCCGGCACTAGAAAGGAGTTGTGCCGAAGGTATAGATAGTTGTTGAGCGAAAAATCCTTCCGGAAAGAAGGATGGTGCTAGGGAAGTTTGCATGGTTAGGAGAGTCCGGAAAATGTTGAGTTTCCAGGCAAAATCCCGCATTCCTGCCGTACGCTATCCCATGCCGGCCGGTGACTGTTCCATCCAAGTGGTTGCCGGTATAGAATTGCACGCCGGGTTCTGTGGTCTCCACGGTCAGTTTTCGTCCGCTCTCTGAATCTGTCACGATCGCCGCCAGGCGCAAGGTGCCTGCAATTCCATTTATTACGAAGTTTTGATCGTAGCCGCTCCCAAACCTGAGCTGCTCGTTTGCGTCGTTGATATGGGCTCGAATCATTGTCGGCTTTCGGAAATCAAAGGGTGTGCCGGCTACGGACGCCAGTTTACCCGTTGGAATTTGCTGTGCGTCTGTCGGTGTGTACCAATTCGCGTTCAATTCGACCGATTCGCCCAAGATGTTGCCAATGTCGTCTCCGTGCAGATTGAAGTAAACGTGATTCGTCAGATTTAAGACGGTTGTTCGGTCTGTCGACGCAGAGTAGTCAATGCGAAGCGAGTTTTCGATCAAACTGTACTTTACCTTGATAAAGAGAGTACCTGGGAAGCCCATGTCTCCAGCAGGGCTTACGTGTGAGAACTCAACACCATTGGGCTCCTCGTGCGACTGCCAAACGTAGCTATCGAAGCCGACAGTCCCTCCATGCAGCGCGTTAGGCCCATCGTTGGCCGGAATTTGGAAAGCTTCTCCGCCGATCGAAAAGCGCCCCATCGCGATGCGATTCGCGAATCTCCCGATGACTGATCCGAAACGTGTACCTGGGTCGTTGAGGTAATCTTCGAGCGTGTCATAGCCCAATGCAATATCCGCCACTTTACCTGTACGGTCCGGAGTTCTAACACTCACCAACCGTGCCCCATACGACGTAACCCGGACCTCGACGGCACTGTTCGTCAGCGTATAGATCGGTACAGCTTCCCCACCGGTCGTGTGGCCCCAAATTGACATCGTCACCTCGCAATTCGCAAATCCCGGAAGTGTTATTGAGAAGATAACCATCGCTTTTGCGAAATCAGCGATTCGCCTTGTAACCATTGGAGCCAGTCCTCAAATCTGTATTTTTCATTCTTTGGGCCCGAACGGGGAATTTCCTCAAATCATCCGCGAAGCATCAAGACGCTCAGCATGTGCCGACGCCATTTGATGATGCCAGGTTGAAAAACGATTGCATACGTAGCTTCCTGCATTTGAAAATGTTCGCCACAGCTATTAAGGCTTCGGAAAAGGAAAGGAATGATACGCATTTTCGCGGCCGGAGCTTGGATTGCGCGCACAATGTAAGCACGATTCCTGGCGGCCCTGTTAAGAGGCGCAATTCTCGTCCATGAACGAATAGGCGAGCATATGACACACAAACATATGAACGTCCTCGATCCGTCCCATGTGGGGCTCGCCCGTGAGGATGTTTAACTGCACCTCCTGTCCCAGACGTCCGCCGTCTCGTCCAGTAAGTCCGATCGTTCGGCATCCGGTTTCGTTAGCGTATTCCGCTGCCCGCACGACGTTTGGCGAATTGCCAGAGCCGCTGATGGCGATTACCAAATCACCCGCAACCGCAAAGTTCTTCAGCTGCTCCTCGAATACCACGTCGTAGGCCACGTCGTTCGCGTAGGCGGTGATGGTCCCAATGTTGTCGGTTAGGGCCAGGACGCGGAAGCGGCGCGCACGCTGATAACTGGCTCCCTTCACGAGATCGGTCGCGAAGTGCGACGCCGTGAAAGCGCTGCCGCCATTGCCACAGACAAAAACCTGCCGGCCCTCGTCGCGCGCCGCGCGCAGCCATTGCGCAGCAGTCTCGACGGCATGCAAATCAAGCGCAGTCAGGGCAGATTCAAGCCATTGTCGGTAGGATGCAAAGTAGTTCATTGCCTCGTCTCCTGGTTACTTGCTCTCAATATGTCTTCTGGCGTGGCGGTGCCGGTGCCGCGCTGCATGATTGTGATGGAGGCGACCAGGTTTCCAAAGTGCGCCGCCTCAACCGGATCGCCCGTGAGTCGCAACACCAACGCTGCGCCTGCGCTAAAACTGTCTCCCGCGCCGCAAATATCTACAGGCGTTGGCACGCTCCTCGCCGGCACAAGCGTTATGCCGTTGGAACCGACGACCGAAACGCCGCGCGGCCCGTGTGTGACCATCAATGAGCCATATCCGATCTGCCCGCGGAGCTTCTCGTAATCGGTCTTCACACGGAGACGAGCGCAGGCCTGTGCAGCCTCATCCTCATTCAGCTTGACGAGAGTATTGCGGAAGAGCTCGCCGCGTGCGCGCGAATCAACGAAGACCACTTTGTCCGGGTAGCTGGCAGCGAAGCGGGAAATCGCGTCACGCAACCGTGCGGTCACCACTCCGCCGGAATCAATCTCCATTTGATCCGAGATAAGGACTACGTCGAACTTCGGCGCGAACCGCTCGAAGCGCTCAACGACCTGCGATGTCACGTCTTCCGGCAAATCGCGGGGAGTCAGGTAGTCCACACGCGGCAGATCCTCGACGCCGTTCGAACGATTAATGAGCTTCGTGTAAGTGAACGTCAAACCAGCCGGATCACGGACCAACGCGGAATGCCCGATGCGGCGCGCGTCGAGAGCCCGTTCCAGCTCAAATCCGTGCCCGTCCTCGCCAACGACACCCAGAACATCGACGCGTCCCACACGAAGCGCCGCCAGATTCGACGCAACTGTGCCGGCGGCTCCTGGGGTCCTCTCGTATTCGACAACGGCCACTCGCGGGATGGATGTCTCCCTGGACGGCTCCGCCAGTTGCGGCTCGTAGAAGCACCAGCGATCGAGACAGACATCGCCCACGACGAGCGCCGACAGCGTATGCAGAGAGGCAAGGACTTTTTCGGTCGTCACGCCCGCCCTCCAAGTGCGCGCCAGAGGGCCGGAAACGTCGCCCGATGGTCGCCGCTGAAATAGTAGCTGTGTCCGCCGTCGGCGACGGTGCGGATCAGAATCGTCTTGCGCGGGCGGAAATAATAAGCGGGTTCGGTCTTCGGCAACTCATCGCGGAAGTCGCCAGCGATCGGCATCAGGTCGAAGACGGCCGTCGTGAGGTCGCGAATCTGCCGGCCTTCCTGGTGCGCCACATTGCGAGCCATCGACAGTGCTTTCAGGTAGACCTCCGGGGCCATCACCGCAGAGCCGAAACTCAGCATGACCCCGCCTTCCAGGCTTTCTGCCGAATGGGCAAAGATCAGGAAATCGCGATAACTGGCTGCGCCCAGTGCACCGCCGTCGCAGTTCGGATGCTCATGGATGATGTCGTAGCCGATTCCAACGTGCACGGTCGCCGGCACGCCGCAGCGATACGCTGCCGCGAGCACGCTCAGGTCGCGGTACGGGAAGTCGCCGCTGAGAATTACGCTGCCAACCATCTCCCCAAAACCGCGGCCATCGCATTCGCGAAGGAGGTCATTCAGCCTTCCGGTCTCCTGCCACAGTCCGAATTCTCCGGAGCGGATATAGCGCGCCACGCTCTCGGTGGTTTTTCCGATCAAGGCTAATTCGAAGTCGTGGATCACGCCGGCTCCGTTCATCGCGATATGCGAGATGAGCCCGCGCTCCATTAGATCGATCATGTGGCGATTGACGCCCGCGCGGAGCAGGTGCGCGCCAAACATCAGGATGCGGGCGGCGCCCGTCTCTCGAGCGCGATGGATCCGTTCCGCAAGGGCGGGCAAGTCTGCGTGCTGATATGGCGGTGCAGGGTCGTCAAGCTTGAGCCAATTACCAAGCTCCAGATCGTGACGCCGTTCCGCAAGCGGCTTCACGATGAGCCGGCTGCGATCGAACATTTGATAGCGGGAACTCATGACGTGATGATCCTCTCCAGCAGCTTCGCTTGATTCAGAAAGTTCGGAATGATGTAGTCGGCGCCCGCTGCGGCTAACCGATTGCGCTTCCAGTCGGACACCACAAGGCAATCGGCTTCGTCCGTGGCCACGCCGACGGCGATGCCGCCAACAGCCTTGACGTTTTCAATTTCAACGAAGCCGTCGCCAAAGCCCAGAATCTCGGTTCCGTGACATTCGGAGCGAGAAAGAATCCGCTCGATCAGAATCCGTTTTGAGAAACTCTTGTAGTCGTCCTGCGCCCCATAAACGCCGCCGTTGAAAAACTCAGTCACGCCGAGCAGGTCCGCCTCTTGCCGCATGTACTCCTCGTCCGTCCCGCTGGCTAAATACAGATAAATTCTCCGCTTGCGAAGCGCCTGGAGCAGCTCAATCGAACCCGGCACCAGATACTTCTCCGGCTTCGCCCGCCCGGAGCGCAGTTCATCTAGGCGGTGCGCAATCCGCTTGTGAAGGAGTCCCAGGTACCTGTGCTTGTATGCAAGCGGCGACTGCGGTACACCGCCACGCAGTTCCACTTGCGCTGCAAGCTCGATCATTTGATAGATGGTCTGCTTGCCGGTCAGACGATCCACAAAATCCCGCACGATCGAAAGCAATTCGGTGTCGCTTTCACCGCTTTTGAGCGCCGATAATTCGGCGACCATCATCGGCACCATCACGTCGGCCCATCCGGCACGCAGAAGTGAGAGGGTCCCGTCGAAATCAAAAAGCACGACTTTGGGAATGCCACGCGCCTCGGGATGGAGCGTTTCGATAATCGGTATGGTGAAGCCCATTTTCTTCTCCAAGGCTGGGATATCCCGCGGCGTGAACGACGCTTTCTCTCCGATTTCGCCGGCCGGCGCTTCAGTCACTTCCCTCCGCCTTCCGCGCATCATGACTAAAGCGCTTTCGCGGGCAAAAACTCTAATGCCTGTGCCGGAGCACGTGACCAGGATGGCTTTGTCTTTTAACCGCTCGCTGCATGGGAGTGCTGATTCATTCATGCTTTGAGGACTCCCTTGGCAATCTTGCCTGAATCCATTTCTTCAAACACCTAACGCCATTCGGAGAGAGGTGACATTCAGTTGAGGATCGGATCGAGGTCAATCCTTCCGCTGGAAAGAAGTGAGAGTAGGCTAACGCTCAACAGACTGATATGTCAAATATTATTTCCGATTTTGACGCAGGACCGGCGCGTTTGCGACTGAGGTCTTCGACGGAGGCTAGTTCCAGCATCCAGTGGATTTTGTTTTCGATGCCCCCAGTCTTGGCGGATCGCCGCATTCAGCCGCGCCGCGCTGGGCTTAAGGTTAGCGATGTAGTAGTGGATTTTGCGTATGCTTTTTCCGCTGGTCTTGGGCATTCCAGCTACCTACGATCGCGTGTGCCAGCAAGCTTTGCAGAACCGGTTGGAGCCTGTCTTCGAGTTGATATTCGATGATGCCAGCTTTGGCTATCGGCGAGGGCGATCTGCCAAGAACGCCTTGCGCAAAATCCGAGGAGGAATCCAGGTTGGCGCGGGGCGGGTTGTGGATGCGGATTTGCGAGACTTTTTCGATACCATCGACCACGGATGGCTGATGAAGTTTGTCGGGCACTGGGTCATTGATCCGGGGATACTGCGCCTGATTCGCAAATGGCTCAGGCCGGGTGATCCGAAGACGGCCGATGGCGTGGAACGAGGATAGGAACGCCGCAAGGTGCCGTGGCATCGTGCAACCGGCACCCAACCCCGCCGCGACTACCGTGAACGCGAAACTGACTCCTCACCGACCCGACTCAAAACATACAAGCGAGACCATCAACCCCGACACACTCCCAGAAAGCCAACTGATCGTCATGACGCATGAACCCTTCCTAACTTCTTCCCGTTTTTCTCAGGAATCTTGCTCTTCAACCGCCAGGCGTCCTCTCCGTCGTAGTTAGCGAGACGCCCCAACACTTGGTCAAGACCATACCGAACGTGTACGCGCATGGCCGCATCTGCAACAAGCGGATTACCGCTGCATATCGCCTCGGCTAAAGTTGAATGGAATTCTTCCGGCTGCGTACGTCGGTTGGCAGCGACGTCATAGAGCCAGTTGAAGATTAGTACCTGTTCCTTCTCAATGGCATGGCCCAGCCCTGGACAGCGACTCAGTTCCGCGATTCGCATATGGAATTGCATGTGGTAGGTATGCACAGAGAATAAGAACCGTGAGTCCGTGGGTTCCAGCGAGGACGACTTCTGCAACTCATCAAGATGTCGAGCACTGGTGCGAAGCTGCTGCTTCTCCTCCTCTGTGATGTTCTGCGCGCATAATCTTGCCGCCTGCGATTCCAGAGCTTCCCGAATGACATTGCTGTCGCGGATATCCTGCTCGCTCGGCACGCGTACCCGCGTTCCGATCCTCGGGCGGCTTTCAACCAGTCCTTCCGATTCAAGGCACTTTAGAGCCTCGGTGACAGGCAGGAAACTCATGTTGAACCGCTTGGCCAGCCGCCTCCGCGAAAGGACATCTCCTATAGAGAGATCTCCGCTGAGAATTCCATCTCGAATCTGCTGGTAGGCACGATTGGAAAGTGATTTCCCAGCCCCATTCAGGCGGTTTGTCATACGTTCAGCTTTTCTCAGCTCAGATTTACTAGCCATATGCTCTTTCCGTACCCCCATAAACTCTCGATGGAAAAGGCCCTACGTCGAATTATCGATATGGTACCACCAAATTTCATTTCTCATTCGCGCGATCATAATCTCATATTGATATATCATAGTTGTCAAGACGTTGACGGTTTGCGCTCTCCGCAGTGAGTTCACCGAGATACTCATCCTAGCTGGGGATTGCGTTGCATATTCGTGCCCGATCTGACAGACGTCATGTGCAACCGGGCATCCAGACCATATGTCTCACACGCAACTGGCATTGAGTTCGTCATTGAGTATATCGAGAAGTATGCAGCGAATACAGTAATGAGCAAGCAAATACTTGCAGCGCTGCTGGCCGACACTGCCGGTTCAACCCCTAAAACGCAACGATTATGGCGTGGACAGAGGGACGGGGAGAGTTTGGATGAACACAATCAGCAGTTCTTAAGAGGTGCCGGTGCAATCGCGCTCTTCGGCAGCCCGATCAGGTCGTGGTTTACGATCAACTTCCTTCGCCCTACAGCGACGTTTGCCATGACCTTGGATTAATTGACAGTACGCCGACGCCATCGGGCAAATACTTTCGACACTGCGGCGGTTGGCTCGCGAACTTTCGCACTGCGCGATTCGTAGAGGAGTTGACATATCACGAGTCGATATTTCGAGAATTGGTTTTGCGGCCAATTTCTTCCTCGCCCCCTAGCGTTACAAAGATGACAGATGCCTCATGATCACTCTCGCCGTTTCGGTCTGACGCGATCGCATTCCTGCATCTGGAGAAAAGGGTAGTCGCAATTGTCCGTTCACGACGCACGATGAGGTCGACACGCGATCCTAGAGAAGAGCCACAATCGAGCGCGAGCCAAGCGTTTGCTTCGTCCGACATTCTGTAAATCATTTCGATTCTTCAACTTTCATCTCGGCCTGAATATCCTCCGAAAATTCTCTAATTTTGCCCTTGACAAGTCATTCCGAAGTGATATATCAATTCTTCACTCAGAATTTGTCGTAGATTCACCAATCGAATAATTTGTCGGTATGACATCCATTCGATTTGATCGAACTAAAGGAGAAAGAGAGGATCAACACAATGAAAGCTCCATCCGTATCACTTCGCCAGTGGATGCATTGGTCGATTCCAACGATCGCATGCGCGTTTTTCGCGCTCTTCCTGTTGGTGAGCCTCGCGGCTAAGCCGGCGTCGGCTCAGTACACCACTGGCGACGTCGTCGGCACTGTGACCGATGCAACCGGTGCGGTCGTGCCCAACGCCAACGTGACCATCACCAATGTCGGGACACAGGAGAAGCGCCATGCGCTTACTGGCGCTGCGGGCGACTACACGTTCACGTTGCTACAACCGGGTTCGTATACCGTGCTTGTCGAAGCGTCCGGGTTCAAGACCGATACGGTAACCGCCTTCCACGTTGGTGTGGACGACCGCATCCGCGTGGATGTGCCTTTGCAACTAGGGGCGACTACAGCAACAGTTGAGGTAAACGGCACCGACGTTCCTGCCCTGCAAACCGATAGCGCGACCGTCCAAGCCTCCGTGTCGGAAGTACAGGTCCAGGATCTTCCCTTGAACAACCGCAACTTTGCCGGCCTAGTACAGATTCAACCCGGAGTGAACCAGGGGCTCCAGAATTCAATCGCTTCCGGCTACCGTGCGGACGACCGGCGTATCAACGCGGCCTATTCAGCTAACGGCCAGCCCGACACGTTCAACAACAATATGATCGACGGTTTGGACAACAACGAGCAGGAACAGGGGTTCATGGGCATCCGGCCAGGAGTCGAGGGCGTCGCCTCGGTGGTCGTTATGACGAACGACTACAGCGCTGAGATAGGGCGTTCGACCGGCGCGGTCGTCAACGTCATTACCAAGTCCGGCACCAACCAGTTCCACGGGTCGGCCTTTGAGTTTTTCCGCAACGACGCGCTTGACGCGCGCAACGCCTTTGCCACCACCGGCCCAAAGCCGGAGTACCGCCAGAACGACTTTGGCGGCAGCGCCGGCGGGCCTATTTGGAAGAACAAGACTTTCTTCTTCTCCGACGTAGAATTTGATCGGGCCGTCATCGGAATCACGTCGACGGAGACCGTTCCGACCGCCGCAGAGCAGACGGACCCAACTACACTTCCCGGCTTCCTGGCGGGCGGAACTATCAATCAGGTCGGGTTAAATTATTTCAAACTCTACCCGCTCCCGAATCTTCCCGGGACAGTAACACCAACCCAGACGGTGAACAACTACGTGTCGTCTCCTTCCGAGACCCAATTCGGCACGACGTTCGATGCGCGCGTCGACCACCATTTCTCCGCCAAAGATCTCTTCTTCGCGGAGTACAGCTTAAACCCGATCGTCACCGACTTCCCCTCGCCATTTCCCGGCGTTAAACCTGCCTGGGCTGGAGGCGCAGTGGTCGATCCCGGTGGGCAGGTGGGAAACGTTGATGGCCTCTCCAAAGGCGTTTCTCAAGGGTTTCGCATGGAATATAACCACATCTTCACGCCCAATCTGCTCGTTGATCTGCGCGCAGGCTACACACGGATCAACATTGCCACCACTCCTTTGAATTATGGCGAGGACCTATCGAGCAAGATTGGCATCGTGAATGGATATCTGCCCGGCAATGTTGAGACCTCAGCATTGACCGTTATGCAGTTCAACGATAGCTCGAGCTCCGTGGGAGATGGGGAGTGGATCCCCATTTTGAACCGCAACAATGTCTTCCAATACAGCGGTGTGCTCACTTGGACGAAGGGTACGCATACCGTCAAAGCCGGCGGCGCGTTGGTTCGCCGCCAGTTGAATTACTATCAGAGCACGCTCCCTGAGGGGGGATTCCAATGGACAAACTGGGCAAGTCTGGTCCAAGGCGTGGCCCCCGACAACGCGGCCAACAACGGGATACCAACCCGCAGCAATCAGGCCGGCACGCAAGGCGAGCGCACCTGGCAGCCGAGCGGATATGTCCAGGACGATTGGCGCGCGACGAAGCGACTGAGCTTGAATCTAGGCATGCGCTATGACGTCTATACGCCCTTCATTGATGCGCATAACCTCATTTCGAACTTCGATTTGAGCACGCTGTCGGTCGTTGTTGCCACCGCCTCCAACCCACGCGTTGTGTCGAATATCGACCACAGCGACGTCTCTCCCCGGCTAGGCTTTGCTTTCTCGCTGCCCCAAAACATGGTGCTGCGTGGCGGCTACGGCATAAGCTATTACCCGATACAGTACCAGA
>Ga0181538_10003791_pt1 | contig 14557 bp, 15 predicted proteins | sample PEATcosm2014_Bin_40_FD_119773 | JGI IMG/M metagenome (GOLD analysis project Ga0181538, IMG submission 119773) | Peatland microbial communities from MTU Mesocosm Facility, Houghton, MI, USA - PEATcosm2014_Bin23_30_metaG | ecosystem: Environmental > Terrestrial > Soil > Wetlands > Peat | place...
TTCAGAAAGTTGACTGACCGGCCGGGCCTTGTGTTGAATTACCCGCTCGGAGCACTGGCTCATCTAGGATTGGCTCGCGCCTACAAGTCCTCCGGAGACTTACAAAATTCTCGCCAAGCTTACCTGGATTTCCTCTCCCTTTGGAAAGACGCCGACCCCGACATCCCCATCCTGAAAGAGGCCAAAGCCGAGTACGCGAGGCTGCAATAGCGACTCTCGCCACTTACGGCTGCTGCGGAGAAACCCTTTTTGACCATCGTGGCTAAGCCCTCGAAAAAAGGAGATATTGAGCCGAACGGTCACACATCCAACCCAATCGACCGCATCAGCGCCAGCCCGTTGCTCTTCGTGACCACGCCTGCTCGCAGCTTGTAATCGAAAAGCATCCTGCCGTGCTCAAACTCTTCTTGAAAATGGACGTTGCACAGTTGGCCATTAAGTGAGCCGCCAATGTCGGCCAGCGCCAGATCGTGGGTACTCACCAATCCGATAGCTCCGCGATTCAGCAGAGCATGAACGATACCCTCTGCTCCGATGCGGCGATCATTTGAGTTTGTGCCCTCCAACAGTTCATCCAGCAGGAACAATAATGACGCACCGCCATCACCTGCAAGATCAAAAAGCTTACGGAGGCGGGTGATCTCCGCATAAAAGCGCGAGCTTCCATCCTGCAAAGAATCGGTGATGCGGATACTGGCACCCACATGCAGCGCAGTCAGTCGAAGCCCTTGTGCCCGAACTGGGGCACCAGCCATCGCAAGCACAGCATTGACCCCGACTGTTCGCAGCAAGGTGCTCTTGCCAGACATATTCGATCCACTTACCAAGAAAACACGTTTACCGTCGGCGAGACGGACACTGTTACGAACGCATCTTGCTGCCGGGACTAGGGGGTGCCCGATCTCTATGCCGTCAAAAAGCGCGGCATCATCTTGGATAAACTCCGGAAATGGATCGTGGGGGTGCTCATAGCTGTAGTTGGCAAAACAGACGACTGCTTCGATCTCGCCAATCACCCTTAACCACGACCGTACCGCGTGGCCGTGGGCATGCCTCCAGCGTTCTGCCGCAAACCCCACTTGCACCGAGTACATGATAGGAACATTTAAAATTCCTACTATCATGTTGTGGCGTGACTGGATTAAATCAACGATGGTTCTCAGGCGGGCAACAGCGTGGGAACCTGCAATTTGGCGCGACAAAAGTTCGGCTTGCAGAGATTGAAGGCGTGGCGCACGAAAGCTGTGCTGTTCGAGTCGCGCCAAAACGCCCGAAAGCAAAGTCAAATCACCTAACGCCTGTTCGGAGCCATGAAAGAGTTCTTCCAGCGGCTTGCGTAATCGATAGGCTATAACTGCCTCAATCAGGACAATCAAAATAAACGGCGTAGCGATTCCAAGTATTTTCCAAACCACAGCGCCCCCTACTGCCGAAATGCAGAGAATCGCTGCCAACCATCGAATCCACTCGGGCTTCATTTGGTTCGGCGCTTCTGCCCAGCGCAGCAATGCTTCTGGAAACACTCCCACACTGGCATCTTCACCGAGTATCGCCAAATCCTCCCGGAGATCGAGTTGATCTGCGTTGCCGTGGCGTTCGGCGTCATCGCGGCGCAAGAGCATGCAAAGCGTGAGCCGATGACTTTTGCCTTGGACTGTGCCGGGGGCGACTGCCCATTGCTCAATGGCGCACCGCAGACAAGCGGGATGAGGGGCGGTTCAGTGAAGCTCAAGCCGGGCGAGAGCGTGGGCTGGCACTCGACTGCGGCAAATGAGGAAGCTCTGGTAATCCTGCATGGAAGTGGCGTTGCCAATATCGAGGGACATCCCGATGTACCGCTCATGGAGAAGATGCTGGCGTACATCCCGCCAGCGACAAGGCACAACGTCACGAACAACGGAACACAAAGCCTTGAGTATGTCTGGGTGGTCGCACCGACAAACAGAGCCCCAAAATGATGGGCGACAAGATCAGAAACTTCTCATCGCCTTGGCGGTTTTCCGACTGAGCGGCGAACGAGTGCAAGAAACTCCGGTTTTGTGAATGGCTTCAGCAGGTAACCATCCTCTCCATTGCCCCTCAGGTCAGTCCCCTGCAAGTCCCATCATGGTGAGTGACTCACCCCGAAAGACCGAGTAGCTTCTGCCCCACAACCCGCGCTCACTGCGCCAGTTCGTTCTAGTCCTATACAATGAGGCGCTGTCAAAATCCCGAGGGGGAAACAATGTCAAATCTCGATAATGCGCTGCGTGAGCTTCATGCGAGGCGCAGTGGAATGCAAGTGGAACTTGAGAAGTTAGATAAAATTATTTCTGGAATCGAATCCTTGAACGGTACGGGGACATCCCACAAGTCAAGCCAACCGAAGCGAATTATATCGGCAGCTTCGCGGCGGAAAATGGCGCTGGCGCAGCGAGCGCGTTGGGCAAAGGTGAACGGTCGAGGGCCGAAGCCAAAGCGGACGATCTCAGCCGCAGGGAGAAAGAGGATCGCAGCGGCTCAGCGGGCACGGTGGGCGAAGCTGAAAGCGGGGAAGAAGGCGGCGTAAAATACTTCACGAGAATAACCCGCTACTTCGGTGGCGGGCTTTTTCTTTGATAAAGAATCACTTCGGCTTGAATGCCAGATGAGCTAGGCAATACTTGCGACCTCGTTCCGAGGCAATCTCACACTGTTGGCTTCCTTCGGCAAACTGGCAGCGCCACGCCTCGCACACGCATCGGAAACCTCCCGCGAGACTCTTGTACCAATGATGAATATGCTTCCGACGCGAGGAGACTGGCATAACCCTTACCTTATTTTGGCATTCTACGTCTGTGCTTTCTTTCAGGAATGTGCAATTGTGAACAGCGCCACTCCAGTTTCGGTGGCAAGCTAAGTAGGCTTGGAACTGTTTATCCAACGTTCGGGCCTTGCGCCTGTTTTACCGTTTTAATCGGAAATGCTCTTCGGCACCATCGGAGGCAGTGGCACTTATGGAAGCAGTGAATGCAGACCGCCAAAAGCCAATTCCCATCAGGAATTGGAAGCCGCAGGATTGGATCGACCATGCTTCATTTGGTGTAGGGCAAGTCAGCGAGTCTCGGGGAGACAAGCTCGACATCGATTTTGTGAACGGTGGCAGGAAAACGCTACTTAAATCGACGGAATTGAACCGAGCAGTTGCGCCCAGCGAGGGTTTCAAGTTTCCTCGCGACAAAAGCAAACCTCGCTCCGGACAATTGAAGGTGAAAAACCCACCGAAACGGTCGCTGAATGAACGAGAGCCAGTTGCTCACGCCTGACAAGCAAGTGGATGTTCGTACGCACCACCCTCCTCGATCATAGGCATCAGGGCGGAATGGCTTTCGTCAAAGAGTTTAAGTCGGGTAAGCGCCGTTACATCTGCAAGAGCTTTCAAGTCGCCTGTAACGGAAACAATTCCCTGCAGCCCGCTTTCGCTGTGTTGCTGGAGCGGGATGCAGCGAGCAGCCATTCGACGCTTGCAGACATGTGTGCACAGTTCGATCTGACTCAGCGAGAGGGCGAAACAGTGGAGTTCCTCCTGCAAGGTCTCACCAGCAAAGAAATCGGCACCCGTATGCAGATCAGCCCTAACACTGTAAAAGCCTTCATCCGATTGGTCATGGTCAAAATGAAGGTTTCGACACGTTCTAGAATTGTCGGGAAGATTGCAGGATCGGGGGCAGGATGGTCGCCTGTAATCGACCATCAAATCGAGGCTGGCGTCATAAACCGTCGCCGAGAATATTTGGAGATGTGATAGGCAACGTCGCATAAAAACGAATGCCCATAGCATCATCCTCCTGATGAGTGACGAGACCATCGAACCACGGTTTCATCCTCCCGTCTTCCAAGTCCCGACCTTCGTGATCCTGACTCCGGTGGTGCCAGAAAGACGGCGCACGGTGAAACCTTACCAGCCGGGCAGATCGGTTCCCGCCGATCCCACCGCGCAGCTTGGAAATCTTCGTCTGGCTGTGCGGGTAATCGGCAATCTCAAACGACTTGCCAACCCGCAGCCCCGCCAATTTCTCGGCGTATTCGCCCCACTTGGTTGGTTTAGTCAACGCCTTCCATGGACGGTAGATCACATGCTCGTCGCGGATGCAGACAGGATTACCGCAGAGCGCATCGACAGTATGGCCGTATTTGCGCCCGATTCCTCTTTGAGCTAAAAGTTGGAACCGCGTCCTTCTAGCAAGCGAGGGGTTCGCTGCCTCGACGCAATCTTCCTCTGTCACCTTCTGCATGGTTAATCTTACGATCTTGCCCGCCGTGTTGCGGGGCGAACCTTGTCTAACGCATGACGCAGATCGGCCATCAGGTCTTCTGTGTCTTCAATCCCGACCGAGTAACGGATGAGAGCCTCGGGGATGCCGGTCGCTGCGCGTTCTGCCTTCGTGGACTCAACATGGCTTGTAGTAGAAGGCGGACCGACGACAGTTTCAACGGCACCGAGGTTCGCAGCTAAGTGTGCATAACGCAGACGCGGAAGAAAAGATTTGACGGCCTCGAAACCGCCTTTGATGGCAAAGCTCAGCACTCCTCCAAAACCACTCATTTGCTTGCGAGCAATTTCATGATGTTCATGGGACTCCAACCCCGGATAAAAAACCCTAGTTACGTGAGGTTCTGATTCCAAGAATCGGGCAATCTTCAGCGCACTCTCGTTCTGTCGTGCGATCCGGAGATGGAGCGTTTTCATTCCGCGAAGCAGCAAGTATGCGGCCATCGGATCGAGGCACGCGCCTGTGATCTCCCGGAAGTGATAAATCCGACCTACGAGATCGGAGTTGCCGCACACCACACCGCCGAGCGCATCCGCATGCCCGCCGAGAAACTTCGTGGCGCTGTGAATTACGAGATCGGCACCTAATTTCACAGGTTGTTGATTGATCGGCGTGGCTAGCGTGTTGTCCACGATCACCGTGGCACCGTGACGGTGGGCTACGTTAGACAAGCGGCAGAGATCGACAATCTTCACAGTCGGATTCGTCGGACTTTCCAAATACACCGCCTTGCACCCTCGACCGATGGCTGCCTCGATTGTTTTTTGATCGCTCGTATCACAGAGCGATACCTTGATGCCGAATCGAGGTAGGAATTCAACAAACAGTTTGTTTGTCCCTCCGTAGGTGTCCTTAATGGAGACGACTTGATCGCCCGGAGACAAAAGTGCAAATAGCGTATTGCTGATCGCTCCCATGCCGCTCGAAAAACTGGTGGCGGCTTGCGCCGTCTCCAGATTTCTTACCTTTTCTTCGAAAGCAGCTACCGTTGGATTCGTGTTCCGGCTATAGATATGGCCATGCGTCTTGCCTTGCGCCACAGCGAGCCACTCGTTCACATCGTCGTAGCCAAAGGAAACGCTCAGGGCCACTGGGATTTGCGTGGTACGCTCCCAATACGTGCCCGTCTCGCCCGCCCATACTCCCCGCGTCCCTAGTCCGGCGTCATCCATTTTCTTGCTGCGTCGGTGCACCGAAGAGTGCCTCCTTGTTTGTTCGTCAGTTTAACAGTCTCTTTCCGGACGTGGATTTCCCTCATCTGCCAAAGCGAAAATTAGAATGTTTCCATGAAACGAATCTGTGTGTTCTGCGGCTCCAGTCAGGGGAGCCGCCCGGAGTACCGTACTGCCGCCGAGGAGATGGGTGCGGAGTTGGCGCGACGGAACATTGGATTGGTGTACGGTAGCGGCAATGTGGGTCTGATGGGTGTCATCGCGGACGCGGTGCTGAGGCGGGCGGTGAAGCCGTGGGAGTCATTCCCAAGAGCCTGATGGCACGAGAGGTCGGACGCATTCGTGGCGCTGCCGGGCGGATTCGGGACACTGGAGGAGTTCTGCGAGGTGGTGACGTGGACGCAGCTTGGTCTCCATGCGAAGCCTTGCGGCATCCTGAACACGTTGGGGTTTTACACTACTCTGTTGATGATGTTCGACCATGCCGTCGAGGAGCGGTTCCTGAAACCGGAGAACCGCAGGTTGGTGCTGGCACGGGAATCGGCTGCGGAGTTGTTGCGGGCACTGGAAGAATGGCGTCCGGTACGGGTTGAGAAATGGCTCAGTCGGGAGACGCGGTGAAGGGCGTGACCAGCCGATTCGAGGCCCCATGCCAGTCTGCGATGGCACGAGCGTCAAACGATCAGAGTCTTTGCGATCTAGCGTCTAGCTGGTGCCGCTGAATCAAAATCGCGAACGCTTTCAGTGCATCGGAGTATCGAGCTCCCCCTACGAACGCCACGTCGTTGTGATTCGCCCCGTCTACCCAAAAGGCTTGTTTCGGTTCGTTCGCGGCGGCAAAAAGTTCTCTCCCGTGAACGACGTTAATTACTGAGTCTTGTGTTCCATGGATGACCAATACCGGACAATGTACTTTCTTGATTTTCTGCAAATTGTCGAATCTGTCGAAAGGCAGCACCGAGACTCTGGTCATCACCCGGAAGGCGCTCGTAAATGCGCTCTCAAGAATCAGTCCTGCAACCGAGCGGCGGGATGCCAAGTAGGCTGCCGGACCGCTCCCCACCGAGCGCCCAAATGCAATGATCTTGTTCGGCTGGATATGCATGGTTTGCACCAGAAAGTTGTACGCTGCATCTTCATCGTCGTAAGCATGGCGTTCAGTGGGCTTGCCCTCGCTCGTGCCGTAGCCCTGATAGTCATATGCCAAGACCGCAAATCCAGCGGCCCTTATTCGTTCCAAAAGAGGCTTATCGTCACCGATGTCTTCGGCATTTCCGTGGCTAAAGAGAACCGTAAAAGTTGCGTCTGGATTCGGCAGGTATGTTGCGGATATCCTCGCCCCATCCGAACTCGTGAGTTTCAGGATCGCAGCGTCATCCCGATATCCAGCCCGTTGTGGCTGAAAAATCAGTCGTTCGGAGAAAAAGAGCGCCCCGAGTAGTGCAATTAGGTAGATACCGATCACGACGAGGAGCACTCCGCGCAAGAAGACCATCAGCATTCCGTTTCTCCGCCGTTGTCATTGTACGAGGCGCGGTCACACGAACTCCCGGATGGCGGATTCTCTGCGGAGTTTTCCATCGAAGAGCACGACGGCGCTGGCGTGACCGAAACTCAGTTTTACCTGCCCGACACCTTTCCCACGCAGGAGTCCGCTATCGAGGCAGCGATTCAAGCCGGGCGGCAGAAGATTGATGCGGGGTTGGAGCGGGGACGGGCGGTCGTGAACGGCTAAATCACAAAAACGAATCTTTGTGACACGCATGCGCTAGCACCCGCATTGGCACCCGTTCTCTTTTCGGCTACCACGTATTATGAGGTACCTGGCAGTCCCCAGTAGCCTAGTCAAGTTGTTGAAAGTATTGGATAGGGAAGAAGTGTCAAGGTAGCGCTCTAACCAACTGAGCTACGCGCCTACATCTATCGCGGAGACTTGCAGTCTCAGGCGCAGCGTAGCACGGAGTGCGCGGCGCCAATACGAGATTTTACCACTCTGCGGCGCCCTTCATGACTGCTTTTCAGCCATCTCCGCGCTGTCGCTGTGCCGCAAAACGTGATAAAACCAAGCAGTTGGGACCACAGGATGGCACTCGACGCTTGGGTATGAACGCCCGCCTTCCCCCGACTTGGGAAGAAATTGCGGCAACAGGATGCTAGCGATGACAGCCGAAACCAATACTCTGACCGCCGATAAAAACGCGATCGCTGCCCCGAACACCGGGAAGACGGCGACACCACGAATTCTCTCGAACTACGTGGGCGGCCGCTGGGTATCGGCGCAGGCATCCGGCCTTCTCGACGTGACCAACCCGGCTAGCGGCGAAGTTCTGGCGCGCGTCCCGTTGTCGGGCGTTGCCGAGATCAAAGCGGCGGTCGATGCTGCTAGCGCGGCGCTGCCGGACTGGCGCGCCCGATCGGTCGGTGAGCGCACGGAATTCATTTACGCGCTGCGCGAGAAATTCCGGCAGCGGATTGACGAGCTCGCCGCTTCGGTAACACGCGAAGGGGGCAAAGTGCTGTCAGATGCGCGCGCGGAGATCACCCGCTCCATTGAAGTGCTCGAAGTGGCTTGCGCCGCGCCCATGACCATGCAGGGGCGCATTCTCGAAGGCGTGGCGCGCGGCATTAACACGGAAACGATTCGCCAGCCCATCGGAATTTGTGCTGCAATTACGCCCTTCAACTTCCCTGCTATGGTGCCGATGTGGTTCCTGCCGTTCGCGATCGTTTGCGGGAATACGTTCGTGTTGAAGCCCTCGGAGCAGGTTCCCCTTACATCCGAACTGATGTTTCACATTTTTGAAGAGATCGGATTGCCGCCTGGCGTGGTGAATCTTGTGCATGGCGCGCATGATGCCGTCAACGCGATTCTAGACAGTCCGGGAATTCGCGCCGTTTCCTTCGTCGGCTCGGTCACTACAGCAAAGTACATATACCGGCGTGCAGCAGAAGAAGGAAAACGCGTGCAGGCTCTGGGCGGCGCAAAAAATTACATGATCGTGATGCCGGATGCCGTCGTCGATAAGACGGTGTCGAACGTTCTCGGCAGCGCCTTCGGCAACGCAGGCCAGCGCTGCATGGCTGGCTCGGTGCTGGTAACGGTTGGCACCGCGCAAAAGACGATCATGAACCCATTGAAAGAGGGCGCCAAGAAGCTGATCGCCGGCGATGGCAGGGACCCGAAGGTGAGCCTCGGGCCCGTGATTTCGAGCGTTGCCTGCGAGCGCATTCATGAATCAATCGAAAGTGGATTAAAAGAAGGCGCGGAGTTGCTCGTCGATGGACGGCGTCCGAAGGGAGTTCCGGCGGGAGGAAACTTTGTCGGCCCGACCATTCTCAACAACGTGACCCCCGAGATGCGGGTCGCTCGCGAAGAAATTTTTGGGCCAGTGCTCTCGGTGATGCACGTAGATACGCTCGAGCAGGCGATTTCGCTGGTGAATAGCGACCCGCGTGGCAATGGCACGTCAATCTTCACCGAGAACGGTGCGGCCGTGCGCGAATACAGTCGGCGCATCGAAGTCGGAATGGTGGGCGTGAATATCGGCGTGGCCGCGTCGCCCGCCTATTTCCCGTTCTCCGGCTGGAAGGATTCGTTCTTCGGCGATTTGCACGTCCACGGCTGGGATGCGGTCGAATTCTTTACTCGCAAGAAGACCGTGACCTCGCGCTATTTTTCGGCGGGAGAAACAGGTCAATTCTTCGTTGAGCAAGGCGACAAGCACTAGAGCACTTGTCAGGTCAGCTACTCCTTTTGACCGGAGAGTAGAGCAGCCCGCGCTGCGCCGTCTAGTGCTCCGCGCCGCCCCGGCGCATTGGAGAGTGCAGTCTCGAATTCTTTCAGCGCCTGCCCTGGTTTATTCTGCTCCAGCAACAAATCGCCGAGCTGTTCGCGGGCCGGAATAATCGGCCCTGGTGTCACGGGAAGCTTCTCGATAGCGTCTTCCTCATCGGCGGAAGCGCGCATCAACGCCGCAGCTTCCTCCGGTTTCCTGTCGGCCTGGGCTGACCACGCTCTGACTTCGCTCGTCAGAATCCTCACCTGAGTAGCCCAATAATCGCTACCTGACGTGCGCAGTTGCGCTTCGATTTGCTGCAATCTATCCATTTCCGCGCGAGCCTCGGCGGCTCGTCCACCCCGAGAGAGTCCCAGCCCCCGAGCCCAAACCGCAATTGCGACAACATGAGGTGGGGCTCCCTTCGGAGGAACGATGCTGGCAGCGTCGGCCCACTGACCCCTCTCAACCGCGTAGCGAACTGGCATCGCGGTAGAGGCATATTCCATCTTGAAGTCGTCCGTGTTCAGCTTCGGCATGTTCTTAAGTTCCTGAATGACCTGAGCCGCTTCTTTGTCGCGTCCACTCTGCAGATAGGCATACACCAGATAATCCATGGCGTGCAGTTCTTCTCCCATGTCGCCCTGCTGGTGTGCCTCTTCCCTTGCCGCAAGGTTGGAAGCGATGGAGTCTTCCCATAGGCCAAGTCGCGTGAATATGTGCGATGGCATGTGCAATGCATGGGGAGCCGAGGGTGCAATCTGGACGTATGCCTTTGCCGCCCGGAGGCCTTTTGCCGCAAGTTCCGCATTGTCGTAAGCATGGATGAGGTAGTGAGGGATTCCTGGGTGCTGCGGATAGGCACGATCAAGCGGCTCAAGCAGATCGGCCGCCTGTTTCTGCTTCGCATGCGTCTTGTCAGCAGGAGATTCGTTCGCCAAGAGTGCGAGCGCGTAAAACACCTGGGCTTCGACATCTTTCGTGTTCTCTGAAGCGAGATCGCTCATCGCGCGCTCGTAGTTCAACGCCCGCGTGCGGTACGGAACGGTGGCAGCGTCCTGATAGATCAAGCCCAGCGCTTTGATGAACTGGCGCTCGCGTTCGGAGTTCGCCCCCATCTGCTGCGCTCGCTGGATTTCCTTTTGCGCAATCAAAATTGTCGCGTGCAGAATGGGAGGCTCCCAAAGCTGGTGAAAATACGACATGGCCGTTCCCCAATGTGCCATCCCACACCGCGGATCCAGTTCGGCCACGCCCTGAAATGCATTTTCGGCGGCGGTGTAAGCGAAAGAGTGAAGCAGCGCCACGCCTCGGTCGAACTGCTCCTGAGCAGCTGGCGTGCAAGAAATCGGAAACGTTACTTTTCCCAGTTTTTCAGGTGCGGCGTGGCTGGGTGTTTCCTGCGCTGACGAGAACGGGTAGACGAACAGCAGGGCGAGCAAGATTCGCCAGATTCCCCATAGATCAGGCATGCCCTATCTCCATGGGCGCGTAGCGCCTCTGTGACATCCGAATTCTACAATCACGCCGGCGATATGCACTGCGCTAGGGCTGGGAGTACAACGCCCGCTTCAGAAAGTCTCCCGCGCCCGCGCGTCCCAGGAATTTATCCCCTTCCACGACAATACGGCCCCGCGACAGCACGGCGTCAGGCATGCCCGTCACCTCAATGCCCTCAAACATCGAATAATCCACGCGCATGTGGTGCGTGCTTGCGCTGATGGTGTGTTTGCGATTCGGGTCAAAGATTACCAGGTCCGCATCACTGCCCACGGCAATCGTGCCCTTGCGCGGATACAAGCCGAAGAGCTTTGCCGGCGTTGTCGAAACCAGTTCCACAAAGCGGTTCACGCTGAATCGTTCCTGAGCAACGCCACCGGAATAGATGAGGCTCATGCGGTGCTCGACTCCAGGACCACCGTTCGGAATCTTAGTGAAGTCGTCGCGGCCCAGCTCTTTTTGCTCTTTGAAACAGAACGGACAATGATCGGTCGAAACCACCTGCAGATGATCGCGTTTCAATCCGTTCCACAATTTTTCCTGATGCCACTTCTCCCGCAGAGGAGGTGTGAAAACATACTTCGCTCCTTCGAAGCCGGGCGCATCGAAGTTATCGAGCGAAAGATACAGATATTGCGGACACGTCTCGGCGTACACGGGAAGTCCGCGATCGCGTGCTTCACGCACTTTTTCCAGAGCCTCATTGCAACTCAAGTGGACGATGTAAAGCGGCGCTCCGGCCATTTCCGCAAGTGCAATCGCTCGCGAGACAGCCTCCGCTTCCGCCGTCGTCGGGCGGGTCAAGGCGTGATACTTCGGCGCGGTTTTCCCTTCCGCCAGCGCCTGCTGCACAATCACGTCAATCGCGCCTCCGTTTTCGGCGTGCATGCAGACCAGTCCGCCATTCTTCGAGGTCGCGCGCAGAGCTTTGAAAATGCTCGCATCGTCGAGCATAAATACGCCGGGATAAGCCATGAACAACTTGAAGCTGGTGACACCTTCGCGCACCAGGGCGTTCATCTCGTCGAGTTGTGCGCCCGCCAAATCGGTGATGATGCAATGGAACGCATAATCGCAAACCGCCTTGCCGGACGCCTTCTGCATCCAGGTATCAAACGCCGTCCGCAGTGTTTGCCCTTTGTACTGGATTGCGAAATCAATCAAAGTCGTCGTCCCGCCGAAAGCCGCGGCGCGCGTACCGGTCTCGAAATCATCCGCGCTCGTGGTGCCTCCGAACGGCATGTCGAGGTGGGTATGCACATCGATTCCACCGGGAAACACATATTTGCCCGCCGCATCGATGATCTTTCCTGCATTCTCTCGCGGCAGACTTTGCCCGACGGCGGAGACCTTCCCCTGGTTGATCGCGACGTCGCTCGTGTAAGTGTCCGTGGCGGTGGCGACGCGACCGTTAACGATGATGGTGTCAAAGCCCATGGCAGTGTGTTCTCCTCTAACGGCGCAGCACAGATTTTATGCTAAACTCCCGAAACTGCGGTGACGTTATTCGAACTTGTTGATGGAGCGCCGGGCGAGACGTCCGTCGCTCCACTATCGGGACAGAGGGGAAACATGCACTTCGGTATCACCATCAAGCCCGACATGACAGTCGAGCGCATCGTCGGACTCACGCGCCAGGCGGAAGCCTCCGGCTTTGACTATGGCTGGATCTTCGATTCGCACGTCCTCTGGCTCGAACCTTATCCCATGCTCACGCTCATGGCGACCAGCACAAAGAAGATGCGCCTCGGCACCTGCGTTACAAATCCCGCGACTCGAGACATCACGGTAACCTCAAGCCTGTTCGCTACGCTGAATCTGATTTCCGGCGGGCGCATGCAACTAGGCATAGGCCGAGGCGACAGTTCCCGTCGAGTGCTAGGAAAAAAGCCGGTCACGGTTGCGGAGTTGGAAGAGGCGGTGAAGGCGTTCCGCGATCTAACGGGCGCGAAGGAGATCGAATACGACGGCCGGCCGGCTCGTCTCACCTGGGCGAACGGAGGCGTTCCGCCCGTGTGGGTTGCGGGATACGGCCCCAAGGTGCTCGACCTCGCCGGCCGAATCGCCGACGGCGTTATCCTGCAGTTCGCCGACCCTGACTTGATCGCGTGGTGCGTAGGTTTCGTCAAGCAGGGCGCCGAGGCCGCAGGGAGAGACCCGAAGAAGATAGAAATCATGGCCGCCGCGCCGGTCTGGGTCTCCGATGACGTAAAGGTCGGCCGCGAACGAGTGCGCTGGTTCCCCGCACTAGTTTCGAATCACGTCGTCGATCTGGTTTCGCGCTACAAGCCCGAGGAACTCCCGCCCGCTCTGACCTCTTATATACGCGACCGCGGACAGTACGATTACCTTCATCATTGCGAAGTCGACAGCAGCAACCGCAACTTCGTGTCGGATGAAGTAACCGACCGCTTCTGCCTGCTCGGTCCCGCCGAGGCGCACATAGAAAAGCTTCGCAGGCTGGCTCGCGCCGGAGTCACGCAGTTCAACATTTATCTGATGTGCGGGGACGAAGAGGACACGCTGGAGAAATACAAGAAGGAAGTCTTGCCGGCATTTCAGAAGTAGATTGCAGATTGTCGGAAGTTACAGGCAGTTGGCATAAATTGCGCCGACAACTGGTTCAGAAACGACGGTGCCAGCCTCATCGACGTTCACCCGCAACCCTAAGAGCGCGGCGTCTGATCCACAGCCCGACGGGGCGCATCCAGTGGTGTAGATCGTTCCTTCCGCCTCGCCCTTGTAAAACGTTACGGGGATACCGTTTTCTGCGAAGAAGCGGATTACAGCATCTTTTTTCGTCCCGATCTTTAGCGTCTCGTGGGCTTCTCTCCTGAGTTTTTCCACTCTCGCGCTGTAGGCGTCTCCCCGCTGCTTACAGGCCGCGCTGTGGTAGCGGTATAAGCAGCCGAGCGAACTGATCAGCAGCACGATAACGAGCCCGAGGGTTGCCACTAGCAGCTTTCGCTTCATACAGCCATCATTATTCCACATGGCGAAACGTCGTTTTCCGTTGTCCATTATCAATTGGCGATAACCCGCCTTTTCACTCACGACACCTCCTCCAGCACTGTTATCCCCGGCTCCCCTTGTAACTTCATCAGCGCGTAATATGCCACAAACGAAACCGCAAAGCCCACGAACCAGGAGTAATCGTATAAGACGCGCAGCGGAGCTACGACCAATCCCACCAGCGCCGTGCCCGCTCCCAACGCCAGCGCGAGCACTGCCAGCCAGTTGAAGCCGCGCGAATATTCATAGACGCCGCCGCGCAGATAGAGGTCGTCGACCACGAGCACGCGCCTGCGAATCACAAAGTAGTCGCAGATCATAATCCCCGCCACCGGCCCAAGAAACGCGGCATAGCCGCCAAGCCACCCGAAAATAAATGTTCCGTAATCTGACAGCAATTTCCAAGGCATCAAAGCGATTCCCATGAAGCAGGTGATCACGCCGCCCGTTCGAAAGCTGATTTTTCGCGGCCACAAGTTAGAAAAGTCGTTGGCCGGCGAAACCACGTTAGCGCCAATATTCACGTTCAACGTCGCCAGCAGAATCGCCAGCAGCGAAATCACCACGGCCACGGGCGAATGAAAACGGCTCAGCAATTGCACCGGATCCCATATCGCAGTTCCATAAATCACCACCGTCGCCGAAGTCACCAGAATTCCAATCAAAGAATAAAGTGTCATGGTGGTCGGCAGGCCGAGTGCTTGCCCAATCACCTGTTGCCGCTGGCTGCGGGCGAAGCGAGTGAAATCCGGAATGTTGAGCGACACGGTGGCCCAGAAACCAACGGTCCCATTGAGCGCAGGAA
>Ga0181538_10003795_pt1 | contig 14552 bp, 7 predicted proteins | sample PEATcosm2014_Bin_40_FD_119773 | JGI IMG/M metagenome (GOLD analysis project Ga0181538, IMG submission 119773) | Peatland microbial communities from MTU Mesocosm Facility, Houghton, MI, USA - PEATcosm2014_Bin23_30_metaG | ecosystem: Environmental > Terrestrial > Soil > Wetlands > Peat | place...
TCTCACCGGGCTCGTTCTTGATTTCGACGTCACATGGCAGGGCATCCAGTCCTGGGAGTCGCTCAAGAACGCCTGGACCGACTGGAACACGCTCGACTGCACCGTGAACGGGGCGGGCCAGAAAGTGCCGTGGTTCGGTACCAGCGGTATCACGATCACCTGCAACACGACCGGCCGCACTGGCGCGTCGGCCACCTACACGCTCAGTCTGAACAGCCCGCAGGTCGGCGACAAGGTCACGCTGTGGTATCAGAACCAGTCCTTCATCAGCCCGGCGATCTCCGCGTCACACCCAACCACCGATCAGGCCATGTGGTGGCAGGGCAACGCCGCATACAACCACTGGGTCACAATCGGGTCGGCCACATACTCCTGCCTGGAAGATTCGCTGAACAGCGCCGGCGTGGCGATCAACATCGCCGGCCAGATCAACGCGTCCGATCCGAACTGTACGGCCACCACCGGCGGAACCTATGGCAACGAGATCTTCATCACGTTGAAAAGTGGAATCTCCGGGCCGGTGGCAGTTTCGAGTTCGGACGGATCGGCCGCGGACACGCTCACGCAGACAACCGCCGCATCCATCCTGCAGTCCATTGCCCAGCAGATCAACGCCGTCAATTGGGTGCTGAATGGCCCCGCCGTGCTCGCCGCCGCCGTGGTGCTGCCGAACCAGTTGGTGATCACGGCAACGCCGGGCGCCGACGGCAACATGGTGGCGTTCTACCAAACGGACAACAACAGCAGCAGCCGTCTGTACTTCACCGCCACCAACTGGAACTTAACCGGCGGCTCCTCGGACAACGTGTCCTGGCACGTTCACATCGACTTTACGGCGCTCGGCTGGAGCAGCGTGGACAAGGTCTGGTGGACCATCGCGCCCGCGCTCCCGAACAGCCAGGCTTACCAGTCAACTGAGTGGCAGATGGTCGTCACCAACTGGACGGTCGCCAGCACGCCAGCGAGCCAGCGCACGCTCAACGTGGCTGGCCCAGGATCGGTCCGAGTCGAAGAAGACAGTACGTGGGTGAGCACTTCCGGATACTGGGAGGACGCCCCCGGCAACGATCCCGTGAACGGCGCGTTCGCCTTCTGGAGCCAGGGACGGGCGATCCGGGCGGCGGCTTCCGGTGCCAGCGTCACCATTGAGACGCACTGCCAGTACACGCACGACATCTACGTCGGCACACGCCTCGATACCACCTGCGGCATTGTGACCGCAACGCTCGACGGCGGCGCGCCGGGGACGCTCGACTGCTACTATCCCACCGCCACCACTACCCAGACGCGCCGCCTGCTCTTCTCCGGTGTCGCGGCGGGCCAGCACAGCGTGGTGATTACGCTCTCTGGCAATAAGAACGCGTCGAGCCAGGGCTGGTATTTCTATTTCGACTTCCTCGAATGCGCCGTGGCGAGCGCCGTTCCCGATCCGGCGACGACGACCACCGCCGTGGGGGTCGCGACCGACTTTGACACGGACAACACGTACAAGCTGTCGCCGCAGAGGCTGGTGTGGAACATTCAGAAGCTCGGGCTGCTCGGCGAGATCGACCACTATTGCGGCGTCTTCTGGTGGAAACAATCGGTCGCATCCAATCCCGTGTATCCCACATGCACGGTCACGTTCTCCGGGAGCTGGAACGATCAGGATGTGGTTTGGCTGTACGTCGGCGGCTCCGCGATCGGCAAGACGGTGTTCGGCGGGCAGGACAGCAGCAACACCATAGCCCGGCACTTCGCCAACTTCATCAACGCGATCTTCGACGGCGTCTGGGCAACGGCCTCCGGAAGCGTCCTCACGATTACTTCCCATTCGTTCGGGAGCGTGTGGCAGTACCACGTGTACACGGCACTGCCCGCGTCGAACACCGGCAGCGGCCAAGCCACGGTGACGGGAGATCTTCAGGGCGGAACGTACGGTGTGACGTGGGTGATCGATCCAACCCAGACTCCGGTACTCAACCGGGCGTTCCGCGACTGGACCACGGACTTCTTCAATCAACTCAAGGCGAACAACATGAGCGCCGTCTGCTCGTTTTCGCAGGAACTGGTGCAGCCGCCGGACGACCCAGCCGGTGGCGCGGTGTGGGTTCAACGCTTCCCCGACGGCACAGCGGTGGAAACTGCAACCGGATTCGGGACGTTGAATAGCTCGCAAGTCGCATTCAGTTCGGGGCCGCAGAACTACCTTGGGCAGGCCCTCGCCGCGATGGCAGGTCTGATGCTGGCGGCAGGACTCACGCCGAAGCTCCAGTTCGGCGAAATCCTCTGGTGGTTCCAGTCGAATGCTTCCGGCATGGCGTTTTGCGATGCTGACACCCAGGTCGCGGCGCAATCGGCGCTCGGTCGCGCGCTGGCCACTTTTCACACGCCGAACGACGATCCGTCGGTCAACAGCTATGCCGACGCCAACTTCCTGCGGACGCGCCTGTACAACTACGTGGCCGCGATCCAGAGCTACGTCCTGTCGCAGTGCGCGTCGGCCGTCTTCGAACTGTTGTGGCCGATGGACGTAAACGATCCGGACAACTGCAAGCTGCTGCGGTACATCAACCTGCCGTCGCAGTGGACGACGCGGTCGGGCTCCGGATTCGATACGTTCCTCATCGAGGGCTACCAGTATCCGGGAATCGACCACAACCTGGATCAGGCAAGCCGATGTGCGCAGTATCCGTGGAAGGAACTCGCCTGGGACCAGTCCCACTGCCGTTATCTGATGGGCCTCTACTACGGCACGTGGCCGTGGACGCGCGAGTTCGTGAACATCAACCGTCTCGGGCTGCCGGCCATCAAGCTCTGGGCTTACGACCACGTCTGCCTGTTCGGATGGCCGCTACCGCTGCCTACGAGCGACGACAGCTCATTTATCTATTGAACCTGGCCTCCCCGGTGAACCTGGCCTCCCCGGCGCGCAGCAAAGCCGATGACCTGGACTGGGCGAGTTGCACTTCGAAATGTATCACTCGCCCCTTCCAGGCATCCATCTCCGAAGCCATTCGGACTCAGTTAACCCAACTCGTGACAATTCGTACGCGTATTCATTTGCAACACGCTGCGCGTGTTCCGGCTTCAAGTCGGCAACCCATCGGTACTTGCTGGTCGTCCCAGAGGCCTTGAAGAACCGTCCGCTTTTCACACCCCGCGCGAGTACTTGCTTGTCGTTTGGTCTAGCCGGGGCGAACCGGATCATCCGGGCCTCGAACGGCTTATCATTTAGCCGCAGGCGAATCGTCTTGCCCTTTTCCTCGATAATAAAGTCGCACTTCTGATCGTCGGCAACTTGCTTCATCGGCAGGAAAGGGAAAGGCCGTTCGCTTTCCAGCCGAACGCTATCACACCTTGGTTGAACACACAGCAGGTATTGCAAGCGTTTGCGCCGCGTCTCCACGACGATACTCCCCAGTGCGAGACGCGGGGCGGGGGCCGCGTACCGGGAGCGCACTGACATCAGAACTGCGAGCTCATGATCCTTCACTTTGTCGCGGTCGCGTTCGAGGGTCACCAGTTTTGTGAGCTGATCGCGGACGACCTCAGATGCTTTCTTCTTGTTCTTCAGCAGGCCATTGCCGAATTTCGGATGGTCCCTGAACAACTCCTCCAAGGCCCCTTCGCTCGTCCCATACTCCAAAAGGTACGCAAGTCCCTGTTTAAACTCCTTCTCCGTCGTATGTTGTGGCAGTGGGAATGTTAGCCCTCGCGCCAACTGATGATTCAGCCATTGGACCACTCGTTTGTGGTTAGCTAAATCCGAGATCCGCGCGTCCTCCAGTACGGCCTGGATCTCCGAAACGATGAGGGGAATCAGATGATCGGAGGCCTCCTCGGGTGCGAGAAGTGTACTGTGTGTCACGTACGGAGGATCGAGTTCGCTGTGGAATCGCTTGAGCAGTTGGTAGGTATTCGCACGTAACGCGGCCAACGAACGAAGAGCAACATTGGAAACGAGGCCGCGGGTCATATTAGCAAATTCGGCAACAATGACTTCGGGCAGTCGGCTGATCTCGACCTTCCGCGCTCGCTTAGTCGCCGGTAGGCGGCTTTGTTCCTTTGCATAGATGCAGATACGTGCTGCGCCGCGCTCGATGGTGCATGGATCATCGAAGCTACCTTGCTCATCAAGTTTTAGCGCCGCTCGTATGGCAGTAGCGATCTGGTCCAAGTCGTTTTCGCCAGTGTAAACTATTATGAGGCGGGGACGTCCGCGGTCTGGGCCGGACGATTTGAGCAGGTCTTTGATAATCTCCATCGTCTTTTGGCCCTGCTTGAACTCGTGTAAAACCCAATCGAGCACCACAACATCGGAACATATGGTGATCGGGGACAAAGTACGTTCGAGGGTTGCGAGTTCTTGCGCCTGAGGCCGCATAACGGCACACAGCACTCCAATCCGCGCAAAGCTGTCGATCAATTCCTTCGCGTCCAGCCGGTGAATGGAATCTGTTCCAGATGGAGGCGATTCACGCGATACATCAGAGGCACCTCCTTGCCTGCCCGGAGTTTTCAGAACTCGGGGGCCTTCAGAGGTTGGCGACACGCTGAGCAGAGCCTGATCGTCCACAACAACGACGGTGTTCAGAAACTCGGACGCAACACGCTGGGAGAGTCGGTCGAATGTGTTTGTGCTCTTCATTGCTTAACGCGCCCGCCCGGTCGCTGGCTTTACGTTTGGCTGGATACGGAAGGCTGCACCTTCGTCGGGACCCGGCGGGTCCAATTGAAGGCTGTAGCCCACTCTGTCGAGAACCTCCCTGGAAATGTGAAGTCCAAGCCCGCGGCCGCCCGGCTTTCTCGTGAAACCCAATTCGAAAATGGCTTCGCGGTCACGTGCCGGGACTCCCGGACCGTTGTCGGCGACGATCATCGCTTCCCCGTGAGCGTCCAACCGTATGATTCGCGGTTCGGTGCGGTCTTTCAGCCAAAAGATGGCATTGTCTATCAGATTTACGAACACGGGATAAAAGGACGACGGATAACCGTGGACCTTAAACCGCAGGAAAGGCTTCGTCGGCTGCAACTCAATCCTGTGGCGTTGCAGGCGCCGGCTGAACAGGTCTTCGAGGAATTTGGCTATGTCCGCGCCAGAGATGTCCACGGGTGTTCGATACAGCCGCCTCTGCAATGGCGTAAACAAACTAAGATAGCCGTCGATGTGATCGAAGCTGGCGCGCAAGTCGTCGTACAGGCCTTGCAAGTCTTCGTTGATATCAGCCCACGATTTGAGGCGCCTGAGGCTAGATCTGACGGCTCTGATGCTAACCTCAAACTCGTGATTGACAACGTTGAGCGCCATTCCGAGTTGAGTCAGCTCAAGATCAGCCTCCGATCGCTCCCGCATCGCGAGTAGATCTTCCTGAAGAGACTCGTTCATCAGATTCATCCCGATGAAGCGTCCTTCTTCGTCACGCGTCCAATGAAGCGCGCGGAGGTCGTCTTTTATTGAGATCAGCGATTCCAGGTTGCGATCCGCGACCACGGCCAGTTTGACCTCCATCTCCTGCCGCTTGGTTACTATTGCCTTGTCTTCCATGTCGGCCAGATCAAGACGGGCTAGTTCCGTTCGGACGTCCGCGACGGCCACTTCAACCTCCTGGACGATCTCGCGAGTGACGGCGGTTACCTCTGCGTTTACGCCGTCAAGTGCGACTCGCGTCTCTTTCCGCTCGGAGGTGGCACGCCGCAGGGTGTCGGTGATCCGCTCCGCGATTGCGCGTTCGATTCGAAGACGCATGCTCACATCCAATCGGGCGCGGTCCGCCAACTCTCCTACCGTCCGCGTGATTGCATCGGCCGCCGGTTGAAACGCTTCAGATTCGAGCCTCTGAGCCTCGGCGACAGAAGCCTCCCAATCTCGACGGAGCTGCTTGGTCAAGCCGACACCAGTTGGCCGAGCAACTCGATATCGCCTGCGTATATCATCAAGCGCTCTCACAGCCGCTGATTCGGCATCAATCACGGCGCGTGACGCAGCGTCGCGATCCTTCATCTGCGTTGCGGTCCGCACTTGCGCCTTAAGGGTGTCCAAAGTGGACGCGACCTCCTGCTGTGGAGCGGCCGATTCGACGACAGAGAAAAATGACTGGAGTTGGCGGCCGAACTCAGCGCGGCGTGCACTGAGCTGCTTCTCGCGTTTGCGGCGTGCCTGCTCGATTCTATCCAACTCCGCCTTTCGCTCCACGTAGCGTTCCGCACCGACGCTTCCCTCACGGAAAAAGTCTGCCGCGATCTGGATGAAGAAATTCATCAACACAGTCCGGAACTGCCGATATGCACGGTTTTCCCTGAATCCCTCGCGTCCAGCTTTTTCGCTCAATTGCGGGTTGTTTGTTTGATTGATCTCTATTACGCCGAAGATTCTTCGATAGGAGAAATAGTAGTATCCCGCGCTTTTCGTCCGGTTCTTCTCTATATCCAGAAAGTCGTAGTCGGTATTGCCGTAAGGCAGGATGCGAATGTTGTCTTTGTAGATATAGAGGCCGCCGATCTGATTCAGCTTACGGATGATCCGCGTCCAATCGTTGGGAGGCAATGTACTCTCGCTCGACTTGCCCTGGACGTACGCTACGCTGATCGTGAACGGACCGCAATCAGTTGGTTGGCCCTGGGCGGCACTCCATGGCACGACGTGATTGGCATGTTCGTCTCCGTAGACCGATACGGTTCCCGAGAACTGCCCATACTCGTCAAACCGGCCTTCGATGTGATGGTCCGCGTTGCGAAACTCCTCAGGGGTGAAGAAGCCCTGCTCTTCGATCAGATCTTCAGCACTATCGTTGGTTTTGTGGTCCCGAAACACCGTTTTGATGCGCGGCTCGGGATGGTTGGGAGTCATCGTGTTGGTAAAGCCCAACAGCATTTTCTTTAGAGCCGGGGCACTGTCGTCGTCCACTTTCTCGTCGATAGCCGCAAGCAAGGATGGATCGGCGGGAAGTACGTAGAAATGGGTTCCTCTTCCTTCCGCTGCCAAGCTCGGAGCGCCCAACGATGCGTCCAGTTCCCTCGGATCAAGCGAGAATCTCCGAAGTTCTTCTTCTAGGCGTTGAAACGTGGCGGCATCAATTCGTCGTTTGAACGAGGCAAGATTCTTACGAACCGCCGCGACCATTTCCTTGACATTCTCTCGGGTTGGCAAGGTTCCGCCCGGAAACGTTGTGATGGGGATTTCAATCTGATCTAGGTCTATGCCCGGGCACTGGAAAAGACTCCATTGGATGAAGGCCGTTGTCAAATCAGTAAGCCGTCCTTTCCGTTCGGCCCGAGTCAATACGAGGACCTGCGGCCCGATTGCTCCGATTGCCAGACGCCCGATTCCCTTCTCACCCAGGACTGGTCTCTTCGGCTTTTTCGGATCGACGGGCGGCAGTCCGATGCCTGATGCCGCGTCCAGTTTGCTTTCAGTGCCCAGCGTGAGCCATCGACTCTCGAAGTCCTCCCGCGTCATGCCGAGCCCGTCATCCCGGAGCACAAATAAGCCGTCGGAGCGATAGAAGTCGACCTCAACACAATCGGCATATGCGTCGTGGGCATTCTTGAACAACTCACTTATAGCTGTCGGGATGCCAGCGATCTGCTGGCGCCCAAGCATGTCCAACGCCCTGGCTCGGGTTTTAAATACGGCCACGCGACCGCTCCGAATAGTAGGAATCCGCGCTGCGAACGAAACACTCTCCCAGACATCGGGCAAGCAAGGCCGGGACCGCATTGCCGATCTGGCGCGCCATCGAGTTGAGGCTGCCGAAAAAACGAAAGTCTCTGCCGAAGGTCTGAAGGCTCGCGGCCTCGCGCACGCTGAGCGCCCGGTTTTGGATAGGATGTCCAAACCGTCCGTTAGATAAGCTGATGCAACGCGTCGTCAAGGCACTTGCTGGCTGTTCCATCCGTAATCGACCATAGACGTCCGTGTGGCCGGCATGGCCAGCATGGCAGGCGAGGGTCAACTTCGAAGGCCAGTCGAGACGGCTCCCGCCAGGGGGCGTAGCCTTGATCCGACGGAGATTTAGGGGCGACAGATTCGCGGCACGGTGGTTGGGCACCGAATCGCAGTCCTCTCCCGCTTCGATGGGCGGAAGATCGGCGATCCAATCTCCAACAGTGGAAAACCGCGCCTTACCATCACCAATACCGTGTGTTTTGGGTGGCAGGCTAATGTTTCCTATATTGCTGGCGAGCAGAACGAACCGTTGCCGCTTCTGGGGCACGCCATAGTCGCAGCAGTCGATTGTCTCCATTACGACTTGATAGTCGAGTCTAACGAGCAGGCTAGCGAACCCGGGGAGAGGGCCGGGCTCCTGCAATATGGCTTGCAGACCTGGGACATTCTCAACCAGGACAAACTCGGGTCGAAAATAACGAACAAGCCTTCCAAAATGCGACAGCAACGGAATTCGATTATCCGTAGCTTGTCGGTTCGAGTTCTGTTTGGAAAACGGCTGACAGGGAGCGCAGCCGCAGAAGAGAATGGGACCGCCCCGGTGTGCACTAACCAACGATTGAAGTCGATTCGCGCGAAGGCGAGTCAAGTCCGCTTCCAGGAATTTCGCCCGCGGGAAGTTCCAGCGGAAAGTGGCGGCCGCATCAGGGTCGATGTCAAGTCCGAAGACGATCTCCATCCCGGCAGCCTGCAAACCAGCGCTTGTCCCACCGCAACCGGAGAAGAAATCGAACACTTTGATCTTCATCGCTCATTGACACGAACCGACCGTGTATCTCATTGATTCTACGCGGTATTGATCTATGGCGCAACTGAACTCGATGGGAGAGTGCGGTCGGTAAGACGGTCGCCGCACGTCAGAGGCCGCTGTGTGCGGCGGAGGGGCCGATCATTCTTGGCGGGAATTCTCCACTGCACGTGCAATCCTACTGAGCGTAGACGGCCGATGCAATGTGCATTCCTTGACGCGTACCACAGTCCAACCGGCGCGCCGTAAGCTTCTCGTTACGCGCCTGTCACGGCGCCGATTCGCCTCGATTTTGTCGCGCCAGAATCTCGCGTTGCTTCGGGGCAAGCTCTTGCAGCGAGTACATCCGTGCCAGAAGCAGCCATCTACGAAGACCGCGACCCTGAGGCCGGGCCAGGCGAAATCGGGACGCCCATCGACCGTCCAGTGCTTGCGGTATCCACGTAACCCCGCTGCCCAAAGAAGCCTGCCAAGGGCCAGTTCGGTGCTGCGATTCCCTCTTGACCGCACCGCAGCCATGTTCGTTGACCGAACTTCTTTTGAGACACGATCCATTGCGCCCGGTTCGCCCTAAGATCCCTCACAACACGCGTACAACCGAAGATTGCCGTCGCCAAGTCGCCGATGGCGCGAGGTGGTACTCCTCGTCCCAACGACTCAGACTCGTCGCCCTAAGAGCGAGATAGGAAAGGGCGATGACATTATCGCTCAAACTTCGGCAGGGCGCGAGTTCTCACGCACCGACAGCACCGGGACGGCACGATGGTGCTTGGCAGCCCGAGCGTGAGGTTTTCCAAAACCGGGAGCCGCACTTCCGGCGGGCGGCCCCTCAAAGCCGACTCAAGGTGTATCCTTAATCTTGCCGTTTGATCATTGACAACAGAACATCCACGACGAATCTCTGCATCCGAAATCTCTCGCAGTGGTTAACGGTCTGGAGAATGCAGAGCGTTTGCCACTCTCCAAAACCGTGTTCGGATCTGTGTTCCTCTCGGGGAGCCAAACCCCTTCACGGCGAACTCTCTGTCCTTCCGGCTAACGGCTTGACGGCGCGGCACTCGCGCCAGATTCACCGCTCGGCGCCTCCTCTGCGGCGGATTCGCGCACCGAATGCAATGCGCCAGAATCGAACGCGCGGTTGCGCCGCGCGTGCGCCGCGGCGTCGCGATGGCGGGGATGAGGAGCGCAACTCATCCGGCGCGAGGTACTTCGCCTCGTCAAGGCGGACGGCACTGATGGACCGCGATCAAAACAAAACATGTCTCCTGCTTCTTGTCCTGGCGTAAGCTAAGGGCAGGAGAACGACAATGGCTGACGAGATTTCGCGAGTCGACTATTACGTAGCAGCAATACCTCACAAGGCCGGCGAAGGCGCTCGGGCCTTGACGGCTTTCAAAGACGCAGGAATGAACCTGTTGGGCTGCTTGGGTTACCGGAAAACGGCCCGGAACGCCGAAATCATCTTTGTTGTGGACGGGAAGACGCCGGGAATCAATGCCGCAGGCAAGAAGGCAGCCCTCACCCTGGGCAAGAAGCAGAAGGCGTTCCTGGTAAACGGCGAAGACCGTCCTGGCGTGGTGGCCGAGTTGATGTGCAGACTGGCGGAAGCGGGCATCAACGTGATCTCGGTTCATGCCCTGTGCGCCGGTGCGGGCCGCTTCGGCGCACTTATCGCAGTCGAGCCGGCCGACGTGCGCAAAGCGGCTAAAGCTCTGGGCGCGGTATAGATTGATTTGCAGGCCGTCCTGGCCGAGCGCGAGCGTTGCGCGACGATTCGAGGAGAGATGATGGGAGGCGCGAGGCGCGCGAATCCGCCCATGCCACGCGCTACGGCCAGCGGGAGGATGTTGTTCTGGCTCGAATCGGATTGCCGGTCGTTGGCGTTGAGTGCCATCAGTACGGTATCAATCACGTCCTGGTTGTCGAGCCGGACCGCACGCATCAGTATAGGGGAATTGGCGTGGCCGGTGATGCCGATGTGCTTGACACAGATACGGCGCTCCGGATTCAGGCCGGTGTAGCTCGTGCCGTCGCGGAAGTCCAGCAAACCGGCCAGTGCAGGATCCGAAGACCGCCAGCCATATGCTGGCGCGCCTCGGCGATCTGTTGCGGCTCGTGCTGCGCGGCGACTCTCAGCCTGAGACCACGCTGCGGGAGGAGATTGGATTGACGCGGGCGTACGTCGCCATGGAAAAGATGCGGTTTGGAGATCGCCTGTCGGCGCGATTCGAGATCCCTCTGAGCGGCGCGTATGAGTTGGAACTTCGCGATGGCGTCCGTCTGCGGACCGGGAGACAATACCGGGACGCGATTCAGAACCCGGTCCGGGGCTTAGCCCGACTTGGGCAGCGAAGCAAAGGTGTCGAGAACTGACATCCAGTAATCCCCTACGAGTCCGCGATACGGTGCCCTCTGGAGGTCGGGCCCCCCTTGGTAGTAAGTGCTGGTCGCACAGCGTAGACCTTTGAGCGGCCACCAGGACGAAAAACGCGCAGTCCGCGGAAGTGACAGTAGACGCCCAACTCCCCCGAAGTCGATGGGTGTCACACGCGCCGACCCAAGATCGCGGTCCGCTGAAGAACCGCATGGGTGACGCGATGCTCATGTCCGCGTGATGCGCGCCAGCCAGGCCAGAATTCCGTCGGGGCTCATCCTGCTATCGAGTTTGGCGGGCTCGATCGAGTCTACCTGCCATCCCCTGTCGAAGCTGGCCCTGATTTCGTTCCGGTTTATCCGGCGCGGGCCGCAAGACCCCAGTTGACGGTCGCTGAAACACAGCATGAAGTAGCGGCCGCCTGGCTGGATAACCGCGCGGAGGCTCTCGACGAACGACCGGCGGTCGTCGTCGTCGAGGGCGTGGAACAGGCCGCAATCCAGCACGGTGTCGAATTGCTGGTGGAGAGAAGCCAACTGAAGGGCGTCATGGACCAGGAATTGCGCGGTCAAGCCGCGGTCGCGGGCTTTGGCTTCGGCAAGAGCGATTGCGGCCGGAGCCGAATCGATGCCAGTCGCCTCCAGTCCCATGCCGGCGGCCATGAGAGCGTGCTCGCCGGTCCCGCAACCCACGTCCAGGACCCGGCCTCGAATGGCGCCCGCTTCTGCCAGCGCTAGAAAGGCCGGCTGCGGCCGCCCGATATCCCAAGGTGGTGTGCCGGCATAGGAGGCTTCAAAATCCTCTGGCCGTATCGGGCCAGGCACTTCCTCGGCGGGAGTGGCCGGCGGCTCATTTTGTTTAGGGGTTCTCATGTCAGGGCGTCTAATATCAGTTTATGCCGCATTCCGATAGTTCCGCACCCGATCGCGGCATCCTCTCTCAAATGCTCTCTTGGCTCTCCGGCGGTCTCTCTGCGAACGGCTCAGTGGCGAAGACTGTAGGGGATAGCCGTTAACCAAAAGGTGACCGCCGCTAACCAAGAGGTCCTTGGTTCGAGTCCCGTCTGGGGAGCCAAACTGGAGTTTCTCGACTTCACGCTATCTGTTTGATTTCACTACGGGCGCTTCAGACGTTTCTTCCAAACAACCCAAGACAGCGCCGACAGGCGGACGGGCGCGCGCTGCGGGACGCCGGGATGGCCTTCATCAGAGCTATCGCGATGCGATGGTGTTCGTAGCGGTGCCCAGTCCACGGTGAGCACTTCCACACCACGGCACAAATTCACACAAGGGCATTGCGCCGGGGTTAAAATCGGTTGAGCAGATTCCCTTATCCTGTACGGAGGCTGCCTATGCCCAAGCGCCGCATTTGGATCGCGATCGCGGCCATCGCCGCATGCGGGATCGCCGCGTCGATCGACCTGAAGCCTGGCTCCGCGGTCCGCTCCTGGCTCATTCTGGCGCCTCTGCCCGTAACCGGGACCGCGCCAGACGAGACAGCCGAGTTGGGAGCCTTCGAGCGGGACGCGTTGGCTTCGCAAGGAGGTGAGACAGGCGCCAATCCTGCCGAAGGTCAGGTTATCGATCTGGCTGGACGGAAATACGTCTGGCAGCGCTTGGAGTCTTCCTCCGACAACGTCGACCTCGGAAAATCGTACGGTGAGAAGCCCGCCATCGCCTACGTTTTTGCGACAATCGAGCAAGCCACGCCCTCCGACGCGCTCTTCGGCCTCGGTAGCGACGACGCCGTCAAAGTCTGGCTGAATGGCCGTCTGGTTCACCGGAACTGGACGGAGCGCGCTGTTCGTTTGGATGACGACATCCTCCGTCTTCACCTGAACAAGGGCACCAATCGGGTGCTTCTGAAGATTCAGAATCGTGGCGGCGGCTGGGGCTTCTCTTTCCGAGCCATAAACTCCGCGCGTCTCCAGGAACGACTGGCGGAAATGGTGCTTGCCCGCGATCTGGATGGTCTGCGAACGGCCGCGCCACTGGCGGGCGGCGGGGATAACGGCGGCAAGTACGGCCTGACGGCTTGGCAGTGGGCCACCGTACGCGGACATCGGAACATGACGAAGATACTGGCAGCGTCCGGTGTACATGGAAGTGCCCCGGCGGGCGACCCCGGCCTGGTAGTGGATTCAATGTTTCGAGACTATGTCCATCCGGGCGAACCCGGTGCTGTGGTTCTGGTCGCGCGCAGGGGAAAGATCTTGTTCGAGAAAGGGTATGGCTTGGCGGATGTGGAACACTCCCGGCCGATTACCCCGGCAACCTGCTTCCACCTCGCCTCCATCAACAAGCCATTCACCGCAGCAGCGATTCTCAGCCTTCAGGAAGAAGGCCGTCTGCGCATAGATGATCCGCTTTCAAAGTACATTCCCGATTATCCGCGAGGCGATCTCATCACCCTTCGCCACCTGCTGACGCATACGTCTGGAATCCCCGACCGGCTGGGCGGCCCCGGTCAACTCCCCGGCTTCTTCACGCCGCCGAACCGGGACTACGTGATTGCTGCCTTCAAGTACCTGCCCCTCGATTTCGAGCCAGGCTCGCGCTATGCCTACAGCAACCCCAACTACTATCTGCTGGGCAGAATCGTCGAGATCGTTTCTGGCCAGGCATATCTTGACTTCCTGCGCGAGCGGTTTCTTGCGCCACTGGGAATGGCGCATACGGGTGTGTTCCGGCCGGGCGAGGCGGGCAAAGCGGAACCCTACTGGTACGCCGACGGACGATTGGAGCGGCGGCAGCACATGGTCGAGAACCGCTCTCCTTGGCTGCACGGCGGCCATGCGCTGCTCGATGCAACGGCTCAGGACTTATACCGCTGGACCGATGCCTACTTCAACGGCCGGATCCTCCAGAAGGCGACTGTCGAGGCCGCGCTCACGCCGGCTGCTAATGGCCGCTCCGTCAACACGCCCACCAGACAAGGCGGCTACGGCTTCGGCTGGGGCATAGGGCGTCTGCGCGGTATGCGCGCGATCTTCCACACCGGCGGCGGAGAGGGGTATTGCGGGGCTCTTTACTATTTCCCCGAGGCTGGATTCACGGTCATCATCCTGGCCAATGCAGGTGCTCCCTTGCCCACCTATGATGTCGGACTGACTGCACGAACCATTGCCGAGCTCTACCTGCACGATGAGCTGCAGCCGAGCGATTCGCCGGCAGTCGATACGCAGGTCGATCCTGGGACCTACGATGCCTTTACCGGTTTGTACGACATGGGATCTTACGGGGTGATGCAGGTCACTCGTTCGGGAAGTCATCTGTATGAGCAGACCACCAACCACGGCCGCGTCGAGTTGTTTCCGCGTGACCGCAGCCGGTTCTTCGAAGACTGGAAGGTCTTTGACGCCGATGTCGAGTTCGTCCGGAATGCGGCAGCCGAAGTGAGTCATCTCGTCTTCTCGCTGGATGGCGACGCCTTTCGGGCGCCGCGGCTACCCGATCCGCCTCGCGCGCTGCTCACCTCATATGCCGGGGAGTATCGGCTCTTCA
>Ga0181538_10003798_pt1 | contig 14543 bp, 16 predicted proteins | sample PEATcosm2014_Bin_40_FD_119773 | JGI IMG/M metagenome (GOLD analysis project Ga0181538, IMG submission 119773) | Peatland microbial communities from MTU Mesocosm Facility, Houghton, MI, USA - PEATcosm2014_Bin23_30_metaG | ecosystem: Environmental > Terrestrial > Soil > Wetlands > Peat | place...
CTACGGCCACCCTCCCGGGAGGAATTGGATATGGCGACTCTTTGTTTGTTGGGTATCGACGGCGCGCTGGGGGGACAATGGGAGATCAGCGACCAACCGGTGACGGTTGGCCGCGGCGCAACGGCGGATGTGAAAGTCGAGGATGACGGCCTGTCGCGCCGGCATTTCATGGTCCTGCGGGAAGGTGCGGATTACCTGATTAAGGATTTAAGCTCACGCAACGGCACCTGGGTGCACGGCCACCGGGCGGTCACCGCCAGGCTGAGCCACAATGACTGTATTCTTGCCGGGCACACGCTCTTTCGGTTCTGCGAGGAACGCGCGGCAGTATCGCCGGCCCTCCAATCTGGCGCTGCAGCGCCCTGACTGCGCCCACTGCCGCGCGGGCCAAGAATGTCGGTTTCTTGACGCCCACTCCAAAGGCTATTAAGTTCCCTGCCAGTCAACGCAAGGGAAGTGAATAGTTACAAGCCAGTTATGAGACAGTCTGTGCCAAGGCGGCGGTTGCCACTGGTTTCGGCAAGCCGCCGGGCCGCGTTCACGCTGATCGAATTGCTGGTGGTGATTGCGATCATCGCGATCCTGGCGGCGCTGCTCTTGCCTGCTCTCGGCAAGGCCAAGGCCAAGGCGGTCCAAACCCAGTGCCTGAGCAATCTCAAGCAGCTCAACCTGGCGATGGTGCTTTATTGCGGCGACTACCAGGACAAAACTCCGGGGGCAGAGAGCGTGCCTGGGCAGGACATTTGGTGGTGGTACAAGGAATTGGACAAGGCCTACGCCGGGGTGAGGGGCCGTTCGGGGACCAACGACGTGGTGTTTCGCTGTCCGAAGGACCGGGGTTGGAAGCCCAATCCTCTCTATCTCACACCCCATTGGCAGAATCCGCTGCTCGATTACAGCAGCTACGTCTTCAATGGCTGTGATAACTATGACAATACCAACAACCTGCTGAATCTGAGCTTGGCGAACGTCAAGCACCCCTCACGCACGTGGCTGATGTCCGAGTGGCCGATTCATTGGGGGTATTCCTGGCACAAGAGCCTGACCGGCGACGCGAATATTCCCTACAACAATGCGGTCGATAACGTGAGCTTTGTGGATGGCCATGCCCGCGCCATCAAGTTGTACTACAACCCGGCCACCGGTCTGCCACCCTTCTGCTACGCTACCTACCCCGCTTCTGGTCCAGCCTCTATCCCCGCAGGCTACGATTGGCAGAATGCGCCAGATTAACTTCACCCGAGCGCATGTCTCTGCCTTTATCAAGGAAGACCGCTTGCGGGTTTGCGGCATTGCTGCTGGCGTTCGGCGGGTGCGGTTCCAAAGAGACCCGGGCCTTGCTGCAGCCACCGCAAGCGCTGGGCCTGGTGCTGGCGGACGAAGCGGCTCGCGCCGCGGGCGCTAAGAAACAGGTCGCCGTAATCTTGCCCGACGCCAGTTGGGGGCCGTCCTCCACTGCCGAAGATTCTTTCCGGGCGGCGATGAAGAAACAGGGCTTCTCGGTCCTCGACGTGAAGGTGGCGGACCTGGGAGATCCCATGCGCTCCCGACCGGGTTTGAAGGCGGCGGACTTCATTGAAGCGCTGGATAAGTCGGCTGGCGCCGGCGCTGTGGTCTCATTCGCGGGCGCGCCGCTTCTGCAGCAGAGCGATGCCGCCCGGCTCAGCACGGGACAACATCCACCCGTGCTCGTGGTGGCCACGATGACGTTGGGGACCGTGCCGGGCGTCGCCAGCGATCGGTTGCTGCTGGCAAACTTGCTGGAGGCAGGAATCATCCAACTGGCAATCGTTGATGGCGCGGACCCCTCTGCTCCGGCGGCTGGCAAAGGTGACGCCGACCATGAACTGTTCGTCCAGAATTACCGCATTCTGCGGCGAGCAAACTGAGGGCTACTCACCAGGCCACCCAAAGCCACTCTAAAGCTACCCCAAGGGGACTACCCTGAAGGCAGGGACAAGCAGCTCCCAAGGCAAAGAAACGCATTCTCCCAAGGTGGAGAGGCCCTCGGACCTATTTGCGCTTGCGGGAGGGGGTTCGGTGTGGCAACTGGAAGGTAGGCGCAGGGGGGTTGTTCCTCCGGCGGCAGGACGGGCAACGCAAAGAACCAACCATCATGAAAGTGCAGATACCAGACCAACTGAAGGCGGATGTACCTCCCACCCGGTGGGGCAAGATGCTCAGCGCCACCCCGGTGGTGATGGCGGTGGTGGCGACGATGTTGGCGGGGCTGGCTTCGAGCGAGATGACCCGCGCCCAATACGACCGCGCGCTGGCCGCGCAGGAGCAGTCCAAGGCGGGGGACCAATGGAGTTTCTTCCAGGCCAAGCGGCTGCGGGGCGCGCTCCAGCAAAATGCCCTCGATTTGCTGCAAAGCACGGTCGAACTGCATCCGTTGAGCGCCGGGGCTCTCAAAGAGGCCGCCGAACAATTGCCGGCCCAACCTGAACAGGCCGAGGCGGCGAAAGTGAGGGCCGAAATGCTGGCGGTGCTGGATTCCCCGGCCGGACAGCAAGCCCTGACCTACCTGCAACGGGGGGAGGCGCCGCCGGCCGGTGCAGCGCCCGTATTGGACCCCGACGTGAAGGCAGCGTTGGACGCAGTGGAGAACTTGACGCCGGACGCTGAGATGGTCCCGTTGCTGGCACGAGTGAGCATCACGACGCTAGACGGAGCGCTCCTCGCCGCCCGGGACCGGGCGCAGGCTTTCGATACCGCCACTAAGCCGGTGAACCAGAGCGTTGACAAACTCGACAGTCTGCTGGCCCGACAAGCGGCTACCGCGCAGGCCAAGTCCGCCGCGCCAGCCTCTGGCGCTTCCTTGACTCGGGATTTTACAGCGGCGCGGTTGCGTTATGGGGCGCTGCGGTATGAGGTCGAGGCGCGGCTGAACCAAGCCATTGCGACCTTTTACGAACTGCAGGTGCGCAAGAGCAACATTTCCGCCGAGCGGCACCACAACCGGAGCCAGCGTTTCTTCTTCGGCATGCTGGCCGCCCAGCTCGGTGTCATCGTCTCCACCCTGGCGATGGCGGCCCGGCAACGGAACTTGCTGTGGTCGATCGCGGCGGCGGCGGGCTTGCTGGCGATTGCCTTCGCGGTTTACGTCTATCTGTATGTGTAGGCTTTCGGCCGGCAGATGAGAATCATTACTGACGAGCGCTGCACCGGGTATTCGCACCCGGGCCACCCGGAACGAGCCGAGCGCATCCTCACGACCTGGGCGAAGCTGCGTGGCCAGACCGAACTGCCGATCAACTGGAGCAAACCCGGCCCCGCGGCTGACGCCGCCATCCTGCGCGCGCACACGCCCGAACATCTTGCCCGGCTGAGCGTGCCGGAGGACTTCGATGATGATACTCCTGCGTTCACGGACCTTGCGGCTTATGCCCGCGCTTCCGTGGGCGCGGCGCTGGACGCTTTGAGGGCCGCGCGGGCCGGAGAGACGGTTTTCAGCCTGATGCGCCCGCCGGGGCACCACGCGACGCGCAACCGGGCCATGGGCTTCTGCTACCTGAACAACGTCGCGATTGCCGCCCTCGAAGCGCTGGCCACCGGGGCCAAACGTGTCGCGGTCTTCGATTTCGACGTGCATCACGGCAATGGGACTGAAGCAATCCTCCTGAACACCCCGGGCGCGGCCTTCTTATCCATTCACCAGTTCCCCTGCTATCCCGGCACCGGCACGAGGAACGTCGGCAACAATTGCTACAATTTCCCGGTGCTCCCGCAGACGTTGCGCGGGGAATACCTCCACGTCCTCGCCAGCGCCCTCGAACATTTGCAGACGTTCAAACCCACACTGATCGGCGTGTCGGCGGGATTTGACTCTTACGCCCGTGACCCGTTGGCGCAGGGATCACTGGAAGTGGAGGATTTCTATTGGCTCGGGCAATCGCTGCGAAAACTGGGCGTGCCGCTGTTCAGCCTGCTTGAAGGCGGCTACAGCGCCGAGTTGCCCGAACTGATCCTGGCCTACTTGAAGGGGTTGGAAGGGAAGTGAACGCAGGTCAAATATTCTCACCGAGGACAGGCGGCGGCTGATACCCCAGCTCGCTCTCCCGCGGCAGGGCGGCGGCTTCCCGAGCGAGCACCCGATATTGGCGGATTTGGAGGGAAACTTCTTTGCCGTCTTCCAGGCCCTGGTGGGAATATTCTTCCTTGGTCATGCGGGCGCGAATCGTCAGGCCGCTCGGCAGCTCCATCTCGACCCGCAGCAACACTCCCAGGAAAAACGTGTGCCGCAATACCGCATGATACCGGTACTGCGTAAGGTCCGACGAAATCTGCACGGCATAAGGACGGAACCCGATCCGGAGTTTCTCCCCGTCGGCATGGCCGGGCGCGGGAAACTCCAGTTCGCCGATGCGCGCCACCTCCCCGCGCACTTCCGGGTCCAGGACGTTCATCGCCCCGATGAACCGCGCGACGAATTCGTTCGCGGGCTGCTCATAGACCTCGCGGGGCGTGCCGACCTGCTCCAGAACGCCGCGCGAGAAAATGACGATGCGGTTGGCCACCTCCAGCGCCTCCTCCTGATCATGCGTGACGAAAATGGTGGTCACATTCAGGTCGTGATGCAGGGTGACGAGCCACTCGCGCAGCTCCTGGCGTATCTTGGCGTCCACCGCGCCGAACGGCTCGTCCAGCAGCAGCACGCTCGGCTCCGGCGCCAGCGCGCGCGCAATGGCCACCCGCTGCCGCTGCCCGCCCGATAACTGGTGCGGATAGCGACGCTCCAGCCCTTCCAGCCCAAACAGCTTCAGCAGTTCGGCAATCCGCTCCTGGATGTCGGGCCGCTTCCATTTCTTGATCTTCAGGCCGAAGGCGATGTTCTTGAACACGGTCATGTTCTTGAACAGCGCGTAGTTCTGGAACACAAATCCGATGTTGCGCTGCTGCACGGACAGATCGTTTACCCGCTGGCCCCGGATGAATATGTCGCCGGCGGTCGGCATCTCCAGCCCCGCAATCATGCGCAACACGGTCGTCTTCCCCCCGCCGCTCGGGCCGAGCAAAGCCATCAACTCGCCTTCCTTAACGGAAATCGTCACGTTGTTGACGACAGCGCTGTCGCCGAACTGCTTGGTGACGCCTTTTAGTTCAATGCTCATTTACTATCAACCATCAACTCTCCCAACTATCAACCTTTCAGCTCGCTCCTGCTTCCATTCCAGGAAGGTCTTGATGCCCAACGTAAACAGAGCGAGCGTCGCCAACAAGCTGGCGAGCGCGAACGCGGCCGCGGCGGACGACGCCGTGGTCCCCTCATAAAGCGCCTGTACCCGTAGCGGCATAGTCTCCGTGTGGCCGGCAATGTGGCGGGACACAACGGACACCGCGCCAAACTCACCCATCGCACGCGCGTTGCACAGGATGATGCCATAAATCAGGCCCCACTTCACCGACGGCAGCGTGACGTGCCAGAAGGTCTGCCAGCCGTTGGCCCCCAGCGTCAGCGCCGCCTGCTCCTGCTCGGTGCCGGTTGCCTGCATCACGGGGATGAGTTCCCGCGCGACGAACGGGAACGTGATGAACACAGTCGCCAGGACAATGCCGGGCACGGCGAAAATGATCTTGATGTCATGCGCGTCGAGCCATTTGCCAAAGAAGCCTTGCAGCCCGAACAGCACCACCAGCATCAACCCGGCGACGACCGGCGAAACCGAGAACGGCAGATCGATCAGCGTGATGAGGAAGGCTTTGCCGCGGAACTGGAATTTGGCGATCGCCCACGCGGCAGCCAGGCCAAAGAGGACATTCAGCGGTACGCTGATGGCGGCCACAACCAGCGTCAGGCGGATCGACGCCAGGGAATCGGGCTCGAGCAGGGACTTGCAGTAATACCGCCAGCCTTGCGTCAGGGCCTGGGCGAACACGTTGGCCAGAGGCAGCAACAGGAACACGAAGCAGAATGCCAGCGCGATGGTGATGAGCGTCCACTTGGCCAGCGGCGATTCTTCCGTGCCCCGTTGGGATGCCTGGTGCACCACGCGTTTTTGCCTGGCTGCGAATCGAGTCATAAGCTCAGGATGACGCGTGAAACCGGCTTGCCCATTGTTCGAGCAGGTTAATGGCCCCGAGCAGCAGGAACGAGCAGGCCAACAGCACCATCGCCAGCGCGATCGCCCCCGTGGTGTCGTATTCATCGAGGCGGATGACGATGAGGTAGGGCGCGATCTCGGTCTTAAAAGGCAGGTTGCCGGAGATGAAAACGATCGAGCCGTATTCACCTATCGCCCGGGCAAACGCTAGCGCTAGGCCGGTAAGGACCGCCGGCAGCAGGGACGGCGCAATAATCGTCGTGAACGTGCGCAGGCGGCCCGCGCCGAGCGTGGCCGCCGCTTCTTCCACTTCCCGTTCCAGATTCTGCAGCACCGGCTGGAGCGTGCGCACCACGAACGGCAGACCCACAAAGGTCAGCGCGATGACCACTCCCAGCGGGGTGAACGCCCCTTTGATGCCCAGCGGCACCAGCCACCGCCCCAGCCACCCGTTGGCGGCGAATAGGTTCGCCAGCGTCAGCCCAGCCACCGCCGTGGGCAGCGCAAACGGAAAGTCCACCATCGCGTCAATGAGCCGGCGACCGGGGAATTCATAACGCACCAGCACCCAGGCCAGCAGAGTGCCGAACACCGCGTTGGCCGCCGCGGCAATCAAAGACGCTCCGAACGTCAGCCGATACGCGGCCAGCGCGCGGTCCGCGGTCGCCAGCCGCCAAAAGTCAGCCCACGACAGTTCCAGTGTGCGAATGACTAGTGCAGCAAAGGGGATAAGAACAACCGCGCTCAAGTAAAAGAGCGTGAAGCCCATTGTCAGGCCGAAGCCGGGCAGCACGTTGAATCTCTTTTGCGCCATACGCGTTCAGCCTTGGCGCGTTAATGCGGTTTTCAATTGCGCCATGGTGGACGGTATCCTACTTGCCGCCGCGACCACAAGCAACCCTGCCGTTCTTACCGGTTGGCCTTTTGAATCTGGTCAAATACTCCCCCTTCGTTGAAGTACGTCTTTTGCGCCTTCTGCCAGCCGCCGAATACCTCATCGATGGTAAACAAGGCAACCGTCGGAAAGGTCGCGGCGTGTTTCTTCCCGATCGCTTCGAGCCGCGGTCGATAGTAGTGTTTCGCCGCGATTTCCTGGCCCTCAGCCGAATACAGGTATTCGAGGTAGGCCTGTGCGATGGCTTGGGTCCCGTGCCGGCTCACCACCTTATCCACCCAGGTTACCGGCGGCTCCGCCAAGATGCTCAGCGAGGGGGCGACCAGCTCGAATTCCCCCTGGCCTGACTCCTTGAGCGTCAGCAGCGCTTCATTCTCCCACGCGATCAGCACATCTCCTATCCCCCGTTGCACAAACGTGGTCGTGGCCCCACGCGCCCCGGTGTCCAGGATAGGCACGTTCTTGAAGATCCGAGCTACGAAATCCCGCGCCTTGTCCTCGTCGCCGCCGAGCTTTTTCAGCGCATAGCCCCATGCCGCCAGGTAATTCCACCGCGCCCCGCCCGAGGTCTTTGGATTGGGCGTGATGACGGAAACGCCCGGCCTGGTCAGATCGTCCCAGTCTTTGATCTGTTTGGGATTCCCTTTGCGCACGACCAGCACGATGGTCGAGGTGTAAGGTGCGCTGTTATTCGGCAGGCGCTTCTGCCAATCCTGCGGAATGAGCTTCCCCTTCTCCCACAACGCGTCCACGTCATACGCCAGCGCCAGCGTCACCACGTCCGCATCGAGTCCGTCAATCACCGACCGCGCCTGCTTCGCCGAACCCGCGTGCGACTGCCGGATAGTGACCTTGTCGCCGGTCTTCTCTTGCCAATGCCTGGCAAACGCGCTGTTGTAATCCTGGTAAAGCTCACGCGTCGGATCGTAGGAGACGTTCAACAACGTGATCTCTTTCCCGGCGGCCCAGCCTATCGCCACCGCCAACACGGCCAATCCCCTCAATAGGGCTTTCATTCCGAGTTTAAACATAGACCCATTCGATTGCGGATACTCCTGCAAACTAGACTCTTGCCATCCCTCCGTACCAGCGTAGTTCAGAATGCCAGTTGGATGCGTGTGAACAGCACGTTCTCCGGCTTGCGGGTCACCGTTGCCGGCGCGGAAGTTCCCGCACCACCGCCGCCGGTGAATGCCGTGTGGGAGAAATCGAGCTTCACCATCACGTTCCGATTCAGGTACCAGTTGAGACCGGCCGACCAGGCTGCCGCAGACCGGGCCGAAGTCGTCGGATCGGAAAACAGTGGGAACGCCGCCGAATCAACGCTCAACTCCGCATACCGGCCTACCAATTGCAGAGCGCCCCAATCGCCCTGGGCGGGATTGAAGGGATGCCGCGGAATCACCCCGCCGGCAAAGGCGGCGTCTTCCCCCGTCAGCACCCAGGAGGCGGAAACATCCCAGGCGGTATTGTCTAGGTGCGCGGAACTAAAGGGCGCAACGCCGCTCCGCTTCACTTCCTGGTCGGAAATGATATACTCTCCCAGCAAACCGAACGGCCCGTAGTAGTAATACGCCTGCGGCGAGATTCTCCAATGGTCCCGGCTGGCAACCACTACCGCCTTGTCGGCCGGGTTATACGCGAAGAACTGTTGCTGGCCGTCCGTGAAGTAACCCGGCAGCGTGCCGCCCGTCGTCGAAGGCAGCCCGGCCGTATTTGTCGTGGACATCGTCTCGTAGCCCCCCGACACACCGAAACCCAACCCTTGTAGCGCCGTCACGGATGCAGGCTTGAAAGGCTGGAAAAAGAGCCGCCCCTCGTAGGCGCGATCGTCCGCAAAGTCCACATTGCTGGAATTGGCACCGTCGCTCGTGCCGTTGAGAATCCCGGCGGCGTAGCTCACCCGTCCATTAGACAGGTCGCCGTGCAACTGGAAGCCCACATCCCGGTTCGGCACCAGATCGGTCACCAATGACCGTTCGTTGAAAAGGATGTCCCTGTCCGCCTGCAACTGCTCCAGCCCTATAGGCGCCTTGAATTTCCCCGCCTGGAACTGCAGGGCAGGACTGTAGCGGTAATTCAGGTACGCATCGAAGATTGTCGGGCCGGCGGTCGGAGCGAAATCGGGGACGAACAGGAAGTCGAAGTCCTGGAAAACCGTGCCTTGCAGGATCGGCCGCACTCGCCGCAAGAGCATACTGTCATTGCCGACAATGCCCGGTTCGTTAAAGAACGTCCGTGAATCCACTTGCAGCACTCCCTTCAACTGCACTGCAAAGTCCCCCTTGGCCGAGCTGAAACCAAAACCTTCTCCGCCGACGCTGATCTTAGGCGCCTCCTTCGCTTTAGCCTCGCCAGCCTCCTGCTCCAGCTCCTTCTCGCGCTCCAGAATCTTCACCTTCTGATCCAAAGCTTCGATATGCTCCTTGGCTTTGGCATCGTTCGCCTCTTGGCCGGGGCTCTTGCCGCTCTCCAGGCCCTTCACCTTTTGCTCCAGTTCCTCGATTCGGCTCTGGAGTTGTTTGATCAACTCGACTGTATTTGTGTCTTCCGCACGCAATGTCAATGCGGCGGGTTGCAACACGACAACGGCACCGATCAGCAGTGCCGCGAAGAGTTTCCAACGTTCATTTCTCATATTCTCTGCCTTTCTATTAGCAATTAGGGTCAACGGTAATCGCAATCTACATTATGTCAATAGAGATTAACGTAATAATCGCCGGCCCATCCAGATAGCCCGTTTTTGAATCCTAGTGCCCCTGTGCCTGTTCTTGATATTTTTAGTGTAGATTATATACTCCCTGGATTATGCGACTATCGCTTCGTGGCGAATACGCCTTGCGCGCCCTGCTGGTGCTGGGCCTGAACTACGACCAACCGCCAGTGCGCATTCAGTCCATATCGGACCAGCAAAACATCCCCAAGCGATTCCTGGAACAGATTCTCAACGACCTCAAGTCGGCCGGCTTTGTGCAGAGTCGGCGCGGAGCCGCCGGGGGGTATCGCCTGGCCAAGCCGCCCAAGGAGATCACGCTCGCTGCGGTCGTGCGTCACATCGAGGGGGCGCTGGCGCCGGTCAGTTGTGTCAGTGAACGGTTTTATGAGAAATGTTCCTGTCCCGACGAATCGCGGTGTGCCATTCGCAGCGCGATGAAGGAGGTGCGGGATGCAGTCGTGCGCGTAGCCGAGCGCATCACTATCGCCGAACTTTGCAAACGTGCGCGTGACCTTCAACAGACCCCCCTCAACCCCATTGATTTTGTGATCTGATGGCTCAACTGCGTCTTGCGGCCGGTCAGACTATCCCGCGCAACTCCTGGCCCCGGCTTGGCCGGGAGGTGACGGCGCTGAGCGCAGGAATTGGCGCGCCGCCGATTCGAATGTCTCCAGCGTGATGCACATCGGTTGAAATCTGGCGTCGCCCGTTCCGACCAGCGGCCCGAACGGCGCGAAGCCCAAGTGCCGATACAGTTTGAACTGCCGGGTGGTGCCTGAGATGATCGCCAAGTCGTAGCCCCTCTCGAGGCCATGCTGCCACAAGAGCGCGAGGAGGCCTTGCAGCACCCTGGCGCCGCGGAACTTCTTCTCCACTGCCAGCAGCCGGATTTCGCAGATTCTGCGCCCGGCGGGCAGGTATGAATCCAAGTCCGGCAGCTTCTGGTCCAGCGAAAAGGGCCGGTTCCCCCGCACAGCCAACATCCCGGCCAGGGTTCGCCCAGAAAGGCATATCAGGTAAGTATTCTCCGCGTGGAACTTGTCCACCAGCCGCTGTGCCGGTGATGCGTGGTGCTGCGGAATCTCCTCGACGAAGGTCTTGTAATTGAGCCGGTGAATCTGTTCAACTTCCCAGTCCTCATTGGCAACTTTGAAAACCAGCGGCATCTGCCCATTCATGATTTAGGTGGGTCGTGTTTCGAGTTAGCCTGGCGGGGCTTCATTAGGAGCGAGATTTCCGACGCGAGGTTTCGGCGGTGCGCCGTCAGCACCATCCCGGCGAGGATCGAACCGCCGACCACTTCCGCCACCCCCCGTCCCAACAATAAGCTGGCGAAAGGCAGGCAAGCCAAAGCAAACAGACCCGGGAGAACCGTCTTGCGCATCACCGCCAAGGCAGCCAAGAACAACAGCACGAACGCCACCGCCAACTTCCAATCGAAAATCAGCAACGCCCCAAATGAAGTCGCCATGCCCTTCCCGCCGCGAAGGCGCAATTGGACCGGCCATAAGTGCCCCGCAACGACCCCCAGCATGGCCAGCGCTAACAGCCGATCGTCTGTCGTGAAGTGCCGCGCCCCCCACACCGCCAACACGCCTTTGCCAAAGTCGCACAACATCGTCGCCAGAAACCCCTGCCGCCCCAGCAACCGCCCGACATTCCTTGCGCCGACGCTGCCGCTGCCCACCTCGCGAATATCCTGCCCCGTTCGCCAGCGAACGAGATAATACCCCGTAGTGAAGCAGCCGACCGCATAAGCCGCGAGCCCGATGCAGCCCGCTCGGTTCCAATCTACCGATCGGAGTTGTTCCATCCACGGCATCGCTTATCTCAGATCGCCATCCGATGATTTTCTGCGCCATCAATTTCCAATCTGATCCAGCCACGGTGCCGCGAGCGTGTGGAGCGGGACTACTGCTTCAAACAACGTTGCGCCGATACCAATCCATCGCGAGTTCAAGCCCCTGCTGAATGCGGTGCGTCGGCGCGTAACCGAGCAGCCGCTGCGCCTTGCCGATGTCTGCCAGCGAATGCCGCACATCGCCGACCCGGAAGTCCCGGTAAACCGGCTTCTGGTCGGGCAGCGCGGCGCCCTTGACGCGCAAGCCGCTTTGGAGCAAATCAAATAGCTCATTGAGCGTGGTGCGTTCTCCGAGGGCGATGTTGTAAGCCCGGTTAACCGCTTCGGCGTTCAACGCCGTCGCCGCCAGCAAGTTGGCCTGCACCACGTTCGCCACGTAGCAAAAATCCCGGCTCGTCTCGCCGTCTCCGTTGATATAAACCGTTTCCCGCTTCAGCAGCGACGCAATCCATTTCGGAATCACCGCCGCATAAGCGCCATCGGGGTCCTGCCGGCAGCCGAACACATTGAAATACCTTAGCCCGACCGACGGCAGGCCGTACGCCACCGCGAACGTGCCCGCATACACCTCGTCGATCGCCTTGGTTGCGGCGTAAGGCGAAAGCGGCTTGCCCACTTTCTCCTCCACCTTCGGCAGTCCCGGATCATCGCCGTAGATCGCGCTGCTCGAGGCATACACGAAACGTTTGACCTTCGCGTCACGCGCCGCCACGAGCATATTCAGGCAGCCCGTCACATTGCTGCGATGGCTGCCCAGCGGATCGGTCATCGAGAGTGGCACCGACCCAAGCGCCGCCTGATGCAGGACGAAATCCACTCCCGCGCACGCCGCCTGGCATGTCGCTAAATCCCCAATATCACCCTCCACAAATCGAAACCGCCCCCACTGGGCCGGGCTCACAAGCGCTCTAACCTCCGCCAGGTTCTTCTGCTTTCCCGTCGAGAAATTGTCCAGCCCGGTCACCCGCTGGTCCAGTTGGAGCAACGCTTCGAGCAGGTTCGAGCCGATAAACCCGGCCGCGCCCGTCACCAACCAGGTCTTTTGCTCGGCCTTCAGTTCCTTCTGTAATTCGTCGTACGCAGACATTTTGCCCTTTCGTTTCCGTGCCGCCAGCATGCACCAAAGGGCCGACCGCTAAAAGAAGTTTCTGCCTTCCCCGGCTGTCAAGATGGCCCTCTCCCAGCCGAGACCATCCTTGTGGGAAACCGACTCATCTTATTCGTGTATCGCCAGCATCACCAGCCTCCCCCCTTCCTGAAGCCAGCCAAAGCTCGTTGGGTAAAATCCCGAAACCAGAGAGAAACGATCGGCCTATGTTCACAGGATCAGCACCGGAGCAGTTATCTTACTACACCGTCACTACACCGTTACTACACCGTTACTACACCGTAGCATGCGCCTAGTGGTACCAGATATGGCCAAGAGAGGCGGCGGAATGCCAGAAGCAGGGGGCTAAGCGAAGGACTCAGGCCGCGAGTACTCGGTCAAAAGCCACATATTCACAAGGACTTACACAGATTCTACGAGCCGAACACGCGTTCGAGTTAGTCTCGCTCCGGCCTAATGTCCAGCCAAGAGACTCCGGACCTGGAAGAACACGGCCATGAACCCTTCTTATCTGTGTTAATCTGTGTTCATCTGTGGTTAAATCAGATACTTACGATTAAGCTGACGGAACGACGGCCGTCGCTCGTTTCGGCGTGTCCTGCCAGCCGTTGATGTATTGCACGGTTTCGATGAAGACGCGCCTGTTGACCGGTGGTTCGCCGTAGCGGGCTCTGTAAAGGTCCGTGATGTCGCTGATGCCGGCGTCCGGTTCGGGCAGATGCCCAAGGATCACGAAGCGTCCGGGGAACGATACCCCCGGACTGCACGGGGCGGTCGCCCACACCAGCGTGTGCCGGGCTGGCGCGGTGGGGACGTTGAGCTTGAGGGCAATGATTCCGCCCATGTTGGTGATGGTGAAGTCGCCGACTGGATTTGCGCTGAAAACAGGCTTATTGGGCGGATCCACCACCGGTGGTTCGCCGACGTTGGCCAGGTTGGTATTGATCTTCACGAAGAACTGGCACCCTGTGAGCCTCCCGGAATCACCCAGCCGCCCGTCGCTGGGCTCTTGCGAACCGCCAGCGATCCATGCGGCCCGCTGTGCTTCGGTCAACGTCCGCCAACGGGCCGAAGGTTTGCCAAACCGCGTGCGGACGCGGACCTGGGCCGGGCTGCGCGGGTTCTTAGGAGCCACGTATCTGCGCCGTGACTGGCCGTGCCGCGTCTTAAAGCTGATGTAAGTGCCGAGATGGCCGCTTTGTGGAATGTCGAGTATTTTCATATTATTCTGCGGGGAGGTGAAGTGCCTTGGCCTGCCAGCGTGTGCCTGGCGGCCGCCGGGGATTCCCGTGGCAGTCGCGCCGACCCATCGGCCGATTCAAACACAAGAGCCGGCAAGGATGCAATACCGTTCCACCGGAAAAATCCAAGGCCACCTCAAAGGCAGCGAGGACACGAATTACAAGAGGGACATCGGGAGAATCTCTCAGGAAGTCGGGCAGCAGGTGACATGGCAGGAGTTAGGCACGGGCTTCCAGGATGAGACGTTCCGCTTTCAGGTTTTGGATGAGGGTGAGTACGCCGATCGAGATTGGCGGGGTGATTTGCAGAAGTTCTTGGAGAGCTGAGTAAGAGGCTGGAAGCTGGCACATCGGGCTTGATCGGCAGGGTCCCATCGGGGGCGTCTGCCCGGACGAGGGCCAAGCCGATTCGCATTCGGTGTCCACGCAGCCAGCATTGTGGTGGTCCGCGTGATGTACGGGGCCAAGCCTCAGACGCCGCAAACGTTTAAACCGGCAGATTCTCTGGCGTGGGCCCAAACGCAGCAATGAAAGAAGTTGACGCGGCTCATAGCAGGAATTCGCTGGTTACTGCGCCGCCGGTTTATTGACGCTGCAGGGGTTGGCTCTCTCCGGGCAACGAAATCTTCTCCGGTTCAGCCTGCGCGGGGTCTTCCAAACGCAGAAGCTCCTTCAACC
>Ga0181538_10003802_pt1 | contig 14535 bp, 9 predicted proteins | sample PEATcosm2014_Bin_40_FD_119773 | JGI IMG/M metagenome (GOLD analysis project Ga0181538, IMG submission 119773) | Peatland microbial communities from MTU Mesocosm Facility, Houghton, MI, USA - PEATcosm2014_Bin23_30_metaG | ecosystem: Environmental > Terrestrial > Soil > Wetlands > Peat | place...
GCTCCCGCGCGGCGATGATCCGTTGTCGCAAATCCTGACTCAGAGGACGCATAATTCCCTTTTCATAAAAAGAGAATAGTTGGCTTTACCCAATACGTCTATCTAAATCGAAAATGCTCTAATCGCCGTAAATCGCTGGCGAACTTTTTGTTGGTAAGCTGTTTTGTGGTTGCCACTTCCAACCTGTGCGGACGAGCCAATCTGCCCCCTCATCCGGAGTCCGCCCGATTTATCCGCGTGGTCTCCGGTCTCGACGAACATGGTGGTCGGAAGTGTTTTGAGCCTTGCCAATGCAATTTCATCCGGCGCCGCCCGGCAGTTCTTGCGCGTGGTCTGGCAGCCGGGACCGCGCAAATCAATTTTGCGCGGGTGGGGATGCGGGTGGCAATGGTAATGGCGCCAGGCCGGAAGCGGCCCGAATCGGGGCGATGCCTTTGACATATTCCGGGTCGCCCAGACTCAACGAGCGGGGGTCGTTGACCAGGGTTTGCATGGCTTTGCTGGCACCCGGGTTTCTTCCGCCCATGCCGGCCCAGAACATCCACCAGGTCCACTTCGGCTGCTGCTTCAGGACGGCCGGCGTTGGCGCTGGTCCCACCTCGGCCAGGGTAACCGGCTTGCCGGCCGCCAGCTTGACCAGGCCGTTGTAATAGGATTTTTGAAAGTCGTTCCGATAAACATCCAGCGCCGCGATGTCAAAATACTTCCGGCCGGGAAAGTAATCGGCGAACTGCCGTTCCGGTGTGCTCGGCCGGTCCACGCTCCAGATCCAGACCAGATTGTTCAGACGATGATAATTCACCAGCCGGTCAAACAACTGGCGGTAGAGCACCGTCGTGCCGCGCGCTCCCCGCCGGCCGCCCCACCAAAACCAGTCACCGTTCATTTCATGATAGGGCCTCCACAGCACCGGAATGTGCGCCGCTTGAAGCTGTTTGAGGAATCCGGCAATAACGTCCACCTGGGCGCACCAGTGGTTGTGCAATTCGGTTCCGGGCGTGATCACGTCGTTCCACTGTTCATCCGTGAGCTGGCCCTGCACGCTGGCGAGCTTATTGGTTGGCGCTCCCGGCAGTGGCCGGAAGGTGACCGGCTCATCCGCGGTGGGCGGCACGGCATGCCAGCACAGGGTGATGAGCGAGCCGTTCTCGTACTGCCGCTTGACCTCCGCGATGATGTCGGGCCGGGCGGCCACGGCATCCTTGTCGCCGGGCCTGGCGAAACCGAAGTCCTGGCCGAAAATGGCCGGGGTCTTGCCCCAAGCCTTGGCGGCCCGTTGCGTGGAGGTGTCGTGCGTGTTCGGATAATTGTGCTGGCCGGTGAGGGTGTATTTGCCGGAAACGCTGTGAAGGTATTCCAGCAACGCCACCGCTTCCGGCGAAGCATTGGGGGTCACCGGTCTCATGGAGCTGCACCCGCCGCCCAACAAGCCGAGCAGCAACACGAATAGGGTTGGTTGATTTTTCGTAATGGAACAGCCCTCAGGTTAAATGGATTCATCACCTGCAACTTTTTACCGGGTCAGCCGCAGGTTTTTCTCAATCAACCGGCAGCGTTGTTCGACGCACACTTTCGAACGCAGGCCGTCTTCGGGCGTGTTAACCGCGTAATCCAGCAATTTCTCGACCGTCGTCGTCGCCACATGCGTGCGCGTGTCCGAGGAACCGTAGTAGATGAACACGTCGCCGTTCGGCCGGGAGACCCAGCCATTGGCAAACACGACATTCGACACATCGCCGACGCGTTCTTCGCCCTCCGGCGCCATGAAATAGCCGCCGGGCGTCTTGAGCACCTTGTTGGGATGATTGAGATCGCACAGGAACAGGTAGAGCACATAGCGCATGCCGGCGGCGGTGTTGCGCACGCCATGTGCGAGGTGCAACCAGCCCTTCCTGGTCTTGATCGGAGCCGGCCCGAGGCCGTTCTTGCCTTCCTTGATCGTGTGATAAAAACGCGGGTCAAGAATCTGTTCCTTGTCAATCGCGGCATTTTCGATGTCATCGCACAAGCCCCAGCCAATGCCGTCGCCGCTGCCGGTGGCCGCGAAATCGGCCATGGGCCGGGTGTAGAACGCGTACTTGCCCTTGACGAATTCCGGATGCAACACGCAGTTGCGCTGGTGCAATGAATTCGTCTTGAGGTCGGGCAACCGTTCCCATTTCACCAGGTCTTTCGTGCGCGCAATCCCGCAACGGGCAATGGCTGCCGAAAGATCTCCGGGATTCGAGTCGTCATGCCGTTCGGCGCAAAATAATCCGTAAATCCAGCCGTCCTCATGGCGGACCAGACGCATGTCGTACAGGTTCGTTTCCTTGTCCTCAAGCTCGGGCATGCGTACCGGGTAATCCCAGTATCTGAACCCATCAATGCCGTTTTTGCTTTCGGCCACGGCAAAGAAGGATTTCCGGTCCCAGCCCTCCGTGCGGGTCATCAGGACGATGTTCCCGTTCCATTCCATCGCGCCGGCGTTGAAAACGCAGTTGATGCCGAGTCGCGTCAACAGATGCGGGTTGGTGGCGTGGTTGAGATCATAACGCCAGAACAAGGGCGTATGTTCGGCGGTCAGCACCGGGAATTCGTACCGGTCAAAAAGCCCGTTGCCTGGTTTTTGCCTGCGGTTGGGCCGTTTCAGAAGCTGTTGATGTGCTCGCTGCAATTGTTCCAGTTTTTGTTGGAAGGATTTTTTGGTCATCGGGCCGTGGTTATGTATCAGTTTGAGCGCGTCAGGATGATGATGCGAGCGGGTTTTGTCACTTAAAATTGTGACAGCAAACTTGCCATGCCTCTGATAACTTTTCATCCTTGTTCCCATGTTCAAGGCAAATATGGCAGGTCGTGGAGCTTCTCGCCGGCGAGGGCAAAGCGTTCATGCCGATTGACCCGGGAACTGACAAGTTATGAGCAATTATCAAATCAGGCGGAGAGACTTCATCAAAACCGCCGCACTCGCATTGCCGATCATCGCGGCCGGCTGCGCGAGCGCCCAAACAAATCCCGTGCGCACCCGGAAAACCGCCGGTGAGTTTGCCCGCGTCCGCAATGGACGCTTCGAACTGCGCGGGCGTCCTTATTTTTATGTCGGGACCAACCTTTGGTACGGCTGCTACCTTGGCGACCCGGCATTGCCCGGCGGTCGCCAGCGCCTGGTTCGCGAACTCGACCGATTGCAGGGCATCGGCGTCAACAACATCCGCCTGCTGGCCGGTTCGGAAACGTCGCCGCTGGTGGGCGCCATTCCCCGCGGCATCACCCGTGCGCCGCACGACTGGGACGAGGATTTGCTGAGGGGACTGGATTTCTGCCTCGCCGAAATGGCCAGGCGCGACATGCGTGGGATTCTTTTCCTTTCAAATTATTGGCAGTGGTCGGGCGGTTTCGCGCAATACGTCCGCTGGATTACCGGCGAGGATATTCCGGATCCCGACCGCCCGGTCATGGAACGCGGCAATTGGGGCGGCTTCATAAAATTCTCCGCCCGCTTTTACACCACGCCGGCGGCCGTTGAACTTTATCGCGGCTACATTGCGCACCTCATCCAACGCCGCAACACCATCAACGGCCGGATCTACCGCAATGACCCCGCCATCATGACGTGGGAACTGGCCAACGAACCGCGCCCGGGCGCCGATGAAAGCAATAATTCCGTCGCCATCTATGCCAAATGGGTGGATGAAACCGCGCGGTTCATCCATGACCAGGACCCGAACCATCTCGTTTGCACCGGTTCGGAAGGAATCTGGGGCTGTTTGCGAAAGCCCGAAGTGTTCATCAAGGCGCATGATACGCCGGCGATTGATTATGTGACTGTGCACATGTGGCTGAAGAATTGGGGGTGGCTCAAAGACCCCCAACCCGGACCGGATTTCGAGATCGCCGCGGCCAGAGCCAGGGAACACGTTGAACAACACACTGCCATTGCCACCGACACGCTGCACAAGCCGCTGGTGCTGGAAGAATTCGGACTGCCGCGCGACCATGAAAAATACGACCCCGCAAGTCCCGTGACCGCACGCGATGATTATTTTGGGCGCATGTTCAATCAAGTGGCGGATTCGTGCAAAGCCGGCCGTGCGCTACAAGGCGCGAACTTCTGGACTTGGGGCGGCGAAGGCCGCGCCGGCGTCAGCAAACCGGACTCAGCCACCGCTCTGACGGGTGATCCGTTCTGTGAACCGCCGGGGCTGAACTCTGTGTTCGACACGGATAAGGGCACCTTGGCCGTCGTCGCCCAAGCTAACGAAAAGCTGGCCACATTTGCAAAGTAGCCGGCTTGCCCGTTCCTTGCGGCGGCTTCCTGCGCGACCTCCGGGACTTCCTCAAAACGAATCTACAGTGTTGGCCCCGTTCATCTACACCCGGTTCTGAAGTTAACGGGCCGGCTGTCGGGCAAGCCGGGCGCGCAAGGCTTGGCTGTATTTGAGCGCCAGACTGTTCGTGGGACTTTGTTGGAGAACTTCTTCGAACTGTGAGAGGGCTTCGGAGGAACGTCCCTCTTTCATTAACGCGATACCGAGGTTTTCCCGCGCTTTCAGCAGATCCGGCTGGATACGCAATGCTTCGCGAAACTGTTTCTCGGCCTCAACTACCATGCCCTCTTGTCCGACAGCCAGGCCGTAAACGAGATGTGCCTCCGCTGATTCCGGGGTGAGACGCAGCGCTTCCGCAAGATGATCCGCCGCATCGGAGTAATGTCCCAGAACCAAAAGGCTTTGCCCCACCTCGACGCGCAGGTTTGCGTCCCCCGGCTTCAGCTTGATGGCCGCGTTGTAGTTCGTCACCGCGGCTTCGAGCCAGCCCCGGCTCTGGCAGAAACGCGCCAGCGCAACCAGGTCCGGCTCGCTGTTGCCGCGGATTGCCAGCGCCTTGTGATAACAAACTTCCGCCGCTGCCTTGTGTCCCGTCTCTTCGAGACTTTGCCCGAGATTGATCCATGCCAGGCTGGAATCCGGGTTCATGGCCGTCATGCGCCGGAATTCATGGATCGCCTCTTCGCGCCGGCCAAGCCGCCACAATGATTGTGCAAGTTTGCTGACCGCCATCACATTCTCCGGATCCAGTTGCAGGGCACGCTGTAATGCGGCGGCGGCATCCTCGAATTGTTGCTCTTGCGTGAGAATTAAGCCCAATTGGAACCAATGCGCCGAGTCATCCGGAAGCAGTTCCAGCAAATGCCGCAAGGACGCTGCCGCACCCGCGAGATCGCCGGTGGCCGATTTCACCGTCGCCAACTGGCCGTACAGCACCGGGTCGTCAGGAACCGAAGCCACTGCCGCTTCGCAAATCTTCTGTGCTTCCCTTAACCCGGCCGGTTGGGTCGCCGGGGCCAGTCTTTCGAGGGATGCCTGCAAACGCAGCATTTGCGCATCATGATTCAGTTGCCCCGTGAACGGTGCTTCGCTGATGACGGCGAGGATTGTGTTCAAACCATCCCATTCGTTCAAATCGGACCAGCCCAACCGCCGCGCGCAATCCGCCACCGTCGGCCAGGGCCGGTTTGTGCCGCTGCGCGCAGCGACCCACCCCGGCAATAATTGCTCGATCTCCGCGCCGATGGTTCTGGCCAAAATATAATTGCCCTCGAAGTTCAAATGCACGTGCTCATAAAACAGGTTTTCACCAGGCAAGCCGTCCGGACTTTGCTCCGCAAAAACACGTTCGGCATCCGCCAGCAAGATATGCTCGCGCTCGCGATGCGAAGCACTTTGCCGTATCAAGTCATTGAGCTTGCTGTCGCAACGAAAGCGCAGGGTGTCCAGGTCCCGCGCGGCTTGGAACTGCCGTTGCGCCGGCTGCGTTTGGCCCAGCGCCAGCGCGCATTCCCCCTGGCGGAAGCGAAGATCGGCAAAACGATCGTCAATCTGTGCCGCGGCCTGGAACTGCGCTGCTGCTTCCTGCGCCTGGCCGGCGGCCTGGGCCTTGATGCCGAGCTGGTAAAGCTGTTCCCATTTTGCCTGGTCTGGCCCGGACAACCCCGGCCGATGCGCTGAAGCAAACGGCGCTGAGTCCTTCAGGTTGACCGCCACGGTGCTCACCACCATGCCAACGCCGCTGCGCTGTCCTGCCCGGACGATATCTGCGAGGTTCCGCTCGAAGTGGTGATAGACTGCGTTCATGCGCGGATCATCGGCCCGCACTTGCTGGTCGAGAAACATTTTCATGCCGCCCCATTCATCACTCCCCGCCGGCGGTTTCCGGATCCACTGGCGCGCGAAATCCAGCAACTGCCCGGCGCGCGTGGTTTTAAGCGCCAGGATACTCCGGATGAGCGGCAGCGGCGGCACTTGCGGCCCGAAAACAGTGCCGGGACCAAAGGGCCCCACGACTTCGTTGTTGCCCATGTAAATGACCCAGATATCGCCATCGGCATTCGCACAGTCGCGCGCGATGGGCAGGACGGCGTATGAATTGATTGCCGTCATCGCGGCGTTCACCACCTCAAAACGCACGCCTGGATACCGCAGGCTCAACGTCGCCTGCAACATCCGTGGCAGACCATACACGTATTGTGGATAGCCTTCGGCTGCGGATTCGCCGAAGACGAAAATCCGCACTGTATCCGGTGCCTTGGCTTGGGGAATTGAAATCAGCCACGGCAACCGCGAGAGTTTTGGTCCGAAGAAACGCCAGCCAAACCGGTTGTTCTGCACAAAAACCTTCTGCCCGTTCTGCGTGGCCGGCAACAGAAACGCGGTGGGATAGCCAAAGCCGGCCAGCCGTAATCCCAATTCAACCAAACCCAGGAACAGTGCCGGTGCCGCAAACATGGCCACAAGCCGGAAGGCCCGAAGCCGCCAGCCAACGACACGGGAAGTTGCCGGGGAAGCCGTTTTATCCTGGGCCGGGGCCTTCGGAATATTGGCGGATGCGGCGGCCCTTTTGCGGCGATTTGACATGGCAGATTCGATGAATTTGCAGATCGCAGAAACCGCAATCCGTTTTTGCTGCTTCTTAGTATGATCGGGTAACTTGAAAAGTCAGAATGGGCAAATGGGCACAATCTGTCAAAGGTATTTGGCATTCAGTCGCCGCTCCGCGGCTCAAGGCAAAACGTGGGGCGGGTTAATGGTGGTGCCGAGCGAGCAAGTTGGCGGTTCGCCAACTTTCCCAATGGTGTATGTCCCGCCTGATGGACATTTTGGAAGATTACCCTTTGAATCAAGTTTGAGGTAAGGCTTTATATCGTTTTCCAATACAACCGCTCCATTGGTTTTTCTATTTTCTGATGCCCACTGATTTTTCGCTGCATCAATCCAACGAAGGTTGTTGATACACGTATTTGCAGGGCTGCCGTGTCCTCCGATAAAATTTGGCGCCAATAATGCGTAAGCAAAAAATCCAATCAGACAAGCGACTACCACTCCAACAACAATAATTGGCTCGAACGACGATTTTTCCTCCGGTTCGCTCATCCAATTTAATTAACACCGCCCCGCCAATTCCGTTGCTGCAACTTACCTTCTCCGTCTGGACATGGCGAAGTGGTAGCCGCCGTGGACGCGTGAGCCGCGGGCTTTGCCAGGAAAACCTCCCCTGGGCTGCCCGGGTTTTCCTTCCTCGAACAGCGTGGTGTAGGTGTAATTGAAGTTCTCCAGTTTCACGCGCGGGATTTTCTGGCTGATGAAACGTTCGATGGCAAAAACGTGGCTGGCGTCCTCGGCCGTCATGATGGTGAAGGCGTCGCCACTCGCCTCCGCGCGGCCCGTGCGCCCGATGCGATGGATGTAATCCTCCGGATGCTGCGGCACGTCGTAGTTGACGACGTGGCTCACGTCCGCGATGTCGAGTCCGCGCGCGGCGATGTCGGTGGCCACCAACGCTTCAAATCGTCCGTCGCGGAAACCCTTGAGGGCCTGCTCGCGCTCGCGTTGGGTGCGGTTGGAGTGCAGCACCGCCACGGCGTGATTGTTCCGCTTGAGCAATTGCGCGATGCGGTCGGCGCCATGCTTCGTCCGGCAGAAGACCAGCACCGAGTTGTAATTCACGCGCTTCAATAGCTCCAGCAACAGGTCGGATTTTTGCGAATCGGAAACGGGATAAATAACGTGCTTGACCGTTTCGGCCGGCGTCCGGCGCGCGCCAATTTCGATGGTTTCCGGATTTTTCATCGCCCATTGAATGAGCGTTTCGATTTGGGGCGGAATCGTCGCGGAAAACAGCGCGGTGTGGCGCTGGCGCGGACAGCGGTCGAGGATGCGGCGCACGTCCGGCAAAAATCCCATGTCGAGCATCCGGTCGGCCTCGTCGAGCACGAGAAACTGGACTTTGTCCAGCCGCACCGTGCCGCGTTCGAGATGGTCGAGCAAACGTCCCGGCGTGGCGGCGAGCACATCCGCGCCCGCCCGCAACGCGTCCATCTGCCGCCCGTAACCGACGCCGCCATAAACCACGGCGACATTCAAATTGGTGAAGCGCGCGAAATCGCGGATGGCCGTTTCCACCTGCGCGGCCAGTTCGCGCGTCGGTTCGAGGATGAGCGCGCGCGGACCGGGCGCGTGCTGGCCGAGCTTCGAAAGAATGGGCAGCGCGAACGCGGCAGTCTTTCCGGTGCCAGTCTGGGCGCTGCCGATGACATCGCGTCCGGCGAGCACGAGCGGAATGCCGCGGAGCTGGATGGGCGTGGGCGTGACGTAACCCGCCGCGCGGACCCCTTCGAGAACCGCCGGGGAAAGACCTAACTTTGTGAAAGGCATGGAGTGTAGGCTAGCAGTGCGGTGGATTAAAGAAAGCAAGGATTTCATGGGCAGGGCGTGCTCTCCGAGCGCGCCGCATCCGAATCGGCGCTTTCGGAGAAAGCGCCCTACCCTCGATCACGTTGGTGTTGTGCCTGTCTCGGCCGCAGGTTCAACCGCCGGTGCGGGTGCCGGTTCAGTTGCAGGGGCGGGAACCGACTCAACCGGCGCAGTCTCAATCGCGGCCGGCGGTTCGGTTGCGGGGACCGGAGCCTCGGTTGGCGGTGGAATTTCCGATGCCGGCTCAACCGCCGGTTCGGGTTCGGCTGCGGGAATTTCCGCCTCGGTCAAAATGGCAGCTTCACCTGACGAATCAACGGCAGTTGCCGCGGCTTCGCCCTCCGCGGCGGGTTTTTCGCCGGCAGATTTCTTTTCCGGTTTCGGCGGTCTGGGCGCGGGCTTTTTCGCCGTGTCCATCCGGCCATCCGCGAATTCCAGAACGTGGCCCTGATGAATCAACCAGTGCAAATCGGCAATCAACGCGTTTTGCTCCGGGGTCGGTTCCGTGTTTGGAGTACCGCCTTTGGGCGGTTCCGCACCACCGGCGACTGGCTGCACCTCCGGTTTGACTTCAATGACCGCCGGCCGGGGCGTCGGCGCAAGGGCTTCGATCAAATGCCGCCGCGTGCATTTTGGATGCGCGTTGATGTGGCCGACGATGCGTCTGATGCTTTCCGAAACCGGCGTGGTTTCGAGGTCGAGGAATTGCGGACGGGCGACGGAAACGTGGGTGAAGGTCCGGTTGACCTTGAAGAAATGCAGACCCTGCGCGGTGAATTGACGGCTGAGGAAGGTGGCCAGTTGCAGCGGAAAATATTTCTGCCGCTCCCAGTGGCTGCGCACAAGCTGCTGCAATTCCCGGCACCGCAGATTGCGGCTCAACACCCCGCCAACCGTGTGTGATTCCACCGGCTTGATGATTGTGTCCTTGTGAACGGCGCGGAAATGTTTCTCTACTTCGTCCCGGTTCGGAAGTTTGAGCGGTTCCGGCACGTTGAGGCAGGTGTATTCGGTCCGGAAACTTTGCTCCTCGACCCACTTTTTCACAACTTCCTCGTCGCGCACAATTCTGATGCGCGCCTTGAAGACCTCGAACGGCATGCGGGAAAAACGTTCGGTATGCAGCTTGCGCAGCTGGTTCTGATAATCGTGATGGTTCGGCGGGCCGAGAATGACGCCGCTCATGCCGCATTGCGCAACAAAGGTGTACTTGCCCTTGGGCGGTTCGATGGCTGTGCGCTCGGCCTGGTAAAACGTCGCGAAATGATTTCTCAGCACGTGCGCCACCGCATCGTCCTCGCTCAACCACGGCGTGTCGTCGAGCGCGCAAACAAACAGCGGCTGGACAACCGCACCATCCGGTTTTTTCTTCACGCCCAGTTGGACGGAATAACGCTCCGGCTTCGCCAGGACGATTTGCGCGATCTGGAACAGGGGGAACGCACGGCCGGTCACCTTGATCTGGCGCGCGAGCGACTCGACGCCGTTTTCGTCCGGCAGAAAAGTGACGGAGATTTCCGGCAACGGCGCGGGCGGTTCGGGGCGTTCCCGACGTTCGCCCCGGTCATCGCGGCGGGAAAATTCCCGTTTCCGGTCGCCGAACCCGGGCCCGGAACGCGTCGGACGCGGGCCGCGACGCTCGCCGAATGGTTCGCGGCGCGGACCTCCCCTGCGACCTTCACGTTGGCGGTCATCGCGCGCGGCGGGCTCGCCCGCGAATTTGGCGTAGCGATTCGCCGACGGCGATTCCTGCGCCCACGCGGGCTGGAAAAGCTTTTCCAGATCAATTTCGACGTCAGAAATACTGCTCATGCTTCGAACGGCTTGCGGCCATCAAGCTGCCGCGCGTTTGGTAAGAATAGCATCCACAATTTTTTTTGCCAGCGCGGGTTTTTCGGCCAGCGCGTTCTGGGCGGCTTCCTTCCCTTGGCCGATCAACTCGCCCTCGAATTGCAGCCATGCGCCCTTTTTGTCCACGACGCCGTTTTCGATGCCCACGTCGAGAATGCTGCCTTCCTTATTGATGCCGTGATTGTAAATGATGTCGAACTCGGCCTCGGCAAACGGCGGCGCCACCTTGTTCTTCACCACTTTAACCCGGACATGATTGCCGGTCGCGTTGCCGGCGGCGTCCTTGAGCGTGTCTTTGCGGCGAATGTCGAGCCGCACGCTCGCGTAAAATTTCAGCGCCTTGCCGCCGGGCGTGGTTTCGGGATTGCCGAACATCACGCCGACCTTTTCGCGCAATTGATTGGTGAAAATGCAGGTCGTCTTGGACTTGGCCAGAATCGCGGTGAGCTTGCGGAGCGCCTGGCTCATCAATCGCGCCTGCATGCCCATCGTGGCCATGCCCATTTCGCCCTCCAACTCGGCCTTCGGCACCAGTGCGGCGACGGAATCAATCACGATCACGTCCAGCGCGTTCGAGCGGGCGAGCGTTTCGCAAATCGTCAGCGCCTCCTCGCCGGAATCCGGCTGCGACACGAGCAGGTCGTCGAGATTCACGCCGAGTTTTTTCGCGTAGCCGGGATCCAGCGCGTGCTCGGCGTCAATGAACGCCGCCAGCCCGCCGGTCTTTTGCGCATTGGCGATGACATGCAGCATGAGCGTGGTTTTGCCGGACGATTCCGGCCCGAAAATTTCCACGACGCGGCCGCGCGGGATGCCGCCGACGCCGAGCGCAAGGTCCAGCGCCAGCGCGCCGGTGGAAATCACGTCAATCTTGACCTGCGCCCGCGCGTCGCCGAGGCGCATGATGCTGCCTTCGCCGTAACTTTTGGTGATGGATGAGATGGCGGCGTCAAGCTCCCGCGAATGCGACGTGGCGGTTTTGGTCTCGGCCGCGGATTTTTCAGCCGTTTTGGGTGCCATAAAATGTTGCGTTGGTTAATTCTTGATTCTCAGCCCGCCGACGGTAGCGAATCAGTGGCGAATAGTCAAACGCCGGATGGCGCAAATGACAGAACTGTCATCCACGGTTCAGCGGGTGTTCATCCTGGTTTCATTTCATGAACTTCCGATTTTTACTAATAACAAACGTTGACTGGAACACATTGAAGCGCAAAAATTTTCCCGAACCAACCAAACTTTGACATGCCCATGAAAAAAATTCTAATGCCGGTATTATTCAGCCTGGCCGTCGCGGTTTGCCGCGCCGACGGGCCTTATCATTTCATTAAGGAGATCCCCGTCGGCGGTGATGGCGGATGGGACTACCTGTCCGTGGATTCGGCGGCCCAACGACTGTACGTTTCGCACGGGACCGAAGTGGTGGTGATTGACCTTGCCCGGGACCAGGTCTGCGGTGAAATCACGAACACGCCGGGCGTGCATGGCGTGGCCATCGCGTCCGACCTCGGCCTTGGCGTCACCAGCAACGGCCGTGAAAACATGGCTGGCATCGTGGATTTGAAGACACTGCAAACGCACTCCAAGGTGGAGACGGCCCAAGGCCCGGATGGGATGCTCTACGATCCGGGTCAAAAGGAAGCCTGGCTCTTCTGCGGTCGCGCCCAATCGGCGACGGTGGTTGACGTGAAGGCGGCGAAAGTCACGGCCACCATTCCACTCGGCGGCCGGCCGGAATTCGCGACGGTGGATCCGGAAGCGGAGCGCGTTTATGGCAATCTCGAAGACAAGAGTCAAGTGGCCGTAATTGACGCCAGGTTGCACCGGGTCGTCACCAATTGGCCGATCGCACCGGGCGAAAGCGCTTCGGGCATGGCGATTGACGTGAAGAATCACCGGCTTTTTCCCGGCTGCCACAATGGAATGATGGTGATGATGGACAGCATGGACGGCAGGGTGCTCGCCTCGGTGCCGATTGGCCAGGGCGTGGACGCCAACGCGTTTGATCCCGGAACCCAACTTGCCTTTGCTTCGTGCGGCGATGGAACCACGACGATTGCGAAGGAAGAATCACCGGACAAGCTGACCGTTGTGCAAACGCTGAAAACCGAGCGCGGGGCGCGGACGATGGCGCTCGATCCGGCAACGCACAAAATTTACCTGCCCACCGCCCAATTCGAGTCTTCGACCAATCAGGTTGCCGGCGCGCCGCGCCAGCGTCCGAGGATGGTTCCAGGCACGTTCAAGATTCTGGTGTATGGCATGGGAAAATAGCCGGTGGGTCCGCGTGCCGGTCCAGCAGTTTGCCCGAATAAGATTTACCGCGCGACGGTTTCTGGTTTAATGGCCGGCGCCGCAGCGGAAGGGTGGCTGAGTGGTTGAAGGCACCTGACTCGAAATTGTCTAACGACGATTTGCCAATGTTTCCTCTGCGTGGACAAGCTTGGACAAGCTTGGACACTCATTGATTTCATTGGGTTTCGGTCAAATTGCAACTGGCCGGGTTTGGACAAACTTGGACGCATCTTTGCCCTCACAGTCTGTAAAAACAGTCTGTAAAGCCCCTGTCGCTTTTGCTGGTTGCCCACGCGGGGCGGGGCATGTATGAGTCGCGTACGCCGCCCCAAACCGAAAAAGAGCCACCTTCCCCTCCCTCCAAGTTCGTCCTGCGTAAGCCAGCGAATCAGGGCGGGCATCGTGGTGCCAGCTTAGACCCCGCAGCCACCACCCCCTCAACCGGGCGCGAATCAGGTTAGCCTCGCGCGCACACGGGGGTTAGGCCGTGGCCGGGGCTGGCGAGAAGGTTGAGACACCTCAACCCAAGTCCACACCCCACAAAACACACCACCAAAACCTTCCCCGGCCTAGCAGGGTAAGTCGTTGAGCGCATAGAAGTTGACCGCAAACATTTGGGGCAAAACCGCCTTCCCGCGCGCAAGTACGCACCAGAAACAATTATCGCACTATTTGGCAGCTAAAAAGTCTGACGCAATGCGCTCCAAGAGCATCCCTTTAAGACTATGTTTACTTCTGTTGGCAATCTGTTCTTGTCGCGTGGCCCACTTACAGTTTGCTGGCCAGCCATACGCATCACATTCCTTGCAATGGCCGCATGAGTAGTGGCTGTAAGGGTCAATACGGTCAATATTCATTCCAGCCGGTCGCTCGTGCAGGTCGTTCAAGAAGTTCTGAAATGATTCACGCCACCCCCAACACATCGTGATTCCTAGCTTACCATAGTATGCATAGCTGGCTGATTTAGGGTTATAACATCGGTTTTTGATTCTGGCCCACGTTCGATACTCAGGACTTTTGGATTTCCCATGCCTGTGCCCACCACACGTCCTGACCAGCCCAGCCACGAGATTTTTCGCTGACACCTTGCGCAAACCGCCGCACGCACAACAGCACAACCAAACAACGCCTCCATAAGGGGTTGGTTCAGTTTTCCGAAGGGCGGTTAATCGTCCAAACTTCCGGCCAGATAAATTCTCTGTGATGCGTCTCATGGCTTAGTTCATGTAGGTTGAAATTCTGGATTTTACCCGCCCACCACATTGACCGGACAGCCCAAAAACTTCCACGACTCAACAGTTGGCCGCATTCGGGTCATTGGCAGTCCAAACTAGGAATTGGCAGACGACTCAACGGTGGGAATTCTCGAAACCAAGACGGGAGTTTTCCTAGTGGCGGCAAGGAAAACCCCAGTCGCGGTCGCACCAGATTGAACGTAACAGTACGGGCAGCGCACGAATTGCTTTTGTTCGTGCGTCGGGCTTGCCCCAGAAAAGCAAGTCTTGGTCAGGAAGAAGTGGGGTGCGTCGTGTTGGCTGACCGGCTATGCGCGGCGCACTCCTAACCACTGCCATCGGGCTTGCTCCTTGCTCCGTTTAAACAGTTCGCTAAACTTATTGGTGAATGAATTCGACCACCCCGCAAACGATGGGCAACGCAGAAC
>Ga0181538_10003804_pt1 | contig 14529 bp, 13 predicted proteins | sample PEATcosm2014_Bin_40_FD_119773 | JGI IMG/M metagenome (GOLD analysis project Ga0181538, IMG submission 119773) | Peatland microbial communities from MTU Mesocosm Facility, Houghton, MI, USA - PEATcosm2014_Bin23_30_metaG | ecosystem: Environmental > Terrestrial > Soil > Wetlands > Peat | place...
GCTTTCGCGTCGGCGTTGCGCAATCGCACCGCAAGATCGGCCGAATTGCGGCCTCCGAGTCCGTTGGCCGAGACGCCTCCGGTGAGCGGTCCAATGAAGCCGACCTTGATCTTGTCCTTCGCGTCCGCGGGCACAACGGCCACGAGCCATACCGCTGCCAGAATGGCCGTTGCAGTCTTCAATCTCCTGGACATTCATTCCTCCCTTGTGACAGTACACCGCAGCGGCATGCACGCGGAGTGCCTCAATTGGGATTCCTTTTGACTTGAAAAGTGGCGGCGATTGTACACCCTGTTTTATCCGCCAGACGGACATTTTGAACTTGGGCAAGCTAGTTCGGCTGCGCGGACATACTCGCCAAGGTTTCCGCGAGGACCAGCGACCCGCGAGCAATATCTTCGATGGACGCGTACTCGTCCGGACGGTGGCTGTACCCGTTGCGGCATGGAATGAATAGCATCGCAACCGGGGCGATCCGCGCCATGAAGAGGGAATCGTGGTAGGCACGGCTGATCATGGGCAAGAATTTCTGCCCATGCTTCCGGCACGATGCGGAAAGAGCATCAATGACGTCGGGCGCGCACTCGGCGGGCGCATCAGCGTTCAGCAGCTCGATCCTTATTGACACACCTCGCCGCTCGGAGATTTGTTTCGCCGCGGTTTCCAGGGCGCACATCACCCCGTCCCGCCGCGCGAGATCCGTATCGCGTACATCGGCGCTGATGTGCACCAGGCTTGGAATACTGTTGACTGCACCCGGAAAGACGTCGCACATACCAACGGTCGCCACTGTATCGATCGAACTGCTCGTCCGCGCCGCATTCTCGATTGCCAGAATCAGTTCCGATGCCGCGCACAGCGCGTCGTGCCGCTCCGCCATGAGCACTCCGCCAGCATGTCCACCCGAGCCTTCGATCGAAATGCGTGCACTCGCCGGCGCTGTAATTTTGGTGACGATGCCGAGCGGCACCCGCTCACGTTCGAGCACCGGCCCCTGCTCGATGTGCAACTCTAGAAACGCCTTGTAATATCCGCTGGGCAGTTGGACTTCTTCGAGTTTTCCGCTCAGTCCAGCCTTGCGGCGCACTTCATCGAGCGGTTCGGCATTGCTGTCGATCAGCTTTCTGGCGGCGTCCGCGGAAAGTGCCCCGGAGAGCAGTCGGCTGCCGAGGCATCCGATTCCAAAGCGTGTCGGCTCCTCCGACGTAAACAACAGCAGTTCGATGGAATTTTTCGGGTGGAATCCAGCGCGTTGCAACGCGCGTATAGCCTCAAGTCCTCCAAGAACTCCCACGACGCCATCGTACTTCCCCGCATTGGGGATCGCGTCCAGGTGCGAACCTGTGCCGACAGCCGGTGCTGCAGGATCGGAACCTTGCCAACGCGCGAAGGTATTTCCTACTGCATCCTGGCGCACCGCAAGCCCTGCAGCTCTGCAGTGATCTATTAGCCAGGCTCGGGCCCGCATATCCGCCGGCGTGAAAACGATTCGCGTCACTACGGGTGGTGCTGCCTCCGAAATCAACGCTAGCGCTTCAATTTCGGACAGCAGGCGCGCGGAATCGACTTCCAGGTTCATCGTTGTCCTTCCTACTGCCGGTTCCAGTCTTTTTGGATCAGATGTTTGGCAAGTACTCTCCCGATCGCACCGAAACCATTGCGGACACTATGGCGCCATCCAGATAAAGACGCCCGCCGTTTTCTGGTGCTTCAAGTGTGCCGCAATCAAGATCCCTATCAACACCACAGCACGCGTACGGGAGGTAAATCGCTCGCTCGAGTTCATCTTACCCCACGAGCGTCTGCACGCAGAGACGTAGCTTACTAGGTTTCTAAACACGGGCGCTTGCTGCGAGTCCAACCTCCTGGAAGCAGCCAGAGCCTGCGCTGCGTGCCGATCGCGGTAGCCAATCCCAGGTCACGGGCTCGTTCAGGTCACGAATCAACCGGCAGGTCGCGTCGCAGGAATGCGATTCCCTTCGCTTCCGGGCCAAACTTGATTACCAGAAGCAGCACTGTCAGCACCACCGCCATCGAGAAGCCCATAGACCGCGAGTACGTGAAGTGTTCTCCGGCGCGCGCTTCGATATAAGAAATGCTGGAAGCACACAGCACCCCCATCTGGTAGACAAAGCCGGGCAGGAACCCTCGCAATTGCGGGGGTGACAGTTCGTTGATATGAGCGGGTATGACGCCCCAAGCACCGGACACCATAAAGCCCATCAGAAAAGCTCCCAGCATGATTGTGGGGACGGTGGGCATCAGGATCCAAAGCGGGATCAGCAAAAGGCCCAAACCCACCAGTGTCATCATGGTGCGCCGCCGCCCCATGCGCTCGGAGAAGTGCCCGCCGCTCAGCGCCCCCGACAGATTGCCCAGGGTGGCAATCATGGTGATCACGGCCACCGTATGCGGCAGGAAATGTCTTTGCCGCGTCAGGTAGGTTGGGAACATGTCCTGGGTCCCGTGCGACATGGAATTCATGAACATCATGAGCAGCACCATGTACAGGAACCGTTGCCAATTCTGGACGATCGCCCGGCCATATGTTCCCCAATCGGTGCGGTTCTGGCGCCACGCCTCCGATTCTTTGACCTTGCTGCGTATGAATAGTGCGAGGATCGCCGGCAAGCCGCCGATAAAGAACATCGGACGCCAGCCCCAATGCGGAAAGACCGTGTAGTAGGCCAATGCCGCCAGTAAGTAACCGAACGTGTAGCCTCCCTGCAAAAGACCGGACAGGATGCCCCGCAGCCGAGGGGGCACCGATTCCAGGGTTAGCGAGGCGCCCACACCCCATTCCCCGCCCATACCGATCCCATACAGCAGGCGCAGGACAAAAAACATCCGGTACGTGGGCGCCAGTCCCGACAGGAATGAGAGGAGAGAGTAAAAGATCACATTCAACATCAAGGGGATACGGCGTCCCAAACGATCGGCCATGACGCCAAAAATGATCGCGCCCACCGGCCGGGTCATCAGACTCGCCATCAGCGTGAGCGCAATGGCGGGAACGGAAGTGTGGAACTCTTTGGCGACGGCGGGAACTACCATGACGAGAATGAAAAAATCGAATGCATCCAGACTCCAGCCAAGGAACCCTGCCAGCACAGCATTCCTCTCGTCTGCCCGAGTCGGTTTCGCCAGTGCCATGGAGGCCATAACCTCTCCTTGTTGCTATAGGTTGTCCTTCGTTCGCCTACGCCCGGGAAGCAGGCGTAAGACTCGGTGGCTTGGCCCGCTTCATCAGACGCGATACGGTCCCGCATCGACGATGGCTTGGATCACCGTCAGTCTGCGGTTGCTCCAAGCCGAAGCTATTGCCGTTTCCACCTCGGAAGCGGTTTCGCAGACCTTGCCGTCCGCGCCAAATGCTTCCGCCACCTTTGCGATGTCTGGATTCGCAAAGTCCACGGCGTGGTGGGGCAATCCGCGACGTTCCTGCGACATGGCGATCAGCGAGAGGGCGCCGTCGCACAAGACCACCACGATCAGCGGCAATTTTAGACGCCGGGCGGTTTCCAGTTCCGCCATATACATGGCGAATCCTCCATCGCCCAGGAAGGCCACTACCGGTTTGTCCGGCCATGCCAGTTGGGCCGCCATTGCGGCTGGGAACCCGTATCCCATCGCTGACAAACCGTTAGACATAAAGAAAGACCTGGGCGCGTAAGTTGTCCACAACTGGCCCACCAGGAACTTGTGGGCGCCGACGTCGCAGGTAGCCACGGTCTCCTTGGGCAGTATCTTCCTTGCCGCCGCGACAACCTGGTGAGACGCCATCCCGCTTCCGGCGCGGGTGATGAGTTCCAACAAGTCCCGGCGGTGACTACTGATCTCCTGCGCCGTCCACGCGCGACGGGATGGCAACTCCTCGGCGAGCGCAGAGAGTGCTATTGCAGGATGACCGACCAGCTCTACTTCCGCTGGATAAAACTCGTCGCGGTTGGGCAACGCGTCAACGTGGACGACCGGGGCCTGAAAATTCCAGGGCTTGTCGAACTCCACGACGTCCAGCCCGCACGCGACGATGAGATCCGCTCGCCCCCCCATTTCAAGGACAAGCTTGTCTCCCAGCATTTCAAAAACGCCGGCAAAGAGCGGATGGTCCTCCGGGATCACGCCCTTGGCTTTGGGCATTACGATGACCGGTGCCCCCAGCTTTTCCGCCAAACCGACCAGGCCGTCGCCTGCATTGGCACGGAGAACCCCCAGTCCGGCAAAAATGATCGGGCGCCCAGCGGCAGCAATCATTCCCTTGGCTTTGGACAGCGATTCCTTGCAGGGCGCGCCCATACCGAGGTAGGTGCGAACGGGAGAAGTCGTCGGAAATTTTCCGCCCGCTTCCGCCTTGGCCAGATCACTGGAGAGAGTGAGATGGACAGGACCGGACCGTTCACTGGTGGCGATCCGGATTGCCTTATGCAGAGTCTCCGCTGCTGAGCCCGGATGTACCGACGCACTCCATTTGGTGACGGGCCTGTAGAAAGCCACGGAGTCCAGCACCTGGTGGGTGGCCACGTTATACTGGGGTGTCGCGATCTGTCCGGTGATTGCGATTACCGGATCGCGGTCCATCCACGCATTGGTGACGCCGGTGGCCATGTTGGTGGCGCCGGGGCCGATGGTCGCGACACAGACTCCCGGAATACCCAGGATTTCGCCGGTCACGCCGGCGGCAAATGCGGCCGTGTTCTCATGCTTGGTCAATAGGAAGGGAATGTCCGCCTGTTTGAGCGCGTTTATGAACTCGACCACCTCGCCGCCCGGAAGGCCGAAAGCGTAAGGCGTCCCCACTCGCCGTAGGACTTCGGCCATCGCCTGTACCACGGTGGTCGTCTTGGTTTTTGCTACCGTGCCCATTCCGGATGCCTCCCGCTAGCAGGGTTCCGCTTGAAAAAAGCGCGCCAGAGACCAGGACTCCGGCGCGCTGACTCTTTAGCCCAATGGCCCCGCCCGTTTTCAGCTCTGCTTCAGCGCCTGCAGGACGCGAGCCGGAGTCATGGGGAGCTGGAACAGCCTGGCCCCGGTCGCGTCATAGACCGCGTTGGCAATGGCCGCTCCCAGAGTGATGATCGGCGGCTCGGCGATTCCATCCGGGGCCAATTCCGGATTGTCGACCAACACCACCTCCATCTTCGGCATGGTGGAGAAGCGCGGAATTTCGTAGGAGTCGAAATTCCGGGCCAGGACCTCACCATTGCTGAAACGTACCTCCTCGCTGAGCGCATAGCCAATGCCCATGCTGATACAGCCCTCGACCTGCTGGCGGGTGCCTTCCGGATTGACGATGATGCCCGCGTCCACGGCGGTGACGACGCGCTCGACTTGCACCCTCCCGGTGCTCTTATCGGCCGCCACCTGCACCGCGGTCGCGACATACGTTTTATACGTGTTGCCACAAGCGACGCCCACGCCCTGGCCACTCGGCGCCCGCGCTGCTTTCCAGCCGAACTGCTTGGTCGCCGCCTCGAGCACGCGCCGCATGCGTTTGTCGGTGAGATGCCGCAGGCGGAACTCGACAGGGTCGGCGCCCGCCTTGCCGGCCAGCACATCCATGTGCGATTCGCGAGCGAAAGTGTTGGTAATGGCACACGGCATACGCCACGGCCCGACGAAGAACGGGTGCAGCCCGCCCGCCGTGTCCTGCTTCCGCCATGCGGTCTCCGCCGCCGGCACCGCCACCGTCCTTTGGTTCGGGATGTCATAGAAGGTGACGGAACCCCAGTCCCCGGCGGCGTACACGGTGTAGTCCCATAAGACAATCCGGCCGTCGCCGTTCATCGCCGAGCGGATCTTCACCACCGCCGCCGGACGGAACCTCTCGTAGAAAAGGTCCTCGTCACGACGCCAGACGAGTTGCACGGGTTTGCCGACGATCTTTGCCAGGCGCGCCGCTTCGACCCCGTTCTGTGGGTTGGTCTTTCCGCCGAAAGCGCCGCCGACATAGGGAACGATCACGCGCACGTTCTGTTTGGAGAAGCCCAGAGCCTGCGCGACCCGGTCCCGCAGGATGAATGGTATCTGGGTGGCCGCCCATAGGGTCGCCTTGCCGCCCTCGATCATGGCCAGGGCGGAGTGGGTTTCTATGGCGGCGTGCGCGCCGTAGCTATGAAGATAAGTATGCTCGAGCGCATCGGCAATCTCAGCTACGGTTCCGCTCTCGGCCATCACCTTCGGGGGCTGGGCATTCTTGAGCAGGTGGTCGAAGATCGACTTGTCGTCCAGACCGGTCTGGGGATGCTCGAACTCTGCCTTGATGAGCGCGAGTGCCTTGTCGGCCAAATCAGGCCGGTCGTGGACCACGGCGATCAAGTCGCCGTCCCTCACCACCTGGGCGCCAGACATCTTCTCCACGGCGCTGGTGTCGACGTTCTTCAGCTTCGCGCCGTGGGCCGGTGGCCTGAGAATCCGGGCGTACACCATTCCCGGGACGGTGATATCGCCAGCGTACTTGGCCTTCCCGATTACCTTTTCCATGGCGTCCTTGCGCTGGGGCGACTTACCAATCACCTTGAACGCTGCTACGGACTTCAAGGGCACCTTGCCCAGGTGGCGCTCGATGCGCTTGCCTTGGACGAGCTCCGCATAGGTGACGCGCTTGCCCTGCGCCGGATCGGTGATGACGCCTTCGCTCACCTGCAGCCGTTCGGCGGGAGCATTGAACTGCTCCGCCGCCATCTGCAGCAGGACGGCTCTGGCCTCGGCCGTGGCTCCACGCAGGATCGGGCCCAGTACTCTCATGGACTGGGAGCCAAACGTGCCCACGTCCCAGGGGCACACGTCGGTGTCGACCATCACCATATCGATGGATTCGAAGGGAACATCCAGCTCTTCGGCCACCAGTTGCGCCAGCGCCGTCTTCGAACCTTGTCCCAGCTCTACCCTGCCGACGAAACAGGTGACGCGGCCGTCAGGTCGGATTTGAAGGAAAGCATTGAAATCGGTCGGGGTTGAGGGCGGCGACTCACTGTAGGGTTGCTGAAACGCGCCCAATGGGCCAGCCCCGAAGAAGACCACCAGGCCCGTGCCCCCGAGCTTGAGGAAGTCGCGGCGGCTAAGAGCGTTCTCTTCCGCCACATTCATCGCACTTGGTTTCATGCCGCCCTCCCTTTCATCGCTAACGCCGCTTCCTGGATGGCCGCGACGATGCGATTGTGACTGCCGCAACGACACAGGTTGTCATCCATATGGCGAATGATTTCTGCACGCGTCGGCCGCCGGTTCTTCAGCAGAAGAGCATAGGCCTTCATGATCATCCCGGAGGTGCAGTAGCCGCACTGCAGGGCGTTGTGATTGACGAACGCCTCCTGGAGGGGGTGCAGCTTCCCGTTCTTGCTCAGGCCCTCGATCGTCAGCAAGTGTTTGCCGGCGATGTCCTTGACCGGGACCGTGCAGGACATGACAGCTTCCTGGTTCACGATGACGGTGCAAGCGCCGCACAGCGCGGCGCCGCAGCCGAACTTGGCGCCGGTGAGGCCGAGATCGGAGCGCAGCACCCACAGCAGCATGCGCTCATCATCGACCGTCACCCGCGTCGGCTTGCCATTGAGGGTGAATGAGATTGCTCGTTCCATGGAAGAATCCTTTGACTCGTGGGCGCAATCAGCGCCAGAAAATTGCCAACGTTCGGTGCGCCGAGAGGCGCACAATTCGCGCACACTATCCGCTCGGTGCAATAGTGTGCCCGTGCCTAGCCTGGTTTGCTGTGATTCTCGGCACACACTTTCGTGACTAGGCTCAGCCTCGGAGGCAGCCGTACCGATACTGCCCGATCAGGTTTGGTAAGGCGGGTGGGTCAAGCCCGGCCAGTTGGGCCTATGAGCACCCAGGATGGGAACCTCTAAAACAGGTGGAGCTGCGACGCCCCCTAACGTCCCCAGGGTACTGTCTTAAACATTGTGTTGCTGCCCTGAATCTTGGCCTTCGGATTGTGCTCCCGGCCACGGGGCACGTTCCGCCATCCTCCTGCGACAGGTTTGAATTGTCGCTTTCCACGAAGCAACCGCACGCTGGGCTTTCCGCAATCCTTCTTCGGCATCGCGGAGAGCCCCCTCCCAGTTTGTCACGTACATTGTCACATTTGTCTTGACTTTCTTCGTAACGGGCATATAATCCCCCTAAATTGCATGACTACTGACACTTACAAGAACGCGCTGAAACAGGCGAAAGCTGACCTCGCCGAACAGGTTGAAATATTGGGGAAGGCCCAAGAGGCGGCAGAAAAAGCCGAGAAGGCTATCGTGGAACTCAGACAGACGATTGCGGCTTTGCAGCGCCTGTGCGGTGAACCTGAGTTTGTTGAAGAAGATGCGCTCGGTCTGACCGAAGCAATTCGCATGGCCTTCAGGACCGAACTCGAAGGTGGAATGTATGGAATCGGCGGCGGCATGTCTGCTCAAGATGTACGAACGAAGATGGAGAGTATGGGCTACGGCGGGCGTTGGGGTAATTTGCTCGCCTCCATTCACACTGTGATTAAGCGGCTTCACGAAAAAGGGGAATTGGAAGCCACAGGTAACGTCAACGGCAGGGATACGTACAGGTGGAAGGACAACAAGGGACCGCGTGCCCGTTTCAGCAAGGCTCCGCCCCCTCCTACAGAGGTTGGAAGGCGATGAGTTTGCAGCTAAATGCGAAACGCTCTGCGCCTGTAACGCAGAGCGTCTCAGAAGGGAGGAAACGCAGTGAAGATCGTGATTGTGATTCGCTTCACTGCTGGTCAACCTACGGTGGAAGTAACCGTTATTCCACCGTAAACCCTTAACAAGCGCCCCGGCTTCCGCGCTAACGGAGGTCGGGGCTAATCCAAAGCGCGAGGTAAGCCGCACTCCAGACCCAAAGAGATTGTGACGGCTTTCTCCGCAGAAATCAAGCGGAGAAAGCCCATGACCTGCATCAGATGCCAGCACCAAACCTGCAAGCGGTTCGGATACTTCGGTAAGCGCCGGATTCAACGCTGGCGCTGCACTGCCTGTAAATCCACTTTCTGCGAACCTCATGCGAGGCTGACGCGCGACACGATGCTTTCCCAGCCCGATACCGCATCGCGGGCGATTCAATGCCTTTTGGAAGGCTGCTCGATTCGCAGCACCGAACGGCTTACGGGCCTCAACCGGAACACGATCATGCGGCTCCTCGTTGTCGCCGGAGAGCGCTGCGAAACCCTCTTGGAAAACACTGAGTCGGCCTTCGCGTCCGTGATGCGCAATGCGATGAGATGTGGGGCTACGTCGGCATGAAGGAAAAGATGAAAGGCCCCGAGCAACAGCACATCGACACGCTCGGAGACGCTTACACCTACGTTGCAATTGAGCGCAACAGCAAGCTCATCCTGGCGTGGCACTTGGGCAGGCGCACTCGGCAGGACACGTTCAATTTCATCCTGAAACTGCGCCGCGCCACGGCGGGCAAATTTCAGCTTACGACAGACGGCTGGACGGCCTACCCGGATGCGGTGGAGCGAATCTTCGGAATCGACATTCACTTCGCACAACTGATTAAGGTTTACGCGGCTGTGCGCGAGGGAGAGCAGCGGTACTCGCCCGCTGAGGTGGTGGACGTGGAGGTGGTCCCAAGAGTCGGAATGCCGGACTACGAGCGCATCTGCACGTCGCACATTGAACGGCAGAATCTCACCATGCGGATGCAGATTCGCAGGCTGACTAGGCTCACGAACGCCTACTCTAAAAAGTGGGAGAATCTGCGGGCCGCTATCGCCCTGCACTTCGCGTATTACAACTTCGTCCGCGTTCATTCGAGTCTCAGAGTGACGCCCGCTATGGAAGCCGGCCTGACGGATCACGTTTGGTCGATTGCCGAACTGCTTGCGGCGGCATAGAATCGCCGTCCTGAGAGGTTAGAGATGGCCCCCAGACTTCTTGATTTTGTGAGGTGCAAATGCGGCCATCCCACTCCGCTCCGGCCCTCCACGCTTGCTCCAGAAGAAACAGATCCAAGATGGAAAGAAACGGATGACGAGCCTGTAGCTGTTGCATGTATTCAATGCAAGCGCGTCTATAGTGCTGCGGGCCTGCCAGTGGAGTCCATCCTGACAGAATACGGGGTCTCCCCTTATGACCCCGAAGCTCCCATGCGCGTATTTCGAGTGTTCCTTGAATGCGATGAAATAGGCTGCAACTCTCCGTTACGAGTAATCGCAGTACGGAAGTCCGATACCACCGTCGAAGCCTTAGAAAAAGAGAAGAGAACCACTTGGACTTGGAGGGAGTTGAAATGCCCGTCGGATCATCCGATTTCCTGGCCCCAGTGGCACGATGGCGAGGGCTAGTCACCGGGCACCCCCGGCAACGCGGTATTTAAGACAGAGCCCGTCCCCAGTCTCCCTTCCGGAATTTTGGGATGGGTGTACAATGCTGGCCATTTTGGAAATCAAGGAAGGCTGGGTCACTCGCTGGACGCTTGTGGCAGAAGGGCTAAGCGCACGGTATGCCTAAAGAAAAATCGTATCGAGACCTGACGAAGGAATTATTCGACTTTAAGCAAATTTTCGAAAAGCGGGAGCCGCTCCAAGGCATAAGGGTTTTGGAAGTATGCTACGTAGTCCTTGGCCCGGCTGCGTGCGATTACTTGGCGGAATTCGGGGCTGAAGTGATCAAGTTTGAGGGACAACGGGGAGATCAGATGCGGTTTGTGACTCCCTACGCATATTTCTGGAAGAACATGTCCCCAGGCCTGGAAATAGAAAACCACAACAAATACTGGGTGGGGATGCATCTTGGCAACCCGCGGGCCAAGGAGCTTTTTCTGGACCTCGTAAAACGATCCGATGTGGTCGTGGACAATCTCACGCCGGGCAAAATGGCACAATGGGGGCTGAGCTACAAAGAACTTAGAGAGAGCAATGCGAAGATTATACAACTGCATGTTTCGGGCTATGGAAGCTGGGGGCCCTGGACGGGTCGAACCTCCTACGATGCGGTGGCGCAGAGCATGGGAGGCCTTTCGTCCATTACCGGCTTTGAAGAGCGGGGACCGATCAAGTCCGGCGTATGGATTGCGGACTGGATCACCGGGCTGATGTGCGCCGTCAGTATCGTGGCGGCGCTGAATCACAGAGCCAGAACGGGGGAGGGGCAGTTCATCGACTACATGCAGGTGGAGAACGTCATCAGGTTCCTCGACTGGACCTGGCTCTACAGCTTCAAGACCGGCGAAAACAGAAAAAGGTCGGGAAACAGGGACCTCGCGATATGCCCCTCGGACGTTTTCCAGTGTAGCGACGGATGGGTGGCCCTTGCAGCTTTTGGTAACGAGGAATTCAAGGGATTGTGCAAAGCCATGGGTCAAGCGGATCTCTACGAACAATATCCTGATCCTACCCACCGACTGAAAGATGAAAACGCAAGAGAAATTCTCGACCGGATCACGCAGTGGACCAACACAAAACATGTGAAAGAGGTAGAAGAACTCGGAGACAAGTACGGTTTTGCAGCGTCACGGGTTCTATCCGCCAAGGACGCGTATCACAGCCGACACCTGAGGGAGCGAGGCGCGATCCAAGAATACGACGACCCTCTGTATGGTCCGATGGTACAACAGTGCTACCCGCCGAGATTAAGCGAGACACCGGGACGACTGAAATGGAGCAGCCGGCCCCTGGGGTTCGACAATGGCTATGTCTTCACGAAGATCCTTGGCTTGCCGCCCGAGGAGGTGAAGAAGCTGGAAGACGAGAAAGTCATTTTCAGGTGGAATCCGCAGATCCCGTCTCAGTGTCCTCCGGCGGAGTGGGATGGTGTGAGCGGCGTCAAGCTGCCGTTGGTTTTGAAGAGGGAACAAAATGGATGACAAAACAATGGTTGGTATGGCCAAGGACGCAGAGTATGCAAGATGGGCATATCGGGAAATACGTCCGGAAGACGTGTTGAAAAAAACCGAAGCTCTTGCCCATATTCGGGTGCTTGATTGCAGTTACGGCAGCTTTGCCGGCCTCTTTGCTTCCTCGATCCTGGCGGAGATGGGTGCGGAGGTGATCCGCATCGAGCCTCCCGGAGGAGATCTTGCCCGTAAGATGTCCCCTTACGGAATCATGATCAAGGATTCCGGTCTCGCCTACTTAAGCGAGGCTCGGAACAAATTCCACATTACTCTCGACCTGAGCAAGGAAGAGGGGATAAAGCTGCTTTCCAAGTTTTCAGCCAAGGCAGACGTGCTCATCGAGACGTTCAAACCCGGTCACCTGGATGGCCTGGGCATAGGCTATAGACACCTGAGCAAGAAGAATGCCGGCTTAATTTTCTGCGCCATCCACAGTTATGGCCAGCATGGAGAAGATGCTGAGAAGCATGGCAATCAGCCAGCGTACGACATCATCGATCAAGCCCGGGGTGTCATCATGTCCATCACCGGAGAGCCGGACCTGGATCCGGAACTACCCCGCGAGTATAAGAGGCCATTGAAGCATGGCAGTTGGATGGGCTGGTATGCGGGCGGTGCTTGGGCTGCCTTCGGAATCCTGCTGGCCCTGTTCGACCGGATAAGGACCGGCAAGGGGCAGTTCATCGACTGTGCGCCCCCGGAGGGGCTGCTCGCCATATCCAATTACGTCATGCAGTATTTTCACATGTCGGGGGAGCAGATGCCCAGGGCCGGGAATTACGACTATGCTGTCTTTCCTTATACTTACGTGAAGTGCAAGGATGGCTATACGTTCATTTCCGGCTTCACCGACCCTAACTGGACGGCGCTGTGCGAGATCATGAACCGGCCTGACCTGAGGGCACAATTTCCTACCATCAAGGAACGGCTGGATCCTCACAATCAGCCAACGATCCAGCACGAGATTGAGAAATTCACAACCGAATACACCTCTGATGAGATCCTCGAAATGGTTCAGGAGTACGGTAAGAGGGTGGACAAAAAAGGCACAGTAGTCACGGGGAGACTTGAGACTCCGAATGAGGTTTTGGGACGAGAACACTGGAAGGAGAGGAAAACCTTCGTCCGCTGCAATGACCCGTATTACGGCGAACTGCTGGTTGCGAACTCCACATTCAAGGGCATGTCGAGAACGCCCGGCAGGGTAAAGTGGGTATGCCGGCCGATCGGCGCGGACAATGAGTTCATCTATCAGAACTACCTGGGAATTGGGGGCCGGCGGTTGAAACAATTAAGCGATGAAGGTGTGATCTGAGCCAGTTACTGGCCTGCAACTCTGTGCCGCAAGCAATCGGCGCTGCATGCTTCCTCGATGGCCCCTTGCGCGTCCGCAAGGTAATGAATTCCATGCCGATGCTCTCCCGGAAGGCCGTAGCGAACCTCCTCTCCCCGGGCCGTGACCTGGCGCCGACGGGAAGACCTGCGAAACCGGTTCCGAGGTGGTGGAGCCAATAACTTTTGCTTGGACCACGCAAAGACTCACTGTCGTTCAAGCTATCGCCTTCGCGTCCCCGAGTCTTTGCAGACCGCCAAGGCGGACGGCTCCTGGCGGAGCTAGCGCGCGTGTCCTTAGTGCAGCTTCTCAATCTGTTGCTGCACCTGGCTGCGAAATTCGAGCGGATGCGCGACTTTGTGAAATGGTTCGGGCGTCCCGCCCGTCCCGATCACCACAATCGTTCCATAACCCAGCATCCTTCCGAAAGCCGTCTCGCTCACTTCGATGCTCTCCACTTTGTTTAGCAGCATTTCGATCGTCTTCCGGCTGACCAGGCCCGTCTTGATCACCACACGTCGGTTCGTCACCGCCATTTCCGTCGCGTTCCGCCGCACCATGCCCAACAGAATCGTCACGACGCCGCAAACGAGCAACGCAACACCCCCGCCTTCCATGATGTGCAAAGTCTTGCTCTCAATTCCGGTCTGGCTGAGTGCGTAATAAAGCAGAAGCACTCCGGGCAGACCGAGCAGCAAGCATCCCAAGACAATGTGCCACAGCATCACGATCCAATGGAGCCGGGTCTGGTAAGTCACCGTTTCACCGGGAACCAAGTTCGATTCTACGTAGCTCATCTGTCTTTCCCCCGATCGCTCAGCCTGCTTCACCACTCCGGTCTGAAACTGATTACTTATTGAGTGAAGAAATCCAAACGGTCCGCGGCTCGGACGCCGCGGACCGCGCCTCAAGTGTGAGTCCCGTCTTCCCCGCCATTCCCAAGAGGGTGCGATTTGCCGGGAACGCCGGCTTAGGCGCGACTGGCAGCCCAGCATGAGGGCTGCAGGCCCATTCTCTGCCTCGTGGACCAGGTGCTGGAGCTCGATCCAGTGGTCGAGGCTGTGCTCGTAGCCCGAATCATAGGAGGCAGGTAGCGGTCCGCCACCGCTCCGGCTCTGACCGGCGATTCACTTCGGCTTTCGTCGTTCAAGGCTACCCCCTAGCCGAATGCCTGTTAACGTCTCCCACCGCTTCGGATTTTCCGGTTCAAATCTCTGTGCCTCCGTGGCTATTTCGCGGTCACCAGGTTATGGGTGATGGCGTGTACGGAGAGCGTGACGCGGCTCTGCACCCCAACTTTGCGCATCAGCTTGGCGACGTGGGCTTTGACCGTGCGCTCCTCGATGCCCAGCACC
>Ga0181538_10003805_pt1 | contig 14526 bp, 12 predicted proteins | sample PEATcosm2014_Bin_40_FD_119773 | JGI IMG/M metagenome (GOLD analysis project Ga0181538, IMG submission 119773) | Peatland microbial communities from MTU Mesocosm Facility, Houghton, MI, USA - PEATcosm2014_Bin23_30_metaG | ecosystem: Environmental > Terrestrial > Soil > Wetlands > Peat | place...
CGGCCGCCAAACCCTGGTTCGAGCGCTCGCTCAAACTGGAACCGGAAAATCCCATCGCCCGCAATTACCTGCAAATCGTCAATAACAGGATGCAGGAGGCGGCTACGAACGAAATGAGCGCCAGACTCAATTTCCCGTCCCAATAACTGGGGTTTGGCCCGGAATATGCGGCACGAAAGACGCAATAAAGACAGACTTGGCGCCCGGTTGAGGGGGCCAAAAAAATCGTAAAATATTCCGTTGACAAACCACCCGGTGACTCTAAAATTGCACAGAGATTAATGCAGTCCGTTGTCCAGGAGCAAATTATGAAAGAAACTCGAAGCTTAATTAACAACTTGCTGGTGTGCGGAGTGGTGTTCGCGATGGTCTCAACACTCGCGGCCCAGCCGGTCAGCCAAGGCACCGCGAAAGTTGTCCGTCTCAAAGGCGATGCCCGCTATAAGATGGGGGGCAATGACTGGCAACCGCTCAAGGTCGGCGATGTTGTCAAACCCGGCACTATCATTCAAACGGCCGCAAAGGCCTACGTCGATTTCGCCATGGGAGCAGGCGCAGCATCAGTGCCCCTTCCGATGTCTAGTCCGGCGCCCGGTTACCAGCGCCCGAGCGCAGGATTCTCCTACCAGCCCAGCGGCGAGCAGAACATGGTTCGGATGTGGGAGAACACGCTTCTAAGCATCGACAAGCTGACCATCACGCAAACCGGGGCGGATGAGGTGTCGGAAACGCAACTGGATTTGAAAGCGGGCCATATCTTCGGCATGGTGAAGAAGATGTCTGCCGCCTCGAAGTATGAGATAAAGATCCCGAATGGCGTCGCCGGTATCCGCGGGAGCGCTTATGACATGACCGCCGATGGCGTGATCAAGATGCAGTCAGGTTCCGCTGTGTTCGCCTATTCCGGCCCCAACGGCATTCTGACGCAAGTCATCATGGGCGGGCAAATGTTTGACGCCCGCACCGGAACGCTCACGCAGTTGCCGGACTCCGATAAGTCGGACTTGGACAACCTTGTCACCGTCCTGCCCGTGGGGTTCACCACCGGGCCCACGTGGATCGATCCTGACAGGGCGTTTGTCCTTCTCATTTCGCCTCACTAGATGCAGGATGGGGCCGGCTGAGAGCCGGTCCACTGACTTTTCAAAACCAGAGCAGCCTTGTGTTGCTCTGGTTTTTTTGTTTATACTCCGTGCCAGTGAAGCGGCCGCTCATCAAGCGCGTTCCTGTTCTGATTGCCGTTGGCGCCATCATGCTGATCGGCCTTTTGCGGTGGGTAAAGGTAGGCTTCCTCGAGAGCCTGGAGCGGATGACCTATGACATGCGTGTCCGCCAAGCGCTCCGCTTTCCGCCAGCTATTGCGACGAACCTCGGCTTCGTGTTCATCGACGATGCCAGCATTGCCTTCGTGCGGACCAACCAGTCGCTCGGCTGGCAAGCTGGCCTGTATTGGCCCCGCCACGTTTACGGCAGGGTGGTCGAGGAACTGGCTGCGCAAGGCGCGCGCGCGGTCGCGCTGGATGTGATTTTTGGTGAACTGCGCCCGTTCGACAACCCGGTGAAGATGGGTGACCAGAGCTGGAAGGAATCTGACGAATTCTTCGCGCTCCAGATGCGGCGGGCGGGCAACGTCATCCTGGCAGTGCCACCGGACCTGACTCCGCCGTTGTGGTTTCGGACCAACGCGTATGCGTTGGGGGACATCGCAGTGCATTCGGACCATCCAGAGGGGGTTTTGCGACGCGCACAAGCGTTCCGGCTTATCCGCAAGTGGCACTTCGCTTTTCGGCAGGTGGCAGCGGACCCGGAGTTCGGGGTGGACTTGGATCAGGCGCGCGTGGAAGCCGGGCAGGTAATTTTGCCTCGCAGCGGAGGCGATGACATCAAAGTGCCGCTCGACCGTGAGGGCAATTTTGATTTGGCGGCGTTTGGCGGTGAGAACCTGCCGCCCGGCGTGGCGCGGAAAGCGAAGCCTTTCACGGAGGAGCGCCTGTGGCACATGGGGGTAGTTTTGGCCGCCCGGGAATTGCAGCTCAATCTGGCCAAAGCGGAGGTTGATCTCAAACAGGGAGAAATCACCTTGCGCGGCGACCACGGCGTGGAGCGGGTCATCCCGGTTGATTCTAATGGCTTCTTCTACATTGACTGGTGTTTGCCCCCGAACCATCCGGCATTGACGCAGGAAGCAATTCAAGGGCTCTTGTGGCAGGAGCACGTGCGAGTGGCCGGGCTGACGAATGAACTGAAGAACCGCTGGGCCGGCAAGCTGGTCGTGGTCGGCTCAAGCGCAACGGGCAACGACTTGACCGACCGCGGGGCCACACCTCTGAGGCCTGACACGTTGCTGGCTAGCCAGCACTGGAACGTGGCCAATTCGATCATCACCGGGCGGTTTGTCCGTCGGGCCCCACTGGCGACCGAGCTGGCGCTGGTTGCCTTTCTGGGGATCGCAGCGGCGTTCGCGAACTGGAAATCGCGCGTCTTGGTCGCCTCCGGGCTGGTCGCCCTGCTGACCGTGGCCTACTTAGTGGTAGGCTTCGTCCTTTTCGCGCAGACACGTTACTGGCTTCCGCTGGTCTTGCCCGTGACGGGCGCGCTGCTCACCCATGGCGGTCTGGTCACCTGGCGTGTGGTTTTTGAGCAGGCCGAGCGGCGGCGAGTAAAGTCTATTTTCTCCAGGATCGTCTCGCCCAAAGTTGTGAATGAACTGCTGGCCGCTGAGAAGCTTTCGCTGGGTGGGGCGCGGCGTGAGATTACCGTGTTCTTTGCGGATGTCCGCGGGTTTACGGAATTGACCGATACTATCCAGGAGCGTGTTGATGAATTCGTCCGTAGCCATGCACTAACCGGGGAGGCGGCTGAGGCCTGTTTTGACGAGCAGGCGAAAGAGACCCTCAACACGATCAACCTTTATCTGGGAGCGGTCGCAGACACGGTGATAGAACAGGACGGCACGCTCGATAAATTCATTGGGGACTGCGTCATGGCGTTTTGGGGCGCACCGACGCCAAATTCGAGCCACGCGGTGGCCTGCGTGCGCGCAGCGATAGAGGCGCAGCGCGCAGTCTATGAATTGAACCGGCAGCGCTCTACGGAAAATAGGAAGCGAGAGCTTGAGAACCTGGCCCGTGTCTCCGCCGGCCTGCCGCCAAAACCCATGTTGCCGATTCTGCTTTTGGGCAGCGGCATCAATACAGGGATGGCGACGGTCGGCTTGATGGGCTCCGCCGCCGAGATGCAGAATTATACCGTCTTTGGCCGCGAAGTGAACCTTGCCAGCCGCTTGGAGAGCGCTTCGGGCCGGGGCCGCATTTTCATCGGCCAGGCGACGTACGAGCACGTGCGGCGCGACGATCCCGCTTTGGCCGCTACGTGCGTGGAATTGCCCCCGCGCGAACTCAAGGGTTTCCGCTCCGCCGTGAAGGCCTACGAAGTCCCGTGGCGCTCTCCTGGCTCGCCGCCTCTCGAGGAAGAGTTCAGCCTTGCGCCCCCTGCCGACACGACATCCGTCACCGGTTTCATTCAACGCGGAGGCGGCTGATCAGGCAGCTCCGAGCGCCGCGTTGACTCACGGGAAAACCTTACCCAAGCGGAAAGAGCTCGACGCGTATCTCGGCCGAATTTCCTGCTCGTAATCCGCGGCGATCGCGCTAAAGTAAGTTCCATGCGCACGGCGATTTATCCGGGAAGTTTCGATCCCATTACGAACGGACATTTGGACGTCCTCCACCGAGCGACTAAGTTATTCGATCGGGTGGTGGTGGCGGTGGCCAGGAGCGAGAGCAAACACCCGCTGTTCACTCTGGAGGAACGCGTGCAGATGGTTTCGCGGGCGACTCGGCATCTGCCGAACGTGGAAACAGATTCGTTCGAAGGACTGCTAGTGGCCTACGTCGAAAGGCGCTCCGCCCAGGCGGTGGTGCGTGGTTTGCGGGCAGTGTCCGACTTCGAATTTGAATTCCAGTTGGCCTTGATGAATCGTAAATTGAACGAACGAATCGAAACCATTTTTATGATGCCAAAGGACACTTACACCTTTCTCAGTTCGCGGATCGTCAAAGAAATGGCGCAATTGGGAGGCGACGTCAGCGCTTTTGTGCCGGCGCATGTACGGGCAGCCCTGGCTGGCAAGTTTAGCTTCAAGCCGGCTTAGTTGGGAGTTTTATGCCGCTGGTCGTAAATCTGCGCCACTTGGAAGCGCATAATATCCGTATGGAAGGCAAATTGCCTGCCAGGGAATTGGACATTAACACACTAGACACTGTCATCCAGGTTGCCCAGCCGCTGGAGTATGATTTGGAGGTGCAGAAACTGGAAGACGGTCTGCTCGTGCAAGGTCGCTTGCTTTTGAACCTTGAATGTGAATGCGTCCGCTGCCTTAAGCCCTTTCAACATCGCCTCGAACTCGACGGCTGGGCGTGCCATTTACCGTTGCAAGGCGAGGATTGCGCGGTTGCGGTCAACGATTGCGTGGACTTGACGCCTTATGTCCGGGAAGATATTCTCCTGGAGTTTCCGTGGCATCCGCTGTGTGACCCGGAATGCCGAGGATTGCAAAGAACGTCTATTGGCAAATCAAATGGCAGTAGCAGCACTGGCAAGACCGGCACGAATTTGTCAGTATGGACAAAATTGAATAAACTGAAACTTTAGCATTTAGAGAATTATGGGTGTTCCCAAGCGAAAGCCGTCACGAAGTCGTCAACGCATGCGTCGCGCGTATAACAGCGTGCTCGCCCTGCCTCAACTCAGCGAGTGTCCGCAGTGTGCGGCCCCGTACGTGCCCCACCGGGTTTGCCCCGCCTGCGGCTACTACAAGGGGCGCCAGATTATAACCGTGACCGCCGGAGCCTGACGGTCTCCCGGCGCAGCGCCAGGGTTAGCTCCGCCTGGGTCCCGATATGCGAATTGCAGTGGATGTCATGGGTGGCGACCACGGCTGCGGGGTGGTCATTGAGGGCGTCAAGCGGGCTCTGCAGACCGAACAGAGGATCACTGCCCTTTTCCTGGTCGGCAACCGAAGCGAGATACACGCCGCTTTGCCTCAACGCGGGTTTCGCGACCATCGCGTGCATGTCGTTCATGCCAGTGAAGTCTTGACCATGGCCGACAAACCCGCAGCAGCGCTGAGGAAGAAGAAGGACTGCTCTATAGCCCGGGCGGTCGAGTTAGCGCACGACGGTCGGGTTGATGCGGTGATTTCCCTCGGCAACACCGGCGGTATTTTCGCCGCCGCAACCTTCAAGTTGGGCCGGATTCCCGGTGTTGATCGGGGCTGTATCGCTACGGTCATTCCCACTCCGGATCATGAATTCGTACTGCTGGATTCCGGCGCCAATATCGAGTGTAAGCCTCTGCATCTGGCGCATTACGCCGTGATGGGCAGCATTTACTCTCGGGAGATCCTTGGTTACAGGAATCCCCGGGTCGGCATTCTGAGTATCGGCACGGAAGAAACCAAAGGTAATGAATTGACGCTTGAAGCGCTCAAACTCTGTAAGCTGCTGGACCTGAACTTCATCGGTAACGTGGAAGGCCATGATCTGTTTAGGAACCGCGTCGATGTGGTCGTCTGCGACGGGTTTGTTGGCAACATCGTTTTGAAGACGTGCGAGAGCCTTGCCCTGGCCATGTTCTCAATGCTGAAACGGGAATTGACTGCGAATCCCCGGCGCCAGCTTGGCGCCTTGCTGGCCCAAAACGCGTTCCGCACGATTAAACGCCGTATGGACCCCGATGGCTTTGGCGGGGCACCACTGCTGGGCTTCAATGGCACGGTGATGAAAGCCCACGGCTCCGCCCGCGAGCGAGCGATTGCCAACGCCATCCACGTCACCACGGAGAACATTCAGCACCGGGTTAACCAAATCATCGCCCAAGAAATTGCTCGGGCGAATGAGCGCCTGATCGCTGACGAGGCAGTCGCCGCAACTGTCCTGACACAGAACTAGCCTTGCCATGCCAGTTCTGCAATCAGCAGCCAACAGCTATGAGCCAGAAGCTTGGAGATCGCGGCGCCTAGCGCCTCCGCCTCTACGGCGCGCGCATCACGGCTCCCGCTTCCGGACCCGCAACCCAATCACACCAGTTTCAGAATGAGTCCCACGCCCAAATTCAAAAACCCGCGGGCAAAATACAACTTCCAAGGCCGAACCTGCTCCATTAGCGGTGTGGGCTCCCATGTCCCTGCCAGAATCCTCACCAATGCTGAATTAGAAAGAATAGTTGACACATCTGATGAGTGGATCACTACACGCACGGGCATTAAGGAACGCCGCCTCGCTGCAAAGAACGAATTCACCTCCGACCTCGCCGCGCAGGCTGCCCTCCGCGCCATGCATCGTGCCGGCGTTACGGCCGAACAGATCGAACTCATCATTGTGGCAACGATCACTCCGGACATGCCGTTCCCTTCGACTGCCTGTCTGGTGCAGCGAAAGATCGGCGCCCACCGCGCCGCCGCGTTCGACCTGGAAGCCGCTTGCTCGGGATTCATCTACGGACTTGAAATCGCGCAGCAGTTCATCATGTCCCGCACCTACGATACCGTCCTGGTTATCGGCGCGGAAAAGCTCTCTTCTATTATTGATTGGAAGGACCGCAACACCTGCGTGTTGTTTGGCGACGGCGCAGGCGCTGCGGTCTTGCAGAATCGCCCCAACTCGCATGGCTTGCTGACGGCGGTGATGGGCGCAAATGGCCGGAAAGCGGACCTGCTTTTCATGGCCGGCGGTGGCAGCCGTTGCCCGGCCACGGCGGAATCGGTCGCCTCGGGCATGCATTACCTGCGCATGGAAGGTAAGGAAACCTTCAAGAATGCGGTGCAGGCGATGCAGACCGCTGCGGAGGAGGCATTGCGCCGCTGTGAACTCGATATCTCCCGCATTAAATGCATCATCCCCCACCAGGCTAACCGTCGCATTATCGATGCCGTCATCGAACGCCTCGGCGCCAAACCCGAACAGCTCTTTGTCAATCTCCACAAATACGGAAACACCTCCGCCGCATCCGTGGCTATTGCCCTGGACGAGGCCGTCGCATCCGGGCGCGTTCTGCGCGGGGATTTGATCTTGATGGTGGTTTTTGGTGCGGGGCTGACCTGGGGCGCTGCGGTCATTGAATGGTAGCTGCTTATTCTGACATTTGGGGCGGCTAATTTGACGATTTTGCCAAGCATGCTATTCTGATGGTGCTGTATGAGCGCAAGAAAAATTGAAAGTACTGGGTCACTGCAACAAGTCACCCTCGAAGCGCGGCAGACCCGCTTGTCCCTCTCTCCTAACTCGGTGATCATTCACAAGAATGGCATGGAATTTCGTAGCGCCACGCCTTTCTCGGAGTGGACCGAAATGACGATGACGCTGCAGTCGCCTGGCGACGGCGGCAGGGTGAGCTGTACGGGGGTCGTCATTTCCTGCACCGGCAACAAGCACGCCGGCTATCACGTTTCGATGGTCTTCACCGGCCTCTCAAAGCAGGCCCAGGCCCGCCTGACCACGATGGCTTTCGCCCCGCTCGGGTAGTTCCGCCCGAAGAGGCAGGGAAGCCTCCTTAAACAGAGTTTCATCTGACAGCGGACTCTGCCGGGGCTGGTCGCTGCGCTCCCTTCAGAGCATGGATCGTTGGAGCCAGCGGCCTTGATCAAGCGCTGGCGGAGAAGCGCTGCCGGGCGAAGTGAGGTATCTTTTCACCTTTGGTTCTTCGCTGCGGTTCATTACCATGCCCGATATGGAAATATTTCAGCGTATTCTGAAAACGGCGGTCGATGGCGGGGCCTCGGACGTGCACTTGAAGATGAGCACGCCCGTCATCTTCCGTATCAACCGACAGCTTATCGCCATCGAGTGTCCTTTCCCAACCGAGGAATGGCTCAACAATGTGGTCCAGCAGATTACCCCGGCACATTTGCGCAAACGCGTGGAGCAGGAGCGTGAGGCGGACTTCTCCTATTTTGTGCCTGGCATAGGCCGGTTTCGAACCAATCTGTTCCAACAGCGTGGCCAGTGGTGCCTCGCCATGCGCCATGTGAAAACCCACGTGCCCAGCTTCGAGGAACTGGGCCTGTTGGAGCAAATTAAGAAGATCGCCGAATCTCCCCGCGGCATCGTGCTGCTAGCCGGTTCGACCGGTTGTGGCAAATCAACCACGCTCGCCGCAATGATCGAGCACATCAACGCCAATTTCAAGAAGCACCTCGTCACGCTGGAAGACCCGATCGAGTACGTTTTCGAGGACAATCAATGCGTCATTGAGCAGCGCGAAGTCGGTTTGGACACGCTGTCATTCCATCACGCGCTCAAGCACATCCTGCGGCAGGACCCCGACATCATCATGATTGGCGAAATGCGTGATTCGATTAGTTTCACTTCAGCCATGAGCGCGGCTGACACAGGCCACCTCGTGCTATCGACGTTGCACACCACCAACGCCTCCCAATCGATCAGCCGCATTCTGGATTTCTTCAAGGCCGACGAACGCGAGCAGATCCGCCGCCAACTCGCCGGCACGATGCAAGCCGTCGTTTGCCAGCGCATGGTGACCACTCTAGGAGGCACAATGACGCCCGCTCTGGAGATCATGATCAACACGCCTACGGTAAGAAAGCTGATCGAGGAAAACCGGCTCGACAAGCTGCCCGCTGCGATCGAGACCGGCGGCGAGGATGGCATGATCAACTTTAATCAAGCGTTGTTCAATCTCGTGAAGCAAGGGAAAGTCAGCGAGCAGGAAGCCTTGAGCAAGGCCTCTAATCCCCAGGCGCTGGAGATGAACTTCAAAGGCATATTCCTTGATGAAGGACGGCGAATTCTGTCTTAAAGGGAACGACGCAACGCGTTTGGGAGGGCGAAGCGCGCGACGAGCATTTGGGGATGGCCATTGCCCGAAAGGAGGTGGGGGAATCCCCAACGGGGTCCTGCGGCAGAGTCAGTCAGGCGCCAGCTTCTGGTTGCTTTCTGGGCGCGACAAAAAGGTCGCCTGTGGCGAGATGCTTGACGATCATATCGACCGTTCGGTCGATGGCGCCGAGATTCTCGTGAACGACCTTGAGCGCGTTCCGACCTAATTGATCGCGGCGCGACTCATCCGCCAGCAGTTCCCCAAGGACCTTTTCCAGTTCCGCCGCGTCCTGCACTTGCACCGCTCCATATTGCGCAAGGAGGCCGCGGACCACTTCCGCAAAGTTCTGCATATTGGGACCAAATACCATTGCTTTGCCCATCGCCCCCGGTTCAATGGGGTTCTGGCCGCCTTGAGCTGCAAGGCTCTTGCCAATGAAGATAATGGCGGCGTGCTCGTAGAAATATCTCAGTTCGCCGGTGGTATTGACAATCAGACAATCGACTTCGCCCGGCCTGTACTGGGTGTGGACCATGATCTCGCTGCGATAGACGAACTTCAGACCGCGAGCTTCCAGTTCGCGGCCAACTTCCCGGCTGCGCTCGAAATGGCGAGGAACCAGCACCAGAAACAAGTCCGGAAAGCGCGAGCGCAACCGAAGGAATTGTTCGGCGAGGATCGTTTCTTCGCCTGCATGCGTGCTGCCGCCGAGGAGCAGTCGAGCGCCCGGTGTCACTCCCATCTGGCGCAAGATGCCCGGGACATCCAGCAAGCGCCGCTCGTCGAGTTTGGCCGCGTCGTACTTCAAGCTGCCCACGATGTGAATTGCTTCCGGTCGGCAGCCCAAAGTGCGGAGCTTGGTTGCGTCAGCCTCGTTTTGCGCACCAACGCCAGTGAACGAGCGGAACAATGGTCGGAACAGAAAACCAAGCCGCTTGTAGCCGCGATAGGAACGGTCGGACAAACGCGCGTTGACCAGGAAAACCGGTGTGCCCAGGCCGCGGGCACGCCAAAGAAAATTCGGCCAGATTTCCGCCTCCACCAGGACGATCGCTTCCGGATGAATGGTGTTAAGGGCGCGCTTAACATACAGGCGGCGATCGATCGGATAGTAGATCTTGGCTATGTGGTTCGGCAGCTTGCGCCGCAATTCACCCATGCCGGTCGTGGTGGTGGTGGACACGACTATCTTGAGGTTCGGCAGGCGCGGTTCGAGCGCGCGAATGAGCTGAGTGCAGACGTTGACTTCGCCGACGCTGACGGCGTGCATCCAAAGCGTGTTACGATTTGTGATGGCTTGCTTGAGCTTGGTGTCGTATCTGCCAAACCGCTCAGCGAAGCCCTGCATCCAATTACCGCGCCGCCGCATTCGCACGAAGTAATACGGCGCGGATAGGACAAAACAAACTGAGAATAAGATGTTGTAAAGGGTGCGCACTCCGGTCTTCACCAACAGATCACCCCATTATTCTCGAAAGTTTCCACAATCCTCGCAAGGCAATTCTTCAAGCAGTTCTTCCGCCCTGACCGTCAGCGGCGGAAGAAGAGCAGCCAAATCAGCGCCAGCATCGGCGCCAGGCAGGGCAGAGTGTACTTAAAGACAAATCCTAGAAAGCCAGGCGTGGGGACTTTCTGGCGCTCGGCGATGGCCTTGACCATGAAATTTGGGCCGTTGCCGATGTAAGTGCTAGCGCCGAAAAACACCGCGCCAATGCTGATGGCGAGGATGTACCGGTTGAGATCGCCCTGGCCGAGCAGGAACGCGACCTCGACTTGCTCGGTCCCCACGTTGCCGCTGGCGAAGGCGGCAGCATGATATTTTTGCAGCGCCTCAATCGTGTTGCGAACCGGCTCGGCGTGCGGCCCGACAAGGGCGGCAGCGTCCGCACCGTGGTTTTGGATTAGGAGTTGCACTTTATCGACCATCGCCGGATCGATGAACAACCCGAAGGCCGCGCTCAGAAAGCTCAAATAGGTGGGCGCATTGTCCAGCAAGCTCGACAGGACCCCGCTACTCCAATAAAACAAGCCCGGACTGGGTTGCCCCAGCCGGCCCGCGTTGTTTTGGAGCCAATCCAGCGCCGGCATCATGGTCGCGAAAATGCCGATGAACAGAATGGCCACTTCCTGGATCGGATGAAAGTCGAACTGGTTCGCCTCATGCACCTCCTTCCGAGTGGTGAACCAGGAACCCACCGCCGCGCCGACCATTAACGCCTCGCGCGCGAACGGCGGGTGATTGAGGAACACCGCGCCCAATATGACCGCCAAATACGCGATGTTCCACCGACCATCAAACCGCCATCCTTCGGGAACTGCCGTCAGCGGGGACTGAGTCCTCCGGGGCGCGCGGCGGTAATTGGCCGCGTCGATGAAGTAGAACACCGCCAGGAGTAACCCCACGCCTAGCGCCCACATCGGCCAGCAATGTTCAGCCACCCACCAGAACGGAATCCCTTTCAGATAGCCCAGAAACAGCGGCGGGTCGCCCACAGGTGTCAGGCAGCCCCCGACGTTCGAGACGATAAAGATGAAGAAGACGATGTGATATCCGGTGATGCGGTTCTTGTTCATCCGAATCCAGGGCCGAATGAGCAGCATCGAAGCGCCTGTGGTGCCGAGCAGGTTGGCCAGCAGGGCGCCCAGCAACAGGAGCAACGTGTTGGCACGCGGCGTCCCCTCCCCTTTCACATTGATGTGAATGCCACCCGAGACCACGAAGAGCGAGCCGATCAGGGCGATGAAACTGATATACTCATAGCCCACATGAAGGGTCCGCTGATACGCATGGAGACCGAACAGGTAATAGAGGAGCGTGATGGCCCCGAGCGAGTACGCCACTTTGGGGTAATGCCTGGCCCACCAAGCCGGGAAGAATAGCGGCGCCAGCGCAATGATGCCCAGCAGCAGCCCAAAGGGCACAATCATCCACGGACTAGGCTCGACCAATTGATGACCCATCACGGGTACCCTATCGGCGTGCGGCAAAACCGGTCAATCAGATTTAAATTGCCCTGAGGCGACCTCCATCGTGGCTTTGGGGTAGCCTTCGGGTAGCTTTGGGGTGGCTTTGGGGTGGCTTTGGGGTCGCATTAGGGTGGCTTTGGGGTGCCTATCAGTTGGCTATCAACACGCTTTGGGGTGGCTTTGATGGGGCTTTGGGGTCGCATTAACCTTCGCGCTCATCCTGTGCTTCTTTTCTCTTAAGAGACTGGATATGCAAGTTGCCCAATTCTAGACTCTTACACAATCCTCATTGTCGTCATCTTGGCACGTCCGCCAGCGTTTCTTCCATGTTCAGCCCCCTCCGGGGGATCCTTGCTTCATTGTTCCTTCTGCCTTCGCCCCAATATGGTCTTGGCGTAGCTTCCTGCCCTCCCGCCTCCGGGACGGCGAAGTTGGTCCACAAGGCCATTTGCATTCGGCGCAAGGCCCACGGGGGAATCGCGTTCCGAAGGCGACGCCGGCTACTGGGACAACTTCAGCCAGTGAAATTGCCTCGGGCCGATGGCCGGAAGGACCACACTGAGTTGACCGCTGTCGCTCAGGACCGGGTTGGTGACGGGGTTCCAGGTTGCCGGCGGGGCCAAGTCGCCCGCGGCTTCGAGTTGGAAGCCGTCCGCCGGCGCGGGCCAGGAGACGATCACGGCTGCGTTGGTGCGGAGGACGGAAAGACGGGGCGGAGCGTTGGTCCAGCGGTATTCACTGGCGCCGTTGAGGGGCAGACGCCAGCGCGTGCCAGCCGGCACGGGAGCAACCTCGGACGCGGTGCCGCCGGTGCACTGGACTTTGGCGGGCGGTGCGAATCGGGACGCACTGAGCTCAAGCGTGAAGTTGCGCGACCTCGGCCACGTCTTGAGCAGCCAGACATTGCCGGTGCGACGCAGCCAAACGCTGCCGTCAGTTTGTGCTTCGCCAAAATCAACGACGCTGTTTGAAGTGTTCAGATGCTGGCCATACCAGGCGGCCGGATCGACGACCGGGGAGTTGGTCTCCGCGGTGAACGTAACCTGCGCGCCCGCGTTCGCGAGGCGCAATACGCCGAGGCGTATGCGCAACGTCCCATCATCCAGGCCTTGCAGCGTGACACGGCTGCCGTCGCCGGCGGCATCCCACAGGCCGATCAGCCAGTCATAATCACCATCGGACAGGCCGGTCGGAAATGATATGTTCCAAGGCCCATCGCTTATGGCCTGTCCAAGCTGCCATTGCGAGGTGGGCGGAGAGACGGCGTGGTCCTGCTGAGTGCGAATGACGCCGTTGGCGCAGAAATGGACGAAGCAACTATGGTTCTTGGCCAGGAGATCCTGCACGTCCCATCGGTAGGTAGCGCGGAACGAGCGAGCCCCGGTCTGCTGAAACGCGGCGACACTCGGATGCACTCGGCGATAGCTCGACAAGTTCCAGTCGGCGGCAGCCCGCGCGTTGAGGAACAGGTTTGTCCCCGTATCCGCGAAGTCAGCGACCACGACTCCGCGCAAGGTCGTGCCGGCGGTCACACCGGCACCCTCAGCTACCCAGCCGAGATCCGGCAGCAGCCATTGGCCAGTGGCGAAAGCGTTCGAGCCGGCGTTGGCGGTCACGGTCAGTCCGTTTTCGTAGCGAACCCGGACGCGGTTCCACGCGTCGGCGGAGTCGAGCTTCGCGGCAGCCGTGGCATTGAGCCACGCGCCGTTGGTTTCGTAGAGGATTTCCAGCGGTCGGGCGGTCCCGTAGCGCGCCATGACCGGAGAGAGCAGATGATGCTCCAGCCAGGCGAGCGGAAGGTTGGCATACACCGAGCCGTCGAGGAACCCCGCGTGCCCGTAGGCCACTTCCTGCATCCGGTAGCGGTCTAGCACGACCATCGGCGCCGGCCCTCCCGCCCAGTTGGTCTGGTACGAATCGGTTGGCCACCAGCGGCTGTAATAGCCCATGCCGTGGTTGAATTGCAGCGGATGGGCTTTCAACAGATCGAAATCCACGGCCAACGGCGCGGTGAACCCGCCGTTGCCCGGCCAGCCGCTGCCGAACTGCGCCTCCACCCCATCGAGGCACCCGCTCCAGTACCAGTGATTGTTGCCCTCGCCGAATACGGGGCCGGTGTGCGTGTCGCGTTCGTACGCCCAGAGCTGCCGGTGAATGTCCCAAACCCGCTGGAACTGGCCAGCACCCGTTTCACCAGCGTGCATATCCACATGGAACCAGGGCGGCACGGCGCTGTGGACGTCGAGGTAATTGGCCTGGGTGGCGTAGCGTCGATGAATCTCTGGCGACTGCGTCGCGGCGAGGCGCAGGATGGCGTTGGGTTTGACCGCAAAGGATTGGATGTGCGTGCCCGGGTTGTACCAGGCGAGCTGCGAGTTGCCGGCTGAGTCGAGGGCGATGTCGTTAGTGCTGTAGAAATCGTAGTTCGGGTAGTAGTCCACGTAGTTTTCATGGAGGGCGCAGCGAATGCCCAGGCGCGTGCCGGTGGCCACGAGGTTGCTCATGCCCGGGTCGCCGCCGTAGCTGGCGTTGGCCGGGTAATGCATGGGCAAGGCGTTGTCATAGCCGCTCCGCTGCCAGTCGTGAATGAGCGCGACGCAGTTGGTGATGCCGTAACCCGCCAGGTTGGTCAGGGTCCCGGCGATATTCGCGAACGTTCCGCCCCAGATGTCGAGAACGATCTTGTTGGCCAGAAAATCCCGCCAGGGCGAAGGCGGATTC
>Ga0181538_10003806_pt1 | contig 14526 bp, 7 predicted proteins | sample PEATcosm2014_Bin_40_FD_119773 | JGI IMG/M metagenome (GOLD analysis project Ga0181538, IMG submission 119773) | Peatland microbial communities from MTU Mesocosm Facility, Houghton, MI, USA - PEATcosm2014_Bin23_30_metaG | ecosystem: Environmental > Terrestrial > Soil > Wetlands > Peat | place...
CGAGGTTATCTATCGTGATTCGCATCGGCATGATTGGTGTCGGCTACTGGGGCCCGAACTTGATCCGCAATTTCGCTGAACTGGACGACGCCCGTGTTGTGGCTTGCTCCGACCTTTCCCAGGAGCGGCTCAATAAGATTTCCAAGCGCGTGCCCGGGATTAAGTGCACTACAAACTTTGAGGATCTTCTCAACGACAGCGAAGTGGACGCGGTTGTAATCGCCACGCCGGTTTCTACCCACTTTCCGATCGCCAAGGCTGCTCTCGAACACGGGAAGCACGTGATGATCGAGAAGCCTCTGGCGGATTCCGCGGAGAATGCTCTTGCGTTGGTCGAACTCGCGAAAAAGTATGATCGCATTCTGATGGTGGACCACACCTTTATCTACACCAGCGCGGTGCGCAAGATCCGTGAACTCATGGACTCCGGCGATCTGGGTGATGTGCTTTACTTCGATTCCGTTCGCGTCAACCTGGGACTTTTTCAGAAAGACATCAATGTCATCTGGGATCTCGCGCCCCACGATCTTTCGATCATGGACTATCTCCTGCGCGCCGAACCCATCGCCGTCTCCGCCACTGGCGCGAGCCATGCCGGAAACAACATCGCCAATATTGCCTATATGACGCTTCGCTTCCCCAACAACCTGCTCGCCCACTTTCATGTGAATTGGCTCGCGCCGGTAAAGATCCGCCAGACATTGATCGGCTGTTCCAAGAAAATGATCGTCTATGACGACATGGAACCCACCGACAAGATTCGCGTTTACGACAAGGGAATTACGATCAACGGTTCGGCAGAGAAGCGCTATCAGACGCTCGTCGGCTACCGCACTGGCGATGTACTGATTCCCAAGATTGATACCACGGAGGCGCTGCAGCGAGTGGCTCAGGAGTTCGTGGACTCCATCAATCAGAAGCGCGCTCCGTTGACCGACGGTGTAGCCGGCTATCGCGTCGTCTGCCTGCTGGAAGCGGCGCAGAAATCGCTCGAAGCCAACGGACAGGAAGTGCTCCTAAAGAACTGGAACGCCGCGCAGGAAGTTTCCTCAAATCTGGCCGCGGTGAGGAGCTAACTCGTGGATTTCTGCCGTATTGCACCTGATGTGAAATTGGGCAAGGATGCAAAGGTTTTCGCATTCGTCAATCTTTATGGATGCACGATTGGCGATAATTCCAAGATCGGCACCTTTGTGGAGATTCAGAAGAATGCCGTTATCGGGAACAACGTCAAGGTTTCCAGCCATACGTTCATCTGTGAAGGCGTGAAGATTGAAGATAACGTCTTCATCGGACATAACGTCTCGTTCATCAATGACAAGTATCCTCGATCGGCCAATGCCGATGGGTCGCTGCAAACCGAAGCGGATTGGAAAGTCGTGGCGACGGTTGTCAAGAAAGGTGCCTCAATCGGCACCAGTTCCACGATTCTTTGTGGTGTAACCATCGGCGAAAATGCCATTGTTGGCGCGGGCAGCGTGGTAACGAAAGACGTTCCCGCCAACAGCGTGGTCGCCGGAAATCCGGCTCGCTTTTTGCGCAAGGTAGGTTGATCGGCCACTTTCCATGGTCCTTGCTGATACAAGACTGGAAATGAGCGGCGAAAATATCCCGAGGAGAATTTTCAGGAATTTCACTTATGTCAACTCTGCCTGACCAAAAGAAACCCGACACAGAAGCACGTGAGGTAGTTGCGACCTTTGGCCGCAAGGAAGTGAAACCCGACCCCTCCTGGGAATGGGATTTCGCTGCTTCGCTGAAAGAGAAGAATTCCGTCCAGCAGCTGCACGATCTCTATGCCCGTCATCGCGAAGGGGAAGCGGAATTCGATTATCTGATGCGCAGGGTCCTGGTTCGTGCCATGTGCAAACGCGCCGGGCATGGTTTGCAGGTGGGACCCGGTGTCGTTTTCAAGCATGTGGAGACAATGGAATTCGGCGATGCTGTTTTCATCGGCGCACAGGCCATGATCCAGGGCCGCTACGATGGAAGTTGCAAGATTGGCAGCCATGTGTGGATCGGCCCGCAAGCCTATTTTGACGCGCGTGCACTGGAGTTGGGCGACTACGTCGGTTGGGGTCCCGGTGCCAAGTTGCTGGGATCCACGCATACGGGTGAGCCCGTGGACTTGCCCATCATTGCCACGAGTCTGGTGATCAAGCCGGTCGTGATCGGCTTCGGCGCGGATGTCGGGATGAATGCCAGCATTTTACCCGGCGTACACATTGGTGCCAATGCCATTGTCGGAGCGGGAGCTGTCGTCACTCAGGACGTGCCGGAGTTCGCGATCGTCGCTGGAGTGCCCGCCAAATTCTTACGTTCCCGGCGGGACAAGTAGCTCTCGCGAGTTGCTTGCAGATTGCACGCTAGGCAGTTCCAATAGAAGGAGCGAGGCTAGGAATGAACGGATTGGACGCAAAACGAGTTCTCATTACTGGCGGTGCGGGGTTGATCGGTTCGCACATTGCCGACCTCCTGGTCGCTGAAGGCAACCCGGAAATCATCATCCTGGACAATTTCACCCGTGGCAGGCGAGAGAACATCGCCTCGGCCATGACCAAAGGCCGCGTACGCGTCGTCGAAGGAGACATCCGCGATCGGGAACTGCTCCGCGAAGTGATGCAAGGCGTTGATCTTCTATTTCATCAAGCGGCGATACGCATTACGCACTGCGCAGAAGATCCCCGGCTCGCGCTCGAAGTGCTCGCTGACGGCACTTTCAATGTGCTGGAAGCCGCCGTTCAGGCTAAGGTAAAGAGAGTTGTTGCTGCGTCATCGGCCTCTGTCTACGGCCTCGCCGAAGAGTTTCCCACCACCGAAAAGCACCATCCCTATAACAACCGCACTCTCTATGGAGCCGCAAAAGTTTTCAACGAAGGGCTCCTCCGTTCTTTCAATGACATGTACGGCCTGGACTATGTGGCCCTGCGTTATTTCAACGTTTACGGCCCGCGCATGGACATTTACGGCGCGTACACGGAAGTACTGATTCGCTGGATGGAGCGCATTGCGGCTGGACAGCCTCCCCTGGTTTTGGGTGACGGCAACCAGACCATGGACTTTGTGTTCGTCGAGGACATCGCCCGGGCGAACATCCTGGCGGCAAAGTCCGACGTCACTGATGAAGTATTCAATGTTGCCAGCGGTACCGAAACCAGCCTCAATGATCTTGCCTTCGCGCTCTTGCGCGTCATGGGCTCCAGCTTGAAACCCGAATATGGTCCGGCCCGAAAGGTGAACGCCGTGTCTCGCCGCTTGGCCGAAACAAATAATGCGCGCGATAAAATTGGATTTGAAGCACAGATTAGCCTTGAGGAAGGGCTTCGCCGGTTGGTGGCCTGGTGGCAATCCAGCCGTCTTGCCACCGAAGCTGTCAAGGCTTGAGAGAAATTCAGCCTTACACCCAATTGGGGTTGCGTTCTTCTGAAAGTCTGCATCGCACAAGAGAGAGAACATGAGCACGATGACACCTGTAAAGCATCTCATACCGATCGCCAAGCCCTATATCGGGCAGGAAGAAGAGACTGCTGTTCTGGAAGCTCTGCGCAGCGGATGGCTCAGTCAGGGGCCTCGTGTCGCGGAATTCGAGAAGCAGTTCGCGGCCTATGTCGGAACGAAGCACGCCATCGCCGTTTCTTCCTGCACTACCGCGCTGCATTTGGCCTTTCTCGGCGCGGGAATTCAGTCCGGGGACGAGGTGCTTTGCCCCAGCCTCTCGTTTATTGCCACCGCCAATTCCATTCGGTATGTGGGCGCCGAGCCCGTCTTTGTGGACATCGATCCTGTCACCTTCAACATGGATCCCAAGAAACTTGAAGCGGCAATCACTCCCCGCACGCGAGCGATTCTTGCTGTTCACCAGATCGGTTTGCCGGCGGCCATGAATGAAATCAATGAAATTGCGCGCCGGCGCAATCTCGTCGTGATCGAAGATGCCGCCTGTGCCATTGGTTCCGTATACCAGGGGAAACGCATCGGCGCGCCGCACAGTTGGATGGCCTGTTTCAGCTTCCATCCGCGCAAGATCTTGACCACCGGCGAAGGCGGTATGATTACCACCGACGACGATCAAGTAAACGACCGTCTACGCCGCTTGCGCCAGCACGCCATGGATGTTTCTGACGTCGCGCGTCATCAGTCCAAAAACGTTATCCTTGAAAGCTACGATGAAGTTGGCTACAACTTTCGCATGACTGACCTGCAGGCAGCAGTTGGCATAGTCCAGCTTGGACGAGTGGAAGGATTCATCCAGCGGCGGCGAGAATTTGCCGCTCGTTACACGGAAGCCCTTTCAAAATTCGATTGGATGGTGCCGCCGTCCGAACCGGAAGGTTTGCGGCACAACTATCAGTCCTACATGGTTCGACTCAAGATGGGCGCTCCCATTTCGCGCGACGACCTCATGCAAGCGCTCTTGGATCGCGGCATCTCCACCCGGCGGGGGATCATGGCCTCGCACCGGGAGAAGCCCTATTTTTCCAACCGCGTCGATTCCTTGTTGCCCGAGACAAATTCTGCGACCGACTATTGCATTATTCTTCCGCTCTTCCATCAGATGACCGAGCAGGATCAGAATCACGTCATCGATTCCATCCACGAGATCGTTCGAGCCAAGTAACCGCTACTTGGCGGATAGGCACGGATTCCAGTTCCTGTCTGATTCTATTGGGGAATGCCCTCTCTGGCTGATGCCAGCTGCTTTGGAGCACACTGAAGGAACCTGTCCCTTGGGAAACCCTTTGCACACTTCTAGCGGTGACTTTCCAAGGTTGTCGAATCCATTGCCGGTGGCTATTTGTATCCTCTACTGCAACATCCTGTTGAAATCATAAATGTTCTATTATCAGCATCTTGCGAATGACCAGAGATTCAGCCTCCCCTGTACTTTGGTTCAGTATTAGGTCCCAAACTTGCACCATTGTTTGTCAGTTAACGCGGGCGTGTGTGTACACGGCCCCATCCAGAGACAGATTCTTCGGAGCAAGGGACTTAAATGACTGCAAATACTTCGGTTGGAATTGGATGTGGGGTCGTTGAGCGGAAGGGCAAAATGGACAACCAACTTACAGCATTGGCGACGATCTTCGACACCCCGAATTTGGGGCAAGCACGCCCTCTCACGGCACGAGTGCCTCGCTGTTTTTCCTCGCTGGCGATTGGCGCTCAGTTAGTCCTACTTCTCATCGCCCTTCTTTTTGGCAGCGTGCGGACGGCCACAGCACAGACCTTTGGGTGTACGCCCGCAAAGGCCAACGACATCGTTTGTGAAAATTCCAAGACCGGTAACCCTTCGAGCGATTGGGATGTTACTGGAGCGGGCGATGCAACTATTCAAGGCTTTGCGACTGCCATAAGCGTGAATCAGGGCCAAACTGTTTACTTCAAAATTGACAGTACTGCGAGTGCCTACACCATTGACATCTATCGGATTGGCTATTACGCGGGACTCGGCGCCCGCAAGGTGGCTTCCGTCACCCCTTCCGTGAAACTGCCTCAGACCCAACCTGCTTGCATTACAGACTCTACGACGCAGCTTGTGGATTGCGGTAACTGGGCGATTTCCGCATCGTGGGCCGTGCCCTCGAATGCAACGTCCGGCGTCTATTTTGCCCATCTCATAAGAACCGACACCGGCGGCGATAGCCATATCGTGTTTATCGTTCGCAATGACTCCAGCACCTCGGACATCCTGTTCCAGACTGCCGACGAAGCTTGGCAAGCCTACAACACTTACGGCGACGGGGGCTTCAGTCTGTACGGTGACAATAACCAATTTGATTTGCCAAATCGCGCCTTGAAAGTGAGCTATAACCGCCCGTTCACAACTCGAGGGTTTGAGGATGAAGCCGCAACTTGGGTGTTTGGCGCCGAATATCCCATGATTCGTTGGCTCGAATCCAACGGTTACAACGTTACCTACACCACAGGAATAGACTTAGCGATTTCCGGCAGCTTGATCACGAATCACAAGATCTTTATGGACGCCGGACACGATGAATATTGGGCTGGACCGCAGCGCACTAATGTACAAGCTGCACTCAACGCCGGTGTGAACGTGGCCTTCTTCAGCGGCAATGAGGTCTTCTGGAAAACGCGTCTGGAAAACAGCATCGATGGCACCAATACGCCGAATCGCACCCTTGTTTGCTACAAAGAGACGCTTGCTTTCGCGAAAATCGATCCGGACGATCCCCCAACTTGGACAGGCACTTGGCGGGATCCCAGTTTCAGTCCTCCTGCGGATGGCGGCAAGCCGGAGAACGCGCTCACAGGCACACTTTTTATGGTGAATGGGCCCGGGACTGACAATGACGGCAGCCTCACGATTAAGGTTCCTGCTGCAGACGGCAAGATGCGCTTCTGGCGCAACACGGCCATAGCCAACCTCGCGGCCAATTCTTCCTACACTTTGCCTTTGGGCACTCTCGGCTATGAATGGGACGTAGACGCTGACAATGGCTCACGCCCTGCCGGTGCCTTCGAACTGTCCACGACGACCTACGCTTTGACGACAGATTATCTATTGGACTGGGGTGCAACCTATGGTGCAGGGTCCGCCACGCACCACCTCATGATGTATCGTGCGAAGAGCGGTGCGCTCGTTTTTGGAGCCGGCACGGTCCAATGGTCCTGGGGTTTGGACTCGACGCATGATAACCCGTTTGGCTTTGACAACCCAAATGCTGACGTAAACATGCAGCAAGCCATGGTCAACCTCTTCGCGGACATGAGTGTGCAGTCCGCGACTCTCCAGGCTGGTCTAGTCCCTGCCACGAAGTCCACGGATACCATTGCACCTACCTCAAAAATAACCTCACCCGTCTCGGGCGCCATTGTCAGCGGTGGCACTCCCGTTGTGATTTCCGGAACCGCCACCGATTCTGGCGGTGGTGTCGTCGCTGGTGTGGAAGTTTCCACGGATGGTGGAAATACCTGGCATCCAGCCCCTGGCCGCGCCTCTTGGTCATACACTTGGACCCCCTCCCTGCTAGGCTCCGCGACCATACTTTCCCGCGCCACGGACGACAGCGGGAATATAGAAACACCCTCTGCTGGTAACACTGTTACCGTTGCAGCGCATGATTGTCCTTGCGACGGCTGGAATTCTACGGCCACTCCGGTCGAGGTCGATAGCGGAGATGGTGGCTCCATTGAGGTTGGCGTGAAATTCCGAGCGGATTATAGCGGCTTCATTACCGGGATTCGCTTCTACAAGAGTTCAGCCAACACCGGGACCCACATAGGGAATCTCTGGACGACCTCGGGAACCCTACTTGCCAGCGCCACATTTTCAAATGAGTCGGCATCCGGCTGGCAGCAGGTGAGCTTCGGAACGCCCGTCGCGATCACTGCCAATACTGTATACGTCGCCTCCTATTTTGCTCCCAATGGCCACTACTCGGCAGATGCCAATTTCTTTGCATTCCAAGGTTTGGACAATCCCCCAATTCACTTGCTTCAAAATGGTGTGAGTGGGGGCGACGGTGTTTACAATTACGGCTCCGCCAGCCTTTTCCCATCTTCCACTTACAACTCCACCAATTATTGGGTGGATGTGGTGTATATCCCCGGCTCCTCAATGCCGGGAGCGCCGCCAGCTCTCCTCGCTTCGCCGCAATCTCTGTCCTTTGCTGCTTTTCTAAGCTTGCCGAATCCGCCTAGCCAGACCATCTCCCTTTACAATCAGGGCAGCGGTGTAATCAACTGGACCACAAGTTCAAGCGCGTCATGGCTGAGTGTTTCACCTGCTTCCGGCACGACTCCGGCAACTCTGTCCGTTTCCGTGAATCCTTCCGGCCTTGCGGCCGGCAGTTATTCCGGGACGCTCACGATCACCGGTTCTGGCTCAACACAGACCATCGCCGTTACGCTGACAGTCTCAAATTTGTTCCTGAATTCCAATTTTGCCACTTCGGATATGGAAGGCTGGGTACCTTCACCTCTCGGGTTGGCCTCCAATTGGTCTATCGCCAGCTCCACCTTGAACTACAACGGTGGCGGTCCCACTCAGCTCTATGCCGGAAATTCGGCGTGGACGGATTACTCCATCAGAGCCACATTCAAGCTCAGTTCACTTTTGGATTATCCGGGTGGCATCCGCGGACGCATTAATTCCACCACCGGTGCCAGCTATATTGCTTGGCTGTACCCCGCTACCGGCTCAGTCCGGCTGTTCAAGAACACCACCTGGAGTATTGACACCGGTAGCCTTGTTCAGTTGGGCCTCGGAACTGCGTCTTTCGATACCACGAACTTCCACAATCTGCAGATGTCTTTTTCGGGGAGCCAGATCCAGGTCTTTTACGATGGCAACCTAATCATCACGGCCACAGACACGGCCAACACTTCCGGCTACGTCGCTTTTGATGTCTACAATCAGCCCATCAGCTTTTCGCAGATTCTCGTTACCTCGGGCCTAACGAACACTGGCTCGTACGCAACTTCTCCAACTTCCCTGACTTTCAACACCAATTATCTGGCGGCCAACCCTGCTGCACAGTCGATTCAGGTCACGAGCAGCGCATCCACCCTGGCTTGGACCGCTGTCAGTTCGGCAACTTGGCTATCCGTTTCCCCGGTCAACGGACTATCTCCCGCTACACTCTCGGTTGCAGTGAGCTCCTCGACCTTGAGTCCGGGGACGTACACGGGGACGGTTCAGATCGTTTCTCTGGGTTCTCTCGCCACGACGCAGATCATCCCTGTCACACTTAATGTGATCGCGCCGCCGCCTACACTCGTTGCTTCGCCTGCCTCGTTGAGCTTTGTCGCTCTGACGGGGCAACCGGCTCCCGCGGCGCAGTTCATCTCCGTGACTAACGCGGGTTCTGGTGGCTTCAATTACACCGCCTCCGCGAGTGCTTCGTGGATCGTTTTGTCTCCCACCTCCGGCGCGGAGCCGGGGGCAGTTTCCGTCACTGTCAATGCTTCCGGATTGGCTACGGGCTCTTACACCGGGACGGTTACCGTGACCGCCGCGGGCATCGCCAATTCACCAATCACCATCCCTGTCACCATGCAGGTTCTCACTCAGGATCTTTCCGAGAGCTTTACTGATCTTGGGGATGGTTGGATCGTCTCTCCAATGGGTAATGCAGCAGGATGGTCGGCCTCTAATGGCGTCTACACGTACAACGGCGCTGGTCTAAGCCAGACCTGCGCGGGCAACTCGGCCTGGACGAACTACACCTTCGACACCAACATCAAACTCAATTCATTGGGCAACTGGCCTGGCGGAGTCCGTGCAAGAGTCAATCCTGCCACGGGTGCAGGCTATGTCGTTTGGCTCTATCCTGGATCAGGCTTGATCGTTCTCTACCGCGACGCGGTCTGGAATATCAACGATTCCAGCCTTACCCAACTTGGTTCGGCCGTACTCTCCTACGATGACACTACAACTCACGACCTGACCGTTGCCTTCAGTGGTAGCCAAATCACCGTGTCTTGGGATGGCCGCTCGCTTATTACCGCGACCGACGCCACCTACACTCAGGGCTTGGTGTGTCTCGATGGCGATAGTCAGCCCATCTCTTACTCCAATGTCCGAGTGGAAAGCACGCTGCCGCAAGTCACGATTGCCACACCTTCTCCCTCATCTTTGCTCTTCTCTGCGCTTCCGGGTGCTGCTCCGGCTTCGCAGGTCCTCAATATTTCTGCCGGCGGTGCCAGCACTACTTGGGTCGCCACCTCGAATCAGCCTTGGTTGACCGTGGTTGCCTCGTCAACTCTGACACCGGGCACTCTTACGGTCACTGCGAATCCCACCGGCTTGTCCGAAGGGACTTACACCGCCACCATCACTCTCTATGCTCCGGGCGCGACCAACTCGCCGTTAGTTATTCCCGTTACATTTGGAGTTAAGACCGCCGTCATGTCCGTCACGCCGACTACACTCAATTTCTTCGGTGCCATCGGGCTTAACCCGAATCCCCAATCGGTGACCGTCACGAATATTGGCACGGGCGTTTTGAACTGGGCGGCAACCACCACGGAGAGCTGGGATGTCCTCAGCGCAAGTGCTGGTGCAGCGCCGGCGAGCATGAGCGTTTCGCCCGTTCCCAGCGGCTTGGCCAATGGAATTTACACAGACACCATCACTATTTCTTCCGCGGACGTCAGCAATAGCCCAGCTCAGGTTTCCGTCTCCTTCTTGGTTGGAAATCTACTCTTCAGTGACAACTTCTCTGAAGGGTCGGGGAATTGGACGATCGGACCGCTCGGTTTGAGTTCGGGCTGGTCCGTCGTCAATGACACCTATACCTACAATGGTGGCGGCGCCACGCAATCTTGGGCTGGCAGCAGTACGTGGACCGACTATACCGTCGGGGTAGACGTCAAGCTCTCTTCCTTGTCCAACTACCCGGGCGGCATCCGTGGCAGGTTGAATCCCTCCACCGGTACCAGCTATGCGGCTTGGCTCTATCCTGCCCAGGGTCTAATACGCCTCTATCGTGTTGATCAATGGAACATCGACGTCTCCAACGCCGTATTGGGGGTGTCCGCTCCAGTTGCGATGAACACCAACACACACAACCTGAGACTGAAGTTCCAGGGCACCAACATTCAAGTGTATTACGACAATGTCCTGGTCATCACTGCAACGGATGGGACTTATACGCAAGGCGCGGTCGCGTTGGATGTTTCTAATCAGCCGATCAGCTTTGCCAACGTTACTGTAATCTCAGCACCGTAAATCTCAGGTTTGTCTTTCAGCTCTTTGCGAGGACCGGCCGAGAGTTCAGGGCAATGCCAGCGAACTCTCAGCCGGTTTTCTCGTTTTCTGAGTGAGTGATTTCTTATATATGCTTGTCGTCCCTATCGCAACGGACCGCAAGGAGAGGCTGCACTTCAGTTTTTCCGTTCAACCAACGTCCCTTCGATTTATCAATGGCGGTCCTGACTCCGAGACTACCTTCGATCGGTTCTTTCATGCAGACCGTTCTTACTCCTTGCTCTCCTCGGCCTGACGGCATCATCAACTTCCCTCTTGCTCAGCATCAGAAGATTCACCGTGACTCTCCAACACTTTCTCGCAACCGACATAATGTCAATCACTTAGGCGCAGCACTCCAGACGAGACGTACTCCGCGCCTGCAACTTAGGTTGGGATAATTCCTTTCCACTTAATGGAATGCAAGAGGGAACTACCCCTCGTCTTTCCCCTGCAGCGCTGCTTCTCTGTAATTTTGTATAGTATTGATAATATAAGGCTTAGGTTCAATTTCAGGAGGATAATAGGACGCTGGCCATTGGAACGGCTCTTGCCTCCATATAATCCACCGCACTGGGAAGCGCGGTAAATCCAGAATTGTCGACTAGGAAACTCGCCCGCTGGGCGACAGAAAAATGTTCCGTCACGAGATTCCCGCGGTACGATTGAACCAGACCAATGTTGCTCAGTGGGTCAAGCTACCGGCACGCGTGAGCGAATTTCGGTTAAAGAACTTCGAATCACCTTGTGCTGGGACTTTTCAATCCACGGGCAAGACAGCTCAAATTCTTGAATTGTACGGCACAATGGGAACTTCAGATTCTCCATGGAGCGCATTCTCCACTGCGGCAGATGGAAGTTCTCGACGCCGCTGCCGTGAAAAGAGGAATACGAGGATGATTTCCGCAGCAGGATGGATATTGTCAGGGCTCTTATTCTTCGCGCCGAGTTTCACAACCGCGACGCAAGAACCGGCTACGAACGCGGCCGCAACCCAAAAACCCAGTTCCCCCGCGAAACCATCTACAACGGAGAACACCTCCCCAAAAGACGCCGATTATCGCATTGGTCCCCAGGACGTTATTCGCATTGATGTCTGGAAGGAACCCGACGTTTCGCGCAGCGTCCCCGTCCGCCCCGATGGGAAGATCTCGATGCCACTTCTGAATGACGTACAGGCTGCTGGGCTGACCTCGTTGGAACTCGCCGCCGCGATTCGCGACGGACTCAGCAAATTCATGACGAATCCACAGGTGACGGTTACAGTTTCCGAAGTCAACAGTCGCAGAATTTACGTAACCGGTGAGGTGGCTCGCCAAGGGGCACAGAATCTCTTGCCCAATATGACTGTTTTGCAGGCGCTCTCTGCTGCTGGGGGACTTACGCAGTTTGCCCGAGAGAAGAAAATCTATATCGTCCGCACAGTGGACGGTAAACAAGTAACCTACCCCTTTGACTACAAAGGCGCTCTGACCGGCAAGCACCCGGAAACAAATATTCTTCTCCAGGGTGGCGATATGATTGTGGTGCCGTAGAAAGTGAATATGCGACGCCTTTCCACATCTTGCTTGCTTCTTTGTTCTCTCCTACTAGTTTGCGCGGGCGCAACTTCCGTCTATGCTCAACAATCTCCGGATTCCACACCCCCGAAACCCGCCGCGCGCTCCATACCGCCTGTTTCTGACATCAATCAGCCGGATGATTCCCAAACTCCTGCCGGGCAACTACAGCCTGACACCACTCCTTTGACCGGCCTACTCGCTCCGTCTCTCGGCACACCTGTTTTGGAACACAGCTTCGTTTTGATCGGTGCTCAGGTTGGCAGCACAATCCAATCCGAAGGGCTCGGCTCCTCCGGCTGGTATGCAAACAATTACTTCCTTGGGAATCTGAGCTTGGTCAAGAACTGGCGGCAAGCCCTCACCTCCATCAACTACAGTGGTGGAGGGTATGTTTCCACTGAGAGTTCGCAGGGTAATGGCACCTACCAGAATTTCTCTTTCTTTCAGGATTTCCGCTCAGCGCGGTGGGATTTCTCTTTGGTCGATGTATTTGCTTACCTCCCTCAAAGCCAGTTTGGTTTTGGCGGCGGGACCAACCTCGGTCAGCCCGGTACAGGTGGAAGTCTGGGAGTTCCGGCCCCGGGGATAGGTAGCGGTCCCAGCCAGGACATCTTCAGTGCCGTTGGTACTCGCTACACGAACACGGGCGTTGCGCAAGCCAGTTACACGCTCACCGCAAGGGATTCGCTTACTTTCAGCGGATCATACGGCTTATTGCGATTCACGGATTCGGACAACTCCAACAACGACACGATTACTGGCGGCATGGGATACAATCGGCAACTCACCAAGGCAGACACGATTGGCCTTTTCTATGGCTTTAGCGCTTTTCATTATTCCGGTAATCCTCAGGCGTATGGCTCACATTCCATAGGTGTGGCGTATGGGAGGAAAATCACCGGAAGACTGGCTCTCCAGATTTCGGGTGGCCCGCAAATCAACACGTATCGGATTCCGGTGGATGGTTCGACAGTGGTTGTCACGGGCTTTGGAACCGCAAATCTGACTTACGGCCTGCAAAATGGCAACATCACTTTGACCTATCGCCATGGGCTCAGTAATGGCAGCGGCGTTTTGGTTGGCTCTCAGATGGACCAGGTGAACTTGGGTACGAGTCACAGGCTCGGCCGCGTTTGGACTGGATTCGCCAACTTCGGGTATTCGCGGAATTCACCTCTCGGCAATTTAACTAGTTCCAACAATTCCACCTACAACGACTGGTTTCTCGGCGCCGGCCTCAGCAGGCCTTTTGGCAGGGACATCCTATTTGCTTTCGCTTATACAGCCGAAATTGAAAGATCAAACCAGCCCGGATGCACCGGAACTTCATGCAACACCGATTTTACGCAGCAGATGATCACCTTGAGTTTGCAGTGGCACACGAGGCCGTTCGTTCTGCACTAGCCAGTTGTCGTTCTGGTTGGCGAGAGACTGCAATAGAACAGTTTTGCGAATTGAATCAGGAGCTTGAAAGCCAAGGGCTATGTACAAAAGCTTTTTCGGATTGAAAGAAAACCCGTTCAACGTCAACCCGGATCCCCGGTATCTCTTTCTCACGAAGGAGATCGAGGAGGCCTTAACCGGCTTGATGTACGGGATCCAGACCCGCAAGGGCTTCATTACTCTTACGGGGGAGGTGGGAACCGGCAAGACCACCCTCGTCAATCGCCTCCTCGATTGGCTGCATCATCGCCGTGCGCGCACCGCATTTCTTTTCAATTCGCGGATGAATTCCACTCAGCTCTTCGACTTCATTCTCGCTGAGTTTGAGATTCAGTGTGAATCGCGCTCCAAGAGCCAGCAATTGTTGAAGCTGAATCAGTGGCTCCTGGATCGTTACCGGGCCGGTGAAACCGTCGTCCTAATCCTTGACGAAGCTCAGAACCTGACCTACCCCGTCCTCGAAGAAGTTCGTCTCCTCACCAATCTCGAGACCTCCACGGACAAGCTTCTCCAAATCGTGCTTTCCGGCCAGCAGGAGCTCGAAGACAAACTCCGACTTCCGCAGATGCGCCAGCTTCGTCAGCGCATCATGCTCCGCTGCAAAACTGTGCCGCTTTCCAAAGAGCAAACTCATGAGTATATTCAGGAACGCCTGCGCATCGGTGGAGCAGCGGGCGCTCCAATCTTCAGCCCGAAGGCAATGGACGCTGTGCACCTCTATTCACTGGGGATTCCACGCGTTATCAATCTGCTTTGTGAACATTCTCTCGTGAACGCCTTTGTCGAGCAGCAGCGCCCGATCCAGCCGAA
>Ga0181538_10003808_pt1 | contig 14518 bp, 10 predicted proteins | sample PEATcosm2014_Bin_40_FD_119773 | JGI IMG/M metagenome (GOLD analysis project Ga0181538, IMG submission 119773) | Peatland microbial communities from MTU Mesocosm Facility, Houghton, MI, USA - PEATcosm2014_Bin23_30_metaG | ecosystem: Environmental > Terrestrial > Soil > Wetlands > Peat | place...
GCAAGAGCAGCTCGACCTGGTCGAGCTGCTCTTGAATCAACGTCCAAGAAAAACTCTAGGATTTCAAACTCCAGCGAGTAAACTCCAAGCAAGTGTTGCGTCGACCGTCTGAGCCAGCAGCGGAAACCGGACTCATGGGTACTGGGACGGCATACTCTGGTTATGAGACAACTGGAATCCAATCCACAGGCGGGGCGGATTGAAAAATGCCATTCTGACAGTCGGGATGCTTTCTGAACTTGCCGTGTCTCGTGGGACACCGAACGCAGAGCAACGATCTCGAATCGGATGGCACCCTATTCCCAAGCTTTCATCGTTCGTCTTTCCTGTGCCAAGTCTTGCCGCTCAGAGCTGCTCTCCGAAATGAACAGAGTCCACTTTCGCGGCCTATCTCCACCCACCGATCACGCCGCTGCCAACCACGCAAATCTTACCGGCAAGCGTTCGGTCCAATTCCGTCCCCCGAATCGAACTGGCCCAGATTCGCTCCTCGGGTAAGCCACGCGCAGAGAACGTGAATCGCACCTCATATGAAGGCTGCCGCAATTCACGTCCATCCGCATTCGGGTTCGAGCGGGCGCCTTGGCACCACTTCGGTCCAATTTCGGTCCAAAATGGGGTTCTTAGCGGGTCGTTTTTCGGTGTGGGTGAACGAATGTCAATAGAATCATCAGGACTTTTGGTAGGGGCGGTGGGGATCGAAATTACCCATTCCAGTGTTTTCAAGGGCTTGCGAAACATTCCACGGAACAGAAAGAAACAACTTAGCAGCGTGGGGAACTCTTACAGCTGCCCTAAAGCTGCCTTGTTTTTCTCACCCCGCCTTCCGTATCGGCAACAACATTTCCACTACTTTACCGTGTGCTTCCCGCATCGCCTGTGGGACCGCCTGCGTGTAGACGTTCATGGTTGTCCGAATATCGGCGTGGCGCAGCAGTTCTTGCTGCACCTTCACGTCAACACCGAACGCTCGGAGAAGAGTCGAATACGTATGACGAAATGTGTGCCAACCAATGCGCCCGATCTTGGCCGCCTCTCCCGCTTGTACAAGGTGATGTTCCTGCAAGCGTCCGGGCCAATACGGTTTTCCCGTCTCCGGGTTGCCAAAGACCCAATCGGTGTCCTTTGCCCCCGCAGATGTCCTCTCCTTGTGTTGCAATAGCAGCTTCGCAAGGGTCGGATCAACTGGCATCCATTTCTTCGAATACAGAGTCTTCACGTCGTCTTCGACTCCAGCAACCCATGACCGTTGGATTTTCACCCGCAGATCATCCCAATCAAAATCGCCCCATTTTAGTCCGAGAGTTTCGCTCACACGGAGCCCGAGACAAGCGGCCACGATACACATTGTTCGAAAAGGTTCGGACACGTGCTCTATGAATCGGCGAAATTCTTCGATAGTCAATGTCCGAGGTTCGCGCTCGCGCTTGGACGATCCCTTTATGTGAACGAGGTTCATGGGGTTAATTTGAAATGGGATCAGTTCCCACCGCATCGCCCAATTGAAGAGAACATGCATCATGCTGCGCACGTGCCCTCTGCTCTTTGGGGCGAGGTTGAGGGTCTCAATCCATCTCTCAACGGAAAGAGGCTTAACCTTCGCGAGAGAAACATTTCCCCAATGAGGCTTGATGTGGTTCTTGAGCCAAGATCGATAGCGGCTCTGTGTCACACGTCGCTTGGGAATCGCTTCTCGAATATAGCGGTCTATCACCGCTCCGAAAGTTATCTCTTCCGCAGGACTTGGATTGTTGATCGACAGACGGAGTCCTTCAGCGGCCTTCCAGGCATCGGCTTCTGAGGGATACTGTCGTACGCTTCCCACAATCACCGAATTTTCCTTCCGCTTTCCGGCTGGCGTAGTCGACCGATAAACCCACACCCAAACATCTGGGCCTCGCTTGCGTGATTTTCTACGTAACCATCCAAACTGATACCGTGTCCGCCTGAACATTCGCAATGCCTCCTAGTTCGAGCGGCACGGATGGCAAGATAAATTTATCTGAGATCGCAGCCACGCGTCCAGTTCTGTTGCGCGAAAATACCAGTGCCCAGCCACGCGGTAGCCGGGAACTGTCCCCCGGCGTGCATAGCGTTGCAAGGTCTTGACGTGAATGCTCCCGAGCAATCTCGCGGCGGCTTCGCATCCAATCAATGGTTCGAATACCTGCCTCGACACATTGGCTGCGCTAACCGTCGCTGGAACGGACAAGATTTCCTCGCCACTTTCTCTTTCTCTCCCAGTGGCCGCATCTAGCGGCTTGGTGGTGACTGACTCGCGGCCCTCGCTGGGGCCGGATGCCAAGACAGGCGTTGGCGCTCTATCTTTTGAATCTCGAGACAGAATCTCGGACAACGGTGGCAATGAATCTACTGCAAGGCGCGAGGCATGCTGTCTTGAGGACGCTGTGTGATCGCGCACACCGAATTGGGTTGGACGGGACTTCATGTTTGTCAGGCGGCCTTCGCAAGAACTTCTCCTTTAGCTTTTTCGTTGTTGTGGTTGTTTGCGTGTTGGTCTGCCCAGCGTCTGAAGTCGTCGTCCTTTCGGAACAGCAGCTTCAGGGCCTCGGTGATCACGTAGGACGGCGAAGCATTGATGAACTCCGCATAGCGTTCCAGCTGAGTCTTTACCGATTCCTCGACACGGGCTTGGACGGTGACGGTCTTTGGTTGTTTTGGTGGTGCTTTCAGAATGGACAACGGGCTTCTCCTTTCATGTACGTACAAAATGTCAGACGTGTTGTCTGACAAATTCTCCGGGCTGCCCAACGCGACCGCGCAATACGCTTTGCCGCGCCGTGTCTACGAGGGCGGGAGCGACCCCACAAAACTTTTGGGCGGATCATCCGCAAAAAAGTGGGGTTCTACACAAGGGGGATGTCAAGAAAAAACACTTCTCCTTCCGCAAGGAAAGGAGCATTTTTCTGACATCGAGCTCCCGCCCACGGCTCGATAGTAAGCACGCTAGGATTTTGGCCGTTTCCGCCGGAACTTTTCGCACTATATTGCTGGTCCCTAACCGCCGAACACTCTGGCACTTCAAAGCAGCATGATTTTGGCAACCACGGTTCTATCTGAGACTCGAGGCCTATCGCTTTATCGGGTTGTCCGAGGGGGCATACGGTCGCTCGTGAGACTCAAGGTCTAAACCCCACTTGTGCTACTCACCCTCGAACCCATGGCGCTCGTGACGACGGGTCGCAGGACCACCAGTCAAGTGCGTTCCGATGGCACGATGCGCTCAAGCTGCTTGTGGCTTTATATATTCGGCGTTGAACGTTCCTCCTTCCTTCCAGATTTTCAGCGTGATGGCGGCGATCTTGCGTGCAAGCGTCAGTCGGGCCATCTCCGGCCGCATACCCTTGTCCAGCAAGCCGGTGTAAAACTCGCGGAATATTCCGTCACGATTCGTAGCCATTGTGGCGGCACTTTTGAAAACGTCTTTAAGCTCGTGGCTGTGGTTCCAGTTCAGACCGCGGACTTGCACGGACCTGGGCTTGCGTTCTACCTGACCGTGAACCACGTGATACTGCGCGCTGTCGTGCGTCTCCAGGGCCAGGCCGCAATAGGACCAGAACTGTCGCTTGGTGCGGAAGCGGTGCGGTGTCTGCACGCGACCGATGAGCACGGCAGTTCGTACCTTTCCGAGAAAGGGCACAGATCGCAGCGACTTGATGGCCGGATGCTTGCGACACTCCGCGAGCATCTCGCGCTTGGCGCGGAGCCGCAGGCGATGCACGGCATCGAGTTCTTTGTAGAGAAGCTCAGCCCGCAGTCGCAACCCCGCGGTGGGGAGCTGGGCAAGGTAGGACTCCCGGCGGTCCGGCCGGAATACACTCCTGCCCTGATAGTGGATAGCCTGGCTGCGATACACCGCCTTCAAGCGGCTCATGATGCGGGTAGTGTCCTCGGTGAGCATGGTGTAGCAGCGTGTGCGCTGCTGGACTTCTAGGGTGCTCATCTCTCCGTGGTAGACAGGCGACAGGGAGTTGTTGCGCAACAACTCGGCCAGCTTGCGCGCGTCAATCAGATCACCCTTGTTGCCGGACTTCAGGAGCCTGGTTTTGCGTGGGTCGCAGACCAGCACGCGAGCCACTCTCGGTTGCAACAGATCGTAGAGCCAGGCGGAATGAACTCCTTCCTCGAAGGTGACGTGTAACGTTCCACGAATGCCGTGGAGGAAGTCGAGGAGCGCCGGGGCGCGTGTTGGCAGTACAGACTGCATGATTAGTTGGCCCTCACGGTTCAGCACGACTGCAGAGATGGTGTCCCTGTGAATGTCGAGCCCGATGTAGCGGAGGTTATCCATGGAGCATCCTTTCTCGTTCTGCGGTTCTGCGTGCGAACCGAGAAGCAGACTTGCTTCTCATGATGGACCAAGACCCGCAGCGAGGATGGCGGTCAAGGACGCGCGCTGTTTGCGCGCCGCTGAGCGGTCGAGCGCAGCGAGATCCTTGACGGCCACCGCAGCGAAGGGTACGGCAACTTGGGCGGGAGCGACCCTTGTCATAATGGGTCGCTCCCGCCCATCCGGGTGTTTTGCCTGCGTCCAAATTGAATGTCGTGCCATGCGCAACCTTTACGCTCCCAACAACTTCGCGTCACCCCTAGGTGACGCGAGTCATCACGGCCAAGGTGATTTGTGTCTTTCATGCACCCGTCACCTTTCCATGCCGGAAATGCGGCTGAAACTTTCTGGCATCGGCATCCGCCTACTATTAAAGAGGCTTTGAAAACGGAAAAAGTAAGAAACAAAGTTTGACCAGTACGGATGCGTCCCAGAAGCTTCATTCTCTGCCTACCCTCCGAACCGATCTTGGCTCTGTCGGCACCCTTCACTTACTAGGGAACATCCAAATTGGAAAAAGTGAGAAAAAACTTTAGGTGTTGGAAGGTGGCCCGAACCAAGAGTTGGCGTGCCGACCACAGCCCCCTACTTATTTAAGGAACATCGAGAAGGGAAAAAGTAAGAAAAAATCTTCGGTACCAGTACATTTTTCTTGGAGAGAGCATCCCCATCGAGTACACCCGCTCCTTACTGCGCGGCGAACGCCTCCCAGCTTCGGTTATCTCGGTGCGCAACCACTCTCTCGAGAGCCGTACTGGAAGCGCAAAGACCGGAACCGCTACCTCGCGGGAAAGTAGTCTCTCAACCCAAGTCAAACACTATCGGCCGCCGAGCATAAGCCGCCGTATACATATAGGATTCGCGTCATGGTATGGTGGCTATGCCACTTAACATCATGCTTAGCTTCGATCTTTCAGGGGTAAACGATGAAACTCAAAGCGCGCTCGGCTTCCATCCTGGTCGTGCTTTTCCTGGCTGTCTTTGCCGCCGTACTGTGCGACGCGGAACCTCCACCCGGCAGGGCTGAGGGCCACAGCGCATCGGCGCAGGAGAATGCCAAGAGCCGGATTTCAGCCACAGCCAAGGACGGTGCCGCAGCGGGCACTGTGCCAGCCGACCCGTTCAATCAGCATGCCGACAAAGCCCTCCTTGCCATGAAAGATAGCGCAGCCGCCCCGAGAATCAGCACGCTCAATCCTGGCAGTCGAAAATGATCGGGGCGGGCAAACGAAAGGATCAGGCAACGGCAAACGCCCCTGGCGAAAACTTGCTGGCCAGTGCCTACACCAAGGCCATGGAAGCCGCTGATTCTCTCAAGCCCAGTGGAAGCGTCGGTCGTTCACTCATGACGGGAGAGTATGGCTGGTCAGGAAGCATGACTCGGACTGATGGGCATAACGGCCACTGCATAGCGGCCTTTAGCGGCGGTAAGTCAGAGAGCCATGTGGAAGTCTCAACTGCCGGACTAGACTCGATTCGAATGAGGGAATAGCTTATGCCATCTGCTGCGCCTGTTTTCTGGCAGATTTCAACTGCGCGAGTTCTGCGACGACAGGATGGAATTGGGACAAATCGCGAGTCGCGCCGCCAGCTTTCGCCCAGCCCATCGTCTTGACCTGGAGGAAACATGAATCGCCGTAAATTCATCAAGGCCGGCGCATTGACGGGAGTATCCGTCAACGCACTGCCATTTTTGGCTGGCACCAACGCCACAGTCCAAGACCCAATCCTTGCGAATCCTCTCGCAGCCCCAGGCGTCATGGATCAGACCAGCACCTCCACTCAGGAGAAAGGCCAAGTCTTTCCCTTTTCTTATCCGCGTATTCTTCCCACTAGCCCAACGTTCACGGTTCAAGCCGCGGACCAGCACATAGCCGTGATTCAGACTTCCGTTGGCGCATTTGTTGCTTTTGATTGCGAAGGCCCCATCGAAGTCATCATTGAGACTCCAATACCGATCGCAAGTATCCGCATCGCACCCGCCCGGCATGCCATCAAACCTACTATCAGCAAGAACCGCGTCAGTTTCAGGCTGCCTCAACCTCTGAATCTGCTGATCGAGATAGACAACCTGGAGCAACTCTTTCTGTATGCCAGTGTTCCCGACCACAATGCCCCAGCGCGCACCGATGCAGGGGTACACTACTTTAAGGCAGGCCAGATTTATGAAGTAGGCGAATTCCGGCTTAAGGAAAACGAGACTCTATATATCGAAGGGGGAGCCGTCGTCCGCGGTTGCATTCGCGCGACCTCCGCCAAGAACGTCCGTATCGCCGGCCATGGAGTGCTCGACGGCAGTTACTACCGCCGGGACGTGGACGGTCACCGATCCATCGTGCTCGAAGATTGCCGTGACTCTCTCGTCGAAGACATTATCATGATCGAACCTTCCAGTTGGATGATTGTCCTCGGCGCGAGCCAAAATGTAACTGTTCGCAACGTGAAGGAATTGGGCAATGGAAATGGCACCGATGGCGTCGATATCGTGGGCTCACGGCAGATCCGAATCCAGGACTGCTTCTTCCGTAACGGTGATGACTGTGTTGTGATCAAGTCCCTCGACCTGCGCAGTGACCGCCAGGATATCACCTTGGATTTCACGCGCGATGTTGAAGACGTGGAAGTCACAGGCTGTGCGCTGCTTGCCTATTCTGGCGGTCAAGCCTTTGAAATCGGCCACGAACTGCGCACCAACTCCATTCGCTATATCCGTTTCCGCGATTGCGACATCCTGGGAGTGCATGACTTTGGCGCTCCCTTCGGCATTCACAACTCCGATCACGCCACTATCAGCGATGTGCTTTATGAAAACATTTGTGTGGAGCACCATTACAACAAGTTGCTCGAGTTCCGCATCTTTCAGAGCCGCTGGTCGAAAGACAAGCAGCGCGGCCAGATCCGCAACGTCACGCTGCGCAACATTGAGGTCGTTATCTCGATCTACAATCCAGGCTACACGCTCTCGGCCATCGGCGGTTGCGACGCAGAGCATACCGTAGAGCATGTGCGTTTTGAGAACGTGAGACTCAATGGCCAAGCGGCCAGAACCGCGGACGATCTGGACCTGTATACCAAGCACTCCGATGACATCAGTTTTTCCTGACGGCGATGGACTGCGGTCAAAGACCTTGGTCCATCATGCCACCGGGCAGGAGCTAACAAGCCGTTCATGATGATGCAGGAATGGCTTGAGCACTGTTAGTTGATCTTCGTGAGTCTCACAGGACGCAAAGGAAAAGGAGCGCGCAAGCTCCGTAGGGTGTGCTTGGCCAGTCGCCGCAAAACAAAGTCGAGCGCGGGAACATCGAAGCTGCGAGACACCTCGCGTGCCCATTGCTCGCGCGTGTCGATATCGGTGTCGGCGAGCGATCTCGGCCCATAAGGCTGCGGTGCGGTCCATCAAACCACGATAGTTCCAAAAATGCGTCTCGCCGTAGGCGCTTCCTGCATTCTGATCGCGAGCATGGGCACCGGCACGGCATGCAAATCGAGGGTGACCCATATCTTGTGCTTGCGGCGGACGCTCACTGCATGGATCAGCGATTCCCGTCCGCGACTTACTCCACTGATATGACTATTTCTCTCTTACTTTGATGCTGATATGGTTGTGCATGATGAATCAGCCGCTGATCAATGACTTGCGCAAATAGCAAGGAACTACCTCTTCAGGGCAAGAGGACCGATTGTCGCCTGGAGCTTCCGGTCTCTGGATGACGCGCCAATCGAAACCGTGCGGCTTCCTCCTGGCGTGATCCAGGCTTGCTTTTCTGTTGACCAATACTGCATAGGGCGAAGCGGAACGTGGATACTGACCTCGCGCGATTCACCAGCAGCAAGATGCACGCGCTCAAATCCAGCCAGGACTCTGTCGGCAAACTGCACCCCCGCAGGAAGATCAGTCGGCTTGTCCACATAAACCTGCGCCACCTCATCCCCGGCAATCGCTCCACTGTTTCGTATGTTCACGACGACATCAACGCCGCGATCGGAGGCGCGGGTGCACTTCATGTCTGAGTAGGCGAAGCTCGTGTACGATAATCCGAATCCAAATGGAAAGAGCGGTTCAATCTTCTTGTGGTCAACCCAACGGTAGCCAACGAGAATCCCTTCGCTGAAGGTTGTCTTTCCGCTTACGCCTGTGCCGGACCGTTCCGGATGAGTTGGGTCGCTTGCAGGCATATCAGCGAGTCGCCTTGGCCAGGTGAATGGTAGGCGACCTCCAGTATTCGCCTCACCAAGCAAGACTTTGGCAGTTGCCCATCCCCCTTCGTCTCCGGTCCATCCCATGTCGAGCACGACCTTCACCTGCCCAAGCCAGGGCATTGCAACCGGTTGGCTTACATTCAAAACGACGATCGTGTTGGGATTCGCAGCGGCAACGCCGCGAATTAACTCATCTTGTTCGCCGGGGAGTGCAAACACAGGGAAGGTGCGGCTCCATGCAAAGACGATTGCCGTCTTCGCATTCTTCGCGGCCTCGATCGCAATTCGCCTGTTCTCTGCTTGCTGCTCCGGAGTTACCCAACTCACCCGCACCTGCACGGGATCATTCGAAGTATCGGGTTGAACCTCGACTTCGAACCGATGCGGTCCCGCCTTCAATTCCATCTCTGCGCGCAGGTTATCGAGTCCGTCGTTAGTCGCGAACAGACTATCCTGACCTGGTTGAACGACTTCCCCATGAATGAAATTGAACCAGTTTTTCGCGACCAGTTGATCGTCGATCCTCAGCTTTCCGTAGCATCCAAGCAATTGTAACTGCAAGCGGTACTTCCCTGCTTCGGGGATATTGAGTGTGCCTGTCCAGACCACGCTTGCATTTGCCGGGAGAGCATTGCCCGCCTTTTTCGTGAAGTTCAATTCAGGATCGACGCTGACTGCATCTTCATTCCACATGCGCCGTTCAAGCCCGGGCTCACCAAAATGAGACAGGTACTTGGCCGGGATGGACACGCCCTCCATATCGTCCGCGACTGCAAAAGTCACGTGCGCTGCCGTTCCTGCCAGTTGTCTAAGCGCCGCGAGAGGCCCTACTTCAAGTTTCGGTAATCCAACAGCCTTCTCGACCGTCTTGCCCACTGCAACAATCTGGCTTGCTCCTGGACCGATCATCGCCAGACTATCCAGGTCAGATGCCTTGAGCGGAAGAGTACTGTCTTCATTCTTGAGCAGGATCGCCGCATCGATGGCCGTCTTCTCAACGATCTTCACATCTTCACGATTGTCGGAGGGAGTTACATCGAGTTTGTTCTTGCCGTCCAAGTAGCCGAACTTATCCATCTGCAACAAGACACGTCCCGCAGCTCGTGTAATCGTCCCTTCGGAGACGACACCTGTGCGAATCAGTTTCTTAAGATCCGTTGCAGCCCCTGGATCTCGCGAGTAAGAACCTTGAGTGGGCACCGGCTCCTCAGGAAGCCTGCCAGTGTCAGTGAGAGCGGGACCATCCGGCTTGCCGCTGTCAGGCGCCTGACGAACGAGGCCATTCACAAAGAAAGAGTCTTCAGCGAACGAAACAGGGAGCGGTCCGGGCATCTCCATATCTACGCCTTCATTGATAAAGCTGGTAGCATGAATCGCTCCCCAATCGGAGGTTACAAAACCGGAAAAGCCCATCTCGTCTTTCAGTAACTTCTTGAGCGTGGCGGGACTCCCGCACGAATAGATACCGTTGATCTTGTTATAGGAGCACATGATCGACGACACGCCTGCACGCACCGCGGCTGCGAACGGCGACGCATAGACCTCATGCAGAGTCTGATCGTCGATGAATACATTGTTACCGTTGGTATCGTAGCCAACAAAGTGTTTGGCCTGCGACATTACGCCCTGCTGCTGGATCCCAGTGATCTCTGCCGCGCCGAGTTCGCCAGTAAGAAACGGGTCCTCGCCGAACGTGTTGTAGCCACGTTCAAAGGCGAAATCCCTGTCAATGTTGATGAACGGTTGTAGCGCGACACTGACGCCATGCGACCTGGCTTCTCGGCCGATCAATTCGCCATTCAAGCGCGCGTCCTCTCGGCTGAACGTGGCTGCAACTCCCATCGTCGAAGTGGGCGCAATGGAGGGTACACGCGTGAGAACACCCGGAGGTCCATCTGCGAATCGCATGGGAGGAATGCCAAGACGCCGAACTCCAGGCAAGTAGCCGGCCTCGCCCTGATACGTGGAGGCGTCTTCGCCCGTGCCATGAATCATCGCTATCTTTTCATCGAGAGTCATCTGGCCTAGCAACCGGTCAACCCTGAGGTTTCCGGTGATCACTGCCTGCTGTGCCAGTAATCCCGCACTTGACACAACAAAGATGACTAGCCCACCTCTGACTGCACTTTTGCAGAACCTGCTCATTCCAGCACCTCAGTTTCCCTGATCGTCTACCGACAGAAAGAATTTGTCTGCCTTCAGGCAGTTTGCCTGAATACATTCAGCTGGCTGTTGCGCAAAGGGACTAATGGGTAGTAGGAAAAACAGGATTCGAAGTTTGTTCATGGTTCTCTCGAATTTACTCGAAATGCGTGCCGGAGTTAAAACCGTTCTTGAGTAAGCTCTGAATGATCTACTCTTGCTCTATCTAGACGCGTGCGATGCGGTTCAGCGACTCGACGACATGTCTCCTCCTACATCGCGCCGCATTCCCCGCCCTCTTCTGCGATGCGGCGAAGGGCCATTTGCGTGCCCCGAATCTCTACATTGGCAAAGATTCGCACATTCTCGCGATGGCACCTGGGAACTACCTCCAGCTGAGCATCTCTGCATCGTAGGGTTGCACTTCGATTTCCCAGCCAGAGCCATGGCGGACAATCGGGTTTCCACTCCGGGTTTCAATCCGTTCCAAAGCAGCGATGGGCAGCGTGGAACCGAGCAGCACATGCTTGGATTGCGAGGAATGATTGACAAGCACGATGTAGCCGTGATCTTTGCCATTGAGGGCGGCGGCTTCCACCGAGGGCTGATCGGTCCACACCAGCCGCTTCAGCCCAGCCCACTCTTCCAGGCTTTGATATATGCGGAAGGTCTGGTCGTCGCCTTCAAAGGCCGAAGGCAGATTCGCCAGGTAACTTTCAATCGGGTACGCGCACAACAGAGTCTTACCTTTTCCGAACTGGTGAGCCACCAACGCCGGCTTTCCATTCTGGTCTACCGCGATGACCTGGCCGCCTTGCACCTTCAGCGTTGCCGCCCATTGGTCGAACGCACTGCTTGAGGCCGCGTAAGTAAAAGTCTCGCCCGGCTTCAGGTTGCCAAACGGCGCGACAATCTTTAAGGTAACTTGCTGCACGGGCAAGTGGTCGACCAGACGCGCACCAAAGAGTTCCTCCATTTCGGGAATTGCCGCGTCTCCGCCTAACGATGCGTACAACACTCCCCCATTCTCGACATAACTCCGCGCCTTCTCCCAAAACTCGGAGTGGACGTGGATCATAAACGTTTGTGTGCTGGTCAAGGGTGAAGCCAGAATCAACATTGAATACTTCTGCCAATCGGCGTATTCGCGGGGGAAGGCGATCTTCACTCCCGATCTGCGTGAAAGAATATACGAGGAGAGCCAGGCGCCCACCAGCCGTGCATTGTCTTCGACTGGGTTGCTGGGCAGTGGCTGTCCCACCACGGCGCCGCCCTCATCCTGCGACGTATAAGGTGCGATTTCCGGGCCCGTCAATCCAAAATGCGACTCATCTCCATAGGGTTTCGCCCACTCATTGGGCACCAGGATAGCCGCCTCGGCCGGAGCCGGCTCGACGCCCTCGAGATCCAACGTGCTGACAGTCTTCGAGAATGCGGTCAGCATCTTCGCCGCAGGTCGCTCCTTGCGGTCCCATGTAACTATGCCGAACTGTGTTTCATTCGGTGACCGCGAGTAAGGAACTTTGCCGTACTGGGCGGGAGCCGCATCGGTATAACACCACAGCAGGAATCCGTTCGCACCCGCGCCAAAGCCGGAATAGAGGGCGGTTCGCTCATACTGCGCAATCGCCTCCGGCGCGTATTGCGACGACGTTGCGCCCATTTCCGAGATCATAACCGGCCGGCCCGCTCCTCCTGTTAGAGCAGTCTGAAAGGCCGCTCCGTAGGTCTGGCGCTCGGACAGCATCGCGTCTGGATAAAGCCTTGGTTTGTAAATGGTGTAAGGGTGGATGCTGAAGAAGTCCACCTCGTTTTCGATCATGTCCGGTCGGAATGGACCGTGTTCCAGCTCCTGCATGGAGGTTCCCACTACGACTGGATGTGCGGGGTCGTAGCGGCGCATTGCGCCTGAAATCAGCCGCGTCCAGTTAATAGCCATCGCGTCAGTGGGATTTGCGCTGATCCAGAATGGTGGTTCATCGTATAGATCCCAGGCGAGAACAGCACTGTTCGTCGTCATGTGGCGAGCCAGTTTCGCGGCAAAGTCCGTTTCCAGTTCCAGCATAAAGGGATCCGAGAGCGGATCGCGCCCGTTGCGATAAGGAACATCCCAATACGCTTCGCCCACTTCGCCGCCGGTGAGCAGCATGGGGTTCAAATAGATTTTGTGGCGATTCGCCAGCGCAGTGAGATAGTCAAGTTGCCGGAAAGCCTCCGGGTTGTAATCGCCGGGACGCGGCTCAAACCACGACCACACCAGATCCAGCCGCACCGTGTTGATGCCGAGTTCATGCATTTGCGTAAAATCGGCTTCAACGGCTGCTGGATCCCATTGATAGGGCCATTGCATTGCGGCTTTCGCCGGCACCCAGTTGACCCCCACCGGAATGAAGCGCTTGCCCTCATGTGCAAAGTAATTGCCATCCAGACGAACAGGCGAGAGTTTGGGGACGGCCTGCGGCGTGACATCTTGAGCGGCTACCGTTGAAAGCGAACAAAGCAACGCCCCGATCAACAAAACCGCATGGAGCAAACTATACCAATAACGATTCATATAACCTCTTCGAGAAGGTATCTGCATTCGAATTCTGTCATAAACGGAATAGCGGTGGCTCCGGTTGTCGCTGCATATCCGTTTCCTGGTGAAGCTGGAAGCTATCTGGCGCTAGTTAATCGTCAATTGCAACGTTACGGAGCTATCAGCAAGCCCCGGGCTACTGGCTGTAACCGTAAGTGTCGCATTTACGGGTTGAGTTTTTGGTGTTGAGTTACCGCCGCACGCGCACATGCACGCAATCGAGAGTACGGCAATGGCCAGCTGAAGCGCATATCGCGATCTCTTTCTGTAAACGCATAAGGGACCCAGAAATAGAATTGCGAACAGCGGCGCCCCGTAATTCAGGTGCTGTACCCCTGCCCTTCTCAGCGACTTCGTGTTGACCAACATCGCGACCGGGGCGAAGTTCGCCGTATTCACCGTAATCGTGACCGGCGTCGCCGTCGTCGCGGCTGTGACTGTGATTGGGGAAGGTACATTGCAAGTCGTGCTTGCCGGAGCTCCCGTGCAGGCGAACGTGACCGTGCCAGCGAAATTCGATGAGTTGAGTGTCAGATTGTACGTAGCTGTTTGTCCCTTCGTGACCGTAGCGGAGGAACTGCTGCCCGTTGCAACAACAATTTGAAAGGTGACCGCAGCAGCTAGGGCCGATGCCTCGTTGGATGGTCCGCTCGTCCCAACAAGATTCACCGCCTCCACCACGTAATAATACGTGGTGCCAGACGTGACGGTCGTGTCGGCAAACGTTGTCGTCGTGACTCCGGTTTGAATCGGGGTCGCTGCTTCCGCTTGGGAGGATGTCCCGCGGTAGATGTTGTAGGAGCCTGCAGCTATTCCAGTGGGAGCCGTCCAGGAGAGATCAATTTCCGTAGCGCTTTTGGCGACGGCGGTCAGTCCGGTTGGAGGTCCCGGCGCTGCAGCCGGGATCTGTTGACCATAAACGTAGCTGTTTCCTTCGAAGCCGACGTACACCGTCCCAAAGACATCCCAGCTCGCCGTCAGGCTGTTCGGCACGTCGATGATGCCGTACGGGTAATACGAGATGCGGTTGAAGGTCACCCCGCCATCGACCGACTGGAAAATGCCCCAATTTGCGTCGCCAGTTAGCCTTCCATAGACATAAATCGCAGGGTAGTTGCTGCCAGAGGCCGCCTTGCCCAGCGCAAGGGCCCACGCAAAGTCGAAATTTGGATTACGCGTGAAGCTAACGCCACCATTCAAGGTGTGGTACAGACCATGCTGATCCGAGCCTTCGTGGCCGTCTA
>Ga0181538_10003811_pt1 | contig 14509 bp, 10 predicted proteins | sample PEATcosm2014_Bin_40_FD_119773 | JGI IMG/M metagenome (GOLD analysis project Ga0181538, IMG submission 119773) | Peatland microbial communities from MTU Mesocosm Facility, Houghton, MI, USA - PEATcosm2014_Bin23_30_metaG | ecosystem: Environmental > Terrestrial > Soil > Wetlands > Peat | place...
CTCACCGTGCGTCGCGCAACGCGGTGGCCATGCTGCAACGGAAACTGGGGGAAGCCCGATGACGGCTCCCTCCACCGGCATGGGCACTGCGGGCGGTAATTACGCGGGTTATCGCTACGGCGTCGTCAAGTCGATCAGTGGCAACGAGATCATTCTGACCAAGACTGACGGAGGCATGGATGAGACTTTTACGCTCAACAAGAAGACCAAATTCATCCATGACGGCAAAAGCAGTACGCCCGATTCCGTGAAAGTGGGCGACAAGGTGTGGGTAGATGCGCACCTTGACAAGAAATCCGGCGACTCGACTGCCCGCAAGGTTGTCAGCGGGGCTTTCCTCATGTAGTCTGATGTCATGCCGGCGCGCGCCGGCTGCGTGATGAGGTGACAGGATCACACCACTGCGTGAAGCTCAATCCCCTCCCTCGGCGGTGGACCCCCGTTTGAAAAAAGGCACCCTCATTTACAATCCGATCGCGGGACGGCGCCCGGCGGCGCGACAGCGCGAGATTCGCAAAGCGGTTGAGGTGTTGCGATCGGCGGGACTCGAGATGGAGTTGACTCCCACCGCAGGGCCCGCCATGGCGCACGAACTGGCGGAGCAGGCGGCTGCGAACGGCGCCGATTTCATTCTCGCGTGCGGCGGCGACGGAACCATCAATGAGGTTCTTAATGGCCTCGCCAACCGCAAGGTACCCTTGGGGATTCTGCCGGGGGGCACTGCCAACATCCTGGCAAGGGAAGTCGGACTTCCGCTGGACCCGGTTCGCGCCGCCGCGCAGTTTGCCCGGTGGTCGCCGCAGAGGATTCCCTTGGGGAAAGCCACCTGGCGGACGGACGGCGTCTCGCCAAACGGAGAGCCATCTCAAAACGGGTCATCTACCCGCTACTTCATAAGCGTCGCGGGCGTTGGGTATGACGCTCAGGTCGTCTATAAACTTTCACTTAAAATGAAGTTATCATGGGGAGTTGCAGGATACATCGTGGAGGCGCTACGGCAAGCCTTCCGCTACCCCTTCCAAGGGTTCTCCTGCCGTACGGACGATGGCCCGGAGCGGTTTGCCACCTTTGCCGCCGCTCAGCGAGCACGCAATTACGGAGGGTGGCTTCACCTCACTCCGAACGCTCGCTACTTTCATGACCGCTTCAATTTGTGTCTTTTCAAGAGCATGAATCGCGCGCGCTACTTCCTGTATGCCGCACTGGTCCTGGCGCGCCAGCACTTTCGGCTTGAAGATGTGGAACTTGTGGAAGCACGCAAGCTCTGCTGCGTTGCCCTGGCCGCCAGGGATATTATTCGCTTCGAACTCGACGGCGAGTTGGCGGGCACACTCCCGGCAACTTTTGAGATCGTGCCTGACGCGCTGACGCTCCTCGTTCCGTGATTCCGCAAAGCGAAAATGGAAAGTGGAAAATGGAAATCGGAAACTGGAAATTGGAAACTTGAACGTTGAAAAAGAAGTCAGCTTTGCCAAATTCGAGTTCAGGTTTTCGGGGTTACAATCCCGGTATTCCGTCTCTCGCTCTCCAGACCGTGGAATGAAGGTCTGATTCCTCCTTCACCATTTTCCAGTTTCTATTTTCCATTTTCCAGTTTCCAGTTTCGAGGTTTTCTTGGACAATCTCACGCACACCCTCACCGCCGTTGCACTTAGCCATGCCGGGTTGCACCGCAAAACCCGCTTTGCCACGCTGACGTTGATAGTCGCTGCGAACCTGCCGGATATCGATATTATTTCCCGGTTCTGGGGAAGCGCCACCTACCTCAAATACCACCGCGGGCTCACCCATTCGATTCTGGGAGTCAGCCTGCTCGCCTTGCTGGTCGGGTGGACCGTCTATTTTCTGGGGAGCAAGGCGAAGCCCAAATCCGGACCGCCACCCAATCTGGTCTGGCTGCTGATTTTGGCGTGGATTGGAACGGCCAGCCATCTTCTCATGGACTTCACGAACTCCTACGGCGTCAGGCCCTTTCTGCCCTTCAGCGCGCGCTGGTACGCCTGGGACATCATGTTTATCTTCGACCCGTTGTTGCTTCTCCTGCTTTGCCTCGGCCTTGGCCTGCCGGCGCTATTTCGGATGGTCTCAGAAGAGGTCGGGGGCCGCAAGACCCGCCCGGCGTGGGGCGCCATTTTCTCACTCTGTGCAATTGTGTTTCTTTGGGGCCTGCGCGATGTCGCCCACCGTCGAGTTCTGGGGCTCCTCGAAGGGCACACTTACTCGGATCAAAACCCGCTCCATGTCGGGGCCTTTCCCTCCCCCATCAACCCGTTCGAATGGGCCTGTGTGGTCGAGACCGATACCACCTACGAGGTCCTGCCCGCGAGTGCCCTCGAAAACGACGTGGATCCCCGGTCCGCACAGCAATTTCATAAGCCCCCGGACTCGCCCGCTCTCGACAGTGCACTGAAGTCGCGCACGGGCCGGATATTCATGGATTTTGCCCGCTTCCCCTGGGCCCAGACTGAGCAAAGCGAGGAGGGTTTCGACGTGCAGATCCGCGATCTGCGCTTCGCAACAAGCGCTGGAGGCGGAGGTTTTCTTGCGGAGATTGAACTGGATAGCACCCTGCGAGTGAGGTCGGAATCTTTCAGCTTCCGCGCCCCGTCAATTCGGGCGGAGGACAGATGAGGCTGCCGGATGAAGCCTGTACTTAACGACGGAAGACGCCGTGATAACGTGGCCCTGGGAAGGGCGGGGCTTCAGCCCCGCCGCCTCTGCCAACCTGACGAGTTGGGCCTTTAGGCCCCGAAGCAGCGTCGCCTCAGGGGCTAAAGCGCTGCGTGATGAGCCGTTTTCCATGGCGGGGCTGAAGCCCCGCCCTTCCCGGCACTCCGCAATATGACGCGGACTTTTGTCAGCAGGTACTAGGGTGAATCATCCGTGGCGGGCTGCCTGGCCTTCCACCAGCGGAAAATCAGCGTCAATACGATAACCAGGACAATCGTCACCAGAGAAGCCCACGCCAGGTTTTTCTTTAAGTACGCTTCTGCCTCAGCACCATAGTGGGCTCCCAACCAGGCAATAGCAGCGAACCTCAGACTGCGGCCAACCAGCAAGGCGGCTCCGAAGTTCACCATATTCATCCGCAGTGCCCCGGCGGCGATCACGAAGAATTTCAGGGGAGCCGGGGGAGGCAACAAAGCCATCACCAGCATGGACACAAAATCATTCTGCTCCAGCCAGCGGCGGGCCCGATTCGTTTTTGTCGAGGCGCGCTTGCCGCCGCCCGCCAACCGTCCTCCTCCGCGCGCGATTCCGTACATGGCATAGCACCCCAAGAGCGAGCCGAGGGTGCTCAACAAGGCATAAAAGGGCCACCGGGCAGGGTGCTTGCTGGCCAGAACAATCAGCGCCACATCGTTCAGGCCCGGGAGCGGCATGAATGAGGAATCCAGGAAGGACAAAACGAAGAGGCCCCCGCCGTAAAGGGCAAGCGCATGTCCGATCCTCGAGGAAAGCGAATTGAAGAAATGCAACCGGTTCTACCTCGCAAGCCGAACCTTTGCATTCTATGCGGTCTCGCCGTCAAGACGCAACGTGGTTCTTCGACAGGCGCACGACGAGGCGCTGCCGCAACCGGAATCAGGGGCTCCGGACAGTCTACGCTCCCCTGCGGAGCGAGGCGCCCGTCGAACAAAAGCTTGACATTCAGAAATACTATGCTAATAATTTAGCATGGTGCTTAAGAATTAGCAGGAGATCAACTCATGGCTGAACCCGCAGAAGACAAGCTGAGCCGCCGCGAGCGCCAGATTATGGATGTGCTCTATCAGCGCCAGCGGGCGTCCGCGGCGGAGATTCGAGAGTCCTTGGCCAGTCCTCCCAGCTACTCCGCGGTTCGCGCGCTGCTGCGCATCCTCGAAGATAAAGGCCACATCCGGCACGCGGAAAAAGATTTACGCTACGTCTACTTTCCGACCGTGTCCCGCCGGCGCGTGCGGCGCGCGGCCCTCAGGCATCTGGTTGAGACCTTCTTCGATGGCTCCGCTGCACAAACCGTCGCAACGCTGCTCGATTCCTCAACGGCTCGCATGTCCGAGAGCGAACTGGATCGCATTTCCGAGTTAATCGCGAAGGCCCGGAAAGGAGGCGCCTGATGGCGGCCCTAGCCTCGTCCCTTCTCCAGGCACTGTATTCTCTCCACGGCTTTTCGGGGAAGAGCCTGGCACTTCTCCTCGACACCGTTATTAGGGGCACCTGTCTTCTCCTGCTCTGCGGAGTGTTGGTTTTAACTCTGCGGCGCGCCTCGGCAGCGGCGCGGCACCTGGTTTGGAGCCTGGGGCTGGGCGCCATGCTGGCTCTACCGTTCATTTCTCTGACCCTGCCGGCCTGGGACGTGCCCGTCATCACGACATGGCTTTCCGGCACCACAAGCAAGAGGAATGCTGCGAAGGAGGATCCGGCAGTTTTCCTGGCGAGCAGTCAAATCCATGGGGACGACACCGCGCGCGTGTCCCCCGCGGCTGTCGCTCCGGCAGACCATCGGATCCGAGCCGGTTGGATTCTATTCTTGTGGGCGATCGGTTCGTGGCTTTTGGCGGCGCGAATGGCCGTAGGGGAGGGGCGTGTCCTGCGAATTGCAAAACGCTCACTGCCTTTCGAGACGCCCCGGGCAAAAGCCGTGCTCGAGGGCGTTCGCTCATCATTTCGCTTGTCTCGCGCGGTCCGGCTTCGAACCAGCGCTGAGATCGTCGTCCCCTTCACCCGCGGCGTGTTGCGTCCGGCTGTGCTTCTGCCGGCGGAGGCCGAGCAGTGGTCGCGCCAGCAACTCGAGTGGGTGCTTGCCCACGAACTGGCCCACGTGCGCCGGAATGATTATTTGACCCAGTTGGCTGCTCAACTCGCTGGCGCTCTGTTCTGGTTTCATCCGCTGGTTTGGCTTGCCGCGTTCGCGATGCGTAAAGAGAGAGAACGGGCATGCGACGACGCAGTCTTGAGTCTCGGCCATCCGGCAGCGGATTACGCCGAGTTCCTTCTCGTGCTGAGCCGTTCCCTGCAACCTTCGAATGGGGCATGGTCAACGAGCGTTGCCATGGCCCAATCTTCTCAATTGGAGGCTCGAATGAAAGCGTTGCTTGATCCCAAACTGAATCACCAGCCTTTGGCGGCAAGTCGAGCTTTGCTGATTACCACGCTTGCGGTGTTGTTGCTGCTTCCCGTGGCCGCCATGCGCGTCGCAGCCAAGAATGCTTCCGGAAATATCTCCGGCACAATTCACGACCCGAGCGGCGCCGTCATCCCCGGCGCGAGTGTCACCCTCGTCAGCGGGGATCAGAAGGTCAAAATCGAGGGCACCTCCGGCGCGGATGGCACATTCAAGTTTGCTGCCATACCTCCAGGCGGTTACCGGCTCGAGATTGCCTGTCCCGGATTCGCCTTTACAAAGAGCGCGGAACTCGATCTCCAATCAGGCGGTGACCTGCATCAGAACATCACGTTGGACATTGGGGGCGTGCTGGAGGAAGTCGTCGTACACGGGCATAAGCCGGCGGAGAGCCCTGCGACACCACGGCCAACGCCGCGACGCATCCGCGTGGGCGGCAATGTTCAAGCGGCCCATCTCATCTCCCAGGTAAAACCTGAATATCCTGAAGCGCTCCAGAAGCAAGGCATCGAAGGCACCGTCATCCTGCGCGCGGTGATCGGAACCAGCGGCCAGATTCTGTCCCTTTCACCTTTCAGCGACCCTGAACCCGCGCTCACCAAAGCCGCCATGGATGCCGTCCGTCAATGGAAGTACACACCCACGCTGTTGAACGGCGAACCCGTCGAGGTCGAGACCACCATCACGGTGGGTTTTCGACTGGATGAATAGCCTCCTGCTGCGGATTGCAAGAATTAACTGACATCACCCCCTCACCCCCCGACCCCTCTCCCCCAAGGGGGCGAGGGGAGAAATAACCCGAGCTTATGCCCTCACCCCCTTGGGGGAGAGGGTGTCCGTCAGCCGACGGACAGGTGAGGGGGTTGGCACGCCGCGTGTTATAATTCTGCCTCGAAATCCATCCTGGCGAGGAGAATCGCTCATGCGACGAGGCGTTGTTGCGGCGGGAGGCCTGGCCGCGCTGCTGTGGGTTTTTGTACCCGCTTCTGCCCAAACGACTGAGGCCACGGGGACGGTGCGCGTCGACGTCACCCCCAGCCACTTGCTCAATTCCTTCGATCCCGATCGCGCGCTCGGCAGCTCGGTCGATGTCTTGTCTCACACCGAAATTGACAGGATTTACACCCCCCACATCCTCGAGGAATCGCTGTCGGCCGGGTGGGGTCCTATCACCTATCGTAATAACACCGAGCTGCGCATGGCCGCATGGCATTGGACCGAGAACGGGAGTTGGAGCGATACAGCCCATAAGAGTGGATACTTTACCGGCAGCACGGAACTCAGAGAACCCATCCGTTACATTCTCGCCTACGCTTTGCCGCATCGCGGTTTCTCCACGAGCGGCGATCGGCCGCTACAAGGGCCGAACCTGAGCTATTGGAAAAGCAACCCGTATCTCACCAGCAAGTTCACCGGCGAGAGTGACGCCGCCCACCCGCAATGGGTGGTTATGGATTTGCAAAAAGAGTCTACCGTCAACGCGGTCCGCATCGCCTGGGCCGACCCCTTCGCCAGAACTTATCAGGTGGAATATTGGGTTGGAAAGGACGCCCTCAGTTTCGACGAAGGCCCTCAAGGCGAGTGGAAGACTTTTTCCTCAGGCGGCGTGAAAAATGGGCGCGGCGGCACGGTCACGTTGAAATTCGGGAAGACGCCGGTGTCGACGCGCTACGTGCGCGTCTGGATGACCGAGTCTTCCGACACCTGCGATCTGCACGGATCGGGCGATGTGCGCAACTGCGTCGGGTACGCGATCCAATCCCTCACTGCGGGTGTCGTGAACGGGAGCGGCGATTTCGTGGATGTCGCCAAGGCTGCAAGCGGTCGCCAGAAGCCCACCTATTGTTCGTCATCCATCGATCCCTGGCACTCGGCAGCAGACGTCAATACCGGCGGGCGCTACCAGCACACCGGCTTCGACCTTTTCTTCACCAGCGGAATCACCAACAACCTGCCGGCGATGATTCCCGTCACGCTGCTCTACGGCACGCCCGACGACGCTGCCGCACAGATCGCCTACATCGAGAAGCGGGGCTACCCCATTGCTTACGTCGAGATGGGAGAGGAGCCGGACGGCAAGCACGCGATGCCGGAAGACTACGGCGCGCTCTACATCCAGTGGGCCGCGGCGATTCACAAGGTCGATCCCAAACTCAAGCTCGGCGGACCGATCTTCGAAGGTGTGGACGAGGACATCCGCGTGTGGCCGGACGCTCAGGGCCGAACATCGTGGCTGGGCCGCTTCATTGACTACTTGAGGGCGCACGGCCGGCCCGGCGACCTCGCCTTTGTCTCTTTCGAGCATTACCCCTTGGAGCCGTGCGAAATCACCTGGAAGACGCTCTACCGCGAGCCGCAATTGATCAAGCACATTCTTCAGGTCTGGAGAGAAGATGGCGTTCCCAAAGACGTGCCGCTGATGGTCACCGAGAGCAGCATTTCCTGGGAACTTACCGGACCGATGAGCCAGGTCTTCGCCGCGCTTTGGCTCTCGGATAGCATCGGTGCGTTTCTTGAGGCCGGCGGCGCGGCCTATTATCATTCCCCAATTCAACCTCAGCCGGTCGAGCAGAGTTGCCTCGGCCCGGGTTCGTGGTCGAATTTTGTCGCGGACCGGGACTTCAACATCAAAGGCTACACGTCGTTCTATTACGCCGCCCACATGCTCAACCTGGAATGGGTGCAGCACCGCTCCGGCGTGCATCAGATGTTCCCTTCCTCGACCAATATCAAGGACAGCGAGGGGAACGTGCTCGTCACCTCGTATGCGTTGCATCGCCCGGACGGCAACTGGTCCGTGATGCTGGTGAATCGCGATCAGAACGAGCCGCATACCGTGCGCGTGCTTTTCGAGGATTCGTCGAGCCAGCGGGCAGCGTCCTTCGCAGACCTGGTAACGCAGGTGAGCTTCGGCAGCGAACAATATGTGTGGAAGGATCGAGGCCCCAATAGTTACGCTGACCCGGATGGCCCTCCGGTGGGAAAGGCGACCCCTGGCGGAGAAGGGGCGACTTTCACGCTTCCCAAAGCGTCCGTCACGGTGCTGCGAGGACATGTGGAGTGAGGACCGGGCGGGCGCGGAAGTGACCCCTCACCCGTCGTACGACGGGGGCACATGATTTTGGGAAGTTATGCGGCGCGGGGATGGTCACCGGAAGTTCCGGGCTTTCGGCTCTCGCATAATGAGGATAACTTCTGATCGAGTCGGGCGAGGGCGGGGCGGATAGCGAAAAGCTCAACGAGGACAGAAATGCCGAACATCGGGCCGCCGACCACCAGGAGAAACGTGCCGAGGCCGGACAAAACCGACTGATCGCTTGGCGGGGCCGAGGATGAGGCGGCAAACAACATGCCTCCCAGGGCGCAGGCGGCCAAGCCGATCGCGGCGCACCAGACGGTTCCTCTTGTTTTTTCTTCGGGCATGGCGGAACTCCAAATTGAAATTTGAAATCTACGGTTTCAGCCGTCATGCGACACCCTCTCCCCAGGCGGGCGCACGTACGTCTGCTAGCTCATAGTGCCTTTACTCTGCGAGTGAGCTGTTCGGGAGGCGACATCAGGGCGACGGCGTGCTTGCAGCCGCTCAGGCAGCCGCGGGTCACGGCCAGGCTCCCGTAATAGTCGTTATAACGGAAGCCGTTTTCGCCTCGCCACATGGGGAATGTGGCGCAGGCTTCCTGCCAGCGTTCGAAGACGCCGGTAATATCAAGATAAATATCCGCCGTAAAACCGTTGGCATCTTCCCAATTATCTGCGAAGAATAGCTTTCCAACCTCGTGAGGCGGTTGCTCGCGATCGAGGGCGGGCAAGCCCGCATAGAACAAAGCGTCATTCACGATCTTGTAACAGGCTTCGTGATCTTTGTGCCAGCTCCCTCGCCAGTGCGTTACGATAATCCCGGGCCGGTATTGCCGAATGAAATCGCATACCGCAAACTTGGCTTCCTCGGTCACTGGAATCTCTCCATCCGGGTACGTGAGGAATTCCGCCCTCGCGCCGAGCGTCTGCGCCGCGCTTTCCGCCGCTTGCCGCTGAAGAATTCCGTATTGCGCCGGAGCAATCCGCGCCGAGCCGCGCTCGCCGAGTGACAGGCTCAGAAAGACGCCTTGGCCGCCTAGATGAACCTGGAGCGCGACGGGAAGGCCCATGGCGAAAAAAGCATCGCCGGGGTGTGCGGCGATCGCCATGATACTCGCCGGGAGAGAGGATTGCGGAGCATCACCGGAAGGAGGCCGTCCCGGCATTGGGTTGGTCTGGGCGCCTTGCGAAGACGCCGGGAAGGCGGCCGCGCCAAGGCTCAGCTCTTTGAGAAACCGTCGCCGCGTGGGCTCATCCAATGGCTTGGTGATCTCCTGTGTCTGTTCTGTTTTCTTCGCGCCACCAGTACCTCTCTGCGAGATCGGCCAGAACAGCCGCGCCTGTCATTCGGACGGTCATTTCACTCCCGTCACCAGAAATAGATTCGAAAGAGCGCGATCAAAAGAATACGCGAAAAACCTGGCATCCGGGGTGACTCTTACCGGAAGCACGCTGGTCAGACCCGCCGGGTCGCTCGGCCCCAGTTCTGTAACCAGTTGCCGGTTGCCATTCGCGATCTGGATACGAAACACCTGGGCGCGTGTCGTGTCGTTGTCATAGACGTAGCCGCAGCGTCCGTCACCAGACCAGTTGATCCAAGCATCCCTGGGAGTCAACCCCTCGAGGGCTTCCGGAGATCCCCCGGCCAGCGGGTAAAGCCACCCCTTTGCATTCAAATCGCGTGCAAAGGCCCACTTGCCATCCGGCGAAACCAGGTGCGACTCGTACCGATTGGCGAACAGCGAAACAGACGGTGTAAACGCCCGCGGCGCGCCGCCTGCAAGGTCCAGCGTATACAACCGCCAATCGTGGCCGTCATTGCCCGCGAAATAGACTCCTTCGCCACTCGGGAGCCAACCGGGCGCGGCGAGTTGGTGAACGCCGGAGATGTCTAACTCGCGACGTTCTCCTGCCCCGGTCGGCAACAAAGCCAGCCGCGACGGATTCCCCGGCACCGTCACCAGCAACCATTTCCGGTCCGGAGAAAATACGGACTCCTGTCCGTTCCCCAGCTTCACGGGCGGCGAGCCATCGGTTCGCCGCATGTACGCAGCGCTCTCGACGTTGGCCAAGCCCCAATTGAAAAAGGCAATATCCTTGCCGTCAGGCTCCAGGTCTGCAACATCCGAACTGTCAAGCCAGGAGAGATCCACTTCCTTCGCGTCGGCAGCGGAGCGGAATCTGGTCGAGTCCCGCCACATTTCCTGCGTAAGAAGCACGCGCCCGTCGCGAGAGCAGTCGTGCAGGCGAAGCGGGCCGGGCGTCCGCAAAACGATGCGGTCTTCGCCGGAAAGGCTGAGGGCGTGAATGGAGTTTGCCCAACCGGTGCTGGTCGCCGCTCCGAACCAGATTTCTTTCCCTCGCGGCGTCCAGACCAGCCCCTCTATGCTGACAAAGGTTTTCGAGCGAATGATTTCGCTGCCGTCACGGCCGAGGACGATCACCTTCCCAACGTCGCCCCCCAGCGTGTCGTAGGCGACGAAAGCAACGGCATGCCCACCCGGCGAGATACGCAGGAAACCCAGCCAGCTCGAAGATTGATAAAGCACCTTCCCGAGCGGAAACTCGACCTGGAACTTCTGGCCAACCTGGCGAATCGCGGCGAGTTCGTTCCCATCCGCTCCCCAATCCGCCGAGATCACATTCTCCGCCAACTCGCGCGGAGCGCCGCCGGAGATGGGCTCGACGGCCAGAGTGCCGCTGCAGTCGCCGATGAACATGTCTTTGCACCCGATTGAAATCGCCATTTGCGATGGCGACACAGCGAAGAGGGATGAGTCCTCAACGCCCATCGGGCGCGACTCGGGTCCGTTCGGGTAGGTCGCATAGAGCTGCACGGCGCGGCCATTCCAGCCAGCGCTGTAGTAAATCGTGTTTCCTTCGGGCGCGAAGCGTGCGGAGTAAATCAACCCGGAATCGAAGGTGAGCTGATGGAATTCCGGAGGTACGAAGACCGAAGTCTTGCGCCCCACCAGCCAACTCGCGATTGCAACCGGCACCACGAGCGCAATCGCCGGCACAAGCGCCGCGAGCCGGTTTCGCCGCGGCCCGGCTGCCGCGGGCGCTGGCGGTTGAGGCGGGGAAGAAACCGGCCCGGCTTTCGGACCGCTCAACATTTCCTCGATCGCGATGCGAGCCTCTCCGATGTCGCGCAGGCGCTGTTTTGCGTCCTTCGTCAGGCAGCGTCGCAGCAAGTCTTTCAGTCGCGGAGGCGTGGATTCGGGAAGCTTCGTCCAATCCGGATCTTTCATCAGCACCGCCGCCAGTGTCTCCGAAACCGAGTCACTCTGAAAACAGTACTTGCCCGAAAGCATCTCGAAGAGGATGCACCCGAAAGCCCAGATATCAGCGCGGCGATCGACCTTCTTGCCCTTTGCCTGCTCGGGGCTCATGTAAGCGGCCGTACCCAGGATGACGCCGGCGCGCGTCGCGCCAATGCTGACCGTCGGCGAAGTTGTGATGTCGCTCGCCGAATCCTCCGTCTCGAGCGCCTTGGCAAGGCCGAAATCGAGGATTTTAACACTGCCCTCGGGCGTCACCTTGACGTTCGCCGGCTTCAGGTCGCGGTGGACGATGCCGCGCTCGTGCGCGTACTCCAGCCCTTCCGCAATCTGCCGCGCGGTCTCCAGTGCTTCGTCAATCGGCATCGGACCCTTCGCGATGCGTTCGGCAAGCGTCGATCCCTCGACTAACTCCATGACCAGGGCGTTCACCGTTCCGGATTCCTCGACTCCGTAAATCGAGGCGATGTTGGGATCGTTGAGCGAGGCCAGAACCTGCGCCTCGCGCTCGAAGCGTGCCATGTGCTCGGCATCGCGGGCAAATTCTTCAGGTAATACTTTTAGCGCCACTTCTCGCCCCAGCTTGCTGTCCCGCGCGCGATACACTTCGCCCATTCCGCCCGCACCCAGCGGACCGAGAATCTCATACGAACCGAGTTTTGCTCCCTGCGAAAGCGTCATCGTGGGTTTCAACGCGCGATTCGGCGAGTTTTCGCCTCATCGCATTTATCGCTCAACCGCCGTTTCCTCTGGAAAGAGGGCTGGCGGCTAATCTCAAGTTTCACTTCGCAATAGTCTTGCAAGTGATTCTAAAGCTTTAAGTTCACTCTCCTGGCCAAGTACCGTATTGTACCACGCCGACACTCGCTGGCTCTCAATTTCGGAGTTCCCTTCCCCGTGCCGGGAAAGCCAGGCCTTGATCCTGGCATGCGCTTCCCCGGCCTGCCCCGCCATGCGCAGCTTGTCGTAGCAGAAGCTCTCAAGATAATCCTGGATCCTGTGATCAGGATCGGCGGGCTTGCCCGTGCCCAATCGCTCCGGGTACTCACGCGAGGCTTCGAGGTACCCGACCGCTTGCTGATAGCCGCCCTTCTTCATCTCCGCCAGCGCCTGGGTGACCAAGCTTTCCACATACAATCGGTGTACATCGCTCTGGCCTTCGTAAGGCAGGATGGACGCCTTTGCCAGCGCGGCGTAGCAGTCCGCATACTTGCCGCTATTCAAATACGTCCTGGCCAGCAGAATTCGAAGCGCGTCTTCCTTGGGGAACTGTTCGGAAGCGCTAACGGCCAACGGCAACGCCTTCTCGTTCATTCCGGCCTGTAAATAATAATTCGCCAGGTGATACCAGGTTCTCCACTCTTTTTTGTCGATGGAATAGGCCCGCTCGAAGTCAGCCTGGGCCTGCTGCGGATTGATAGCCTGCTCGAGAATTGCGCGAGAGATATAGGCCGGCGCATAGTCAGGTCGCTCGCCGCACTCGGCCCACGCTTTCAGTGCGTCCTCGTCGCGCCGCATTCCCCAGTAGATCAATCCCAGGTAATACTTCGGCTTCCAATCGTTCGGCCGCTCTGTAGCAGCCCACTGAAATACCGGAATCGACTCCTCGCGGAAGGGAAACACGAGGTAAGGCGAAAGCGCGGCCGCGCGCTCCAGCACCTTCCGGCTGCGCTCCGGCGATTCATTGCGCAACAGGTAGGCCTGCCAATACCGCACCGTGGCCTGCTCGGGAGCAGCTTCCAGCACCTTCAGCGCGTCGTCGTCGAGCTTGAGGTTGGCGTAGTAGGCCGCGATCTCGAGATAAGTCTCGTGCGGGAATTCGCTGCGGATCAGGGATTTGAAATTGGCGAGCGCCTCAGGACTGGGATCGAGCAGGTATTGCTCGAAGCGCGCCAGATGATTTAACGGGTCGATATCGAGAATTCTGCTCAGAGTTTCGCGCGCCTGATCAGGCTGTTTGTGCAAGCGGAGAGCCGTAGCCAGAAGCTGGTAGCTTCGGATGTTATAGGCATCGTAAGAGAGGGACTGGTGGAGATAATCCTCCGCCAGATCAAGCTTACTCTCCTGAAGGTAAATTCCGCCCAGATCGCCGTAGGCCGCGGAGCGATACTTCATCGAGCGGGCCGCCCATCCCAGCGTCTCTTTGGCGTCTGCCAGGTCGCCCCGCCGGGCGGCGATGATGCCGTAAATGTAATTGGCATCCGCATCGTACATGGCGATGTCCAGCGCTCGGCGCGCGTAATCGAGCGCCTGGTCATACTGAGCCCGGCGGCAATAAAGCTCGGCCAGGCGCGTCAGCGCCGCCACGTGGAGCGGTTCGCGCTCCACCACGGATTGATACTTGCGCAAAGCCGACTGGTAGTTCCGCTCTTTCTCCTCGCGCTCGGCCGACTGGTAAAGGCCCTCGACGCTGCTCTCGTCGGCGTTGTGAAAGTGGAACGGGCGGCTTAGAAGGTCAGCGTTCGGGTCGTCCGTGTACGAGAGTTTGTCACCCACATTCACATGGAGTTGGCCGCTCGGGACGGAGACGGCAAAGGTCTTTTGGTAGACCTCCATGGGTTTGAGCACGATTCGATCGTGGGCAACCGTCTTGCCCTCGGCGGAGACGGTCAGGTCTTCAGCAAGGCTTTGGAGAGCGCAGAAGCTCACGGTCAGGGAATCACCCTGGTTGCGAACGTTCAAGGCGCCGTAGGGCGTTGCCTTCACCATCGGACCGATTTTCTTGTAAGGAAAATACAATTCCCGCCAGTGGTCGGTAGAACCCGGCGCGAAGAATTCGTGATCGCTTTGGTCGAGCAGGCGGCCGGTCTGAGCCTCAAGGTACGGCCCGTCGCTGTCCGTCAGCAGGTCCTGCCAGATGGCCCCGGCGCGAGACATCGACCAGAGAAACAGTTTCTGGCCGGGCACCTCTTCATGCCGTGCCCAATGGCCATACCCGAATTGCCAATCGTGCCAGTATCCGCCGGAGAAATCCTGAAGTTTGCCGTGCACGAAGAGGCTGTCGTCATCGGCATCTTTCCGGTTGCGGTTGAGGGCCATGTTC
>Ga0181538_10003814_pt1 | contig 14498 bp, 12 predicted proteins | sample PEATcosm2014_Bin_40_FD_119773 | JGI IMG/M metagenome (GOLD analysis project Ga0181538, IMG submission 119773) | Peatland microbial communities from MTU Mesocosm Facility, Houghton, MI, USA - PEATcosm2014_Bin23_30_metaG | ecosystem: Environmental > Terrestrial > Soil > Wetlands > Peat | place...
ATTCCGTGAAGGGTTGCGGAAGCTGCTGGAAGCTGAATCGGGGATTCGTATCGTTGGTGAAGCCGTCGATGGCGAAGAGGCTGTGACGGTTGTCCGCCAATTCAAACCGCACGTCCTCCTCCTGGATCTCTCGTTACCCAAACTTAGTGGACTCGAGGTCCTTGCAGAGCTGAGCAAACAGGGAATCGAAACGCGCACAATTGTGCTCACGGCGGCAATCGAGAGGGAGCAAGTCGTTGAGGCGCTCGAACTGGGGGCGCGTGGGATCGTCTTGAAGCACTCGCCGCTTCAACTTCTTGTTAAGAGCATTCGTTGTATCAACGAAGGGCAATATTGGGTCGGCCAAGAGGCTGTTTCGGACCTTATCCATGCATTTCGCCGGATGAAACCATCTCACATCGCTTCAGGGGCCAAGCGAAATTTCGGCCTCAGCTCACGTGAGATGGAGGTCGTCGCTTTTATTGTTGCCGGTTATACGAACAAGGATCTGGCGCGCGAACTGCGCATCAGTGAGAACACGGTCAAGCACCACCTCACGAATATATTCGATAAGCTGGGTGTTTCCAACCGCTTGGAACTCGTTCTCTACGCTGTCGATCATGGGCTGGTCGGCGGCGGGTAGCTCGACTTGTCTTTGGGCTTTCTTTTAGGGCAGGGTCTCAAAATAAACTAGGCGCCGGAACAGCATGGGACAGTGCTAATCGCATGGCCAGTGCGGGTGCTATATCCATGACACCATCGGGCCATTGTCAAGATCTCCGAAACACTTAAACTTGGCCTACAAGGTGGCAAGAGTTGGGAGATCACCAAAAGACGAAAATGCGGCACAGGTAACGTGAAAGAAAACAACAAGGACTGACACAAACCATGTCGAAGGCAAGAGGCGGTCTTACTCTAGGTGAAGGGGCGAGAGCCCAGCGCTTCCAATTGAAGATCCCCTTGCGTTATCGATGTGGAGCTGACGGTGACTGGCACCGGGGCGCCAGCATAAATATTAGTCGTTCAGGCATGCTTTTCCACGGAGAGCATTGGGTCGCGCCCCGTGTTCGTCTCGAAATGGCGCTCTTTCTTCCTCAGCAACCCGGAGTGGACCTTGCTGCTGAGTTAGTTTGTCGGGGTACCGTCATGCGGTCTGAGTGGAGCGGAATCGCGAAAGGTGACCCTCTGATCGCGATCGTGATTTCTCATTATCGGCTTGTGAGACCGCAGGATGGGCAACGGGCGAGCGGTCCAGCCGATCGTTGATTCGGAGAGCGTTTGTTGGTTGTACGAACTCGCCGTCCAATTATAGGCGTTACTGATGCGAAGACCAATCAAATCTTGCATCTGCTAGATTGGGCAAGCGGTCTGGCGCAGGGCGGGTTCGGCCGATTTGCGGTTTTCATCCTGGAATAAGGTGTATAGAGGCTTACAGAGAAGCCAAACTGTAAGTCACCGGGCGGAGCTTCAGGCTTATGAATCCACTCCCAGGAGCCTTTGCCTCACCCCCCAATAAGGCGATTCCTTTCCGAAACGCAGATCGTATTTGACTTGTTTCCCTCGACTATTCGGCTCGGATGCAAAGAAGCGGCATGCCGTCCTGACCCTTCGGCCTCACGACATCCCGGCAGCTGATGGTTGAGGATGAGGGAGGGGGTAGAGTGTCGCGTACCACTTCCATTCTCGCGGTCAAAATGCATACCAACACAGCACAGCACAACGCTTCTCGCGCAAGGCGATTCGCACTTCATATTCCTGTGTTCTTTCGCCAGCCGCAAAGTTCCGGATGGCTGGAGGGAACGACGGAAAACATTAGCTACACCGGACTGTCTTTCCTTTCGTCATCCCCGTTACCTCCGAAGACCGCGCTCGAGCTCAGGTTGCAGCTCACGGTCGGAGCTGAAAGGAAGCGCGCCGGAGAGATTTCCTGTAGGGGCACGGTTGTCCGAGTGGAGCAACGGGATGTTCCCGAAACTCCAGTAGCTCTTGCCGTCGCAATCAGGGAATTCCGGATTGTCCGCCAGACCGCACTTCAGGGAGAGCCAGCGGCAACGACCAAGACCCAGCCGAAGTCACGACAGCGACCGAATTGATGCTGCAAGGCCCCGTAATATCCGCAACTGTCGACCTGCAAGGTTGGGTTGGGCGCGTGAGCGTCTGATTGCCTCAATGCAAATTGTGCTTTTGATCTGGTGAGTGTAATCTAAAGCATATGGGTGGATTTAGGATGTGGAATAGGGAAGGAAGTCGGTTGTTCACCAGATTCGTGCTGTCGGCCAGCCTTACATTTGCCGTCCCCACCGCTTGGGGATTGGGTGCCCCAGAATCTGCCAGAACACCTGAGGCCACGATGGCCAGTTGGGCGGGACAAGCTGGCAAGGAAACGGCCAGCCAGCCTAACACACCTAGCAACCAACTCGTGGCTAATGACTATATTATTGGGCCGTCCGACGTTCTGGCGATTGATGTCTGGAAGGACGCCGAACTCACGCGGACAGTCACGGTTCGCCCTGATGGGAAGATATCACTGCCTCTAGCTGGCGAGCTGGAAGTCAGCGGTTTGACGGCTCCGCGCGTGCAGAATTTGATAGCGCAACGGCTGACAGAGTATATCTCCAATCCCCATGTCACCGTGATCGTAGAAGATGTAAAGAGCCAGACATACGTCATCATGGGCAAAGTGGCAAAGTCCGGCTCATATCCTTTGGGAAAGCCCACGACTGTACTGGAAGCCATTGCTGTCGCCGGCGGCTTTCTCGATTTCGCCAAGGCCAGCAAGATTAACATCATTAGGCGTCACGAAGGCGGTCCCAGCGAAACGCTCCACTTTGATTACAAAAAGGCAATCAAAGGTGGGAATCCTGAGCAGAACGTGGAGCTCAAGAATGGGGACACAATAGTCGTCCCCTAAGCGGCGAGCTAAGTGTAACCACGACAGAGAGGCAGAGTGCGTTGGCCGAACAAGACGAAAACCTCGATGTTATCTTAGGCAGACTCCTACGCATCGCCATGAGGCGCCGCTGGTGGGTACTCATACCTGCCACCATCATCGCCCCCTGTGCTGCCCTGATTTCCTTCTTGCTTCCCAATCATTACGTCTCAGAAGCCTCAATTCTCGTAGAAGGACAGCAGGTGCCTGAACGCTATGTCGCTGCGAATACTACTACCGATGTTAGGGAATCGCTTCTGATCATGACCGACGCGGTGCTTTCCCGCACTCAGTTGCTCGGGATTATAGACCAATTCGGCCTGTATCCAAAGGAGAGGAAGAGCTTGGTTCCCGAGCAGTTGGTTGAGCTGATGCGGGGCAACATCAAGATTGTACCGACGGATAAAGGCTCCGAGGAAAAGGGGTTAAATACCTTCAATATCTCATTCACCAGTGATGATCCCCGCTCGGCGCAGAAGGTAACCGAAAGGCTGACGACTCTCTTCATTAATGAGAACAACGAGTCCAGTGAAGAGCAGTCGACGGGCACGACTAAGTTTCTGGCCGACCAGCTGGCAACTGCTGAAGCAGAATTGAAGCAATGGGATATTCGAGTCCGCGACTTTAAGATGAGCTACCTTGGTGAACTACCGGAGCAGCAGCAGGGAAACTTAGCCATTCTTGGCGGGTTACACGGACAGCTCCAGAACACCATGGCGTCTCTGGGCCGGGCACGCGAACAGCAGGTATATCTGCAATCCTTGCTTTCGCAATATCAGGACCTCGCCGCTGCCGGTGTAGCGGTTCCTGGAACGGCGGCGGCAACTACCAATCCCGCCGATACGATAAAGGCAGAACTAGCGAAGCTGCGGGATGAGAGGGCCGATCTATTGGCACGGTATACGCCAAAGTATCCGGACGTGGTGAAAATCGATGAGCAGATAAAGGAAACGGAAGCTTTGCTGAAGGTAGCGACGGGAGCTACGGCGCAAAGCAAGGACGAAACCAGCCAGCAGAATTCCACGCCGCCAGAGCCCACAGAGAGAGGTTCAGCGATTGCTCAGCTCAAGAGCCAGTTGGAAGCAAACCGCATAGAGACTCAAAACGACTTGGCCGAACAGAAAGACATCGAATCCCGCATTGCGGAGTATCAGCGCCGTCTCAACCTGACTCCGGTGCGTGAGCAACAACTTGCGGACCTGCTTCGTGGCTACGACCTGGCCAAGAAAAACTATGACGACCTGCTGAACAAGAAGACTCAATCTGAATTGGCGACCAGCTTGATAAGACGCCAGCAGGGTGAACGATTCCAAATAATCGACCAACCCAGCTTCCCGTTGAAACCCTCTAGTCCGGCTCGTGTCAAGATCAGCCTGGGCGGATTAGCGGCGGGAATCGCATTTGGATTGGCGCTGGCGTTCTTCGTTGAAACCAGAAACCACTCCCTCCGCGACGAGGAGGAACTGAGGAATGCTTTTTCATTTCCTTTGTTGCTTGGTTTGCCGCTGACGCTGACCAAAGCCGAGGAGCGGAGAAGGTCGCGCGTGGCCCTGCTCGGATGGCTGGCAGGGGCAGCATTGTGTTTGCTCATAGGTGCAACTGAATTCTATGTTTATTGGCGGAGTTAGAAAAGTGCGTACAACCCAATCGAGCGCTTTAGCCAAGGGTATACACGCGGGAGTCGATACTCACGATGGCTGACCGGCTACGTAATCCAGAGTTCCTAGAAAAGGACGAAACTGCCTCCAATTCTGGAGAGGGTTTTGTCGAGGCATGGGACAAGGTTGGTATTTATGTTTCGACCGAATCAGAGGTAAGCCCAGTTCCTGCGGAGGCCCGTGTGGTTGTGTATAGCGAAAAAACCAGTGCTGCGGCGGATAGGTATAGGTTGGCACAGATACGGCTCAAGAACCTTCAGGCTACGCGTAAGCTGAAAAGCCTCGTTATTACGAGCCCGCTGCCGGGGGACGGAAAGTCCACGGTCGCCTTGAACTTGGCCACCGTTCTTTCCGAAAACACAGAAGTCCCCGTCCTTTTGCTAGAAGCTGACGTCACTCGGCCCACGCTCCTTGAGAAACTAGGCCTCAAACCATGGCCAGGATTGACCGAATGTTTCAGGCACGGTGACGACCCCATGATGGCAGTGCGGCACATCAACCCACTGGGGTTTTACTTGTTGCCAGCCGGACAGCCGGAGGAGAATCGCACCGGTATTCTCGAGTCGAACGTCATCTCGCACTTTATCAAGGGTCTTTCCTCGAGTTTGTTTGGCTGGATTTTGATCGATTCACCCCCCACGACGCCCACTGCTGACATCGTTGCCCTTAAAGCACTAGCCGACGGTACATTGCTTGTGGCGAGGGCAGGAACGACTCCGCGACAAGCCATTGAGGAATCAGTCCGCAACCTGGGGCACGACCACATACTCGGGATCATTCTCAACTGCGTCGAGGGACTCGATCGCGTCTACTCGAAGTACTATGGTTATGGAAAATCTGCAGCACGTAAGACACACGCCAAACCCAAGGCCACGGCCGGGCTGGGGTTAGATGAAGGAGCCAAATAACCGCGGTATTGCTTCACAATGTTTCGGGGGGCGTTAACTCTGGAGGGCGCTGCACCGATCTTCCACATTTCCACATAAGTTTTCGGAGAAGATTTTTCGCAACCTTTGCGCGTTCGTGGACTTCTAGTTCCGCTCCTCCGCAATCTCATGTGCACTTGGCGTTCTCTTCATGACTTTAGCGGGACAAAAGGCCCATCTTAATCGAATACGCCATCTTTGCCTGGCTCCTTCGCGTCGATACTAGCAGGCTGATCAATTGGCGCCATCGGCGATGGCGCGTCATCGTTTTACTATTGGTGGAAGCGGCTCCACCCCTGCCTGACGTATATTACCAATTTTTCGTTTCTGGAAGTCCTGCCTCGTGCTTTAATTGCGTGATCGACCACTTTGGGTCCTTGGGCGGTATGCAGGTGGGGTACGCGCGAGAGAAGACATTTCCTCGGAGATCGATAAGGCTGTGGAGTTAAAATGCCACGAAAGTACCCCTATTCAGCACCATGGCGTCAACTGAGGACCCGTCACGGCCACGGCTGGGCAGACCCACTTTGCACTTTGTTCTGCTTCTTGTTGACTGTCGCCGCTATTCCCCCCCTCTCTCTGGCCGCGCAAGTTACTTCGATGACCGCGCCTGCCACTTCTCAAACGACGGTATACGGCAGCGGAGTCCAGATGCCGCTTTTATTCGAGGGAGAGTCCAAGCCCGGCAATCAGGTATCCCTCAGCGCGGGCGTTTCAACCCTCTACGACGATAACGTCCTTGGAAGAAACTCCCTCCGCGTCGGCGATGAAGCGCTTTCCTTCAATTCCCACCTCGGCCTTTCGAGGCATTCCGAAAACTTGATGCTCGAGTTGGACTACGTGCCGTTTTTCGTATTATACCGGCAAATTGATCAATATGACCGCGCTAACCATGCAGGGAATCTCAACCTGGCCTATCGGCTGACCTCCCGCGTCATTTTGGGATTGCACGACACCATCAGTTATCAGAACGGAGTGTATCCAGCTCTCACGGGAGATCAGATTCTGTCCGGGCCCGCTTCGCCTACTGCGCTAGATCAGATGATCATTCCATACACGACCAGAGTTCTGTCAAATTCGGTGGGACTGGATCTCACCTTTGTGAAGAGCCAACGCATGTCGCTTACCTTCTCCGGTGGCTACAACGAGGTCAAATACGGGAGCCAAACCCCGGGTCAGCCTTTGTATAACGGCAACGGATTCAGTGGCGGCGCGACAGTCCAATACCGCGCAACTGAGCATACCAATTTCGGTATTCTCCTGCTTCATCAAGATAACACTTACCAGGGAGGTCAAGTCTTAGGGTACCGGCCGCGTTCACAGGTTGAGAGCACCTTTCTCTCTGTGGGTTCGAGGCTGTCTCCGACCGTTAAAGTTACAGTTTTCGGTGGTCCCCAATATGTCCGCACAATAGGCCAAACCTCTGCGGAAGGTGGCCTCGGAGGCAACTTTCAAGCCTCCGGCGGAGGAAGTATAACCAAAGAAGTCCGAAAGACTGCCCTGGATCTGTCGTTCCAAAGGGCAGTTTCCGGCAGTGGCGGGCTGTACACAACCGTGAAAAACACCAATGCAACTTTTGGGGTTCGGCGGCGCTTGGTTGGAAGCTGGGAAGCCGGCTTCCACTTTAACGCCGCACAACAGGACGCCTCGCTTTTTGAGCGCGCCAATGGAAGAACTGACGCCCTCTTCGGAGGAATCAACATCAGCCGGCCCATTCTTCATGGCTCTGTGTTCCACATTGCCTACGACACGATGCACGAGCTGACCAAGGGCAATCTGCCAATTTCCGGCAACTTTGACCGCAATCAAATTGCAGTCGGAATCGACTACCAATTCAAGGTCCTTCCTTTAGGGCGTTAATCCAACAACACAATTAGAACCCTATGCTGAGCCACGTTGCCTCGCCAAACCGGCGGGAGAGGACAAATGCGATGATTTCAGGAATTCTGACTCTGATAAGAACCAGGAAAACGAGCCCAAACCGTAGGTCAGAGTTGAACTTCACCACTGGATACGCTGGCCGTGCAGAAGACGGCACTTGCACGCTTGAGTCTGAGGAGATGTTCAGGAAAGTGCTGTCCTTAGAAAGAAAGAGGAGTGAGCGTTCCGGCCAGCGTTTCGTGCTCATGCTGCTGCACGCTGACCAGGTTCTCCAGGGCAAAGGTCGAGAGGCAGTTCTGGACTCCATAACCGGAGCGCTTTCGACTTCGACCAGGGAAACGGATTTACACGGCTGGCACAAGAAAGACCTAGTGGTTGGGGTCATCTGCACTGAAATTGGTTCGGGGAGCATGACCTCTATACTCAATGCCCTGCATTCGCGTGTCTGCGCCGCCTTACGAAATAATCTCAGTCTGGAACAAATGAATATGATTCGCGTCTCCTTCCACGTGTTCCCGGATAACTTGGATCTCGAAAATGCCGGGCGTACCGCAGACAAGAGTCTCTATCCCGATTTGACCCCACACGGCCCATCCGCCAAGGCCGCGGAATCGATCAAGAGAAGCGTCGATATCATTGGAAGTTTCTTCACTCTTATCTTGCTGTCTCCCGTTCTCCTGATCATTGCGGTTGTGATCAAACTGACATCGAAGGGACCCATCCTTTTCAGGCAGCAAAGGATGGGGCGGTATGGTATCCGGTTCACCTTCTTGAAGTTCCGATCCATGTACTTCCAGAGCGATGCGAAGATTCACCAGGATTACGTCCGACAATTCATCTCTGGGAAGAATGATCAGGCACAGCCGTGTACGCACAGCGGCGTTTACAAAATTAAGGACGATCCGCGCGTGACACCCATCGGGCGATTCCTGCGGAAAACCAGTTTGGACGAGCTGCCTCAATTCGTTAACGTCCTCAGAGGGGAAATGTCTCTGGTTGGACCGCGGCCCCCAATCCCCTATGAGGTCGAGACGTACGATCTGTGGCACCGGCGTCGCTTCTTGGAGGTAAAACCCGGGATAACAGGTTTGTGGCAAGTCGAGGGTCGGAGTCGAACGAAATTTGATGAAATGGTACGCCTAGACCTCAAGTACGCGAAGACATGGTCCCCTTGGCTGGACATCAAGATTCTCTTGCGAACGCCTACAGCAGTTCTGCGGGGAGACGGCGCCTACTGATAGGGCGTCATAGGACGTTAACAAAAGGAGGAAAACATGATCCGTATCGGCGTCATCGGGTATGGTTACTGGGGCCCGAATATAGTGAGAAACCTTCAGGGCCTCGATTTGGCACAGATCACTGCCATATGCGACCGAAGCCCGGGCGCTCGAGAGCGCGCCTTACGCGCATACCCCTGCGGGGAGGTTATTTCCGACGCTCATGAAATCCTGAGTTCTCCAAATATTGATGCCGTGGCCATTATCACTCCGGTTTGGACGCATTTCGAGTTGGCCAAGGAGGCGCTGGAGAACGGGAAACACGTTTTTGTTGAGAAGCCTTTTGCCTCCAGTTCGAACCAGGCTGAGCAGCTGATCGAATTGGCCGAAAAGAAGAACCTCAGGATTATGGTGGATCACACTTTCCTGTTTACAGGAGCGGTGAGGAAGATTCGCCAACTGATCGATCAGGGGGAACTTGGTGATCTCTATTACTACGACTCCATGCGGGTCAATCTAGGCATTTTCCAACACGACATCGATGTGGTTTGGGATTTGGGCCCTCATGATTTATCCATCATGGACTACCTCATCCACAGGGAACCCGAGGCGATCGTCGCTACGGGCGAGACGCACTTGAACGGCCATGCCGATGTGGCGTTTATAACCATCTATTTTCCGCAGCAAACGATAGCTCACATCAACGTCAATTGGCTTTCTCCCGTGAAGATCCGAACTACGCTCATCGGGGGCGAGAAGAAGATGGTGGTGTGGAACGACTTGGAAGCTGACGAGAAAGTTAAGATTTACGACAGAGGCGTTCAAATCGGGAGCCGAGAAGGGGTTTATGAATTGCTGGTCAGCTACCGATCGGGAGACATGTGGGCGCCCAAGATTGAGCAAACCGAAGCACTGAGGGTCGAACTGGCATACTTTCTAGAGTGCATTGAGAAGGACCAAACGCCCTTTAATGACGGCGTGGCCGGCTTGCGCGTCGTCAAGATGCTGGAAGCGGCGGGAGAATCTCTGAAGCTGAGAGGGGAAACCGTTCTCGTATGAGCTACGTATGCATTGCACCGGATGTGAGGCTGGGGCAGAACGTAAAGCTTTCGAAGTTCATCAACCTCTACGGCTGTGAAATTGGCGACCATACGAAGATTGGGGCGTTTGTGGAGGTGCAAAAAAACGCCAAGATTGGACGAAGGTGCAAAATCTCGAGTCACACGTTTATTTGCGAGGGCGTGACCATCGAAGACGATGTATTCATCGGCCACAACGTGACCTTTATCAACGATACCTACCCCCGGGCCACCACTCTAGGCGGGGCCCTACAAACTGAGAAGGACTGGAAGGTTGAGCCTACCCTGGTCAAGAAGGGCGCTTCGATTGGGTCGGGATCGACGATTCTATGCAAGGTAACTATCGGAGAGAACGCCATCGTCGGGGCAGGCAGCGTGGTTACAAAAGATGTTCCTGCTAGTACGATTGTGGCAGGAACGCCTGCCAAGATTTTGCGCTCGCTGGACCAGACACCCGTGGAGGTACCAGTTCATGGAGAGTAATAACATCCCATTTCTCGACCTCGTCACTCCCCATCGGGAGCTGAAACATGAGCTGGTCGCGGTTTTCGAGCAGGCCTTGGAAACGGCGGGCTTTATCGGCGGCCCTATGGTGGCAGGTTTTGAAGAGGATTTCGGCCGATTCTGCGATACGCGAAATTGCGTTGGAGTCGGGAGCGGGACAGATGCACTGCGCTTTGCTCTCATCGCGGCGGGCGTCAAGCCGGGTGATGTGGTGGTGACCGTCACGAACACCTTTATTGCCACGACGGAAGCCATTTCCCAAGCTGGGGCCACTCCCGACTTTGTCGACGTTGACGAGCGAACGTACAACATGGATCCTGAAATGCTCCGCAGATATCTCCAGGTTCAATGCACTGTCGACGGGACGAGCGGCCGAGTCTTCAACAAAAAACTAGGCAGACCCGTAACGGCTATCGTCCCAGTGCACCTCTACGGGCAGCCCGTAGATATGGATCCGATACTCGATCTCGCGGAGCGATTCGGACTGTTGGTAATCGAAGATGCCTGCCAGGCCCATGGGGCCGATTATTTTTCGCGTAAAGCAAACGCCTGGAAAAAGGCGGGAGGTATGGGCAAGGCAGCCGCTTTCAGCTTTTATCCGGGAAAGAACTTGGGAGCTTGCGGCGAAGGCGGAGCGGTAACAACCGACGATGATGAGATTGCTCGCACAGTTCGAATGCTCCGTGATCAGGGCCAGTCGCAGAAATACTATCACGACATTGAGGGCTACAACGGCCGCCTGGATGCCATTCAGGCCGGGATCCTGAGCGCGAAACTCAGACATCTTCCGGAGTGGAATGAGCAACGTCGTAAGGCCGCAGTCCGGTACCGGCAGTTATTTGCGTCCGCTGATGGCGCGGAGTTTCCGCCCTACGAGCCGGGGTGGTGCAAGCCGGTCTATCACCTCTACGTCATCCGCGTACCCGAGCGCGACAGCCTGCTGAAGAGGTTGGCAGAGCTGAAAATCGGTGGTGGGATCCACTACCCTATACCGCTTCATCTCCAGAAAGCCTATTTGGGTTTCGGTTACAAATTGGGCGACTTCCCAGTGGCCGAAAAGGCAGCATCCGAAATCCTCTCTCTGCCAATGTTCCCTGAGTTAACGGTCGAACAGCAAGATCGTGTCGTCAAGACGGTCCTGAAGTTCGTTTCTGAATGCCGCGAACAGAATGTCGTGGCTGTGGCAACACGTTCGGAGTGACCATGTTTAAGGACTTCCATCGCGTTCTCGAAGCGGTCGAGAGGGGTTTTCATGACCGTCACGTCCTGGTCGTGGGTGATCTGATGCTGGACCGGTATCTCTGGGGGGCAGTCGATAGAATCTCCCCCGAGGCGCCCGTCCCCGTGGTCCGGCTCGATCATAAAAGCTGTGTCGCGGGTGGAGCGGCGAACGTGGCTGCGAACCTGAATGCCTTGGGGTGTAAGGTGTCCGTGGCAGGCGCGGTCGGCGCCGACGAGGACGGCAGCCAACTCCTGGAACTTCTCAAATCCGCCGGTGTTGAGACGAGCGCGGTTCTTCCTACGCCAGACCGGCCGACGACTTGCAAGACGCGCATTTTGGGAGGCCGGCAACAGATGCTTCGCCTTGATGTCGAGAAGGGTGGCGAAATCAGCCTTGAGTTTGTGAGCCCGCTGCTTTCCGCAATTGAAAGGGCGCTCTCGGGCTGCTCCGCGATCGTATTGTCCGATTATGGAAAAGGGCTGCTGGGAGATTCCGTTTGCCAGGCCATCATCCGTCGCGGCCATGAACTCTCCATCCCCACTTTCGCCGACCCAAAGGGGCTGCACTACGAAAAATACGAGAGCTGCGATGTGATATCGCCCAATCGATTAGAACTGGCTGCTGCAACCTCCACTGACTCGTGCAACTTGGAGTTGCTTTTACGAAAGGGCGAAGGGCTGCGGGCCAGACTCGGAATTTGTCGGCTGGTGGTCACTCTGGGCGAGTTGGGGATAGCACTGCTGGATAACACTGGAATTCGTCGCTTCCCTGCCCTGGCCCGCGAGGTGTTCGATGTGTCGGGCGCCGGCGACACAGTGATCGCCACCCTGAGTGCAGCCGTGGCAACGGGCTTGGATTTCGACGACGCCATCCGGCTCGCCAATTTGGCAGCGGGCATCGTTATTCGCAAGTTGGGCACCGTTCCGATCACTAAAGATGAGTTAGTAGCCGCACTCGCCTCGCACGGCGAGACGGGTCAAGGGGAGAAGATATGCTCCTTGGAATCACTCTTGAGGCGCGTAGCGCATTGGCGCCTTGCCGGTCAGCGAATTGTCTTTACCAATGGTTGTTTTGACCTGCTCCACGTAGGGCACTTGGCCGTGCTGGAGCAAGCGAAGCGCGAAGGCGATTGCTTGGTGGTCGCTCTCAACACGGACCGCTCCGTCCGCGCTCTTAAGGGACCGAATCGCCCGGTTATTTCCGAAGACGCCCGCGCCAAGCTTGTGGCGGCCCTGCCGTGCGTCGATGCAGTGGTGCTTTTCGACGAAGAAACCCCCCTGAATCTGATCCGGGCAGTCCGGCCGCACGTGCTGGTCAAAGGTGGAGACTATACGGAAGAAGAGGTCGTGGGGGCATATGACATGAAAACCTGGGGAGGTAAGGTTACCCTGGTCCCGGTCATTGAAGGTATCAGCACAACCGAAATCCTGAAGAAAGCTTTTGCTTCTCTACCCGATGACTCGCGCGGGCTCGTTCAATGAGCATCAACACCTTAGATGAATCACCTTATTTTAAAAGTTAAGAATGGATCCGGCCAAGGATATCAAGCATGAATGTTTGCGGGAAAGAGATCAGGGTCGAGGGGCGGCTGATTCGGATTGCCCGCCTCGAAGGAGAGAAATACGAGTTCCCAGACAATCCCGAGGCAATGCTCGATGGTCTGCGCAGGTCAGGAACCCGGATTGATCTCTTTACCTTCCTCCAGAAACTGCCAGACACCTCGCCGAAATACCGCTACCCCATGGAATGGGACAACCTGGCTGTCCTGCCGGTATCTACTTTCGATCACTGGTGGACGCAGCAAATCCGCTCCTATCCACGCAATCGGGCACGCCAGGCTGAGAAGAAGGGGGTAGTGCTTCGAGAAACGGCATTCGACGAAGCCCTCGTTCAGGGAATTTGTCAAATCTACAACGAGTGCCCCGTGCGCCAGGGCAGGCGCTTTCCCCATTACGGCATGAACCTCGAAAGGGCGTATAAGTATGCAGGGACGTTTCTCGACCGCGCAATTTGGATCGGAGCTTTCCTCGGCGAGAGCATGATTGGCTTCCTCAAATTGGTAACCGACGAAAGTGGAATCTACGCATGCATAATACACATCCTCTCAATGGCCAAGCACAAGGACAAAGCTCCCACCAATGCGCTGATCGCCCAAGCTGTCCGATCCTGCGCCGACCGAGGCATTTCGTACCTCGTCTACGAGAATTTCAACTATGGCAAGAAACAGGGGGACAGCCTCAGCCACTTCAAAGAAGTCAATGGATTCCAGCGCATGGATCTGCCCCGCTACTACGTCCCTTTGACCCGCCTCGGCAAGGTCGCGTTCCACTTCGGCCTGCATCACCGGTTGGCTGAGCAAGTACCGGAACCCGTTGCAGTAAGGCTACGCGAGCTGCGTAGCGCTTGGTACCAACACAAGTTTCATCTAAAGGCGCAAGCGGACTAGGAGCCCAGAATTGCCAGGAATCGTCGGCCTTTTCACCAAACTTCCCAGGGCTAGGGCGGAGTGCGAGCTGCGCGAAATGGTGAGATCGCTCTGCCACGAACCCTTCTACACCAGCGGCACCTGGACTGACAGTGCGCGGGGGGTCTATGTTGGCTGGGTAGCGCGCCAGGGGTCGTTTGCCGATGGCATGCCTCTCCACAATGAGTCTGGCGACGCCATCCTGGTTTTTTCGGGTGAGGAGTTTCCCGAGCCGAGCGTTCTTACCGCACTTCGTGAACGCGGACATGCAGTTGCTCCGGGCGGAGTGTTGCACCTGGTACATAGGTATGAAGAGGAGCCGGACTTTCCCAAAGGACTGAACGGCCGGTTTCATGGTCTTGCGGCCGACGGCAGGCGTGGAACGGCGCTGCTTTTTAATGACCGGTTCGGCTTGCAACGGCTCTATTACCATGAAGCGAAGGAGGGTTTTTACTTTGCGGCCGAAGCCAAGGCAATTCTAAAAGTTCGACCGGAGTTGCGTAACGTCGATCCTCGCGGCCTAGGAGAATTCATTGTTTGTGGCTGCGTGCTCGAGAACCGGACTCTCTTTCCTGGCATCTACCTCTTACCGCCCGGCTCGGCCTGGCTTTTCCGTAACGGAATGCTTGAGAAGAAAAC
>Ga0181538_10003816_pt1 | contig 14497 bp, 13 predicted proteins | sample PEATcosm2014_Bin_40_FD_119773 | JGI IMG/M metagenome (GOLD analysis project Ga0181538, IMG submission 119773) | Peatland microbial communities from MTU Mesocosm Facility, Houghton, MI, USA - PEATcosm2014_Bin23_30_metaG | ecosystem: Environmental > Terrestrial > Soil > Wetlands > Peat | place...
CCGGAGCCGGGCCCAAATTACCGAAAAAGTCGGCGGCCCAAGCGGACTTATTGACCGGCTGGGCTGGGCTGGCAGTGGGAAGTGCCCAGCCCAGCCGGTCAATAAGTCCGGAGAACCTATACTAAGGGTGGCTTCGACCCGAACCCCGGTTCGCCCGGATGCGCGATTTTCACGCATCCGACCCGTATTGGCTAGATGTCGGATAGGTGTCGGATAGGGTACTACGGGGAGGCTCCGGTGAGGCTCCGGCGGGGCTGCCGCCCGGTCAGCGGGAATGGACCAGGGGGATGGCGGTGGGTGTGGGGCGAGAGGCTGTCCTTTTTGCGGAGCCAACCTGGGCCAGAGGTGTCAACCGAGAGTGCGGCAAGCGGCGAACAAGCAAGGCCCGGGCGCGGCCTGGCCACTGAATCTGCACACCGGCCACCTTTCCCCAGGGTCTGAGGGAGGTGGCCGGAGCAGGAAATGTCAGGAAGGCGACTCCAGGGGTTAGCGCTTGAAGGGAGAGGGCAATCATGAGACAAAGGGGCATGGAACTTCACAGATCCAGTCGTCGCACCTTCATCCGTGGCTCATTCGCGGCTGCCGCCACAGCCGCACTGCTTGAACCCGGCCCAGTGCTGCTCGGCCAGGCGTCCGCGGCAGAAACCAAGCTGCGCTCGATCCGGCTGGGCGGGCCTTCGTTCGCCAACACCGAGGACCCCGAGGCTCTCGCATTGGCGCATCGCAAGCTTGGCTATCGGGCGGCGTATTGCCCAGGCGTGGCGCTCAAGGACACCGACCGGATTCACGCGTTGACCGAGGCCTTTGCCAAGCACGACGTGGTCATCGCCGAGGTGGGCCGCTGGTGCAACCTGCTGGATGCCGATCCGGCCAAGCGCCGGCAGAACCTGGAGACCGTCACCGAGGGTTTGGCCTTGGCCGAAGCAATCGGCGCTCTGTGCTGCGTGGACATTGCCGGGTCGTTCAGCCCGACCTCGTGGTTCGGCCCGCACCCGGATGACCTCTCGCCGAAGTTCTTCGATGCCGCGGTGGAGAATGCTCGCAAGATCATTGACGCCGTGAAGCCCAGGCGCGCTCGGTTTACCTACGAGGTGATGGGCTGGGCGTTGCCGGACAGCCCGGCGAATTACGTCAAGCTGGTCAAAGCGGTGGACCGGCCCGCCTTCGGCGTACATCTGGACCCCTGCAACCTGGTCAATTCGCCGGACAAGTTCTACCACAACACGGCCCTGCTAAATGAGTGCTTCGAAAAGCTGGGCCGCTGGATCGTGAGCTGCCATGCCAAGGATTTGACCTGGGATGTGGAAATGAACGTCCATTTCCGGGAGGTGGCGCCGGGCAAGGGGTCCATGGATTACGTGACGTACTTGAAGCGCCTCGCGGAGCTGCCGCAGAATCCGCCTCTGATGCTAGAGCATCTTGCCACGGCCGAGGAATATACCGGGGCGCGGGAACATATATTTGAGGTCGGGCGCAAGGCCGGGTTGACCTTCGGCTGAACGGCAGACCAGCAAGCCCGGCCACTGCTGACTGCACTGCACCCATGATACCGGCGCACGCCACCGAGGAGAAGAACAGCGCGGCGCTGAACTCAGTCGCGGCCGCGTTCCTACTAACCGGGCTGAAAGTGGTGGTCGGCTTGCTGAGCGGGAGCATGGGCATTCTCGCGGAGGCGGCCCACTCAGGGCTGGACCTTGCGGCGGCTCTGGTAACTTGCCTCGCAGTGCGGGCGGCCAGCAAGCCCCCTGACCGGGACCACGCCTACGGGCATGGCAAAGTGGAGAACCTCTCAGCGCTGGTCGAAACGCTCTTACTGTTGGCCACCTGCGCCTGGATCATGAAGGAGTCGATTCATCGGTTGACTACCCGGCACTCGCCGGTGGACGCCTCCATTTGGGCCTTCGCGATCATGGGCATCTCGATTGCCGTGGATTTCTCTCGCTCCCGGATGCTTTACCGGGTGGCGTCTAAGCACCGCAGCCAAGCCCTCGAAGCGGACGCGCTGCATTTCAGCACGGACATCTGGAGCTCGGCGGTGGTGATCCTCGGGTTGCTGGGGGTCAAGCTCGCCAGTTGGTACCCGGGCCTGAGTTTCCTCCTGCAGGCGGACGCTGTGGCCGCGCTGATAGTGGCCGGTATTGTGGTGGTGGTCAGCGGCCGGCTTGGCCTGCGCACGGTCCAGGCGCTCCTTGATACTTCGCCCCCAGGGGAGGACGACAAAATCAAGGCGGCCGTTGCGGCTGTGGACGGGGTATTCGACTGCCACGCAATTCGGGTCCGCCACTCAGGGCCGCACTACTTCGTGGATTTGCACATCACCGTGGACGGCGACCAGTCACTGAGGGACGCACACGCGCTAACCGAACGCGTCGAGCAAGCGGTGGAGGCCATACTTCCTGGAGCAGATGTGACCGTCCACCCTGAGCCGGCGCCGCCGCCGACAAAACCTCCCGTCAGCCCGTAGCGCAGAATCGTTTTTGCCGTATCGCGGATTTGTAATCCACTGCACGTGGAGTTCGAGCACCACCTGGCCGAATGCAATTCGTCGATACAGCAGATCAAAAATCTGCGCTTCTTTGACGCGGTTTAGCTATGCCGGCTCCCGCATGTCCGTCCCCGGCCATTAGCCGGCCACCTTTTCTCGTGCCAGCCAGACGTCGGCGATCTGATCAACCAACACCTGCAGTTCCTCGAACTTGCCCGGCTTGGCCGCGTAAGAGTTCGCGCCCAACTCAAGGGCCCGGCGGATGTCCGCACGAAACGAGGAGCCCGCCAGAACTACCACCGGCAACGTCTTTGTCGCCGGGTTGGCTCGAATCCACTGGAGCACCTCGAAGCCGTCGAGACGCGGCAGTTTCAGGTCCAACAGGACCAAGTCCGGGAACGGGTACTCTTCGCGGTCGGTGTAGGTCGTTGCACCCTGCAAGTACGAAACGGCTTGCTCGCCGTCGGCGGCGTGCCGCAAGGAAAACGGAGTCCCGCATTTCTGGCTCGCCAACCTGAGCAATTCAAAGTCATCCGCGCTGTCCTCAACATACAGGACTGTCTGCGGCGAGTTGTGGCTGCTGTGCATAATTATCACTCGCGCCGATTCGGCGCAATTCGGCTTGCGCTACACCCCGGCAAGCATTCCACGTGGCCCTAACTAACCCCTGATTAGCATAGCCATGTTGGACCCGCCTATGGGGTAAACACCCCATCCCCGATGCGCAGCAGCTCGAGCCCCATGATGTCCGGGTTCCCTGCTCTGATCGAGCCCAGCAGGTCGGCGCCCGGCTCGGCATCGAGCTGGATGCGGCAACTGGCCGCAGCCGCTCCCTCAAAGATCACGTTCTGCACTTCCTCAATATTGATGCCGCCGCGGCGGATCTGGTCCATCACGAACGCCAGCACGCCGACGCGGTCGTAATGGCGGACGACGAGCTGCCACTTCGCCGGCGTGCGGGTGGCGAGGTTGACGCAATTCAACACCACGCCCGTCTTAACGAAGGTCTGGATGATGCGGATGGCTTCCTCCGCGATGGCTTCCTGCGCCTGCTCCGTCGAGGCGCCAATGTGGTGAGTGCCGCAGAGATTGGGCAGGTCCAGGATCGGGTCATTGAAGTCAGCCGTGGCCTCCGCCGGCTCGGGATCGAAGACATCGAGCCCGGCGCGCAGCTTGCCGCCCTGGAGCGCGGCGCGCAGCGCGGCCTGGTCCACCACTTCGCCGCGGGCGGTGTTGATGAGGATAGCGTTCGGTTTCAGCAGAGCGAGGCGGGCGGCATTGACCAGCTTGCGCGTGTCCGGCTTCAGCGCGAGATGCAGTGTCACGATGTCCGCCTGGCGGAACACGTCGTCCACGCTGGCGCAGCGCTCGACCCCGAGCTGCTGCGCCTTCTCGGGCGTGAGCGACCGGGACCAGGCGATGGTGCGCAGCCCGAAGGCCTGCGCCCGGGTGATGACCTCGCGCCCGATCCCACCGGTGCCGATCACCCCGAGCGTCTTGCCGAACACGCCGTCTGCCTTTGAGAATTCTTTCTTGTTCCACTTATGGGCGCGCAAGGCGGCGGCGTTTTCCGGGATGCGGCGGTCAATCGCCAGCAGCAGGGCAAACACCAGCTCGGCCACGGCGACCGAGTTCTTGCCGGGGCAATTGCTCACGAACACGCCCCGGGCACTGGCGGTCTTGACATCGATGGTATTGACGCCCGCCCCGGCGCGGAGCACCAGCGCGAGTTGGTCGGCGGCTTTGAGCGTCTCGGCAGTGACCTTTTTGCTGCGCACTACGAGGATCTTGTAGGGGGCGATCAGCCCGGCCAGCTCCTCGGCCTTGGCGGTTGGCTTATAGGTAACCTCACAGCCCAGGTGGTTGAGGCGGTCGATGTGCGCTTCGGAGAATTTGTCAGCAATGAGTGTTTTCATTTGTGTTTACCCTTCGGGCCAACGGTGAGCTGGCGCAGCCGGGAAGGCAAGCGTGAAGAAACACGCCGGGGCCTTAGACCGGTTTCTGCCTCTCCCACGCCTTGATAACTCTTTCAATCAGGGCATCCAGCTCCGGCTTGAGGTTCTGCTGCTCAGGATGCTCGCGCAGCCAATTGACTGATTGTCGAACCCCCAGACGGAAGGGCATGCGACAGCGGAACTCGGGGACGAAGCGCTTGATCTTCGAGTTGTCGAACACGCCGGGATGGGCCTTGTCGCCTTTGAGGGTACCGGTCATCTGCGGCGCTACCTGGCAGATGAAGTCAGTCGGGACCTTCACGACGCGCGGGGATCTCACCCGCACAGCCGCGGCGATGTCAGCATAGATCTGGTTCCACGTGAGCACCTCGTCGCTCGTGATGTGGAACGTCTCGCCAATGGCCTCGGCCTTCCCCACCAAGCCGCCAAGCCCCACAGCGAAGTCCGAGGCTGCCGTCAGCGTCCACGGGCTTTCGCCGTCGTCGTGGATGTACACGGCTTTACCCTGCTCCAGCCGCGCGGTGAAAGTGTAGCTCCCACTGGAGACCGGGTTGGGGACCCACCTTTTCGAATAGGTGTGCGAGGGGCGGACAATCGTCACCGGGAACCCGGTTTCCTCATGGCGCTTCCGCAGCCATTGTTCGCACGCGATCTTCTTCTGCGCGTAATCCCACCACGCATTGCCGACCGGCGTTTCCTCGGTCAAGGGCAGCTTCCGGGGCGGTTTCTCATAGACGGAGGTCGAGCTGATGAACACGTATTGGCGCACGACGCCGTTGAATAGCTCGTAATCCACCTGCACGTCGGGCAGGTCGTAGCCCAGGAAATTGATCACCACCTCGGGCTGCTCGTCTTTGAGCGCGGCGCGCACGGCAGCCGCATCCTTGCGGTCCGCCACTATGGCCCGGTAACCGGGCGGTACGGGGCTACGCCCTCGGGTCAACACGAGGATCTCATGGCCGCGCTCATGGAGCAGCGCGGCGCACTCCGCCGAGATGTTGCCCGTCCCGCCCAGGAAAAGGATTTTCATACCGGTTTCGACTGCTTAGTTGCCCAAGTCGCCGCGTGAGGGCACGCGGCCTACAACGTCCTAAAGGCCGCGTGCCCTCACGCGGCGAACGATCTACTTCCGGGACACTACGTTCATCTCAATCTGGGCGCAACTGCCGGCGCGGTTGGTGATGAGTTGCTTCTCCCGCAGTCGGTTGCCGAACACCAGCGCCGCCTCGACCTCTGGTTCCAGTGTGATCTGAGCCTTACCCAGGTCCATGAAATCACACCCGCTCACTGTCAGGCCGCCGCTGCGCGCATGGATGGCGGGAGCGGTCTTGTCGCGCTGTCCCCAGCCGATGAAATGGCAGCCGCTGAAGGTGGTGTGGCCAGCGCCTTCGAGCAAGGCGTGCCGGTCGGTAGTGGGCGCACCCCAGAACCCGCACGCTGTGAACTTCACCGGCCCGCTATTGGACTTGGCTACCTCGACCCCTGCCATGAACTGGCAGTTCGAGAACGACACCCCCGCGTGCGATTGCACGCTCTCCACCCGCACCGCCGTCGGCCCGATGTCCGAACCGCACTGTGTCAGCAGGCAATTCCCCGGCCCGGCTTGGTTCTGCACGAAATGGAAGCCGATATGGTAGCCGATGCAGAAGCAGCCGCTCATGAACTCCCAATCCGTCTTGCCCAGGACGAACGCCACCGCCTCCGCCCGCATGAACTCGTAAAGCTCCCCATCCCACCCGCCCCAGAACGACCAGAAATGGACGTTTTCGACCCGCCCCACGTCGTAGCATTGGTCGATGAACAGCCCCCGATAGAGCGGCTGGCCGTAAAGGCCCTTGATGTAATGCCGACCTGCGGGGAAGGTGCCGAAATCCACCGCCTGGTAGGGATTCACCAGCAGCAGATCAACCAGCGAGATATTGTCCCCGCGCCCGCGAATCGTCCAGGGATACGGCACCGGCGGGTTCTTCATCTGCTGCTCGGGATAGAAGATCGTCAAGCCGCGCAGGGTGCAACTGGTATGCAGCGTGATGAACGGCTGGCCTTTGGCATCTCCGGCCCCCGCCACGGCGAGCAGCACACTGCCGCTATTCATCGTCCGTGCGGACGGCGCGCGGAACACCCCTTCAAGCATGACACCTTCCGGCACGTCCAGGCTGCCCTTGATCAAGTAACGCCCCCGAGGCACGAATACCGCGCCGTTGCCGGTCTCGGCGACTGCCTTCATGGCGACGGTGAATGCCTCCGTATTATCCTTCTTGCCGTCACCCACCGCGCCGAAGTCTTGAGCATTCAAGGCCATCGGCGACGGGCCGGGCCGTGGCGGTTCCGGTTCCGCGGCTGACCCCGGCAAGGCGCCCACGAGGGTTCCGGTAGCGGCGGTCAACCCCAGACGCGACAGCATCCGCCGACGGGAGAGCTTCTCTGATTGCATGCGAGTGAAGACGGGAGACGAGAGGCTGGTATTCAAGGGGCTAGCGTTTTGAAAAGCCTTCTCCGCGCGCGTAGCGGTGAAGCGATGACAGCCGGGCGCTGGAGTGCCACGGCTACCAGAGGCTAATCGCTAGACGATCGGGGAACATCCGACGCTCCCCTGCCCTGCGTAGAGCCACTCAATTTCCTACGGCCCGGTTCGATCTGCTTTGGCGCCAGATTGCCAAGCCCAGCGCCGATACCCCCAAGACCAGCGGCACGATGAAGAACCAACGGCTGTCAATGCTCCAATGAGAGTTGTTGACGGTACGGCTGTAGGTCACGTGAAAGCGTGTCGCCCCCAAATAGCTGATGAGTATGGCCAACCCTGACAGCACGATCGCGAGCCAGTAGCGCCGCCGGCCCGGGAAGCAACAGCAAAGAAAAGCAACCGCACAGGCCGCCAGGCTGAACAGCCAAAGCACGGCTGCGACCGCGAAAAAGATGTAGATCGTCGTCATAGTTAGCGGGGCCGAGTCAAATGTTACCGCACGTCCAGGGCATGGATGGCGTGCCGGAGCCGGTGTTCGATGGAGCGGTGTCGTTCGGGCACGAGGACCTTGCCGCCGATCAACTCGCGGACATAGAAGCTGTCCAGGGCCGCGCCGCGCTCGGTGCAAATCTTCGCGGCGGCGATATCAAGGGCCAGCTCGGTCAGCGTCTGCGCTATAGTGTAGAGCAGGCCGATGCGGTCTTCGGTCTCGATTTCGATCAGGGTGCGGTCTTCGGAGGCGTCGTTGTCGAGGCGGATTTGAGTGGGGATCCTTTCGCCGGTGTAGGCCTGGTAGAGCGGGCGGGTGATCTTCTGCCGTCCAATCAGGGCCGGGAAATCGACATCTTCGCCGGTGAGGGTCTTGAGGAGGACGCTTTCAAAGCGTTCGCGCTGGTCAGGGCCCGCCAGGTTGCCGGTGATGGCGTCGGCCACGTAGTAGGTGTCCAGCGCGATGCCGTCAGTGCGGGTGAAGATCTGGGCGCTGAGAATGTTCAAGCCGGCCGCGCTAAAGGAGCCGGCGATCTTGCGAAAGAGGCCGGCGCGGTCCCAGGTGCAGATCTTGACCGCGTTGTAGCCGCGGTCGGGCTCGTTATGCCAGTTGACTACCGGGGCCAGCACGTCTTCCTCATCGGATATCTGGAGGCGCATGAAGCGGTGGGCGAGGATAAGGTCGGCCTGGATTTCTTTGGGGGGGTGAAACTGGAAGTAGCGCGGGGGCAGGGTGGCGAAGTGGGCCTGGAGCTCCTCCTCACTCAGGTGCTCGGGCGCAATACGCCGGACTTCCCGCAACAGCGCCTCGCGCTGTTTCTCTCCCACGTCGGCGAACTCGGCGCCGCCGGTCATGAGTTGGAGGGTCTTGTGGTGCAGCGAGCCAAGCAGCAGGTCTTTGAAGCCGTTCCACAGCTTGTCGCTGGTGGCCTGGGAATCGACAAAGGTGTGCAAGGTGAGCATGGCCAGGGTTTCGGGCGTCTGGACCTGCTTGGCGAATTGCCGGATGACCGCCGGGTCATCCAGATCGCGGCGCTGGGAAACACTGGCCATCTGCAGGTGGAGCTCGATTACGAGGTGCAAGGTCTGGGTAGCTGCCTCGTCGAGGTTGAGGCGTTTCGCGGCGCGCAGGGCCAGTTCGCAGCTCACTTCGGTGTGGTGGCCGTGGCCGTCCGCCTTGCCCACGTCGTGGAGGAGCAAGGCCAGGTATAGCAGGAAGGGCCGCTCCAGCTTCTGGAAGAGGGGGGTGTAGGTGGAGTAAGGCGGCGCTTTGGCCTCCCAGACCCGGTCCAACTGCTCGACGCACATCAGCGTGTGCTCGTCGGCGGTGTATTGATGGTAGAACTCATGTTGCACCAGGCAGGTAAGCTTGCCGAACTCGGGGAGATACTTGCCGAGCAAGTCAACCTCATGCATGGCGCGCAGGACGGGCGCGACGCTGCCGCGCTGGTCGAGGATGGCCAGGAAGCTTTCCCGGACGTGCTCGTCCGAGAGGAATGCGCGGTCCACCAGGCCGAGCTGGTTGCGCATAAGCTGCGCCAGGTCCGGGTGCAACCGCAGGCCGCGTTGCTGCGCGTACAGGAAGACGCGCATCAGCCGTCGCGGCTGGTCGCGGAATACGCGGTCGGAGGTGGCGTGGATCTCGCCGCCGATGAACTTGAATCCGTCCACCGGCTCGGCGACAGGCTTGCGGCCACCGGGGAGCAGCCCGGAGAGCCTGCCGGGAAGCGAAAACCCTGAGAGCCGGCTGGCCTGCGGCAGGAGGGCCAGCCGTTGCTCGAGGGTGCGCGTGATGAGGAAGATGTTGCGCGAGTGGGTGTAAACGTCACGCATGAATTCCTCGATGCGTTTGCTGGGGGAGCGTTCGGGGTAGCCGAGGTTATAGGCAACGGCGGGTTGCAGGTTCTTGCTGAGCGCGTCCATTGCCCGGTTGGTGTGGTAATGCATCTCGGTGCGGACGCGGAGCAGAAAGTCATAAGCGGCTTCGAGGTGTTTGCGCTCACCCTCGCCAATGAGGTCGTGCGCCTGGAACTCCTTCAGCGACCGGGTGCGATACTTAAAGAAGGCCATCCAGAGCAAGTTCTGGAAGTCGCGCAGGCCCCCGCAACCGCTCTTGAGGTTGGGTTCCTGCATGCAGGCCGAATTGCCGAACTTGGCGCGCCGGGCTGCCTGGTCGGCGAGGCGCATGGCGATGTATTCCTGCTCGTAGCCAGTGACGCATTTGCTGACGAGAGTCTTCTGGAACCGTTTGAACAGCGCGTCGTCGCCCGCAATGAGCCGCGACTCGATGAGCGAGGTCTTGGATTGCATGTCGCTGTTGGCGACTTTGACACAGTCCTCGATGCTGCGGACGGAGTGCCCAATCTTCAGCCCGACGTCCCATAGCGGATAGAGGAGCCCGTCGATGATGCGGGAGAGGTGCGGCAGCGGGCGGGTGCCGGCCGCAACCTGCCGGCTGTGCAGGAACATGAAGTCAATGTCGCTGTGTGGATTAAGCTCCGCCCGGCCGTAACCGCCTATGGCAACAAGAGCCAACTGAGGAAACTCCTTGCGCGCCTGTTCGGACAAGCTGCCTTTGGCGGCATCCCAGAGGTGACGCAGCAGCGCGTCGAGGATCGCCGCACGGGCGTGGCAGATTTCAAGGCCGCCAGCCCCGGCGCGATGGCGCAGCTTGAGCCGGTGCGTTTCCACCTTCAGGAAAGCCTTGTAGCGGGCCAATTCCTGGGCCGGCTGCCGCCCTGGCGGCAGCGCCAGGCGCGCGGCCGCACTCGCTTCGATCTTCTCTAGCAATTCCTGCATGCGCGATTCACTTTGGGTGCAAAACCCCCGCAAAGCAAGCGTCTGCGAAACCTTGTAGGCCTCGCGGTGTTTGTTAGATTGGCGAATATGGCCTTGGCGCCCGACCCCGATGCTGCCCTGATGCTCCGCGTGAAGCAGGGCAACACGGACGCTTTTGCCATGCTGGTGGACAAGTACAAGCAGCCGGTCTTGAACCTCGCCTACCGCATGTTGCGCGACGCCGCGGAAGCCGAGGATCTCGCGCAAGTGGTCTTTGTGCAGGTGTTCAAGTCTGCCCGCCGTTATGAAGTTTCCTCAAAGTTCTCGACCTGGCTATTCACTATCGCGCGGAACCTGTGCCTGAACGAAATCCGCCGTCGCTCGCGGCATCCGGTCGATTCGATGGACACGTCCCACCCCGGGCAGGAAGATCAGCCGCTGCAGCAGTTTGAGGACAAGCGAACAGCCTCGGCGCCCGAACGCCTCTTGTACGGCGAACTGGAGGAAAAGATCGAACAGGCCCTGGCCGCGTTGCCCGAAAACCAGCGTCTTGCCATCCTGCTTTGCCGCCAGGATGAACTGAGCTACGAGGAAATCGCCAAGGTGCTCGGCTGCTCGCTGTCTGCGACAAAATCACTCATTCACCGCGGGCGTGAAACACTCAAACAGAAACTGAAGCCCTATTTGCAGACGGGCGCCTGGCACGAGTCGAATTGAAAGCAACTTTGTGGACGCGACGGTTTTAATAATACCAGCAACGTTATATGACCAACGACCCAATCTATAACCACCTGCGCGAGTTAAGCTGGCGGCGGAAGCTCACCGACGCCGAACAAGCCCAATTGCGGGCCTGGCTGGCCGCACATGCTGAGGCGCAGACTGACTGGGAAGCCGAAGCCGGGCTCAACGCGGCCCTGAGCCGGTTGCCGGACGTGCCTGTGCCGAGCAATTTCACGGCGCGCGTTGTGCAGGCCGCCGAGCGGGAAGCCGCCGCTGAACTGCGACAGTCCGGATGGAAATGGACGGTTTGGCCGCGGCTGCGCTGGCTGCCCAGGGTAGTTTTAACGACTGTCACGGTAAGCGCCGTCTTGGTGTCCTGTCTCGTGGTTCAGGACGCCCAGCGCAAGCGACTGGGCGTGAGCGTGGCGGTCGTTTCGACGGTGTCCGCGCTGCCCGGCCCTGATATCCTCAAAGACTTCGACGCTATCCGCGCGTCCAATCCGACCGTCGTTGGGGACGATACATTGCTCACGGTGCTGCAATGAGTTTAATGCCGATCGACCTTTTCCGGGTGGCCGCGATGTTCGGCGTGAGCCTCCTGCAGGTGGCCGCGCCACTGGCCCAGGGGGCTGCCAACGACACCCTTTCGACGCCTGCCACCTCTGCCCCCGCGCGCCCGCCCGGGGTCAAGCCCCCCGCGCCGCCCTCGCCTATGTCTTTGTTGTCGTCCGTCCGCTCGCCCATCAGTTTCTTCCGCGACCTGCTCGCGATGGATGCCGCCAGGCGGGAACAGGCCCTGACGAATCGTTCGCCGGAGGCCCGAGCGCTGATATTGGCCAAAGTGCGCGAATACGAATTGCTCAACCCCGACGAGCGCGAGTTGCGCTTGCGTGTCACCGAACTGCGCTGGTATCTGCGACCGCTGATGTTCGCGCCGGCGACGAATCGCCCCGCCCAACTGGCCACGATGCCCGAGACGTACCGCAAATTGATCGAAGATCGATTGACGGAATGGGATAAGCTATCGCCGGAGATGCAAAAGGAGCTTTTGGCGAATGAAGCCACCATCCGTTACCTGACCGAAATCGAGGGCCGCACTGATGAGCAGCGGCGGCAGGCGTTGGAGGCTATCTCGCCGCCGGGTCGGACCGCGCTGGAACAGGGCATTGATAAGTGGAGCTCCATGACTGATGACCAGCGCCGGAGGATGTTAAACCACTTCAGAGAGTTCTTCGAGCTTACCGCCCAGGAACAGCGGAAGGTGCTCAATACGCTGCCCGGGCCGGATCGGGGTCAGATCGAGAGAACCATGCGGGTCTTTGACAATTTGCCCCCCGATCAGCGCGTCCAGTGCATTCAGTCTCTCCAGAAGTTCGTCGGTCTCAGCCCCGCCGAGCGCCAGCATTTCCTGAAAAGCGCCGAGCGCTGGAAGCTGATGTCGCCCAGCGAACGCCAGGTCTGGCGTGTGCTGGTCCGCAAGCTGCCGCCACCGCTGCCCCCACCTCTGCCACCCGTACGGGCATCGTCACGCCCGCTACCGCCCATGCCCCCCGTAGCCACGAATCGGAACTGACCGCGTCCAGCGCCCGACGCTGGCGCCGCGCCTGCCTGGGTTTGAAAGCGCGGACGGCGCGGCGCAATTTGGTTTTCCAGCTTCGCCTTTCGATCCTACACTCTGGACGATGCATCCGATTGCGCTTAATCTCGGTCCGCTCACCATTCATTGGTACGGCGTCATGGTCGCGCTGGGCTTCCTGGCTGGTCTGTGGACAGCCGGCCGCCGGGCTATGCATGCGGGCATCGCCGCCGAGAAGATCATCGACCTCGGCCCCTGGCTGATTGTGGGCGCCATTGTAGGCGCGCGGACGCTTTACGTCATTTCGTATTGGCACGAGTCCTTTGAAGGCAGGCCGATCGCGGAAGTCTTTATGGTCTGGAAGGGCGGACTGGTCTTTTACGGGGGGCTCATCGGCTCCTCGCTGGCCTGCATTCTCTACACCACCATAAAGAAGTTGCCCCTCTGGAAGGTAGCCGACATCCTGGCACCGAGCATTGCGTTGGGCTACGTCTTTGGCCGCATCGGCTGCTTGCTCAACGGCTGCTGCTACGGGCGCGCCTGCAGCTTGCCCTGGGCCATTCGCTTCCCGGCGGACAACCCCCTTAACCCTCCCACCTTCCCGGTGCATCCGACCGAAGTCTATGAGTCACTGCTAAATTTGTGCCTCTACGGCGCATTGGCTTGGCTGTTTCGGCGCAAGAAGTTCGACGGGCAAGTCTTCGGCGTTTACCTGGTGAGCTACGCTGTGCTGCGTTCGTTTGTGGAAATGTTCCGTGGCGATTATCCGGAGCACCAACATTACCTCGGCGGCTGGGCCACGCCGGCGCACCTCGTCAGCATCGCGATTCTTGCAGCGGGACTGGTCTTGCTTTGCCTCCTGCCGCGTCCCGAACCAAAGCGGCCCTAGGAACGTCCGATGGCAGCCGAACCCGAAAACGGTCCTCCATCCTCCATCTCTCATTCTGCCCCGCTCCTGCTGGCCGGGCCAACCGCGGTCGGTAAATCCGAAATCGCTGCGCTGCTCGCAGAGCGGCTCGGGGGCGAGATCATCTCCGTCGATTCCATGCAGGTCTATCGCGGTATGGACATCGGCACGGCCAAACCTTCGCCCGGCGAGCGCGCGCGTGTGCCGCATCATTTAATTGATGTGCTCGACTTGCCCGAGTCATTCGACGCCGCCCAATTCCTGCAACTGGCGCACCGCGCCGTGTCCGACATCCAGGCTCGCGGACGCGTCCCGATCCTGTGCGGGGGGACCGGACTGTATTTCAAGGTCTTCCTCGACGGATTGGGGCAAACGCCACCAGTCGACGCGGCGTTGCGCGCCCTACTGCGAGCTACTCCCCTGCCTGAGCTGCTGCGGGAACTGGCAGAGCGCGATCCGGCGGCCTACGAACGCATCGATCGTCAGAATCCGCGCCGGGTCATTCGCGCCATCGAAGTCATCCGCTTGACCGGCCAACCCTTCTCCTCCCAGCGCTCCAATTGGCAACCCTCGCCCCTCGTTCCTCGCTCCTCGTCGCTCCAATTCGGCCTCGCGCGCACTCCGGCGGATTTGCACCGACGAATCGAAGCCCGGGTTGACGCCATGTTCCGACGCGGTTGGGTGGCCGAAACGGAGGCGCTTTTGAAGCGCGGCCTGGCCCAAAACCAGACTGCGATGCAGGCGCTTGGCTATCGCCACATTGTTGAGCACCTGCGTGGCGAACGCTCGCTCGCGGACACGATTGCGCTGATTAAGATCCGCACCCGCCAATTCGCTAAACGCCAGATGACTTGGTTCCGGCGGCAGCTTCGCCTGACCTGGGTCCACCTCGAACCGCAGAGCAGCGCCGAGGAGATCGTTAAAACGATTGCAGCGCATTGGACCTTTTCACTGCGGGACGGGATTGATAGATAGATGGTCATTACGGCTGCCGACCAGCTCCAGGCCTTCCTGGAGGGCCATCGCTCGCCTTTGGGAAATCGCTTGGCTTCGGCGGACGACTCCGACCGTTACTGGGTGTGGCTTTTCCGCGTCGTTTATCCCGTCGCCTGGCTCTACCAGG